>Ga0164297_10000073_pt1 | contig 121065 bp, 78 predicted proteins | sample GEODES058metaG_FD_113539 | JGI IMG/M metagenome (GOLD analysis project Ga0164297, IMG submission 113539) | Dystrophic lake water microbial communities from Trout Bog Lake, Wisconsin, USA - GEODES058 metaG | ecosystem: Environmental > Aquatic > Freshwater > Lake | place: USA: Trout Bog Lake...
CCGGTCGGGCTTCGCCCTCCCTACGCTGGGGATGGACACAGAACAAACAAAAACATAAACTCAACCATGTCCCAGGACTAACTCATGGACTGGACCAGAAAAGTGAAGCCGGTCAGCCAGCCGGATTTCAAAAACTCCTTGCTGGACAAGTCAAAAACTAGGATTTAAGGTCGCAACCAATGAAAGTGATAAACAACAATTCCGTTGCTTAATCTACTGTGGGGCAACGCTACGCTTTATGACTATTCGCAAAACATTCATCACGGTAACAGTTGCCGCACTTGTCGGCTTGTTTCTGGGCGGCGTGTTTGGTTTTGCCGCTGGCAAGATGACGCCAGACTTTTTTCGGCACATCATTCCGTGGCAGGATGTCGAGCCGGTTGGCTTCGCTACTTTCGCTGGTTCTACCGTCTGTGTTTTGCTCGGCGGTGGTTTGGGTTGTTTCGGAGTTTTGATTCAGTTCATTTTAGAGTTAAGGAAAAAGCCGTGACGTTTAGCTTCACATTTGTAGTGCGACAAAAGCGTTGGTAGCAGGCTTCGTTCGGCGGCTTGAAACCGAGCCGAAGCGCACCTTGACTTCCCGATTTGGAGCGCACAACATGGCCGTGAACATTATCGTTTATCGGCATGGGCAAATTTCAGATTTAATTCCAACGGGACACCGCTTTCTACCAAATTTCCCGACGTGAGCCTCATCCTCCACAAAAGCAACCGGCTGGAAATTCTGGCGCAGCGGCTCGCCGAGGAAACGCTCCGCTCGCCGTTGAGTTCGCCGTTCGCGCCGGAACAAATCATCGTGCCCGCGCAAGGTCTCGCGCAATGGCTCAAGCTCGAACTCGCCCGCCGCCACGGCATCGCCGCCAATCTGGAACTGCCTTTCCCGCGCGGATTTTTCTTCGCGCTGATGCAAAATGTCTTGCCGGAAAAAACTCGCACCGGCTTGATTGAACCCGATGCGCTCACTTGGCGGCTCATGGAAAAACTGGAGGCTTTGCTAGAACAACCCGCGTTCAAGGATATCAAAAGTTATCTCGTCAATTCGCCGGACCCGCGCCGGAAATTTCAACTCGCCGAACGCATCGCCAGTTTGTTCGACCAATACAGCGTCTATCGCCCGGAATGGATTGACGCGTAGCAGCGTGGACAGGAAAACCATTGGCAGGCGCAATTGTGGCGCGCGGCGATGAGTGACGGACTTGCGTGTCAGGGCAAATTTCTCTTTGAACTCAACAACGCGCTCAAGAAACCGGACTGCGACAAATCCAAATTACCGGAACGTCTCACAATTTTTTGCCCGCCCAGTCTGCCGCCGGTTTATCTCGAAGTGTTTCAATCGCTCGCGCGGCACATTCCCGTGCATCTGTTCTGGCTTTCGCCGTGCGCCGAATATTGGGGCGACATCACTTCGGCGTTAGAAGATCAAGCGATTCAAAGCGGCGCCGGCAAAGGCGAATTGAGTCCGCGCGAACTGCATCTCGACCGCGGTCATCCGCTGCTCGCCGCGTGGGGTAAAACCGGCCGCGAATTTCAACGGCTCATCACCGACTTGCAAATGGTGAACGAAGAAGTGGACGACTTTCAAATTCCCGCAGGAGAAAATCTGCTCGGGCAAGTCCAACGCGCCATTTTGAATTTGGAAAATAATTTGGACGACGCGCAAATTGAAATCAGCCGCGACGACCGCTCGATTCAAATCCACAATTGCCACAGTCCGCTGCGCGAACTGCAAGTCCTGCGCGAACATTTGCTTGAATGGTTCGCTAATGATTCCACCTTGTCGCCACAAGACATTCTCGTGATGTTGCCCGAGGTCGAAGCTTATGCGCCGTTCATCAAAGGCGTGTTCGACAGTGCCGAGCCGGGCGCGCCCGCGATTCCCTACACACTCGCTGACCAAGGGGCGCGGCAGGAAAGCCCGCTTGTCAACAGCTTCGCCGATTTGCTGCAACTTGCCGCGAGCCGGTTCGCTGCGACCGCCGTAATGAATTTTTTTGAAACGCCTGCGGTGCGCCGAAAATTTTCCGTGACCGAAAATGAATTGCCGCAAATCCGTGAATGGATTCTGCGCGCCGGCATCCGCTGGGGCCGCGACGCCGCGCAGCGCGCCGGACTTGGTCTGCCGGCCTTCGCCGAACACACTTGGGAACACGGTAATTCGCGCCTGTTGCTCGGTTACGCGATGGCCGACGATGACGGCGCGATGTTCAATAACCTGCTACCGTGTGAAAATATTGAAGGCACAGTTACAGAACTGCTCGGTCGCTGGCTGGATTTTCAAAAACAATTTTTTGCCACGCTCGATGAACTCGCCGCGCCACGCACACTGGCGAATTGGGCGAACACACTAAATAAAATTCTCGATGAATTATTTTCACCCGAACGCGAAGAAGAATTTGCCGCCAACGCCATCCGCCAAATCCTCGACGGCTTACGCCAGCAACAAAAAGTTTCCGGCTTTGCCGAAAAGATTCCGTTCCAAGTCATTCTCGAACGCATTTTGCCGAAACTCACGGAAGAACCGTCTGGCAAGGCGATTTTGCGTGGGCGTGTCACTTTTTCCGGTCTCAACCCGATGCGCAACGTGCCATTCCGTGCCGTCTGTGTGCTCGGCATGGACGACCAGAAATTTCCGCGTCGACCCGCGCCGCTCAGTTTTGATTTGATGGCCGTGCAACCCAAAACCGGCGACGCTTCGCGCCGTGACGACGACCGTTATCTCTTTCTCGAAATGCTGCTCGCCGCGCGCGAAAAGTTTTACCTCAGCTACGCCGGCCAGTCTGTCAGCGACAACAGCCCGCGCCCGCCGTCGGTCGTTGTCAGCGAACTTCTGGATTATCTCGGCACGCGCTTCCGACTTGCCGGAACAATTTCGGACACAAAACTGCAGCCGCAGGAAACTCCACTGGTCAGCGAATTGCTCGTGACGCGCCACCGGCTGCATGGTTTTAATCCGGCTTATTTCCAGACGGAAAAAAATTTGTCTTTATTCAGCTACTCGGCTGCGGACGCAGAAATCAGCCGCCACATCGCCAACCGCGAAGAACGCGATGCGCTCAAACCTTTTCTCGCGCAGCCGCTCGCCTCGCCGGACGCGGACGCAAAAATTGTTTCAATAAAAGATCTCCAGAGTTTTTTTCAAAATCCCGCAAAGTTTTTTGTGCAACGACGGCTAGATTTTCGTTTGCCGGACGACGAAGATCTTTTGTCGGATGAAGAACCGTTTACCGCGGACGGTTTGAATGCCTTTAATTTTAAACAAGAAATTGTCGAAGCGTTTTTAGATAAGCGTCCGCTGGAAAGGCTTCTCGCGGCATGGCAAGGCGGCGGCCAGTTGCCGCCTGGCGTAACGGGTGTTTTGGCGGCAAACGATTTACTCGCAAAAACGCAGCCGCTTATTGAGTCGCTGCGAGAACGCATCGGCGCAGCGGAAAAAAATCGTCAGCCGGTGAAATTGCAAATTGGTAATTTCCAACTGGAAGGTGAATTGCCTTTATTTCGTGGGGTTGGAATCGTCCATTGCCGCACGGCAAAAATTAAACCGGCAGCGCACTTGCGTTTGTGGATCGAGCATCTTGTGCTGCAACTCGTCAGCCCGCCGGAAACTAAAACGAGCTGGCTTATCGCTGAGGATGAAACTTGGCGCTTTAATGAAGTTGCCGACGCAGAAAAAATCCTGAATCAGCTTTTGGAAATTTATTTTCTCGGCCTCACCAAACCGTTGCCTTTTTTTCCGGCCAGCAGTTTTGCCTTCGCTAATCCGAAAGGAAAACGATCGCCAGCAGAACAGGCGCAGGAAAAATGGGAAGGTGGCGAGGACGATGATTTTGGCAAAGGCGATTCGCAAGACGCCTATTTTAATCTTTGTTTCCGCAACACGGCGAATCCGCTGGACGCAGAATTTGAGGAACTCGCACGGCAAATTGTGAATCCGCTGCTATTGCATCAAACGAAGGAGGCGTCGCCATGACCTTCGATTTGGTCAATACACCGCTGGATTTCGGCGTCACCCGACTGGAAGCCAGCGCGGGCACGGGCAAGACGTTTGCGCTCGCGGGAATTTTTCTGCGGCTACTCGTCGAAGAAAACATTCCCGCCAGCGATATTTTGGTCGTGACGTTCACCGAGGCGGCGACGGCAGAATTACGCGACCGCATCCGCCGCCGACTTGCGGAAGCGCTGCTCGCGCTAGAAGGAAAACCCACCGAGGATGCGCTGTTGCTGGAATTGGTCGCACGCACGCAGGCGCGGCGTGAAGCCGCAATTAATTCACTGCGCAATGCGTTGGAAATTTTCGATCTCATTTCTATCTCCACGATTCACGGATTCTGCCAACGCACATTGCAAGACAGTGCGTTTGAAAGTGGCAGTCTGTTCAATGTCGAACTGGTCGCGGATCAGGACAATCTCATCCGTGAAATTGCGGCGGATTATTTTCGCCGACAAAATTATTCCGGTGACACATTACGAGCAAGCATCGCGCTGCACCAAGATCTCACGCCAGACGTTTTCGCCGCGTTACTGAAGCGTTTCCTCACTTATCCCGAACTAAAACTGTTGCCAGAAAAACCTGCACGTCCATTGGAAATAATTGCTGCAGAATTAAAAACAGTCTTTGCAAAATGCGCAAAAGCATGGAGTAGCATCGCCGATAAGCACGTTGATTTGGTGAATTATTTTGCCGGTGGACAGAAATGGGCAAACGGCGAACACAACAAGTCTGGAATCATCGAGACGCACATGGAAACTCTGGGCGCAGGTCTGGGCGCGAACAAACTGTCCACAGAGTTTTGGGAAGCAATCCAGTTTTTTTCTATTTCAGCAATTCGTAATGCGGTTGGCGTAAAGAAGGAATTGCCGCGTCCCTATCCGTCTTTGTTCGATCATTGCGAGAATCTGTTCGCGCTCGCAGGGGAATTTGCGCTGACGCAACGACTAGATTTTTTGCACACGGCCCGCGCAACTTTGGCACAACGCAAGCAGGACGCGAAACAGCAATCTTACGATGACCTAATCAGCCGTCTGGCCGCTGCGTTAGATGGCTCGTCTGGTATCGCACTCGCGAATTCTGTCCGCAAAAAATTTCGCGCGGCACTTATTGATGAATCGCAGGACACCGATCCATTGCAATGGAAAGTTTTCCGCACGATTTTTGCAAACAGCCCGGCGCATCGCCTCTATCTCATCGGCGATCCGAAGCAGGCAATCTACGGTTTTCGCGGCGCAGATGTGAACACGTATCTGGCTACCGCCAGCACGCCGGACTGCAAGGAATACTCGCTCGATACGAACTGGCGTTCGGAATCTGCGCTGGTCAGCGCGGTGAACACGCTTTTTGAAAGCGCTGGAAAAACAACGGCGTTCGTAGAGGAACAAATTGCCTTTGAACCGGTGAAGGCGGCGAAACGCGCCGATGCACAACCGCTGGTTTTTCCCGACGGTCAGCGCCCGCCGCCATTTCAGGTTTGGAATTGGAGCGCGGAGAACGGTGCGCTGTCGTCCAAGTCCGCGAAACAATTATTACCCGCCGCCGTTGCCTCCGAAATTTCGCGGTTACTGCGCGAGGAGGTTTGCATCAGCAAACAACGGATTAGCCCGCGCGACATCGCGGTGCTGGTGGAATCACATCGTCAGGCAGGCTGGATCAAATCTGCGCTCCATGAATTGCAAATTCCCAGTGTAGAACAGGCGATGGCTAGTGTTTTTGAGTCGAACGAAGCACGCGAGTTGCAGTGGATTCTCGCCGCCATTTTGAATCCGGCGCGTGAGTCCGGCGTCAAATGTGCGTTGACGACGGACACGCTCGGTTGGGACGGAAACCAACTGGCGCAACAGGTAGCGGATGAATTTTTGTGGCAGGAACATTTGCAGGAATTTGCCGCTTATCGCGTAAGCTGGGAACGCGACGGTTTTTATTTCATGTTCTCGCAGTTGCTACGTCAGGAAAAGGTGGCGGAAAATCTGTTGCGCTTTCCCGATGCCGAACGCCGCATCACCAATATGCTGCATCTCGCCGAGCTGCTGGAAGCTGCGAGCCGCGCGGAACATCTGGGCGCGGGACAACTCGTGCAGTGGCTCGAAAAGCGTAGAGCGAGCGACGCGGCGGCGGCGGATGAATTTCAGCTCCGCCTGGAAAGCGACGAAGACGCCGTGCAGATCGTGACGATTCATCGCGCGAAAGGTTTGGAGTATCCGGTGGTGTTTTGTCCATTCGTCACGCGCGACGCCAAAATTTCTCAAATCAAGGCCGGGCGTAAACCCGTAATGGATATTGTGCTTTTTCACGATCCGGCCTCGAAAGATTTGACGTGGGATTTCAACGCCGCGTCGCCGCACACGGCGCAGGCGAGAAAGGAGCAACTCGCCGAAAGCGTTCGTTTGCTATATGTCACCCTGACGCGCGCGCGCCATCGCTGTTATCTGGTCAGCGCGCCGACCAATAAAAAGAAAGCCACGGCGCTGGCCTGGTTGCTAAATGATAACGGCGAAAAAACTTCCAACCCGATTGAATTTCTGGATGCGCCGGCAGCGAGTCCGGCGGACTGGAATAACCGCTGGCTCGCGCTAGCGGAAAAATCGCCAGCAAGCATCGCAGTTGCTGATGTGCCGTTGATTGACGGAGAGCCTTGGTTGCCGGAAAAGCCCGCCGCAAATAATCTTATTTCAAAATCTTGCGATCGAGAAATTAGACCGTCGTGGTTCCTCACCAGCTTCACCCAATTATCGCAGCAAATTTCATCGGCGCACGACACAGTCAACGCACCGGACTTGCCGGATTACGACGCGGCGGCCACTGAATCCAAGCCGGACGTAACCGTAGAAGAAATGGCCACCGGAATTTTTGCTTTGCCCGCCGGTGCTCGCACGGGTGACTGCCTGCACAAGATTCTGGAACAAGTCGATTTCGCCGATGATGACAGAGCGGAGGCGACTGCTTTAGCGAAACAACAATTAAGCGCATTCAGCTTGGCGGAGCCGCAACACATCGAAGCAGTTACGGAAATGCTGGAGCGGTTGCGACAGGCGCCTTTGGAATTGAAAAACCCAAGTTTCACGCTCGCGCGCGTGCACCCGGCGCAGCGGTTAAGCGAAATGGAGTTCCATTTTCCGACCGGCCAGTTGGATGCGGAAAAATTATTGAAGACAATCCGTGATGATAAAATTTCTCCGGCAGCAAAACGATTTGCGCCACGCGTCGAAGGTTTTCTCAAAGGTTTTATTGATCTGATTTTTGAGTTCGGCGGCCGCTTTTACATTGTAGATTGGAAATCAAACTCACTTGGCAATCGCGTTGAGGATTACAGCGCCTCGGCGATGCAGCGCGAAATCACCGAGCGCGGCTACGACTTGCAATATCATATCTACACCGTCGCGCTGGATAAGTATCTGCGGGCACGACTGACAAATTATGATTACGAAAAACATTTTGGCGGCGTGCGCTACATTTTTCTGCGCGGCCTAGCGCCAGGAAAATCGGAACTCGGTATTTTTCGCGACCGGCCCGCGGCAGAGAAAATAGCCAAGCTGTCGTCGTTACTTGGAAATTTTGCGGAGGTGGTGTCGTGAAAGCATTTCAATCTCTGGCCATGATTTTGGAAAGCGATGCGTTCAGCCCGATTGATCGCCACTTTGCTGAGCTGATGCAAAAACTTTCCGGCGACGACAGTCCTGAACTAGTTTTGGCGGCAGTGCTGGTAAGCCGTCGGCTGGCGGAAGGCCATTCCTGTTTTAGCCTTGATGAGTTTGCCGGAAAAACTTTTCCAGAATCGGCGACAAAAACAGATTTTCAGTGCAAATGTCCGCCGCGCGATAAATGGGAAAAGCTTTTGCGCGCAACATCCGTCGTCGGGCAGCCAGGCGAGGACAAGCCGCTGATTCTTGATGACGCAGGCCGACTTTACCTTCACCGCTATTGGCGATACGAGCGTTTGGTAGCGGATGAGTTTTTGAGGCGCAGCCAGCAGCCGGCATTTGCGCTGGAGGCAAAACGCGTGGCCACGGACTTGAACAAATTATTTCCCGGCACGGCGGAAAAACCAGATTGGCAAAAAATCACGGCGTTTGCGGCGTTGCGGCAGAAATTTTCCGTCATCACCGGCGGGCCGGGAACGGGCAAGACGTGGACCGTGGCGCGTTTGCTCGCGCTGCTGCTCGAACAACCGGGCGGGGAAAATTTGCGTGTCAAACTCGCCGCGCCCACCGGCAAAGCAGCAGCACGGTTGCAGGAATCGCTATCGCACGCGCTCACCGGACTCGCGTGTTCAGAAAAAACCAAAACGCGGCTACAAGCGAAAGACCTGACAACCACAATTCACCGGTTGCTCGGCACGATTCCAAATTCGGTGAAATTTCGGCACGCCGCTAGAAATCCGTTGCCCGTGGATGTGCTGGTGGTGGACGAGGCGAGCATGGTCAGTCTCGCTTTGATGGCAAAGTTACTCGCAGCGTTAAAACCGGCCGCGCGACTGGTGTTGGTTGGAGATCAGAATCAATTACCGCCGGTGGATGCAGGTAATGTGCTGGGCGACCTCTGTCGCGCGGCGGCAATCAATGGTTTTAGTAAAAAGTTTCAGGACGACTACGAACAGTGCAGCGGTGAGGCACTACCCAAAAGAAATATTTCCGCTGACATAAATCTGGCAGACACGGTGATTCAACTGCAAACAAATCATCGTTCTGGAGAAATGATCGCACTCAATGAAATCGGTGTGGCTGTGAACAGCGGCAATGCTGACGCGGTGATAAATTTGCTACAGAATTCCGCGACTGCCGCGCTTACGTGGGAACCGCTGCCGGCTGCGAATTCGCTCAAGGCGGCATTGCGCGACGCGGTCGTTATACATTTTGGCGCGGTGATGAAGTCGGCTTCGCCGGTGGCAGCGCTCGCGGCGCTCGGAAAATTTAGAATCCTCTGCGCGGTGCGCGAAGGTGCTTTCGGCACGGAGAATATCAATCGTTTGGCAGAAGAGATTTTGGCGGAAGCCGGATTGATTGTGCCGGATAAAATTAAATTTGGAAGTTACGCGGGCAAGCCGCTGATGGTGACGGCAAATAATTACGCACTTAAATTATTTAACGGCGATACCGGTGTGGCGTGGCCGGAAAAAAATGGTGCTTCGCTGCTTTATTTTTCCAACGAAACTGGTGGTATCCGCGCCGTCGCGCGTGAACGGTTGCCGGAACATGAATCTGTTTTTGCGCTAACCATCCACAAGAGTCAGGGTTCAGAGTTTGACCACGTTCTCATCGTGTTGCCGGAGAAGACTAATCCAGTGCTCACGAGGCAGTTGTTTTATACCGGTTTGACGCGCGCGCGAAAATCGGTGCGCATTCTTGCGCCGGAAACAATTTTGCGCGCGACCATTGCGACGCCGATGCTGCGGATGTCTGGGCTGACGGATGCGCTGCGGACAAACGCAAAGTAGTTTTCTTTACGGAAAGACCAAGCGATAGAACACGCTGCCTTTGGTCCCGTCTATCGGCAAAGTCACGCTGTTAGTTTGGCTTGCACTGGAGACGTCAAACCAGTTGGTGCTGAGCCCGGCGTTGAGAGCATTGGTCTGCGCTTGCAATCGCCAGCCGATATAACCCGCCGGCCAGGACAAATTCAGATTGGTGCTATTGATCTGCCACACCAAATTTGTCGGCGAAGTTTGAACCACACTTAAAATACCGGTGCTCAGATTATTGGTATTCCACGCAAGATTTGCGGTCAATGTTGGCAGACGATATGACGAGAATGAACTGTTGATTGAACCAGCTTGGAATAATTTAAATTTGTCGCCTACGGCTATCGTTCCGGCGAGATTGGATACCACCAGCGTGCCGCCAAAAGTCAGTGCGCCGGTCACGCGTAATTGGTCGTTGGTCAGCGGCGTCTTGCTAATCTCCATGACGTTCGTGCTGCCGGCTTGAAACGTGACGTTGTTACTGGCGGTCAAAATTCCAATGCCCGTTCCGGGCGAAAGTGTGCCGCCGGACTGAACAGTAATCGCACCACCAAGCGTTCCATTCCCGCCAAGCGCGCCGCCATTGCTAACAGTCGTCGCACCGCTGCCGATCGAACCATTAACCAGTAAGGGTCCGCCGCTGATTGAGGTGGTGCCGGAATAAGTGTTTGCGCCGGAAAGCGTGAGGGTGCCGCTACCGTTTTTCGTGAGCGCACCGGTGCCGGAAATGGGGCTGGAAATTGCCTGTGTCGCCGTGCTGCTAAAATCAAAAGTGCCGTTGTTCAGAAAATACGGACTAGTGTAACTTCCGCCCGACAACACACCCGCGCCGCTGACCGACAACGTGCCCGCGTCAATTTGAATCGGCCCATAGTGCGTGTTGCTCGGACTGGTCAACGTCAGTGTGCCGGAATTTTGTTTCCATAAAATTCCGCCAACGACGCCGCTGCCAAATGCCGGACTGGTCACGGGACAACCCAACGTCAACGTCGTGCCGGCCGCGACATTAATTATGCCGTCGTTCATGCCGATTTGGATGCCGCGATTGCTGTTACTAATCGTGAAACTGGTCGTTGTGTAAAGCCAGCCACGATTGAGCGTAAGTTGATCCGCCGTGAACGTGGAAGGATTGCCCCCGAGTTGTGATTCGGAGCTGATGGCTAAATTTCCAATGATGCCGTTGCCGATGCGAATTTTGCCGGTGAAATTAGTATTGTTGCCCGTGAGCGTTGCGGTGTTGGCGTAAAACGTAAGTGAGCCGTTGCCGCTCAAGTTTGCGCTGATGGTGGTAGGACCATTGATACCATTGCATGTCACGTCGTTGGTTATTTTCAAGCCACCCGCTAAAGTGAAAGTTCCCGAACCGGCATTTTGCAACGAAGCGTTGTTCAAACGAAAATCATTCACGGTAATTGTGCTGCTGGTTGTGCCTTTCCACAAAATTGTGCCACCAGACATCGTCAACGCATCGCCCGCAAATGTGTAAGGGCTAGTCGTGGCTGGCGTGCGTAATTGAAAGTCATAGGTTTCGTATTTATGGCCGGCCGTAGGCGCTACGCCACTGCTCCAATTTCCGATGGCGTTGAACGAGTTGGTTCCGAGTGCGTCTGTGCCGGTCAGCGTCACGTCTGGAAAATAATTTGGACCAACTAGATAATTGGCGAGGATTTGTCCGCGCGACATGGCCACGTTGCTGATGCGAACTTCGGCGTAATCGTTGTTGGCGTTTGAATCTCCGCTCCACAAGGAACGTCCCAACCAATTGTCCACATCTTCAATCGAAGCGAGATGATAATTCACGTCCAAGAAACCCACTGAGTCGCCGTCACGATACCATTGCCAACGCCCGCCCGCGCTGCCGTTTGCGCCCGCACCGTCGGTGAAGGTGATGGCGTAGTGATGTTGCACGCCCGCCGTTGTCGCTAGCGCAGAATTTAATGTGACAGCCGAGCCATTTAGCTTTGCCTCAAACCGTTGTTGACCGATAGCCGTGCCGATTGCGGCGCTCAGCATGATGTCATCGGATGATGAAGTGGTGCCGGGAGCAGCGGTGCCGGGCAAGCCGCTCCATTCGCCAGATACACCACCAACGTCACCACCTTCCGTCGTCCGACCAAAATCCATGATGCGCGCCCAATTGGGAGCAGATAACGGCGTCGCCCAAATTTCAATCGTGATGCTGGTCTGCGAAGAAATAATTCCGTTGGGTAAATCAATATAGGCGGACATGGAGTTCATCGCCGTGTTACCGGTGGTTCCGCCTGGAATCCGCAGCGCACTGCCGGTGTAGGTCGCACCAATGCCACGCACCACCGCTGGCGCGCCGGAAATTAAATCATAGTTCGTCGTTCCCGCCGCCGCCGCTCCCGGCGCATTGGTAAAACACCAGTGCAACACCGCGTTGTTCAGCACAGGCGCAACGACCGGACGCGTCCGACGATCTTGCACGCCTTGCGAGTTGGCCGAGAGGCAATAGGTGTTATCGCCACCATTGACCAAACTGCCGCCGAGACAAGAAGTATTGCCATCGCCTGTCATGCGCGTTCCGTTCCACCACATATTTGGATTGCTGAAATAATACGGCGGCGCAGAACCACCACCGCAGTAGTTGTGCATCATGATGGTCTTGGGATTGATGTGACCGTCCTGATGATTGCAGCCGTAAGCGTGACCGCCGATTTCATGGGCGAAAATCGCATACCAGGCGCTGGCGGGATTGATTGAGGAATAAGTTCCGGGCTGCTGACAGACACCGGCAATACTGCTGCTGTCGCTATTCTGCACAATATATTCAACCAAATCCGCGCCGACGGAACTGCCGTAGCTGACCACGTCGGAAACATTGGCGTTATTTCCCGATAACCAGCCCACCATGCCGCCGGTCGTCGTGCCATTGACCGGGTCGTTTACTGACTGATAAAATCCCGCAACGTGCCAATGCGCGCCCGCACCGCACTGATCGTAAACCGCATTCACGGACGCAGCGATGTTGGCCAAGGTCACTTGCGTATTCGCTTCACCGCCAAGACTCGTGGCGTAGCTCGGTGCGTAACACAGAGCAATATCTTGCTCAATCGCTCCACGCGAGGAACCGGCAAACACAACGGACAAAATGCCGACCACGAAAACTTTCAAAAAATGGCGGCTAATTTTTGACTGTTTGCGAAAAGTCATTTTCTATTTTGGAGTTGAAGAAGTAATAATCGCATCATCGCCGCCCGCCGGCCCGCCGTATGTATTCGGATTAATGGCTTTGACGATCACCTGTCCCGGTTCACGCGGCTCAGCCACGACAAAAAGATTTTGCTTGGGCGAAAGCACGGTGAACGCCTCGCGCCCATCTTGAAACGCCAGCGTCACCAGCGAATCCGTGTCGCCTGCCAAATGTCCGCTGAACATCCCATGCCGGCTGGATTGAGTTTCGGTCTTCACAATTTCAAATTTTAATTCCTGGCCGTCCAATGCCGGCAACGTGAGTTGCCGCACCGGTTCACCCGTCAGCTTGGCCTGCTCCAAAATGGCCGCTGCGGTTTCCTTGAGATAGACCAGTTGCCGCCGAAAAATTCGGGAATTTTCCTCCACCATTCGCGCGAACTCTAAATCGTTGTGCGCAAGTTGTCGGATGATGTTCGTGTCCTTGCCGTCTTCCAAAGTCCACTGTCCGGTAGTTCCCTCAAACGCCACGGCAAACGGACGTTCCTGAAAAACTAAATGGTTCGCTTGCGGCGGTGGCATAGCTGCAAAGGAATTCGTTACGCGGTTCGCAATCGGTTGGGACGACGAACGCGGTGAGAGCGATGGCGGTTGGACAACTCGTGGGTGCGGAGCCAAAACAAAAACCAAGCAGACCGACAGAACAATAACGAAAACCGTCCAAAGCAGCGCCCGCGAAAATTTTCCAAATGGCTTCATAGAGTTTTTAGAAGTCAGAGCATTCAACAACTCAAAGTGAAAACTTAAGCAAACCAACGGCACGCCGCAGATGATTTTTGCGAACGACGGCGGGGGCTGCTAAACCTGATTGGGGCATTCAATAGATAATGCGCTTTTTCCTCCTGATTTCCGCCAAACATTGCACAGCGCATCCCAAAAAATGTAGTCTGAAAAGTGGCGATGTAGATTTCTCGATTTCAATGTTATTTTCGTCGTTCTTAAAATGAAGTCGGCCTGTTCCTCACACCCAAAGAGGCAACAGGCCGACTAATTTTGCCCACCAAAAAAGTTACGGGGCACGCAGACGGTCGAACACCGCCGGGGTGGCCGGACTGATGGCGATGTTTGTAGGCGTGATGCTTTCGCTGCCAGCCACATCCCCCCAGTTGGTGCCGAGACCAACGCTCAAGCTGTTCGTTGTTGCTGCAAAATCCAGCCGAGGTGATCGCCAGGGGGATTTCCGCCGCCTAGCCTTCGCCACTAATTAAAACCAGCGAACCTTTCACCGACTTTGCAAAGTTAAACTGGCAGAATCAAGGTCGGCAGCGGTGGCCTTCAGCGTGACGCTGCCGGAAGTTGGAACCGTTTGGAGAATTGCCAGGCCGCGCCCTTGAAAAGCGCGATGATGATTTGTTTTGCAGTTTTCGACATTATTCAAGTCGCCATTGCCAATGCCGATGAGGCTGGCCGGCCCGGTCATTTCAAAGGTTACTTCCGTTTCCGCGTCCGGAACGCGCACGCCATTTTCATCCACAATCCGAAATTCAATATGACAGACATCCTTGCCATCGGCGTGAAGCTGCGTCACGTCGGGCAACAGCTCAATCCGCTGCGCCACGCCCGCCGTTTGCAAAACACAATTGCAAACCTCGCGGCCGTCCGTGCGACCGATGGCTTTGAGTGTTCCCGGTTCATACGGAATTTGCCAGCGCAACACACCATTGAACGCCTCGGAAAGTTTTTTTGTGCCGATAATTTTGTCATTCAACAGCAATGTCACTTCCGGACAGTTGGCGAAACAAATCACATTCACCGTCGAGTTGGAATTCCAATTCCAATTTTCAGCGCCCAAGAAACCGCGGCGTCCGCCATTGTTTTCCGAAGCACACAGATACACCATCGGCTGCTCGCTCCAGAGGCTTTGTCGGAACCAGCCGAGCGGCTTCTTGAAACCGCACAGATCAAATAATCCCGCACCATTCGCGCGATTCGGCCAGGCGCACGCCTCGCCGAGATAATCAATGCCTGTCCACAGAAACTGGCCGGAAATAAAATCATTTGTCAGCACCGCGCGCCACGCGCCGTATCCCTGACTGTTCTCGCTGCCATAAATAATTCGTTTCGGAAATTTTTCATGGTCGGCGGCGTAGCGATCCTCTTGATAATTATAACCAACGGCGTCCAGCAATTCCGGCAGGCCGACGACGTTGGACATTTTCACCGTGGCAAGCGCGGCGGTGACCGGTCGCGTGCCATCCAAGGATTTCACAGCGGCAACCAACGGCGTGGCGCATTTGACCAAGTCCATGGCCGGCGGATTTTCGGGATGAAAATTGTCACGGAGCACCGGATCGGAAAACGGATCATTGGCGAAATCAATCTCGTTGCCGATGCTCCAGAGAATGATACTCGGATGATTGCGGTCGCGGCGAACGATGTCCGAAATGTCCGTCACCGACCATTGCGCGAACAATTCAGCGTAGCCAAACCGGCTCGGCTCACCCGCGTTCAAACCGACAACCCATTTATTTTTCGCCGGTGTAAATTCATCAAACGCCTCGTCCATCACCAAAAATCCAAGCCGGTCGCACAGGTTTAATAATTCAGGATCCGGCGGATTATGGCTGGTGCGGATGGCGTTAACGCCGATTTCTTTTAGCAACTTCAAGCGCCGTTCCAGCACTTTGTCAGGCACGGCGGCACCGAGTGAACCGGCATCGTGATGAATACAAACACCTTTGAGCTTCGTCGAAATGCCGTTGAGAAAAAATCCTTTGTTTGCATCAAAGGTCGCGGTGCGGATGCCAAACGGCGTCTCCGTTTCATCCACGACGGTGTCGCCGGATTTGACGCGACTTTTCAGAGTGTAAAGTTGCGGCGCGGCGAGCAACCACAATTCCGGCCGCAATACTTTCATCTCCTGCGCCACGGTTTGAACCGAATTACTCGCCATTGATTTTATAGTCGCGAGGCTCGCCACAATTTCGCCGTTCGGCGCAATGATGTCCGATTGCAGTGAAAAATTTCTCTGATTGGCGGAATGATTTTCCACCGTCGTCTCAATGCGAACACTTGCAAAAGCGCCATTTATTTTCGGCGTCGTCACGCAAACACCCCAATGCGCGATGCGAAGTTTATCCGCAATGATTAGACGAACGTTGCGGTAAATTCCTGAACCGGTGTAAAAACGTGAATCAGAAAAACGCGAATGATCCACGCGCACGGCCACGACATTGTCGCCACCGTTCCCTTTCAAATACGGCGTCAGGTCGAATTGAAAACCGATGAAACCAAACGGGCGTCCGCCGACGAACTGCCCGTTCACCCAGACCTCGGAATAGTCATAAACGCCGTCGAACTCGATGGCGACCGACTGTCCCGATTGATTTTCGTCGATCCGAAAATGTTTGCGATACCAGCCGATGCCGCCAGGCACAAACCCAGTGCCGCTGGCATATTCCGCACTAAACGGCCCTTCGCTGCTCCAATCATGCGGCACATTCAATAACCGCCAGCCGTTGTCATCGAATGCTGGCAGCATCGCTGAAGCAAATTCACCTTTACTGAACCGCCAATTTGCATCGAAATCTTGTGTGTTGCGAGTCGCCAAAGCACGCCACGGGAAACATACGCAAAGACCGGCCAAGATAGCTGCAGAAAGTAGGCGCGGAAATTTCATTGGAAAAGTGGTGCGCACGAAAGGACTTGAACCTTCACGCCTTGCGGCACCAGATCCTAAGTCTGGCGTGTCTGCCAATTCCACCACGCGCGCAACCGTCATAATTGAACCCGATTCGCGGCTTGAACTCAAGACCGACGCGCGACGATAATCTTTTCATGCCCACACGCTTTTTCCTAACAACTCTCGTCTTGCTGTTTGTTCAACTTGCGGACGCGCAAACAAATCTACCGCCGCCCGCGCCGACGATGCTGTGGTATTTGCAGCCCGCCACGAAGTGGACGGAAGCTCTGCCCATTGGCAATGGGCGAATGGGCGCAATGATTTTCGGCGGCGTCACCGACGAACGAATTCAATTCAATGAAGACACGCTCTGGACTGGCCATCCACACGATTACGCAAACACGAATGCGCTGAAAGTTTTACCAAAAATTCGCGAACTCCTCGCCGCTGGAAAAAATAAGGAAGCGGGCTGGCTCGCCAAAAGCAATTTTCTCGGCACGCCCTCGCGGCAAAAGGCATATCAACCATTTGGCGATTTACGGTTCCACTTCAATACCTCTACCAACGTCACTAATTACCGCCGCGAATTAAATTTAGATTCAGCGCTTGCGAGTGTTAGCTACAAGATTGGCGAGACAACGTTCGTGCGCTCGGCCTACGCCAGTTATCCCGATCACGCAATCATGCTGATGCTCTATGCCACCAAGCCGGGGCAAATCAACTTCACACTGAAGCTGGACAGCCCGCACACCAATTCGCAAACGCGCGCTGAACTTCCCTCACCCGACCAAGCGTCCCGATTCTCACCTGCGAACGCGGCTGATTTGATTCTCGCCGGGCGTGTTCAGGAAGATGGCTTGCGCTTTGAATCACGCGTTCGCGTGATCGCATTCGGCGGAAAAATTTCCACAAATGGAAACGCCATCACGGTTGAGAACGCTGATTCCGTCCATCTGCAATTAGTCGCCGCCACGAGCTTCAATAATTTTCAAGACATCGGCGCCGATCCCGCCGCGCGTTGCGCGAAAGATTTGGCTGATTTAAGTAAACGCAAATTTTCCGATGTGTTTGCTGACCATCTCGCCGATTACCAGAAACTTTTCCACCGCGTCCAACTTGATCTTGGTCACAGCGATTACGATTCGTTGCCGACCGACTTGCGTTTGAAGCAGGTGAAAATTTCTGGTCTCACCAACGACCCCGCACTCGCATCGCTTTATTTTCAATATGGTCGCTACCTTTTGATTGCCAGCAGCCGCGCGGGTGGTCAGCCGGCGAATCTGCAAGGTCTCTGGAACGACCTGCTCGATCCGCCGTGGGAGAGTAAGTGGACGTTGAACATCAATTGCGAGATGAACTACTGGCCGGTCGAAGTTTGCAACTTGAGCGAATGTCATTCGCCGCTGTTCGACATGATTGACGATCTCGCTATCAGCGGCGCGCGCACCGCGCATGCGCAATACGGCGCGGGCGGTTGGGTCGTCCACCACAACACCGATCTCTGGCGCGGCTCCGCGCCCATCAACGGCATTGATGGCGTCTGGCCGACCGGCGGCGCATGGCTCTGCCAGCATTTGTGGGAACACTATTTATTTACCGGCGACAAAAAATTTCTCACCCACGCATATCCTGACATGAAATCAGCGGCGCAATTTTTCGTGGATTTTCTAATCAAAGATCCGCAGACCGGTTGGCTTGTTACGTCGCCATCCTATTCGCCCGAACAAGGTGAGGAGACGCAAGGCCCGACGATGGATAATCAACTTATTCGCGCATTGCTCAACAACACCATTGCTGCCGCAAATGTTTTGAACACGGATGAAAAATTTGCCGCGCAACTCGCCGCCGTCCGTGATCAACTGCCACCAAACAAAATTGGTCAACACGGTCAGCTTCAGGAATGGCTCACGGACAACGATAAGCCGAATAACAATCATCGCCACATGTCGCCGCTCTGGGCGCTTTATCCCGGCAATGACATCACGCCCGCCGACACGAATGTTTTTGCCGCCGCTAAAATTCTCCTGCAATGGCGCGGCGATGGCAGCACTGGTTGGAGTTACGCGTGGCGCATGCCGCTCTGGGCGCGCGTTGGCGATGGTGACACAGCCTATCGCCAGTTGAACAGTTTGTTTCAGCGCAAAACACTCCCAAACCTTTTTGATCTGTGCGGCCCGTTCCAGATTGACGGTAATTTCGGCACCACCGCTGGCATTGCTGAAATGTTGCTGCAAAGCCACGAAATCAAAATTGTTGATGGCAAAAATGAAATCAGAATTTTGAATCTGCTGCCCGCCTTGCCGAAAGTCTGGCCAAACGGCTCGGTGAATGGACTCTGCGCGCGCGGCGGATTTGAAATTGATCTCATATGGAAAAACGGCGCACTGACGCACGCCGTGATTCACTCCAAGCTTGGACAGCCTTGTCTCATCCGCAGCGGCGAGAAGGAAATTGAATTAAAAACTCAAGCAGGTCGCAGCTATACGTTCGATGGACAATTGAATTAAACAAATAACGCCCAGCGGTTATTGCTTATTTTCCGCCGGAGGATTGTTTGAAGGTTTTTTAGTAGCAGCCTCAGATTTTTGTTTCGCAGCGAAATCTTTACGTGCCTGCTTCGGGTCATAGCCCTGCGCGGTGAGATATTCGTCCTCAATTTTAATTTTGTATTTTTTGAAGAACGCGGACTTTTCCGTCATCGCCTCGCAATCGAGCGATTCCTCGCGCGCGGATTTAAGATTTTGTAGCACGACCGCTTTCTGCGCATCAGTCAACGTGGGAAAAATTTGCAGATAAACATCGTAAGTAATTTTGACCTTGTGGATGGTGAGCGCGTCCTTAATTGCTTCAACCTGCGCCGGCGTCAGCACCGCCGCCAAGTCCGCTAGAAACTGTTCGCGCTGCGGTCGGAAACCGGCATACACGGCGTCAATCTTGGCCAGTGCAGCATTGGCATCTGCGACGCTCTGCTTGGAACGCGCGGCGTTGAACTCGCTCCACAGCGACTTGATTTGCGCGTCGTTCGCGGCGTGCCACGTTTTCAGCGCCTGCACATAAGTCACGGCCGCTGCGCGCACCTTGGTTTCCTTAGCCGCGTCGTTCAAAGAAACTGCCGAAAGAATCGGATGAATGTGCTTCTCCAGCGTAGCCAAATCCTTTTCCGCTGCGCTTGCGACCGCGACCGCAGAATTCGTCTGCGCTTCAATTTGAATTTGGGTCGAAAGCAACGCGCCAAGCAGCGTGACGCAAAACAGCGGGGATTTCATTAACTCATAGAAATGGACGGGGGACGCGAAGTCAACCCCGCCGGACTGCAAATACTGCTCGTAAACATGAGCTTTCTGAAAGGGCAAATGTATGTCGGCACGTTGGTTTTTCGTGGAATGCGGTGGCGCAATGATTATCCTTGCGGCGTGAATCCTTGTCGTGTTCTCGCCGTCCTGACGGCGTCCGTGCTGTGCCTCGGCGAAATCGCCGCGCCACTTTCGACCAGCCACGCCAGCGAGTTGGTCAGTGTAACGATTGATTCGCAAACGCCCGGCGCAAAAATTCCCGCCGATTTTCTCGGCCTAAGTTTTGAGATGCAGCGCGTGCTGGCAGACACGAACGGATATCATTATTTCAGCGCGGAAAATAAACCGCTCATCGCCACCTTTAAAACGCTTGGCATTAAAAATCTGCGCGTCGGCGGCAACACGGCGGATCGCCCGACGCTGCCAGTGCCAACCGAAACGGATGTGGACAATCTTTTCGCCTTCGCCAAAGCCGCAGATTTAAAGGTGATTTTCACGCTTCGCCTCAATCACGGCGAAATTGGTTCCGTCGTAAAAATGGCAAATTACCTCTCGCGCCATTACCGGAGCCAGCTAGACTGCTTCGCCATCGGCAACGAGCCGAATGTTTTTTCCACCAACTACGACGTTTACCTTACCGAGTGGAAACGGTTTGCCGCCGCCATCACCGCGCCCACCAATTCGCCGGATGCGAAATTCTGCGGGCCGAGTGTTTCGCCCGGCCACGAAAAATGGTCGGCGCGTTTTGCCAACAACCTCGCGGCCAGCGGACTTTTAAAATTTATTTCGCAGCACGATTATCCCGGCGGCGACGCGCGCAAATTCACTAATTCTCCAACTGCCGCGCGCGAAAAAATTTTGTCGCCGGCGATAGCCGAACATTACGCACAATTTGCAAGTAATTTTGTTCCGGCTGTTATTTCCAATGGACTAGCCTCTCGCTTCGAGGAGGCCAACAGTTTTTACGACGGCGGTGCCCGCGACGCGAGCGACACCTTTGCCTCCGCGCTTTGGGCCTTAAATTATCAATGGTGGTGGGCCAATCACGGCATGAGTGGAATCAATTTCCACACCGGCGATAAAGTGGCCGCACGCGACGAAAACAAGCCGTGCCGCTACGCAACTTTTTGGACGACTACTAACGGCTACAACATTCATCCCATCGGCTACGCGGAAAAAATGTTCACGCTCGGCAGCCACGGCAAAATTGTTCCCGTAAAAATTTCGCCGAATGGAAACACCAATTTGAATTTCACGGCCTACGCGATTCTCGGTGACGACCAAAATTTTTACGTCACGCTCATCAATCAAAGCCACGGCACGACCGCCACGAATATATCCGTGCAAATCGGCGCGAAAGAAATTGAGGGCTACACCAAAGGTGAAATCATTCGGCTCACCGCGCCAAATGGCGACGTGGCGAGCAAAACCGGCGTGACGCTCGGCGGTGCGGAAATCACCGACGACGCAAACTGGAACGGCCAATGGGAAAAATTGTCTGCGCCGCAGCAAAAAGATTTGCTTGCGCTTAAGATTGAGCTGCCCGCCGCCAGCGCCGCCGTTGTGAAATTGACGCCGCGATGAAAACGAAATTCAAAGCGATTTTTCCCGTCGCATTGCTTGCAAGCTTAACGGCATTCGCGACGAACTACGACGAGGCCAAAGTCGGCAACTACGTTTTGCCCGATCCGCTGGTGAGCAATGACGGCTCGCGGGTTACCAATTCGGAAGCGTGGCTCGCCAAACGCCGCCCGGAAATTCTGGAATTGTATCGCGAAAATATATTTGGCCACAGTCCGGCGGCGGGAACGAATGTCACCTTTAACGTCTGGGAAGTTTCAACGAACGCGCTCGGCGGCACGGCCACGCGCAAGCAAATCGAAATCAATTTTTCCGGCACGCCCGCTGGCCCGTTCGCGCACATGTTGCTTTACACGCCCGCCGGAAAAATTTCTGTCCCAACTTTTTTGTGCCTGCAATTCAACGGCAATTACACGGTGATTGACGATCCGGCCATCGCAATTTTTCCGGTGTGGAGTTGGAAAACTGGCGCGCTGGCGATGCCAAAAAATCCCGTGCGCGGAGCGGCGGCACAAAACTGGAAAATTGCCGAGACGCTGGCGCGCGGTTACGGCATCGCGTTCATATATTATCAAGACATCGAACCAGACCTGCCCGGCGGCGCTGGTGTAAAATTCGGCGTGCGGAAAAATTTTCCGACAGCCACAACTAATGATTGGGGCGCCATCGGCGCGTGGGCGTGGGGCGCAAGCCGCGCTTTAGATTATCTGCAAATGGACAAGGATGTGGACGCCCAGCGCGTGATTTTGTTCGGCCATTCACGGCTGGGCAAAACCGTTTTGTGGGCGGGCGCGCAGGACACTCGTTTTGCGGCGATTATTGCGAATTGCTCCGGCGAAATGGGCGCATCACTTTCCCGTCGCAACTACGGTGAAACAGTGGACGATGTGGCGAAGCATTTTCCGTATTGGATGGCGGAAAATTTTCAACAATTCTCTAATCACTGGAATAATTTGCCGTTGGACTCGCATTTTCTGATTTCGCTAATTGCGCCGCGACCATTATTTCTGAACACTGGCAGTGAGGATCGTTGGGGTGATCCGCACGGCGAATTTCTTGTCGCACGCGCAGCGACACCGGTTTATGAACTGCTTGGCAAAACGGGGATCAGCGAAACGAATTTTCCGCCACTGGATCGCGTTTTGCTCCATGACATCGGCTTCAATTGCCACACCGGCAAACATGATGTGCTGCCGACGGACTGGGATAATTTTTTGAATTTTGCTGACCTGCATTTTGCACAAAACAAATAGCAATTATTTCGTAATCGCGGCTCGTCCTTTCACGTCTGTCTCGACAATATTATTTTCAAACCACAATTAATCTACCTATGCCTCGCCTCGCTATTTTCGCCCTAATTTTTTTCACCACCATCCGCTCGCTTGCGGGTGTCGCCGTCGGTGAACTGCGCTGCGAGCATCTTGAGAATCCCCAAGGCATTGATGTGACTCAGCCGCGATAGAGTTGGCTGCTGCAATCCAACGCGCGCGATGTGAAGCAATCTGCATATCAAATTCTCGTCGCATCGAGTGAAACCAAATTAAAATCCGATACGGGTGATTTGTGGGACAGCGGTAAAGTCGTTTCGGGCGAATCCATTTTGAATACTTACGCTGGGAAAACTCTCAGCTCGCGGGAACAATGTTTTTGGAAAGTTCGCGTTTGGGATGAAAACGGAAAAGTTTCCGCGTGGAGCCGGCCAGCTTTGTGGACAATGGGGGTGCTTAACCAAAATGATTGGCATGCCAAGTGGATTGGAGTGGACGGAGCGGACGCGACCAATATTTTGACGGGCACGTCGTGGATTTGGTCGAACGACGCCGATGTGCAGACAAATTATTTTCGTCGTGTGGTGACAATTCCCGCGAATCGAAAAATCAAGCGCGCGATTTTTGAATACACCGGCGATAACGAATGTCGCGGTTGGATCAACCAATACGATCTCGGAGCGCGCAACAGTTTCAAGACGGTCAAGTGGAACAACATCACCACGCGACTCGAACCGGGCAAAACGTATCTGTTCGGGCTGACGGGAACACACAATGGCAAGGGTGGCAATCCCGCTGGTGTCGTCGCTTTGCTCACGATTGAATTTACGGAAGGCGAACCGCTCATCATTCAAACGGATGACAAATGGAAAATGTCGTGCAACCCGGAAGATGGTTGGAACACGATCGGTTTTGATGATTCAAAATGGAGCACGCCAAAAATTCTTGGACCGGCGGGTATGCAGCCGTGGGGCGAAACGCGTGTGCCGGAAGACCGCCGACTCGCCGCGCGCTATCTGCGCAAAGATTTTTCCGTGGATAAACAAATTGCGCACGCAACGGTTTCTTTTTCAGGCCTCGGCTTGTCGGAACTTTATTTGAACGGCAACAAAGTTGGCGACGCCGTTTTGTCGCCGGCGTTTACGCAATATGACAAGCGCGATTTTTATGTCACCTACGATGTGACGAAAGCATTGCAACGCGGCACGAATGCGTTGGGTGTGATTCTCGGTAACGGACGTTTTTACGCTGACCGCAGCAAGGTTTACGCGGGCACGGTGAATTTTGGTTTTCCGAAATTACTGCTGAATATGCACATCGAATACGCAGATGGCTCGACCAAAGAAATCGTCAGCGACGAATCGTGGAAACTCTCGACGGATGGGCCGATTCGCGCGAACAACGACTTTGACGGCGAAGAATATGACGCGCGCAAAGAATTTGTCGGATGGAGCAAAGCGGGTTTTGACGATTCAAAATGGTCTGCGGCGCAAATCGTTTCCGCTCCCGGCGGAATTATTTCCGCGCAAATGCAAGAGCCGATTCGTGTGACGGGAACGCTCAAACCAATCTCGGTGAAGGAAATCAAGCCGGGCGTTTTTATTTATGACATGGGGCAAAACATGGTCGGCTGGTGTCGCCTGCAAGTGTCGGGCGCGGCAGGAACGCAAATCACGTTGCGCCACGCGGAGACGTTGAAACCGGACGGCTCGCTTTACATGGCCAATTTGCGTGGCGCGGAAGTCACAGACACTTACACCTTGAAAGGTGATGGCAAGGAAACGTGGGAGCCACGTTTTGTTACGCACGGATTTCGTTTTGTCGAGGTCACCGGACTGCCGATTAACAGCCTGCCCCAGCCGCCGCGCATTACCATCGAAGGCCGCGTGGTGAATGATGATTTGCCCACCGCCGGATATTTTCTTTGTTCGAACGATTTGATTAACCGCATTTACACAAGCATCGTTTGGGGCACGCGCGGAAATTACCGCTCGCTACCGACGGATTGTCCGCAGCGCGATGAACGCCAAGGCTGGCTCGGTGATCGCTCGGAAGAATGCAAAGGCGAGGCGTATCTTTTCGACATCGCACCGCTTTACACGAAATGGCGGCAAGACATGGAAGATGCCCAACGCACGAACGGGGTGATTCCCGATGTCGCGCCCGCTTACTGGCCGATTTATTCCGACAACGTGACCTGGCCAAGCAGCGCCATCATCGTGCCAAGCGCACTCGAACGTCAGTTTGGCGACACCGCCAGCATTGGCAAAAATTATGACGGCGCAAAGCTGTGGGTGGAGCACATGCTCACGCTGGCCAAGGACAATATCATTTCCAAAGATAGTTACGGCGATTGGTGCGTGCCACCGGAAGAAGCGCATTTGATTCACTCCAAAGATCCGGCGCGGCAAACCGACAAAGCTCTGCTCGCAACGTCGTATTTTTATTACGACCTCTGCTTGATGGAAAAATACGCATTACAGCTTGGTAAAACTGAAGATTCCGCGCGCTGGGCAAAACTAGCAAATGAATTTAAAACCGCATTCAACAATAAATTTCTCAACCGCGAAAAGGGGCAATACTCCAACGGCACGCAGACTTCTTGCGTGCTGCCGCTCGCATTTGGACTCGTGCCGGATGACATGAAAGCTAAGATTTTTGCCACGCTGGTGGCCAACATTGAAAACGTGACCAAGGGCCACATCGGCACCGGTTTGATTGGCGGGCAATATCTGAATCGCGTGCTCTCCGACAATGGCCGTGCCGATTTGTGCTACACCATCGCGTCACAAAAAACTTATCCGAGCTGGGGCTACATGGTGGAGCAAGGCGCGACGACGATTTGGGAACTGTGGAACGGCAACACCGCCGACCCGACGATGAATTCCGGCAACCACGTCATGCTCATCGGCGACCTCGTCGTCTGGTTTTACGAATACGCCGCTGGCATTGCGCCCGCCTCGCCCGGTTTCAAAACCATCACGATGAAGCCCATGCCCGTCGGCGATTTGACATTTGTCAAAGCCACGCACAACTCGCCTTACGGTTTAATTTCCAGCGAATGGCATCGCGCTGGAAATAAATTTGATTGGCAAATTGAGATTCCCGCGAACACAACGGCAACGGTTTATGTTCCCGCAACGAGCCTTAAAAATGTCAAAGCCGAAGGCGTAAAGGCAGCCCGTTTTGAAAGTGGCCGCGCCATTTTTGAACTCGGCAGCGGCAAATATCATTTCATTAGCGAGTAAAATGAAGTCAAAAATAATTCTCTGCTCGTTGTCAGTGGTTTTTGCCACGTTGGTTTTTTGTGGCTGCGCCAGCGTTTCGCATCAAGCCGGCGTCGTGAAATCTGAATTCATTTACCAGACCGCTCCCTTTCCGTCGTGCCACGCCTCGACAATTGCGGAAACGAAATCTGGCCTCATCGCTGCTTGGTTCGGTGGAACGGCGGAACGCAATCCAGATGTGTGCATCTACGTTTCGCGAAATGAAAATGGAACATGGACTGCGCCCATCGCGGTGGCAGATGGCGTTGGTTTCACCGTCAACCGCTTGCCGACGTGGAATCCAGTTTTATTTCAGCCGAAGAATGGGCCGTTGCTCCTATTCTACAAAGTCGGTCCAAAACCCTCTGAATGGTGGGGCATGATGATGACTTCAAGTGACGATGGAAAAACGTGGTCGAAGCCAGTGCGTTTGCCTGACGGAATTCTTGGGCCAATCAAAAACAAGCCGGTGCAGCTTGCGAATGGTGACATTCTTTGCGGCAGCAGCACCGAGGGAACGAACGGCTGGAAAGTTCATTTTGAACGCACAAGCGATTTCGGCAAAACGTGGACAACCACTCCGCCAGTGAATGACGGAAAGAAAATTGGCGCGATTCAACCGAGTATTTTGTTTTTGAAAGATGGTTCGATTGCAGCCGTTGGCCGGACACACAACGATAAGATTTTTAAAATCACTTCCGGTGACAACGGTAAAACTTGGGGCGAAATGGCTTTGACGGATTTGCCGAATCCTGATTCCGGCACGGACGCCGTAACGCTGCGCGATGGCCGCCAGCTTTTGGTTTACAACCACAACGTCCGCACCGGCTCGAACAACAAAGGTCGCAGCCCACTGAATGTCGCGATTTCACCGGATGGAAAAAACTGGTTCGCTGCTTTGGTTTTGGAAAACGATTCGAATGCGCCGAGTGGCTTCGCATATCCCGCCGTGATTCAGACAAGTGATGACCTGGTTCACATCACTTACACTTGGGAACGGAGACGCATCAAGCATATCGTGATTGATCCAACGAAATTAAAATTGAAACCCGTCGTCAACGGCGCGTGGCCGGAATGATTTTTAATTTGTCGCGGCAATTTTCTTCCGCCGCGCTTCCAAGTCCGCATGAATTTGCGGTTCGAGCATTTCAAATTGTTTGTAGAATAAAACTGGAATCGCACTCAGGGCGAGACAGATGGTCGGGAGCCAGATGAAGCTAAATTCGATGGCGCGACAAGAAGAAGCGCTTTGCGCCACGTTGGCGACATAACCGTTCGCGCCCATGATCCACAAGGGAATCGCGCCGCCCAAGCCCGCGCCAGCTTTCAAACAAAACGCGGCACCGACAGCCGTCAACAAGCCAGCGGCGCACACGCCGTTTTTCCATTCGCCGTAATCCACACTGTCGGACAAAACAGAAAACGGCATCGCCATCGCCATGCCGCTGGCAAGAAAACCAATCGTCCAGCCAGCCATGATGAGGCCGATGGAAAAACCCATTCCGTCGCCGACAAAAAGAATTAATTGGCCGACGACCATGCCAATAAGTCCGAGTGCCCAGACCGTTCGTTTGGAACTTAATTTACAAAACCACGGCAATAGAAAGGCCGTGACTAGCGAGACGAAATCTAAACTGTAAGCCAGCGAGACCAAATCTTTGCGGTGCAGGACGTATTCAAAATAATACGGCACGGTGGAGACGCGTGCGATAAAGCCAATCCAAAACAGCAGGCTGCTAGAAAAAATAATGAGCCACGGCCAGTTGTTTTTTAGCGCGCGAAACGTGCCGAGAATCGGTTCAGATTTTTTTTCGACGGGAATGGTTTCTTTCAGATTTTTGAACGCGATCAGGTAAAAGAAAATTGAACCGACGGCGTAAATCGGCAGCGCGAGCATAAAGCCTTTTTTGTCATCACCACCACCAAGCAGTGCGACCATTTTTAGCGCGGTCAAATTCACGATGAGCACGCCGAGCTTGGAGCCGAACATCCGAAAGCACGTTAGCGTAACGCGGTCCTGCGGGTCAGCGGTCAGGCCGGACAAGATGGAAGTCACCGGCGTGTTGATGCCGGTGTAAAGAATGTTGCAGGCGATGTAAGTGATGGCGGCATACCAGACTTTGGCCGTGTGCCCAAGGTCGGGCGTCTGAAAAGTAAGCACGCCAAACACGGCAAACGGCACGCACAACCAAAGAAACCACGGACGGCTCTTGCCCCATTTGCTGTGCGTCTTGTCAAAAATTATTCCCCAAACTGGCGCATCAATCGCATCAATCCACCGCGCAAGGGCAATAATCGTGCCGCAGGTAATCGCAGAAAGACCATAAACGTCCGTGAAAAATTTGCTTAAGTAGCCACCGACGATGAAGGTGAAAATGAGTTGCCCTGCGACATCGCTCGCTGCGTAGCTGAAACGTTTCGTGTAAGTCATGGCTACGCTTTCAGTAGGCCAGCGAGATTGTGCCGTGCAAGCACGTCGTTGATTTTCACTGGCGCACCGCTAGTGCAAGATTCTTCCATCGCCTGCATGAGCGCGACGGTTACGATGCCTTCGCGCACGTCGGGCTTGGGTGCTTGCTTTTTTGCGAGACAGCGCGCGAAGTATTCAATGTAGTTTTGGTATTCACCTGCATGATGCGAGTGGCCGCCGAAGCGGAAAAAATAATCGTCTTTGTCCTCGAAGGTTTCCACGACTGACTGGCTGCCAATTTTCCACGCGTAACGCAAATCGTAATAGTCGCCCTGACTCGCACCGTTTGCGCAGCGCAGTATGCAACTCATGTTGCTATCGCGTTCGAGCGGAATCACTGGACTGTTGTAAGTGCCGCTGATGCGCGCGGGAATTCCGCTTTTAGATTTAAAAATAAATTGAAATGTGTCGTCATTTTTCAAACCAAGCTCGCGACCATTTTTGCTCAAGGAGGAATAGCCCATGACCTCCGTAATGTCCGGCAAATACCAGCGCAACAAATCCACCGGATGACTCAACCCGCCGTAAAGCCATTTAAACGCATCCGTTTTCGCCCAGCCTTTTTTCAAAAACCAGCGGTGGTCAGCGTTGTAATATGCTTCAACCGTAATGATGTCGCCGAATTTTCCTGTTTCAAAATGCTTCCGTTGACGTGCGAATGGCGCGAAGAAACGCGAACTTTGGCCAACCATCACGGCCTTGCCAGATTTTTTCTGCGCAGCCAAAACATCTTTCGCCTGCGACAAATCGTTCAGAAACGGTTTCGTGCAAATGACGTGTTTACCCGCGCGCAAAACTTTGATGACGTGGCTTGCGTGCAGATGGTCCGGCGTGTAAACACCAACAACATCCACGTTTTTATTCGCAAGCAATTCATCTATCGAAGTCGTGAAATTATTCAGGCTGAATTCGTGGCAGCGCTCCCGGCCAAGCTTTTCATTCAAGTCGCAAAGCTGGATGACATTCCACAATTTGCTATTCAGCGCTCCAGAAATAATGCTGCGGCCTTCACCCAAACCAAGCACGCCGAGACCAAGTTTTTTCATAAATTAAAATCCGATTGAAACGCCACCGTCCACCGGCAGCACAACGCCGGTGATAAATTTTGCCGCCGGGCTACACAGATAAACGGCCGCCCACCCAATATCGTCCGCATCTCCGAGACGGTTCAGCGGTGTGCGCCCAAGAATTTTTTCTTTGCGCGCGGGATCACCAGCAAGCGCCTTGGCAGACATTGCAGAATGAATCCAGCCCGGCGCAATGGCGTTCACGCGCACGCCGTGTGCGCCAAATTCCACTGCAAGCGTGCGAACCAGACCGACGTAGGCCGACTTTGCCGCAGAATAAGCCACCACTTTGGGAATACCAAACAACGACGCCATCGAAGCTGTAAACAAAACGGAGCCGTGTTTACGCGCAATCATGCCGCGTGCCACTTCGCGCGTCAGGGCAAACGCCCCGAATACGTGCGTCTGCATGACGGCGGCAAATTCCGCATCGCTCGTTTCCACCGCGTCTTTCTTGAGATGAATTCCCGCGTTGTTGATCAAAATAGAAATCGGCCCGGCGAGTTTCTCCGCCTGTTCGACGAGCGCAGGAATCGTTTCCAACTTTGTCACATCACCGACAATCGCAAATGAGTTTTCGCCAAGGCTAGCGCACGCTTTTTCCAATTCCGCCTTACGTCGCCCAACCAAAATAACTTTTGCACCCGCTTCCGTAAGACATTTGGCCATGCCGAAACCGAGTCCGGTGCCACCGCCGGTGACGAGCGCGGTTTGGCCAGCGAGATTGAAAACCGAATTCAATTGGGATGCGTTCACTTGGTTAGCAAGTTGACTTTTAACGGTTCTGAATTTGTCTGTTTTTCGGGATGAATACCCTGCTTGGAAAGATAATTGTTAATCTTGCCTTTCCACTTCGTGAAGACCGCCGTCTTTTCCTGAGCACTGCCGCCATCCATCGCAATCTCACGTGCCTGTTTGAGCAGACGCAAAATCTCCGCCTTGTTCTCGTCGGATAAATTTGGATAGGCCGCAATATAACCGGCATAAGTGAACTGCACTTTGCCGTAAGTCATCTTGTCTTTGACGACCTCGATTTGTTCCGGTGACAAATTTTCCGCGAGCTTGGCGAGAAAATCATTATGCAACGTTTTCAACGACGCGCGGATTTGCGTGACCGCATTAGTATCCGCCTTAGCCGCTTTTAATTTGGCGTCATTCTCGTCATGCCAGGCTTTCAGCGCGCGATATTGCGCGATGATGGCATCGTGAACTTTGTTCGCCCGCTCCGTGTCGGTCAACGTCAGCGCGCGCAAAATATCCGCCGTGCGACCTTCAATGGCCGCCGTATATTTCGCCTCGATTTGTTCCGGCGTAGCATTGGTCTCCGCCGCAAAACTGACCGATACAAACAGCGCCAAGACTGCGATAACAAAGATTTTTTTCATAAATCAGTTTTACGTTTCAATTCGTTTTTTGGAGCAGGCCTGCCAAAATCTCACGTGATACTTGGATGGCTGTGCCGTGCTTATGCCCTTCAGGAAACGAAACTTCCTTGGTGATGTCTGTAAAAAATTTAAAATCGCGCGTCTTGACCGCGCCGAAAACGTGTTGCCGATAGGCATCGAAATAAATCAGCCAGTCGTTACCGATATTCAATGCAGATGGCCCTTCGGTAAATTTTTGCGTGAACGGCTCCGAAACATTTTTCCACGGACCAAGTGGAGATTGGGCAAATGCGACGCGCAAATTTAAATTCGTCCGCGAGTTATCTTTGTTTACCAACACAAAACGCGCGGCATCCCTCAAAATAAAACCGTCAATCGCGCTGTAACCGGCGTCAAAAAATAATTTAGCGGGCGCGAAGTTGGTAAAGTCCGTTGTCGTCGTAAAATAGAGCCGCTGGTTGTTATCGTGCTTTTCCAGTTTGTCAGGAAAACGTCCGGGAATGGTTGAAGCCCAGACGATGATGAATTGTCCATTGTCATAAAATAATTCGGGCGCCCAAACGTTTACGGTCGTCGGTTCGTTCGTCATTACGGGAACAAATTTCTGTTCTGACCAATGAATCAAGTCGCGCGAACTTGCGTATCCGAAACCTTGATCACCGTGCCAACCCGCCGTCCAGACGAGATGAAAGGTTCCGTCCGGCGCGCGCAAAAGACTCGGATCGCGAAATTGCTTGTTTACGCCGACGTTAGCTTCCAGAAAAGTCCCGGGCACATTTGTCCAGTGATAGCCATCGAAACTGTAAAGAAAGCGCAGAAATTTTTGATCTGCATCGCGGAAGGAAGTGAACAGATAAGCTGAATTTGTTTCCGCAATCGGCACGGCGGCGCACAGCGGCGAACCACCACAAGCCAAGAGCCAAGCGCCCAAGAGGGCGACCAGTAAAGCGTTCGGGATTTGCAGCTTCATTGACGATGCTCAAACGTATCAAGATTTCGCGCCGATGCCACGGAGGATTTGTGCATCATGGCAGTGGTGGGCCAATTTTGATGCGGTAAAATTGCGACGGCAGCATGGTCGTATTAGTCGCTTTCCACGTGAACGGCATCGTCGTTGGATTGGTGATGAACAACGTGTCCCAGTTGATGAAATTGGTGGAACGTTGCACGGCGTAGTCCGGCCCAATTTGGCCGTTAACTGACAAGCCGAATTGTCCGTTTGTCAAAATCGCGGCGGCGGCCACGCCGGGCAATGCGAGTGGATTGACGATGACATTGAAATTTTGCGTCGCACTTAAATTGGGAGAGCCGTTGTCCGTCACCACCACGGCAAACGGGTTGGTGCTGTTGGCTTGGGTGGCGAGCGGACGCCAGTTGAGCATGCCGCTGTTGGTGTTGAGCACGGCATTTGTCGGCGCGGTCGGTAGGCTAAAGGTCAAGGTTTGCGCCGGCGTGTCGGCGTCGGTCGCCAAATTGGTGATGCTCAAATTAAAACCGACGTTGATGGTGCGGTTCGCCACGGCGGACAAATTCGGCGCGGTATTCGTCGGCGGAACGATGATGTGGACATTGACGGTATTGGTGTAAGCGAAACCAGAAGCGTCCGTGACTTTGAACATGAAGCTAGCCAGTGCGTTGGTGCCGACGGTGGTGGTGAACTGTGCGGTCCGGCTGCTCAAAATTACTGTTCCGTTGGTCGCACCAAACACGGCATACGTCGGGCTGTTGTTGGTGAACCCGCGTGTGTATTGCGTCAGCTCCACATTCAACGTCGTGCCGTTGGTGCAATCGTAGTGCGGTTGCGCGAGCCAGTTGAGATAGCGGTCGAGTTCCGTGTAGCCGTCCCCAATCAAGTCGGCGTTCGCGTCGGAAAAATCTCCGGCCGCGGAATTAATGTTCAATCCTTTAAGTTTTTCCCACCAGTCCGGCAAACCATCGTGATCCGTATCCGGCCAGATATTGTAAGTTCTGTAAGGTGGCCAGGGATAATTGCCGGAATAATTCGGCTTGGTGATGTCGTTGGTATAGTCGTGAATGTCCATCTGCGAATCAATCATGCCGGGATAATCCGGACCGGGCGTATCTTGCACAAATCCATTGATGGTGTAGTGCGGGCCGTTGGTGCCTACGTAATGCGTCGTGCCGTCAAGCACTTCACCAATGATGCGCTGGTCAATCAGGTCGCGCGCAGGCAGATTGCAGCCCACATCGGACAACACTACTTTGTAGGCATTGCTTGCCGTCTGGGTCGTGACGTAGGCCGGAAAAATTTCCGCGTTCGTGATCGTCATCACCACCTGATTGGACGTGGCGTAATTCGTGCCATTGCCGTAAGGCACTGAAACGCCAATCTGCCAGTTGTTGGTATAATAATTTTTACCCTCCATGACGTTACCGGCCATGTAATAAAAGGGCTTGGTCGCATTGTTGGTATCAACCGGATCCAGACGCAGCAACCAGGTGGCGTAGGGATTGGACGGATAAGGCTTGTAATAATTGCTCTCGTGATTGCAGCGGGCCACGCCGCCGTCGGTGGTGCGTGACGTCCAGTTGTAAACGACGTTATTCCGGATATCGAGCGAGCCGGCATAGTGAACGCTTTTGTCATAACCGCCCGCCAATGACCAACTGCGGTCGGTCGCGTGAGCGATCAAATTATGATGGTAACTGCCGATTTCGCCGCTGATGGACGCCGCGAACGCGTGCGCCTGAAAACAATTGGTGCAGCAGTTGTTCGTTTTGCAGGAAGCAGACCGTTCCGAATCGTTATAGTGGTAGGAATAATTTAGCGGCTCGGAAATAATATTGTGCTGGTAGCTGGTCATGGCGGATTGACTGCCCACACTTCCGCTTTGCAGCGAATTGCACGCCACATCCAGCGACCAACTGGATGAGCAATGGTCAATAATCGTATGCGTCGCGCTGCCGGGACTCATCGCGTCCATCGATTGCTGCGCGCCATCGCCGGTGCGGAAACGCATGAAGCGCATGATAACATCGTTTGGCCCGCCCATGCCCGCGCGCCAGTTGGCGATGCAAACGCCATCGCCCGGCGCCGTCTGCCCCGCGATGGTCACATAGCCGTTGTTCACGATGCATTGCGATTGCAGCCAGATAACGCCGGACACTTTAAAAACGATTGTCCGTGGTCCGCTGGCTTCAATTGCGGCGCGATAACTGCCCGGCCCGGTGTCGTTCAAATTCGTGACCTCCATCACCACGCCACCGCGTCCGCCACGGGCAAAACGTCCGTAGCCTTCCGCGCCCGGAAAAGCCAGATGCCGCGTCCGGAACATCCAGACCGGACCTTGGGTCACGTTGCCCAACGCATCCAGTTCATCAACGCGCCAGTAATAAGTCAGAAAGCTGCTCAGGCCGCTGACCGTGTAATTGGTGGCTGTCTGGTCTCCTTTGAACTCGGGCGAAGCGTGCGTGGCAGTCGCGACCGCCGCTTGATTGGTCCCGAAATAAACGTCATGGGAAATCGCATTGCTGGCGATTGCCGGACTCCACAAAAGTGTCAGGTTGCCCGAATCCGCATCCGCATGTTCATCGCCGTTCACCGGTGAAGGTGAATTGGCGATGTGTGCCGAATTGGGCGTATCAATCTCAAAGCCGTTCAGAAAAACGTTCTTGGTGGTCGCTGCCGAATTAGTGTCGGCCGCAAAAAGCACCGTGGTCACATCGTTGGTCGAGGCAGTGGTGAAATTAAGATAAACCGTCGGTGTGGATAAATCGTTCGTGCGAATCGTCGGCATGACGGAAGTAACATAAGTGCTGTTGAGATAAACTTTCATCGGAGCCAAAGTGCCGAGGGCGCTGGGCGCATCGCCGGCGTTGTGAAAGGTCAGCAAGGAATGTGATCCGGCGCTCAATCCGGTAATGGTCATCAAAATTTGTCCACCAGCATTGGCATCTTGCGGATTGACACAAACACCGTCACTGCAAAGTTTCCATCCTTCCGTGGTATCAATGGAATAGTAAGTGCCGACGAGTCCCGTGCCACCCGCACTCTGCGCCGCCGCCGTCATCGCTAAAGCCACCGTGACGGTGTTTACACTTGAGTCGTCGTTGGTGACGCTGAAGCTTTCGGTAATTGCAGCCGTTCCAGTGCTCGTCGTGCCGCCGGTATTTGCCGTAGTCCACTGGGTGTAGCCGGTCGCCGTCGTGCTCAAACTGTTTTTGGTATCCCGATTGATGTCCACCTTCAACTGTCCGGCATACCCATCCCTCACAATGGATACCAAAAAGCACACCAAAATTACTCGTTCAAATCGGCTCATGTATTAGGCGCAAGATACCATAATATTCACCATCCGCCCTTTAGGATTTCTGCGAAAAAGATTGAGAAATCTGCACCGCCTATTTGGGCAAGGCAATCGGCAGCCAGACGGACATTTCTGATGGCCCGCGATTCTGCCAAACAGAATACGGAATAAATCTTACGTTCACCGGCTTGAGTTCGGTTGGTTGGACTTCCCGATACAAATTGCCGTTCCAGTTTCCCGGCGGGCGCAAAAGCGCGTTGCCTTCCAAAACTACAATTCCATCCAACAATCTTTGATCGTAGCGCGCAATGAACTTCATGTCCGTCGGAATCATCACATCCGAAATTTTTACGCCTGCCGGCAAATCCGGCGATTCAAGACAATACACAATCGGCCCGCGCTGAATCGCGACTTGATTCAAATCTTCCTCGACCAGCGGATTCGCCTCCATCAATCGCACCGGCATCGGCAGATCCAAATCCACAAAATCACCGGCCTGCCAGACGCGTTTGACTTCAAAATAACTTTCCGAGGCGGCCGAAAAATCGGCGGGCGAATTATTCACCCGCACACTCGCGCCCTTCGCCCAGCCGGGAATCCGCAGCTTCAACGCAAATTCTTTTTTACCACACGCTTCAACTGTTATCCGCACCCGACCGTTACACGGATAGTCCGTCTGCTGGGACAATTTAATTTTTTCACCGGCCAATTCTGTCTCCAAGGAATTACCACCGTAAAGATTCACCCATATTGCATCCGCTGATTTTGCATAAGCATAACCAGCCGATTCCGAAATCGTCCGCACCAGATTGGGCGGACAGCAAAAAGAACTCACGAATGGCACGCGCGTGCGCGACCAACGCAATTCCAACGGCATTGGATCGGTCACGTGCAGCGGATTTGTGTAGAAATAATTTGTCCCGTCCAACGCGCCACCAGAAAGCACGCTGTTGTAAAGCGCGAGTTCCACCACATCCACAAACTTCGCCTCGCCCGACGCCAGAAACATCCGCCAGTTCCAAAAGACATTGCCGATGTTCGCGCACGTCTCGTTGTAGGCCGTCGTGTTTGGCAGTTGAAAATTGCGCCCGTAAGCCTGATGCACGCGCGTGATGTGCTTCTGATCTTTCGCGCCGTCCGGCGACGCGCCGTCATAAAGCGCACCGCAACCGCCGGTAATATACATTTTTTCCGCGACCACATTCGTCCAGATTTTTTCCAACGGCGACCACAAATTCGTGTCGCCCGTTTCCAAAAAAAAATCTGCCGCACCCGCATAAAGATAATTCGCCCGCACCGCGTGACCTTCCGCTTCCGCTTGCTGCACGAGCGGAAGGCGATCTTGATTGTCGTCCACGCCATCTTTCACCAAGTCACGCATTGCGAGAAACTTCTTCGCCAATTCCAAATAGCGCGACTCCCCGGTCGCGCGATACAATTCCACAATACCCATGTAATGCGACGGACAAATCAAATTGTTTGCGAGCGCGGGCGTCGGGTTTTTGAATTCGTCGCACAGAAAATCCGCCGCCTTGAGCGCGACATCGAGAAAATTAGTTTTTCCGGTCGCGCGAAAATGCACGCACGCCGCCGTCATCAACTGGCCGAAATTATACATCTCAAAATTTTCCGGATTGGAAAACGGCACGCCGTTCGTATCGCCCGCGCGCGCGTGAAACTGCACCCAAGTATCAAGGTAGCCATTTGTTTCCTGCGCCTGCGCGATGACGGCGATGATGTCGTCCAAACTTTTTTGCAACGCTGCGTCATTCGTCACCGCCAACGTCGCGCTCGCGCCTTCGAGAAATTTATAGAAATCGCCGTCGTTAAAAGTCGCGCCGCGCAGTTTGCCTTTGACGAGTCCGGCCAGAATTTCAAAGTTGTAAAAAAACTGCGAGTAGTTCGTGCCTTCCATCAAACGTCCCATACTCGGAATCATCTGCATCTGGCAAAGTTGAAAACGATTCGCCCAAAAACCGTCCGTCCATTTCACCTCGTTCAGGCCGACCGCTTGAACTTTGGCGAACGGACTCGCCGCCGTGTCCACAAAGCCGGAGCCGGCTAGCGCGGAAAATGAAAGCACCGTGGCAAAAATAAGAATGGCAAATTTCTTTTTCATTTTAGTTTTACCGACTGCGGCACAATGCCAAGAATCACAAAGCTGCCTTTGCCGATGAGTTCCAATTTTTGTTTACCCGCGTCGAAGCGGAACGCATGGATATTCACGCTCGGGCTGCTCGCAATCGTCGCCGCATTTTCCAGCACCGTGTCCACGCCGCCGCGTTCATCTGCCTGCGCGGCGAATTCCAGCTTCGGCACTTGCAGCCACGCTTTTTTATCACTGTCAAAATAACCGACCAAAACTTGAACCGGTTCGCTGGTTTCAAACTCAATCGGCGGCAAACCTTGCTTCGCTGCTTCGTGCGAAAAACGGATTCCGGTCAGCCCGTTCAATTGCGGCGTTAGATTTTGAATCACAAAATTCCGGTCGGTAAAAACGGTTGCGCCGACTTCGACTTTGTAAATCTCCGCGTTCGTTGAAATCAATTTGAACTGTGCTGCTGGCCACGGCTTAAGGCTCGATTCATCAATGGTGGCAACGCTATTGGTGCTTTGCTTCAACTGCGCGACCTTTGCCTGAAAATCTTGCAACTCCTTTTCGTAAAGCGGCACGAGCTGCGACCAAAGATAATTCGTGCCATGACCTTTGACGCCGCCGGGCACGGGAATTTTCCGCTGCGAAGTCTGCATTGAGTTGGCGCAGTGATAAGTTTTTTCCGTCAGCGCAGCCAATTTCTTGTAATCCTCAAGGCTCGCAGCTAGAAATGATTCCGCAGTTTCCATATCCTCAATGTTCCTTCTATAGTTGTAAATCAGCGCAAACAATGCGGCTGTTGTTTTGTGATAGTAATTTTCGCCAAGCAAGTGAATGCAACGAACATCATTTCTTAAACGCTCAAATTCATCGCGGTTTTTTGTGACTAATAATTCAGCATCTTCGATGGCTTTAACGGCGGCTTTTGATTCTTTACGCACTTCATCCTGAATTGCAGTTGGCGTCTCACCAATATGCGCCTGATGATTCCATTCCTTTTTCACAAATTCGTCGAGCCGTTCGCCGAGCGGCGCTTGTGACAACCATAAATCTTCAATCGCGCCGTATTTGTTTGGATTCACCAACTGGTCGAGTGTCATGCCGAGCGAAAGTGTTTGCCGATTGCCTTCCGTAATTCCAAACCGACGAATCAAGCGTGGCGCGACTTCGCCGGAAAAATTATACGCATCCAAAATCTTTTCGGCCGCATTTGTGTTGCCGTAAAAATCTGCAAGCCGCGAAATCCAATAGGCGCGATCTTCATTCGTGTTCACGTCGGGATTCCACGCATAGTGCGCCCATGCCTCGAACCAAATCCAGTCGCGCTGCCATTGCAGTAATGGCGGATCGGCGATGTCCGGCGCATACGGCCAGTTCCAATAACTCAACGGATAAAGGTGAATGCCGCTCGCGCCCAAACGGTCGCGCGAAGCCAATACCGATTTGCGGATAAACTCCGTATCGCCGTAGCGGAATGGCTCGAGGTTGGAGAGAATGTGAATGTTAACGGGATGCGAGCCAAGTTTCGCCATCGCCAAATGAGTTTGTTGATCCTTTCCGCGCGGCTCCCAAGTTGTGAGCGATTCACCGTTGTATTTTGTTTCCGTGAACAGATTGGAATAAACCTGATAACACGCAGGCATGATGGCCTCGGCATTCATTGCGTGCGTGCGGATGACAACCGGCGGTTGTTCCTTCAGGCCTGCCGCTTTCATGCCGTCCAGCACGCCAGGCAAAATGGTTTTTGTCGCCCACTCGATTTGATTATCTGTGCCCTGTAATGCTTCGCCTAAACACAGCATCAGGCCGACATTCGGAAATTCCTTCACAAATTCCGCGATGGACTTGCGCGTGTAATCCGCAACCAGCGGCGTCGGCGCGGAAAGCTGCGTGGAAATGCCGTTCGTTTCGGCAAACGGTTTGGAGACGATGATGTTGTAAAACATCTGCACGAGCCAGATGCCGCGTTTGTCGCACTCCTGCGCGAGCCAACGAAATTGCTCCTGATTTTTTGCAAATACGTCATCGGAGACTTCGACGGCGTAAGGATAATCTTTCAGCCGCACAAGTGACGCAAACGGATGACCACTCCACAAATACAGCGTGTTCATGCGGTTCGCTGCAAGGAAATCCAGATACTCCAACCACAATTTCTTGTCGTAAAACCACGGGAACAATTCCGGTGTGTAGGGATACTCGTAAACTTTCCGTCCGGGCAAAATGAAAGTTTTTTGCATTCCGATGCACGTCCCGCGCAAAGTCATCGCGGGCGCATCGTGAAAATTTAAATGTTCCGGCAACTTCCCAGCAGCGCGCACCCGCTTCGCCAATTCCAGACAACCATAAAGTGCGCCGGAATCATCTTTTGCAATGATCCAAATATTTCCGACGTGATTTGTCTCAAGTGAAAAACCTTCTTTCTCAGTCCCAGCTTGAGCTTGAATGCTGATGACAATTTGCGGATGACCCTCTCCCGGCAATTTCACCTTTACGTTCACTGACTTGAGCGCTTCAGCCAATTCTTCCGCGCCAAACTTCACTCGTGGCGAAGCATTCGTTGCGACGACGATGGAAACGGTTTCCGCCTTTACCCAGCTACAACTAGCGGCGATCAAAACCACGAACAGAATATTTCGGTAAAGAAAATTCATTTCACTCTTTCACCCGCCGGATGCGAATGGCGATGTAAGGGTTTCCGGGCAGCGTAACCGAACGACCGTCTTTGTCGGCGAAGGAGTAACCGTCTTTTTTCTTAAGTGTGAAAACACCAGCCACTGGCGTTACGGTCATATTCCAAGTATCGAGCACGTCGACAGTAAATTTTAATCCGTCAGCCGATTGAAGTTTTCCAAGTGGCGGTTTGGGAAGTTGAAATACCCAGTTCGTGGGCGTCTCTTTCCCGAAATAAATTAAATAGTATTCTCCGGGCTTGCCGCCAATCGGACTGTCCTGCCATTTGTCAATTGGCTCAATTCCTTCGGCGGGCGCAGCGTCTAAAACCTTTTTCAAAAAGGCTAGCCGCGATGGGCTTTGCCCTTTAAGCACACCGCCTTTCGACCACCAGAGAATCTGGTCGTCAGACTTGTAAGTTTCGCCGTGACCACAGTAAGTGCCCGCAACTGTGGCGTTCCAAAAGCGAAAAACCAGTTCCTCCGCGCTCAACTGCCCCCAACGATTGGCGATGTCGCCCTCGTATTTCACCTCGTCATAAACAATCGGCTTACGATACACATCACGATACATCTCCGCGCGGCCGGGCTCTTCCACTGCTGCGCCATTCTGGATGCTCGCATGCGAAATCCAAGGCAAAGTATGATTAAAAATCTTCTGTCCGTTGTGAATCGAAAGTAGATGATGATACGGATCGTCATGCGAAACAATTTCACCGAAGCGCACAAAGTCCGATTCCCTTTTCTCCTTCATGAAATCCCATTCGTTCGCCAGCGACCACCAGACGTTGCGATACGCCGCGAGCCGCGCGATGACGTAATGTAAGTATCGGTCGTCCACGTTCGCCGGCATCCGGTCAAAGCCCCAATGTCCTTCGTCATATGGATGAAACAAAATGATGTCTGCCTCGATCCCAAGTTTTTGCAAATCGGCAACGCGCTGTTCGAGATGCTGAAAATATTTCACGTTGAACTGCGTAAAATCCCAGTTCGTCGTCGCCGGATTTCCTGCGAACGGATACAGGATTGGCTCGTTGGTGTTCCAGGTATAGCGCTTCGGAAAAACGCAGAAGCGAATCTTGTTGAACGGTGAAGCCGCGAGCGTTTTCAACGTCTGTTCCTGCAACGCTTCGTCCTGCAACTGCCAGACATAGCACGTCGTGCCGAGCTCCTCGTAAGGTGTGCCGTCCGCGTAAGCGAAGTGATAAGTGTTCGTCACGCCGACTGCGCCGTGATTGTTCACCGTCGGTTTCATCACGGCGAATTCGCCGGTTTTGCCATTCAGTTTGCGCGCGTTGCTGGCGGTTTTATAAGTCCACCGACCGGTGGTTTCCGGCATGAAACGCACGCGATAAATTCCGTCTCCATCGTAAAAACCATTGGCTGTGACCGAATTGGTTCCCTGCGTGAAGCGCGCGGAAAACTTCACGTCAATAAACGGATTTCCATTTGTCGGTCCGTTCAACGCGAATTCAAAAACGCCCCATTGTTCGACGGAATCAGCGGCGTGCAAGCCAGTGGCGAACAACATGAGCGCGAGAAAATATTTAAAAGTCTTCATGGCTTTTGGAAAACAGATTTTAGATACGCGGCATTTGCGCCGTAATTTTTCTTCACGTTATGCACGTCGTTAGTATCGCGTGAACGCTCAATTACCAGCCAGCCGCTCCAGTTTATTTCGTCCAGTGCGGATTTGAGTTTGGGCGCGTCAATCTGCGGATCGTTCTGCAACCAAAAACCATCCGTGTTCGAGCAATGAATCTGGCAGACGCGGTCCTTGCCGAGCTGTCGTAATTCTTGGACGTAATCGCGCTGATGTTGAATCGCGCTCGCGAGATTGTAATAAATTTTAATCGCGGGCGAACCAACTTCATCGAGCAACTTGATTTGCTCCAGCGCATCCAATTCCGTTTCCACACCGATGACGACGCCTGCCTGTTCCGCCTGTTTGCCGACAGCTTTTAAACGCTCGACGACTTGCGGACGCAACTCCGGGTGCTTCAGCAAATCACTAGTCACACCCAGCGGCAGAAAAGCAATCTTCACACCCAACGCTTGCATCGTGTTAATGCAATTCTGCACGAGGAATAAAACATTCGTCCGTTCGGCAAACGACTGCGCGTAAAAACCTGACATCGCGATGGATGAAATTCCTAAATTTAGCTCGTGCGCCTTCGCGAGAAATTGCTGGCAATTCACAGCATTTGTCAGCGAACTCGCAAACGTCACGCGTTGACCGAGCGAACCGATGTCCACCTCTACGCCATCCGCGCCGATATCCTTGGTAAGTTGAAACGCGCCGAGTTTTTGCCGTTTCAAAATCATCCAGTCGCACACGGCAATTTTGTAACGAGGCGCTGCGGCAAATGCCGGAATAATATTCGTTTCGCCCGCCGCATGTGTTTTACAAACGCACAAGCAACTCACCAGCAGCAAAGTCGCCGCGCCATAAAAAATTGATTTGGCGTGCTTCATGCAATCACTCCTTCACCAGCCAAATGACAGGCGCATCCGGCAATTTCACTAAAGCGCCGGCTTGAATCGTCCCGCCAACTGTTACTTCGCCAGTTTTTGGATTCACCGTATTGACGCGTAACAAACCGCTTTCCGTTGATAAATCTAACTCTGCAACACTGCCGCCCGCATAAACTAAAATTTGTTTTCCAGGTTCGTGCAGCACGAAGATTTTTTTGTCCACATCTGCCCGCCATGGCATCATGCGCGGAATCGCTGCGAGTAATTTTGCATCCGTCGTAGCTGGCAGATTCGGCATGGAACCACCTGCGCACAAAAAGGCCCAAGCGCCGCGATTGATGGCCACATCTTCGCCTGACGCAATGATCACCTTTGCCGAAAACTTTTGCCGGTATTCCGCCGTCATGACGGCGAGATTTTCGTCTGATGGTGGGCCACCTTTCCATTGGCGCTCCCACTGGCGCGGTGAAAGATTTTGTCCACCTTCCGGCGCAAACACGCCTTTATCTGTCTGCCACCAATAACGGAAGCAAATGATGTCCACGACGGCTGCCCGCTTTGCGTCGGCAAGAATTGCATCTTGCACATTCTTCGTCGCCGCCAGCGCAATCAGCGGATGATTTCCCGTCGCGCGCTCCCAATCGCCAATCGTATCCAGCCAAAATTGCTCAAACGCCAGCGGCCCGGTGAATTCCGCGCTCGTGAACTGAATCACATTGGCGTTGTTCGTAAAATTATTCAGGTTTTGCCGGATATAACTTTCATGTAATGCGCGACGAATTGGATTTGTCACGTCATAAAATTGCGGCGCCATCACTGTGCGTTTTTCAATTTCAAACGGCGGTTCGTTAAATCCGGTGTTGTTGATGTTGTTCGAGGAACGCCACGGACCGTCCACCCAATGTGCGCCGTCTTCCAGAATGTTGTGCTGAAAATAATTTTCGTTGAACAGCACAAGTCCGTGCTCGTCGCAGAGTTTTGCAAAACTTCCCAGCCGCGACCAATACCATGGATTAAATTTTGTCAGGTCATATTTGCTCAAACCATCCCACGCCGCACCCTGCCCACTGCGCGCAAACGGCTGCTCATAAAACGGCGCCCACACGTCGCCGGTCACTCGGCGCACGCGCTCGTGATCTTCACGGCGACGGTCATACCAAAGTCCATAATGATAATCGAGCGCGGCGATGTGATTCGACTGCATCGAATCCGCAATCGCGTCCAAATCATCGGTAAAGCCAACGCCATCGCGACCCGGCGCAAAGCGCGTAAGCTGCACACCATAGTTTTGCGCCTCGCTCGGACGCATATTTCCGCGCCACCAGTTGATGCCCATCGTCGAACCAATCAAAAGTTTTCCATCGCAAACCAGCCAGCCGTTGGTTATTGAAATTTTTAGTTTTGGATTTTTAGTTTGTGGTTGTGCGGCTGGAAGGACTTCCACCGACTTTGCGTTTCCAATTTCAGTTGAAACTTTTGCGCCGGCCAAAATTTGATTCGCGACTTCATTTCCTAATCGGTCGGCCAGTTGCGCGGCGAACAAGCTGTCCGGTTTCACAGATTGGTTGGAATTATGCCAGTCGCCGTTGCCCGCGAATTCACCCCACGCACCAAACGCCCAGTTCTGCGCGCCCGGCGGTTTCTCACAATTGATTCTCGCTGCGATGCAATTCCACAAAACCGAGTTCGCCGCTGACCAACCCGCGCCTTCATCATCGCCGCCGCGATTCATCAGGCTTAAATTTCCGCCATCAATCCGGACGTTGTCGAAGAGCGTGCCGCTGGCCCAGCTTTGAATCGCACCGCTGTCGGCGGCCGGCAAAATCGAATCGCACTGCACAAACGCATTCGGCCCGGCGGCGCAATGACCGACCGAAAAATCATGGCGACCATGTTCCGCAAAACAGCGCAGAAATAAAGTCTGTTGTCCCATCGTGAAAAAAGTATTGCGCCGCCAACCACCGTCTTCTGAAACCGGCGCGAGCGAGCGACAATCTTCCACCGTCACGCGTTTGCAACTTTCGTAAATCGCCACTGCCGAGCCGGCAAAATGCTCAAACGTGACCTGACGAATCCAAGCATCGGCGGCATTTTCCATCGTGATGGCAAACCAGGAATGATTTTCGTCCTTGGGATTTTTTGCATCAAAAGCGGATTCAAGCCGCAGGTTTTCCACGCCTACATTGCTGATGCGTCCGGGCCAGCCATAATTTTCTACCGACCCGCCGCCAAACTCCTTTTCGATGGCCGTCGTAATTGGCGCATCAATCGTTACAAGGTTGCCGTCAATTTTTTGAATGACGCGATCCCAAACCAGATCGTAACTGCCCGCGTGCCAGACCAAACGCCAGTCGCCGAGGCCGCCGCCGAATTCCGTCATGCCGAGCGCGTCAATCCATTCCTTCGTGGATGGGCGGGTTATCTCGATTGAATCGCCAACGTTCCATCCGTTCGCATCATTCAGTCGGAAACTTGTTGCGCCCACAGGAACATAATCGCCCAAAATCTGACGGGGCGAACCGCCACGAGCCCACTTGTCACCTTGTCCGAAAGTGTGCCCAAAAATGCGGATGAGCGTGCGACGGTCAATTCCTGCCGCGACTAAAACTGTTCCATTCGTTTCCGCACCTTCACCGCGTAAAACCACGCCAGCATTGGTGATTTGCAGTCCACCATTAACTTCGTGCCGACCTTTCAGCAACAAAACTGCGCCGCGAATCCCGTTGGAATCCAGCGGCAATCCGGCCACGTAATCAATCGCCTTTTGAATGCGCGCGGTTTCGTCGCCGATAATCGGCGCGACTGTGATGCGAACTGGCGCGTCAGGAATTTGTTTATTACCACCAAAATAACCGCAGCTGGAAAAATCAGGAACGCGGTTGCCTTGCGCATCCGAGCCATAAACCAAATTGCCGTTTGTGCCGATGGAAATGACCGGCGACTGCTTCTTCGGCGCAGCGGTTAGCGCCATTGCGGTTCCCAAAAAAATGCAGGCGAAGATTTTTTTCATGGCAGTTTCCCCGTCAGCTTCGCGAGGTTTTGGCCGCGCGCAATTTCTTTTCCATCGGCCAGCACAATCAAGCCGACGCCACGATTATATTTTGTTCCATCTTTGTCCCAAATAATCGTGAGCGTGTGGCCGTGATAATTCACACCATCGAGACAAAAATAGTTCCAAACACCATCTGGTAGCAGCGGGAAAATTTCGATGGTGTTGTCTGCACGCGGAACGAGGCCGACGACGCCGGTGATGACCAAATCCGCAAACGTCGAGTGATTGTAATAGCGGCTGCGGCCATTGACGCCATTGATCCATTGGCCGGTCGTTTCGTCGAGATATTCGCCGATGTAAGGTTTGCCGTCGGCGTGCTGACTGTGAACATAAGTCAAAAGGCGTCGAAATAGTTTTCCTTGGTGACGCAGGGAGATTTGTAGTCACGTAAATAATTTGCGAGCGCGCAGAGTGTTTGCGATGTCGCAAACGGCCAGACTGCGCCATCCCATTCACAATGACCGAAGCCATGCGTGCGAAAAAGTGGGCTGCGCCGCTCGGCGGTCGTGATGCCAAATGATGCGGAAAAGCCTTGGGCATCGGCTAATTGCTCCCACGCACTGCCGTAATTCTTATTTGAATCCGGCAAGTTAAACATCCAAGGAATAAAACCAATTTCTTCACGCGCATTGGAAAATTTTCCATCTTCCTGCTTCACTTCGAAAAATTTAGCATCCGAATTCCATAAATTTTCCTGAGCGAATTTCTTTAACTGCGCGGCTTTCGCGTCAAACTCCTTGGCGATTTGCTTGTCGCCAGCCAACCGTGCAATTTCAGCGATGGCACGCGCGTTAGCGAACATGTAGCTGTTGATGGTCGGGCGCGCGTTCTTGGCCTTGCGCGAACCACTGATGGATTCCTCCATGCCGTCGCGCACGTCAAATTGCCAGAAAAGTCCATTGGTCAGTTGTCGCTCATTTTCCCACGCACGATAATCGGCAACAAAATCTTGGAGCCGGTTTGTTAGAAAACTTTTATCGCCGTTCACTAAAAAGCGGTCGTAAGCAGCGGCTTCAAACCAACTGCTGTATTTGTGGAAATGCGCCGGCGGCTGGCCATTATTGCCGCGCAGCCAGAATGAAATATAGCTGTCCAAAAAATCAGAATCACGCAACCAGCGACCTTCGGCGATGTGGAATCCGGTGGCGCAACTGATGGTGTTGTAAGCGCCCGCGTGGTGCACCGGCGTCAGAAATTCGGTGATGACAAAACCATTCGTTGTCTGCACCAGATGTTTGCGAAACGACCACCCGCGAAAATAATAGATTTCTTCCACTTCCTTGTCTGGGCATTCGAAGAACGGAATTTCTTTTTGCAGCCAGTTCCAAGAATCGGCGTTGGAAATAGAGTTGGTGACGTTTTCGTCCTCCATCGCATTAAAATGGGCGACGTAATTTGAAAATGTAGAAGAATTCAAAATCGCCAAATCACCAGCGACGGAACTTTGAACCGCGAAATACGCGAAATAAAAAAACAAAGGCAATTTGCCTTTCGCGTATTTTGCGTATTTCGCGGTAAGAATCATTTTCAGAGATTCAGTTTGGACACTTCGGCTTGAATTTCCTTCAAGCGCGTTTGCACCAGCTTTCGTTCTTCCGCGCGAAAACGGTGGAATGGTTCGGCCATGAAATCATCACAAACGCCAAGGCAATTCAACGCGCATTTAATACCTTTGATGATAGATGACGAATATTTACCGACGCGATAAAACGAATCGCTCACACGCTGGATTTGCTTTTGCAGTTCTTCCGCGCGGGCCAGATTGCCAGCGCGATATGCTTCGACAACTTTGACATAAAGTTTTGGAAACAGATTCGCGCCACCACTAACGCCACCGTTGCCGCCAAGCTGGAGCGTGGCAAAAAGTTTTTCCTCCGGGCCGACGAGCAACGGCCAATCAGGACGATGTTGTTTAATAAGTTCAGCTGCGTTTTTAAAATAATCCAAGTCACCAGAGCTGTCCTTGAGGCCGATGATGCGCGGATTGTCCATCGCGCGGCGGACGGTTTCGAGTTCGAAGTGAACTTTAGTCAGCGCGGGCATGTTGTAGATGTAAAGCGGTAGCGGTAGTTCGGGAACAAGATGGTCGAGGTATTCCTGCAACTCCGGTTGCGCTTCGGGCAAATAATATGGCGGCGCAACAACAAGTGCGTCCGCACCAAAATCAGCGGCGGCACGCGCGACGTTCACGGATTCGACAAACGCGGTGTCGGTGATGCCGACGAGAACGGGCACGCGATTTTTTACTTGTTTGCAAACGCGCTCAATCAATTCGCGGCGGAGGCGATAGCTCAAACTCGGCCCTTCGCCAGTGGTGCCAAGAATGAAAAGACCATTCACGCCGCCGGATAAAATATGTTCAATTAATTTTTCCAAACCGGCAACATCAAGTTCGTCACGACTTTTTAACGGCGTGATCATTGGCGGGACAATTCCAGTCAAAGCGGGTTTCATTTTAAGGATTTTCAAAAGTTTCAGCGCGTGGTTGCACCAATAAAATCAGGCCGACGCTCACCAAGGCTACTGCTGCGGACACCGCAAAGGCGATGGCGAATTTGACGTGATGGTCGCGCATCCAACCGAGCGCGACGGTCGCGCCCGCGCCGACGCTGATGCTGACGAGATTCATGAAGCCGTAGCCGGTGGCGCGATGTTCTGGCCGCGCAATCTGACAGAGGATGGGCATATTGTTGCAATCGAAAAATCCCCAGCCGAGGCCGAACAAAATCATCGCGCCAACCGCGACGGGCAAAGTCCACGCATAACCGAGCAACAGCAACGCGGGCGCGAGCAGGAACACGCCGAGCGCGCTGGTGTAAATGCGTCCGCGATTCGTCCGGCGCATCCAAAAATCTGCAACGACACCGCCGAGCAGCACGCCGACGAATGAAGCGATTTGAATATAGCCCGTCGCCGACAAACCGGCTGGGCCTTGTTTTAAATTAAATGTGTCGGCGAGAAAAGTCGGCAACCAGTTTTTTGTCACCCAGCCAGCGATGGCGGGAAGTGTGAAATAAATAACGAGAATCCAAAATGCCGGTTGCGACCAGAGCGCGAAGAAAGTTTCGGAAATGGAGACAGATTTTTTTGCTGCGGCATTTTTATTTTCAACCGGCGCATCGCGTAATGCCAAAATTAAAACCACGGCGTAAATGACGCCGGCCATTCCAAACCAAGTGAAACAGTTTCGCCACGAACTCGTTTGTGCGATGTAACCGCCGACGCCGCCCAATGCGAGGCCGACGTAAAGGCCGCTTTGATGGATACCAATCGCCTTCGCGCGCGTGCCGCCGGTGTGAAAATCCGCGATGAGCGCGAGCGCCGCCGGAATGTAAAACGCCTCGCTGATGCCCATGAGCGCGCGGCACGTCAGCATTTGCGAATACGTCTGCGCGTGACCCGTCGCCCACGTCACCGCCGACCAGACGAACAGACTGCCGATGACCGTCCAGCGGCGGTTAAATTTGTCCGCGATGAATCCACCGACCGGACTCAAGAGCGCGTAAACCCACATGAACACGGCCATCAACGTGCCGAAGTCTTGATCATTCGCGATGCTCGGAATGTCCGCGCGAATCGAGACGCGGATGGACGAGACCATCTGCCGGTCGAGGTAATTCAACATCACCACCGGCCACAGCAACGCCACGACCGCCCATGCGTAGGAAGAAACTTTTTGCGCGCCCGAATTCACTTCAAAGTGTTCACGTTGCTCTGCGGATTGCTCCAGTCAATTTTCTTCGTCGGGTCGAGACCGGCGAGATATTTCTCGATGACTGTGTAACCGTCGCCGGACAAATCTTTTTGCGCGAGCGCGGTGTCGTTCACGTCCAAATTAAATTTCATTTTCCATGACGACGGAATTCCATCCGCGCCCAAATCTTTAATCGGCTCGCCTTTGTAATCAGGATAACCGCCGACTTGCGAAATGTCCGTGATGATGCCTTTGCCTTCGACGTAATCTACCTTGCCGGTTTTTGCCTCACGCGCCGCGCGTTCGTCCACGGAATCACGTTTTGGCAAAGCTGCGCCAGCATTGGCCAAAACCAGTTCGCGCGCTTTTTTTGCGGATTGAATTTCAATCGCCGCCATCGGAAATGGTTTTTTTGCACGGACTTTGGCGATCAGATTTTTGGTCGCGTCACCGGCTTCGTAAGTCGGGTCTTCCTCCGTGCCGCCGCCTTTGAATTGAATGCCGCCGTTCCAATTATTTTTTGTCACCGCGTCGTTGCCTTCAACAATGTTTCCATCCGCATACCATTTTCCGTAACGCACCGTCGGGTCGGGCTTGAATGTGGACGGCTGCGGCAAACCGATGCGATGACTCACCGCCGCGAGTGTCACCGGGCCGGGCTGGTAATAATTATTGATGACATTCACACGACTGCCCTGATCGCCACCGTCGAGCGTGCGATGACGCCAGTTGAAAATCACGTTGTCCACGAAATTAAAATCGTAGCTCATGCCGATACTGGGATTGCGGCCAGTGTCACACGCAAAAAGATTGTGGTGAAAACTCGTATTGTTTCCGCCCCAAGTGCCGCCGAACGCATGGCCGTAAGTGTTCAACGCCTCGAAGGAAATGTTCCATTGCAGCGTGATGTTGAGCGTCGGGTATTTCAAAAATTCCTTACTATCCTTCGGTTTGTAAACGTGACGATACATCGAAAGATTTTCGTCCAAGCCCCAACTGCACGAACAATGATCCACGATGATATTGCCGATGGGCTGGCCGCCGAGACAATCGTCACGGTCAAAAAGATTGGTCGCGCCACGCCGAAATCTCATGTAGCGAATGACGACATCGTGCGTGTCCACGAGCGTGGAAAAACCGGCGATGCACACGCCGTCGCCGGGCGCGGTGTGACCGTCAATCGTGATATACGGCGCGAGAATGTGTAGCGGCTGCTTGAGATGGATGATGCCGGCGACATTGAAAACGACAATGCGCGGTCCGGCGGATTCCACGGCTTCGCGAAAACTTCCCGCGCCAGCATCTTCCAGATTAGTGACGACAAACACTTTTCCGCCGCGTCCGCCGAAGGTAAATTTTCCGCCGCCTTCCGCACCGGGAAACGCGGGAACATTTGCCGACGGCAAATCGTTCGGGAAAATTGAGCGCGGTAAATAAGGTTTTCCCTGCTTCGCCCATTCTTGAAGCTGCGGCTCCAATTTTTGCATGAGCTCCTCTTGATAATCGTCCCAGCCCTTTTGCTCCGCTTTGGCGGCGGCGACTTGTTCGGGCGTCGGGCGTTCAGCAGCGGGCATCCGCGCGATTTCCTTGTCGAGCATCAACGCCTTGGCGGAAAATGAAACCGCCAGCGCTGCAATCAGAAACGCGTTGATTTTATTGACCGCAAATCGGTTTTTCATTTGATCAATTTGTCTTCGGTCAACGTATTCACGTTGCTCTGCGCCGCTTTCCAATCAATCTTCTTCGTCGGGTCGAGGCCGTTCAGGAATTTTTCGATGACCGTGTAACCGTCGCCTTGCAAATCTTTTTGCGCGAGCGCAGCGTCATTTGCATCGAGCTTAAATTTATTTTTCCACCACAGCGGAATGCCGTCCGGGCCGAGGTCTTTAGCCGGTGCGCCATGGTATTCGGGATAGCCGCCGACCTGCGAAACATCCGTGATAATGCCGTTGCCGGCAGTGCCGATGTCATTTTTCGCGATGCCTTTCATCGAAGGCGGCGTAAAAATTTTTCCGGGCGAACTGACTTTTCCGGTTTTAACCGTTTCGATGATCCGCAAATCCACGGGATCGCGGTGCGGCAAGGTTGCGCCGGCATTTTCCAAAATGGAATTGTAAGCGTTCGTCGCCGAAGTCATGGTCACGGCGGCCATCGGAAACGGTTTCTCCACGCGAACTTTTTCAATGAGCGCTTTGGTGGCATCAGTAGCCGAGGTGTCGGGATCATCCTTGGAACCGCCATTGGCAAATTGCACGCCGCCGTTCCAATTATCTTTTGTCACATCGGCGTTGCCTTCGACAACATTGCCCGCAACGTAAGCCTTTCCGAAATAGGAAATCAGATCCGGCTTCTTCTGCGTCGCCGACGGTTGAAAAATACGATAGCCAATCGGACCGGGATTCACCGCCGGGCCGGGCTTGTGATAATTATTGATGATGTTGTAGGCGCTGTCCTTGTCGCCGCCGTCCACGGTGCGATGCCGCCAGTTGAACAGCACGTTGTTGACGAAATTAAAATCGTAGGTCATGCCGATACTCGGATTGCGCGCGGTGTTGTTAGCAAAAAGATTGTGATGAAAACTGCTGTTGCGTCCGCCCCATGTCGCGCCAAACGCGTGGTTGTAGGTGTTCAACGCTTCGCTCGAAATGTTCCATTGCAACGTGATGTTCAGCGTCGGAAATTTTGCGTTCTCGCCGTTGGTCTCGACGATGTGGCGATACATGGAAAGATTTTCGTCGCCACCCCAACTGCACGAACAATGATCTACGATAATGTTACCAATGGGATTACCGCCGAGCGCGTCGTCGCGGTCAAAAACACTCGTGTTACCGCGACGAAATCTCATGTAGCGAATCACCACATCATGCGTGTCAATCAAGGTGCTTTCGCCCGCGACACAAACGCCGTCGCCCGGCGCGGTCTGACCGGCAATGGTAAGATACGGCGCTTTGACAAACAGCGGCATCTTCAAATGAATGATGCCCGCGACATTAAAAACCACGATGCGCGGCCCGGCGGATTCAACGGCTTCGCGCAACGTTCCCGGCCCGCTGTCATCGAGATTGGTGACGACAAAAACTTTTCCGCCGCGTCCACCGAAAGTAAATTTGCCCGCGCCTTCCGCGCCCGGAAACGCCGGAACGTCCGCCTGCGGCAAATCGGACGGAATTTCTGCGTTCACATAAAATGGTTTTCCCTTTTTCGCCCATTCCGCCAGTTCCGGCGCGATGTTCGTCAATACTTCCTGCTCGTGCTGTTTCCACAAGGCCACGCGTTGCTTCTCTACGTCGGTCATCTGCGGCCAGCTTTCGCGGGCGAATCCAAGCTGCGCTACAAGTGAGATTGCCGCCGCAAAAATAATTTTATTTTTCATAATCCGATTTTCAAAGTGAATATTCACCGACGAGCGAATTGAGATATTTTTCCAGATTGGTGTAGCCGTCGCCGTTCAAATCTTTGTTCGCATCGGACGGATCGTTTGGATTCAAGCCATGTGCTTTTTCCCAGTCGTCGGGAATGCCGTCGCGATCGCTGTCCACCGGCACGTTGTAAGTTTTGTAATCCGGCCACGGAAAATTCGGTGATCCAAGCGCGCTCTTGTCATCAGATTGCGTGTCAATGATGCCGGCGAAATTTGGACTCGGCCGGTCGCCGTAAGTCGGTCCGCGCATGCCGGTGAATTCCGCCGTGCCATCCCGCACATCTTTGATGATGTGTAAATCAATCACGTCCGACTTCGGAAAATTCGCGCCCACATTGGCCAACACATTCGTGTAAGCCTCCCGCGCCGTGTGCGTTTTTACATACGATGGAAATAGTTCTGAGTCCACACGCACCTGTTTTTCGACTTCCGCGCCATTGGCAAACCCGTTCCAGTTATTCGTCTCATCCACGAAACCTTCCAGCACGTTGCCGGTCATATAATAACTTTCCGTGCCCCACGCGGGGTTAATCGGGTCGAGCTTCAACAACCATTTCACAAATGGATTCGGCGCGTGTGGCTTGTAGTAATTGTTGACGTAATTCAGCGCTTTCACGCCGCCGTCGGTCGTGCGCGCGGTCCAGTTGTAAACGACATTGTTGCGGATGTCCAAGTAGCCCGCGTATTTTCCGCTCTGCGTCAGGCCGCCTGCGAGGCTCCAATTCCGGTCAGTGCAATCCGCGAGTAGGTTGTGATGGTAGCTACCAACGTTACCGCTGATTGAACCGGCGAACGCGTGCGTCTCCAGTTTTGTGCGGTCGCTCGCGCGATAGTGCGGACCGTGATGCAACGCCTCGGCGACGATGTTGCGCTGGGAAGTAATATTCTTTGCGCCGCGCGAACTTGTGCCTTCGTCGCTACTCCAGCTGATTGAGCAATGATCCATAATGCAATTATCGCAACTACCTAAACCCGCGCCGTCCATCGCGCGATGCGCGCCATCACCTACGCGGAAACGCATGTAACGTATAATGACATCGTGCGTGCCATAAGCACCCGCACCGTAATCCGCCAAACAAATGCCGTCGCCCGGTGCAGTCTGCCCGGCGATGGTGCAATATGGGTTATGGACAGTGCACGGCAACTTGAGGTGAATGATACCAGAGACGCGGAAAATTATAGTGCGCGGACCGTCAGCCTCGACAGCGGCGCGAAAACTTCCAGGGATTACCGCTTCGCCTTTGCCCGCGTTGTAGTCTTCCAAATTGGTGACTTCAATAACGCGTCCATCGCGCCCGCCACGCGCAAAACGGCCATAACCTTCCGCCGTTGGAAACGCAATCGAGCGCGTGCGAAAGTGCCAGACTTCGCCATGCGTGACATTTTTAGCCGCATCCACTTCATCCACGCGCCAGAAATAATTTTGCTCCGGATCAAGTTTCGGCAATGCGTAACTAGCCGAACTTAAACTGCCCTTGAACTCCGGCGATGATGATGTTGCTTTGGCAACCGCACTGGCATCCGTGCCAAAATAAAATTGATGCGAAACCGCCGTGACCGGCGCAGTCCACGTCACAGCCGATTCGTTCGGCCAATGGTCATCGTCATTGGCGGGCGCAGGCTTGATGGCTTTTGTGCGCGGATTGGCGGAATCAATTTCAAATCCGTTGATGACTGGACTCTGATTTGCACTGGAACTTTCCGGCCGAAATCGAATGACAATATCCTTTCCCGCGACGGCTTCAACTTCCAGAAAAGCGCTGGCAACCTCATAATCATTGGTCGCGCGATAAGTGGCAACCAAGCCCGTCACTTTTTGTTCGCCACCGACAAACACGTTCAAAACCGCCGGCGCAACGTGGTCGCGCAGTTCATTATGATACGTGACCACGCTATGTTTACCCGGCGTTAATCCACTAATCACCATTTCAATTCCGCCAGCGTTGGTAGAATTTTTGAGCGCGATACCATCCGCCGCCATTGTCGCGCCGGAATCAAGCAGCCCTTTGAACCAAACTGGCGCAATCAATTCATTTGCAGTTGCCCGAAAAGTGACCGTGACATGGCCATACGTCTGTGAACCGGAAGCGCCTTCGTGCCACGCCCAGTTTTCCCAATGCGGCGTGAGGATGTCTTTTCGCGCATCCGACGGATTCAAGTCCACCTTCAACTCGGCGGCCGCAACGGCGAACGCGGAAAACAGGCAAAAAGTTGCGACAGTAAATTTCATTATGCAGTTAGAGACGTTTGAATAAGCAATTGGTTATTAAAAAACTGATAATGGTTTAGTGAAAACTGATTTTTATTGGCGCTTTTGCAGCAATAAAAAGCCGGGGCCAAGTGTGAACTTAACCCCGGCTTGATGAAATAATTTAACTCACGGATAAATCATGCGGTAAAATACTGCGTTATTCGTAACAATGTTATTAGTAAGGAGTATTTGATTGGTCCAAACTGCACCATAAACATCCGTCCAGTTGGTTGTAATGCCAACACTGAGAGAGGTTGACTGTGATTGCAAGCGCCAGCCAGTGTGATCCGTTGGCCATTGCAACTGTGATATGATTACATTGTTGGTGCTATTCGTCGTGGTCAACGTGGTAAAGGTAGGAATATAGACCACATTCGTCGGGACGACTGAAACGGTTGTTATCCCAATGTTGCCCGTGTAATAAACTTGGCTCACATCCCACGCTAAGCCACTGGCAGGTGCCGCCGGACTCATGGTTGGATAACTGTTCGTGGTGTTCAGGGTCGCAACGCCAACATTCATAGTGGAAGGATTGCCCGAATAGTTATCCGCATCACCAAAGAAGTGATAGCTGTAAACTGAGTATCCAGTCGTCGTGTTCGTGTTTATGATTTGTAAAATGCCGCCATTAACCGATTTTAAGGTCTGACTCGGTCCGTATGCAAAGCATTGCGAATTCAAGTGCGTGCAGTTACTAGAAGCCGCATCCACCTTAAATATGTTGGTGGAATTGGCTTGGAACGCAATGCGCCCGTGCGGAGCAGATCCTGAGGTCGAAATGTAATACACCGTTGTGGTTCCGATACCGTCACCGCCCGGAATAAATGTGCCGCCACCAGCAATTGTCAGGGCGTCACCCAACGTAATGCTCTTATCGGTCTCACCGGAATCCTTAAATGTGCCGCCATTATTAACGGTGATGTCAACACCTTTCAGTAAGCCGCGGTTAAAGAGATAGGCATTAGTGTTAACAACCACAGAGCCGATGGCTGTCATGTTACCAGCCAATTCATTGACCATCGTTGAACCGTTGCCGATTGCCAAAGCTCCATTGACGGTGCCAGAGTTGGTATAGATGCCACCAGCCTGAACAGTCAATGAACCTGAAACGGTTCCCGACGAAGTTCCCACACCCGCACAGCTAATACTCCCAGCCGTATTGCCGGTAAAGTTCATGCTTGCACCGGAGGCTACGTTGATTGCATTCACGGTGCCCGATCCTGTCAGGCTACCAGCATTGAGGTTAACCGTCAGTGCCGACGCCGTCACATCAATCTCAAGGCTGTTAGTGCCATATTTGTTAAGCGTGCTACTACCCGTGATGCTACCTCCGCCACTGTTGTTGAAAATGTAAGATTTGGACGCATTGGTCATCGTAATGGATCCAACCAGAATTGTTGAAGAGCTATCCAGACTGATATTCGTCACCGAGGAAGTATCGTCAAAGACAACATTGTCACCCGGAGCAAAAGTTGTGGGCGTGCCATTGGTAGTTTTCCAGTTGGCAGTTCCATTATCCCAGACCGCACTATTCGCTCCCGTCCACCAAATTTTCTTTGGCGCAGAGGTCAAAACTTGCACATACATGACATGCCCGACAGTTGTAAGACCGCCAAAGAAACTGGCGTTGGTAGTGACCAGGTTAAAACTACCCGGTGCGGTAGTAGTCCAGCCCAAGACTGGAATCAACAGGCTGCTTGGAATATGTGTGATGCTATTGATGAAAATCGTAGAACCTGAAGCGCTAAAGTTGGCGGCGTTAACCACCGGCGTCGTTGCATTACCATCTAGGTTCAAAACTAGTGACGAATTAATGATGTTCATGTTGTCCAGCGCCTTGTCCGAGCCAACCTGATTGGTAACAATGAGCGTCGCATTGGTCAGAGAAATCGTGTTGCCAACTGATATTTTGGTCAGGCCGCCAACCAAGATGTTGCTCGCACATAGTATGCCGCCACTGTAAACGGCTACTTTACCGAAATGATTTACGCCAAAAGTTGTTCCAGTCGGGTCGGTCGTGTAACCAAGCGTCATGTTTCTATTCACGCGGAATGTGCCGTTGCTGACCACAAGCGTAGCTTCGCAGGCGGCATTGTTCGTATGAATACTATATTGGTTATAGCCGAGGATGGCTGTATTACAGTCAAAAACACCCGGGCCCATGTTAAAAAACGAATTGATTCCGACGCCGTTTAACGTATTCGTCCGATCCATTGACATATAGAAACGATCTACTTTGGCATCAATCGTTCCCGCAAGAAAGTTAATGGTGGATTGCTCACCCGATGCGCTACCGACAGTAAACGATCCATCTTGGTCGGCCAGTGTCATGATGGACATGCGGCTGACACCATCTGAATTACGGAAGACCGCAATCGGATTCAATCCGTTATAGATTGAGTTGAATTGCGCCACACCTTTCGCGCCGCAATGAACAAAGCAAATACTATCCATGGCCAAGAAATTGGTCTGGCCAAAGTTGATTGTCGGAGCTGGTGAAGACCCTGTGCCCGCAGCATAGTTGTTGGCCAAGGTGAGCGCATAATTACGCGTGGAACCATTGGTATAGTTATTAGCATCCACATACACCGCCTTGATGATGTTCGTGCGTGCGAAGCTGACTACTGGAGCCATCTGTTTAATAAGGTCGCCGTATTGATTGGTCACAACATAGCTTACCAAGTTGGGGTAAGCCTGAAAGTCACCCAGCGGAATTCTATTAACATCCAAATTAAGGTTATCCAGCTTGGACATATCAAGCGTAAAAGCCGTGTTACCTTCCGCCTGAACTGCAAAGTTGGCGGACTCGTTGGCAACTGACATCGTGGCGTTAGTGCCGTAGATGGTTACGGTCATTTTAGAACTCGCAACGGGGGCGTAGTCACGCAACATGCTAAAACCATTGACGCCGCTAATAGTCAGGGTCTTATTCGGATTGATATACAAATAATGGGAAAAAATTGAGTTGTTGGTTGGTGAAAACCTAAGAGAACCAATTGTCGTATCAGCATCAACTATACTATTGGTATTGGCCGCAGACGGCGTAGCAGTGCTGGTATCGAATATCACATCATCTCCCGACGCGGGCATACCACCTGATCCACCAGACCAACTAGATGAAGACGACCATAGGCCTGCGGAACTATTGACGTTATTCGATGAAGACGCCCAAGTCGGACCGACTTGGAGCACAAATGGCCAGTATCCCAGCGCAACGGCAGTATTATTGGTGCCATTCAGCGCCAACACATAAGTGCCTTTGGCAACATTGTTCAAATTCAGCGTAGTCAGAATGGTGGTGGTAATCGCGGTGGATGGCAACCCGCCATCACCTGCCGGTAAGGCACCCCCATTCGTAGCGGTAATGCTGACGAGGGTGGCGTTGGCCGGCAATCCCGAGACAAACAAGTCCACCGCCGCCGATCCAGTGCCAGATAGCGTCAGTAAATTCGTAAATGAGATGTTCCCAGAAAAGCCGGGCGGCACCGTAATTCGGCTCACGTTCGACTTAAAGCGGGTGTTATTCTGCGCCTGAACTGAAAGCGTCAGGCTGGCCAAAATTACAAATATAAAAAGATAGCCTACTCGGGAAAACAGGCTGACTTTTGAACGCGACGGCTGACCAACTGATTTTTGTGCACTCATGTTTTACTAGGGTTGTTTGGTTTGATTGGGGAAATTGTTAGGAAAGAAATTTTTATTTATACGGCATCCATTCATCCATCGTCTCGTAGTCGGGATTGTATTGCGCAATTGTCCAATACCCATTGCCGGTAGGATAATTTACACCAGTAGGAACCCATGTAGTTTTACCCGGCCCCCCAAGCCATTTGATAATTTGTGAATGCCCATCCGCAAATGAAAGCGAGCCAGCACCACCATGATAACTAGCGGGCAAGTTTTGCCAGGTCTCAGTAGCTCTTGAATTTGCACCCGCTTTGAACATAAAGGCGTCGTCGTCAATACTATCCGCCTGTTCATCAAGCCAAACAAAAATACTCGAAGGCCCGGGACTATTCAGGTCATTGCCCTTCTTAGCAGAAAAATAGGTCCTCGTCCCCCCCAGAGTTCCCAGCGGAGTAGGTCCCGACCCCGCGCCGGGATTCACGCCAACTAAAGCTCCATTCATTGACAAACTACGAACGCGATCGCCCACGGCGAAAGTATAAGTATCACCAGGACATTTATAAACTTTGGCTGTTTTAACATAAGCAGACATCCCCGAATTCGTATCCGTCATCATCGTTTCATTAGCGTTGTCGTTCGGAGCTGTCCACGACATTTTACCCTTCACAGCAAATGCGTAACCCAACAAGGCGTCTTCATTATCACCCTGATACATAATCCAACCCAGCGTCACCTGCTTGGTGTTATTCATACAAAAAGCTCCCTGCGCTTTCTTCTTGGCCGCCGAGAGAGCCGGCAACAGCATCGCCGCCAAAATGGCAATGATGGCAATGACCACCAACAACTCAATCAGGGTAAACGCGCGGGAGCGGGTAGCTTGGAAATTAAATTTTTGCATATTGCGAGGACGCAGGCACGGCGATGAATTAGACATGGCTTTCATTCAATTAAATTCTGGTGATGCTTAACACTAGCACACGCCATCCGTTTACGTAATATGAACACGGCCAAAACATTTGCGAATTGTGCCAAATGTGGTCCGCGTTGATTCGCGGCATTTACAATGCCGCCCACATCGGCAAAATATCCGCAGCCCCAAAAACCATGCCCGCAACCTCGTCATCACTAACGGTTTTAACCGCGCTCGGCATAATCATGCTGACACTGACGCTTCCGGTCGCCGCGACCGCCAGCACGGTGTGGGTTGCGACTAATGGCGCTGACCAAAATCCAGGCTCGCCAACCAAACCGCTAGCCACCCTTTCCGCGGCGCTAACAAAAACCACCGCGCAGCCATTCGTCACCAACGATACTCGCCGAATTATTTTACGCGCGGGCATTTATCCGCTGACGCAGCCACTCAAGATTCAAAATAGCGCCATAAGCATTGAAGCCGCGCCCGGCGAAAATCCGGTCTTGAGCGGCGGCGTGGCGATCAGCGGTTGGAAAAAGTTGACCAAAGAAGTTTCCGGTCTGCCGAAAAGTGCGCGCGGAAAAATCTGGGTGGCCGACGCGCCCAAAATTGGCAGGCACATTTTTGGCGGACGCGTTTTGGAGTTCCGGCAGCTTTGGGTGAATGATACAAAAGCCATTCGCGCGCGCGAACCGAACGGCGAAATTCTGGCGCACCTCGTCGCATGGAACAAAACCAATCAAGTCGCAACGATTCCGGCGGCGTCACTCGCTGGCATGAAAAATCCGGCGCGACTGGAAATGATCATTGATCAAGTCTGGGAAATCGCCGTGCTGCGCGTGGACGCCATTTGCATCAATGAGACCAATGCGCTCCTCACCTTCAAACAGCCAGAAAGCAAACTGGAATTCACACATCCGTGGCCGCCGGTGATTGTGAATACCAATTATCACGCGCCATTTTTTCTGGCGAACGCGATTGAGTTTTTAGACACGCCCGGCGAATGGTTCGAAGACATACGCGCCGGAAAAATTTATTACTGGCCGCGCGACGGCGAAGATATGACAAGCGCAAAGGTTTTCGCACCAACTATTGAAACGCTCGTGCAGATTGAGGGTTCGCTCGACAAACCCCTTTCCAATATTCAATTTAAAGGCATCACGTTCGCGCACACGACTTGGCTGCGTCCGTCGGCGCAAGGCCACGTGCCGCTACAAGCAGGCATGTTCATGCTGGACGCTAAAAAACTTTCGCCGCACGGCACGAGTTATCATCCCGGCCTCGACAACCTCGCGTGGATTGGTCGCCCGCCCGGTGCGATTTCGGTTAGAAACGCGAATCACATTTCGTTTAAAAATTGCACGTTTGAACATCTCGCGTCCGCTGGTCTGGATTTTCAAAGTGGCGCGCATGATGATTTGGTAGAAGGTTGCACGTTCCACGACATCGGCGGCAACGGCATTCTGCTCGGAAAATTTTCTGACACGAATATTGAAACGCATATTCCTTACAACCCTGCTGACGAACGTGAAATCTGCGCTCATGAAACAATCGCCAATAATGTCGTCAGCGACTGCGGCAATGAAGATTGGGGCTGTGTCGGCATCGGCATTGGTTACGCGCGGAATATTTCCATCACCCACAACGAAGTTTTTAATTTGCCCTACAGCGGCATCAGCGTCGGCTGGGGCTGGACGAAAATAACCAATGCATCGCGCGATAATTTTATTTTTGCGAATCGCGTTCACCACGTCGGGCAACGGCTCGGCGATCTTGGTGGTATTTACACTTTGTCCGCGCAGCCCGGCGCAATTGTCGCTGAAAATTCTATTTCCGAAATCACACCGAGTCCGTTCGTGCCGGATCCAGAACATTGGTTTTATCTGTATCTCGACGAAGGCTCGTCCGGCATCACCGTGCGTGACAACTGGTGTCCGGCGGAAAAATTTCTGAAGAACGCCAACGGCCCCGGCAACGTGTGGACAAATAACGGCCCGCAGGTTTCAGAAAAAATTAAAAATGCTGCTGGACTGGAACCAGCGTTTCAAAATTTGCTAAAATAATACCTAGTCACATGAAAAAAATTACCCAAGCCATTTTATTGGCCACGCTCGCGTTCATATTTTCTGCCAACGCCGGATTGACGCCAACGGATTTGCGCTGTGATTATGCGGTGAATCCGCTCGGCGTAGATTCGCAAAATCCGCGTTTGTTCTGGAAGTTGAACGACGATGAACGCGAGCAACTGCAAACCGCGTATCAAATCCTCGTCGCGTCGTCGGAAAAAACTCTCGCAAACAACAAAGCGGATTTATGGGATAGCGGCAAAGTGGATTCGGATGAGACGATTCAGATTCCGTTTTCCGGCGGAAGATTGCGATCAGCTGAACAAGTTTTTTGGAAGGTTCGTGTGTGGGACACACATGGAAATGTTTCAGCTTGGAGCAAGACCGCGACATGGACGATGGGCTTGTTGTCCGCGAGTGATTGGCACGCGGAATGGATTGGCGCGGCAGACACGAATATTCCCTCGCTGTTGCTGCGCCACGAGTTCGTCGTGAAGCCCGGACTCAAGCGTGCGCTCGTCAATGTTTGCGGGCTTGGTGAATACGAGTTAACGCTCAACGGCAAAAAAATCGGCGACGATTTTCTTTCGCCCGGCTGGACGAAATATGACAAGACTTGCCTCTACGACACACGCGACATTACAGCCGATTTGAAAGCCGGGAAAAATGCAGTTGGCCTCGAACTCGGCAACGGCATGTATCAGGTGCTCGGTGGTGGACGCTTCACAAAATTTAAAGGCTCATTCGGCCCACAAAAAGCCATCGCCCAAATCCAGCTCGAATACGCCGACGGCTCTGTTGAAAACGTCGGCACAGATAAAAATTGGCGCATCGCGCCCGGCCCGATCACGTTTAATTCCATTTACGGCGGCGAAGATTTTGACGCGCGGCTGATTCAGAAAAACTGGGACAAAATTAATTTTGACGATTCCAAATGGTCGCCCGCACTTGTCGTCAACGGGCCGGGCGGAGCACTGCGCGGACTTTCCTGCGCCGCGCCACCGCTAAAATTTTTTGAGACGCACAACGCCGTTTCCACACACACTCTTACAAATGGCGACCTCGTTTTTGACCTCGGTCAGAATGCGGCGCACGTTCCAGAAATTTCCGTGACCGGACCGGCGGGCAGCAAAGTGCGGTTGTATCCGTCAGAACTACTCGACGGCGAAGGTGCGATCAATCAAAGCTCGATGGGCGCTGGTCATCGCGGCGCACTCTGGTGCGAATACACCAAGGCGACCGATGGCACGGAAACGTGGTCGCCAAAATTCTTCTACGTCGGTTGCCGTTATTGGCAGGTTCACTTGACGCCGGCAAATACGAACGGCGCTTTGCCAAAAATAAATTCGCTCGCCGGAATCGTGATCCATTCCGCATCCGAACCCGTCGGCGAATTTGAATGCTCGAATGATTTATTTAATCGCACGTTCACGCTCGTCCGTTGGGCGCAACAGAACAACATGGTCAGCTTGATGACGGATTGTCCGCATCGCGAAAAACTTGGCTGGCTGGAGGAAGATCATCTGAACGGCCCCGCGCTGCGCTATGATTTTGATCTCGCGCAACTGTTCACAAAGACCATCAACGACATCGCCGATTCCCAACTCACCAACGGCCTCGTGCCGACCACCGCACCGGAATATACAATCTTTCGCAGCAAGACGGACACAAACCATCTGCGAAATGATTTTGGTGACTCGCCGGAGTGGAGCGCGACGTTCATCCTCGTGCCGTGGCAACAATACGAGTTCAGCGGCGATCTGGAATTATTCCGCCGCCATTACGATGCGATGACTAATTACATCGCCTACCTCGGCAGCCGCGCGGATAATTTTATCGTCAATTACGGCCTCGGCGATTGGTATGACATCGGCCCGAAAAAACCTGGCGTTTCGCAGCTCACGCCCATCGCACTCACGGCCACGGCGTTTTATTTTGAAAACGTGAAGGTCATGGCGCAGGCGGCCGCGCTGCTCGGCAAAACTGACGACGCAAAAAGCTTTTCCGAACTCGCGGAAAAAATCCGCACGGCGTTCAATGAAAAATTTTATAACATAACCAATCATTTTTACGCAACTGACTCACAGTGCGGGAACGCGATTCCGTTGGTGTTCAATATTTGCGAACCGTCGAATCGCGCTGACGTGGTGGATGCCATCGTGCGCGACGTGCGCTCACGCGGGAACGCACTCACGGCGGGCGATGTCGGCTATCGCTATCTGCTCCGCGCGCTCGCGGACGGCGGACGCAGCGACGTGATTTTTGACATCAACAATCAGTCGGACAAACCGGGTTACGGCATGCAATTGGCAAAAGGTAAAACTAGTTTGACCGAAGCGTGGGACGGCGGCTCGTCGCAGGATCATTTCATGCTCGGCCAGATTCAGGAATGGTTTTATCACGACCTCGCCGGTATCCAAAACGCACCGGCCAGCGAAGGCTTTAAGCAGATTGTCATCAACCCGCAGCCGGTCGGCGACGTGACGTGGGCGAAGGCCGGCTACAATTCCATCCGTGGAAAAATTGTCAGCGACTGGAAACGTGATGGAACGAAATTCACTTTGAACGTGACGACTCCACCGAACACGACGGCGACAGTTTTTGTTCCCGCAAAATCTAGCGCTGCGGTCACGCAAGCTGACGGCGCAAAGTTTTTGCGGATGGAAAATGGCCGCGCCATTTTTGAAATCAACTCCGGCAACCATCGTTTTGAGTCGGAATTTTAAGGCAGCTTGCCGAAGTAAAAACTCACCGAGCCGGAATATTCGCCGTGCGCCACGGTCGGCTGACCTTGTGGCCCGCCAAATTTTGCTTCCTTAAATTTGCTACCGATGGGCGGAATCGCATCCAGAAATCCGAGGCCGCATTTCGGCACTGGCGCAAAAGCTTTGCCGGTGAGGTTCGTTGGCGCAAATTCCGGCGTCAGCATTTCCACGAATGGCACGGCGCTGTTGTTGATGACGGTGATTTGGCCTTCCTTCGTGTCGAACTGTAACCGGCGCACGTTCGCAAAAAATCCTTTGAACTCCGGATAAATCCAATCGCGGAAGCCGGTGAGCGTGTTGTTGTAATCATTTTCCCAAACGCCGAGAGTCACGCCACGCAGGCGATTTTTCCAGACGCGATACGGACCGTCGCCGAGCCAGCGTTTGTGCTGCACCAGACTTTCGGGGTAATCAAAAAGAACGCCGAGAAAATTATTCGTGCCTTCCGCCGTGTAGGTGTAATGGCAATCAATCCAGCCATTGCCGTTCACGCGCCACAAAACGGATTTCAAATCGCCGTCAAACTTGGCGGACACAATCGCGTCCGGTCCATCTTCGTCAAAGTGGATTTCGCGTAACGTCGCGCTGCCAACCGCAAGGCGCGGGCCATTCGAGAATGAAAAAATTTGCGCGCCGCGTTGAACGCCAAGCAGCAAGCCAGTTTGTTTACTGAACGTCGCGGTCAGCTCGCCCGCTGTCACGGCGACGACGCCGTTCGTTTCGGCCGGGATGGCATGATGCTCGGCTGGTTCGTGTGTCAGATTACCTAGATAATTGCCCCATTTTTTTTGCGGCCAAACCCAAGTGAACAATTCGCGGCCGGTCGGATCGTCCACGCGTAACGCGAGCGCGTCGCTAACAGCAGATGGGATTTGGTCGAATTCCAAGTGGCCCTTGCCACCGGGCGGAATCGCGGGCGATTTTAAAACTCCGCGGCTGACCACGGTGTAACCGGAATTTGTTTCAGCTGGCCGAGAGAAGCGCCGCCACTCCCAACTGAATTTACATTCTTTTGCATCGGTGAAGCTGAAGTGGTTTTGCACCGTGAACGCAAAATGTCTGGAGCCGCTTTCGAGCGTGACTTGAATCGGCGACCAGATTTCTTTGATGGCATAATAACTACCTTCGCGCTGGCGATACGGGCCGACAATGCCATCCGGCGCTTGATTGCCCGCCACGTCGATTTCACCAGTGTCAGGCCGCTTGACGCCGTCATCGAGCAACGCCCAAATAATTCCGCCAGCGCAACTCGGATGGCTCATCATCATGCGCCAATAATCGTCGAGGCCCGCGCCGCCGCCGCCATCGTAAAGGCCGTGGATAAATTCCGTAGGCAGATAAATATATTTGGCGTGGTCATTCGTCGCGACGAGTTCCTGATTGTTCGAGTAATAAACACTCTGGCCGCCGCAGGCGATTTCGGCTTTGTCGTAGGCGAGATAATGCGCCGTGTTCACGCCGCTGAACGTCGCCCACGGATGCAGCACGCGACGCTGTTGCGGATCGAGTTCGCCGAAAATGTGATCGAGGTTCGTGTTAAACCCGCCTTCGTTACCGTTGTCCCACAAAAGAATGCTCGGATGATTTACGTCGCGCACCACCATTTCGTGAACTAGTTTCGGACCGACTTCGTTGTCGTAAAAATGATGCCAGCCGGCGAGTTCGTCCAAAACGTAAAGGCCGAGTTCATCGCACAAATCCAAAAACTGTTCGTCCGGCGGATAATGCGACATACGGACGGCATTCATGTTCGCGTCTTTCATCGTCGCGATGTCGAGGCGATGCACCGCCTCGCTCAAACAGCGGCCGGAATCCGGCCAGAAGGAATGCCGGTCGGCGCCTTTCAAAATAACTTTGTGGTCATTGACGTAAAGCCCATCGCCATCGCGCACCTCCATCGTGCGGAAACCGAAGCGCTGCGAGACTTCGTGAACTACTTGTCCATTTTGAATTAGGCGAAAAATGACTTTGTAAAGATTGGGCGTTTCCGCAGTCCACAGTTTTGGCGATGCGATTTTGGTTTCACAATTCGCCATGTCCGGCCGCGCGCCGCCATAATTAATTCCCGCGTCGAACGTGTTGCCAATATTTTGCCCATCGAGCGTTTGAATTTGCGCTTCAACCTTTGACACATTGGTCAGGTTGTTCAAATAAACTCCCGCCGAAAATTTTCCATCTTCCCGCGCATCTATCGCCACGCGTTCGATGAATTGTTGCGGCACGGCTTCGAGATAGACCGGACGAAAGATGCCGCCGAAAACCCAGTAGTCGGCATTGCGCTCAGCGCCGTTGACAGATTTGTTGGCAGAATGTTTGGCAACGGTGACTTCGAGCTTGTTGGTCGCACCGAATTTTACAAGTGAGGTCACTTCATATTTGAAGCGGTAAAAACTTCCCTGATGGATTGCGCCGACGGATTGGCCGTTCAGCTTCGCGTCCGTGTCCGTCATCACGCCGTCGAACACGAGAAAAATCCGTTTGTCCGACCAGTTTTGCGGCACGGAAAATTCGTGTTCGTAAAGTCCGCGCTCTTCGTAAGCGTTGGTAGCGTCTTTGTGATAAGTAAGATGGCCAAAACCTTTCACGTCCCATTGCGACGGCACGGGCAAATTTGTCCAAAAGCCAGAGTTCGCGCCGCTGGTGCAGAAAAATTTCCACGGCACGGCGTCGTCTTTGCCGTGGCCGGAGAGAAATTGAGTTTCCGTCGTTTGGGTGAATGCGGCAACTTTCGCCAAAAGCAAAAGCACGGCGGCAAGAATTAATTTTTTCATGGAAGCGGGTTTTACCCTTTTAAATGCTGACGAAATTCGGTGGGCGTCATGCCGGTGTTGTGCCGGAAGAAATGACTGAAATAAAATTCGCTGGAGAAATTGAGTTGGCCGGAAACGTCTTTGATGGAAAGTCGTTTATCGGCGAGCAACAGCCGCGCTTGATCGAGACGCGCGCGTTGGATGTGCTGATGAATCGTGCCCTGCCCGTGCGTGTGAAACAAAGCGCGAAGGCCGGAGTAACTGATTTTGGCGACGGTGGCGAGTTCGAGCGCTTTCCAATCGCGCGCGGGATTGGCGGAGATGGCGTTGAGCACGCGCACCACGGGCGGCGGTAATTCGGCTTGCGGCGAAGTAAGTAGATCGCGCGACATGAGCAATTTGCCAAGCAGATGTGTGATAGCGAGGTGCACCTGCCACTCCCAACCGACGGGTTTGCGGCGAACGAGCCGAAGTAATTCGTTTTGGGTTTGTGCGGCAAAACGCAAATCGTCCAAAGTGAATTCCGCATTCTCAAGGTCGCGGATTTCTTCATGCCAAAATTCCAAACCGGGTCCGCCGAAACGAAAACCGGCGATGGCCAAATGTCGGCCAGCCTGCGGAATGTAAGTGCGCGGCGAATTCATATCCACCAACCAGACTTCGCTGCCGCGGCGCAGTTGAAACCGGCGGGAACGGTATTCGAGTTCGCCCGCGCCAGATTGCACCCAGAACAGATGCGCGCCGGGCTTTTCGAAACGTTCGTGGTGATCGGTCTTTTCCACGCGGCGCACACCGATGGAAAATAGATGCCAGAGCAACCGGCGCGCGATGGGCGACGGATCGACAAAAATTAGATTGTCGGCCTTGGGTGAAGCGGGCGGCATGGCTATTTAATTACAAAATCACGGCTCGCGTGTCCACTGTTCCGGCCACGAATAAGAACCCGGTTTGATGGTGAGCCACTGAGAATCTTCGCCGGCAACTGCGAGCGTTGCCACGCCCGGCGCCCATTCACGACGGACTTCCAGGCGCGGCCATTTCATCCTTCGCAATAGTTCCGCTGAAGTCGCGCCACCTTCGGCAAAAATATTTTTAACCACTACCTGCCGTAAAACCAATTCCGCGATGTCCACCAGATGATCCGCCAAACGTCGCGCTGTCGGCACATCTTTAACCGGCGGTAAACCTACACACAACACCACGCGACGGCTGGCCTTGAACGCTTCCACGATGCGCTGCGAAATCACCTCACGCGCACCCAACGAAAAATCCTTGCCCCAAATCAATTCACGCGGCAGACCGAATACCGGCACTCCTCCTGACCGCGATGATTTTACCAGCACCTGCACCGACTTGCTTGCCGTGCCGCAAATAAATAATTGCTTGCCCGTGGAAAAATTTATTTTTTCCGGAGCCAGTGGAACCGCACCCGCAAATTCTGCTTCGAGTAATGCTCCAAAAAATTCCGAACCGCCTACCGGCAACCACGCGGGTTCAAGCGCTCCAGCCCACTGTCGCACGCGCTCGGACGAATCTGTTTGGCCAATGAGCAATGTATTTGCCGGCACCGCCAGTTCACCGTTCGCCAGCCGTAATAAAAAATGTTCCGGCTCGGTCAGCAGGCGCAACACTTGCGGGGAGCGGCGCGGATACTCCGGATCTTTGGCAAATTCCGTCCGGTGAATCGGCTCGCCTTTGATGAAATATTCGCCGTCGCGAATCGTGCGCCCTAGCGAGGGATTGGCCGGCAGCAGCAAGGCGCGATTAAAATCCAATTGCTTCATCACCGCCTCGACTTCCGCCGTCACGTTGCCGCGCAGAACAGAATCCACTTTCTTGTAAATCCACTTTGCGCCCGCTGCGCGCAGTATTTTTGCCGCTGCCGCCGCGCGCTTCGCCGCCTCTTCCGCATTGCAGGAACGTGAATCCGTGTCGACACAAACCAAATCCGCCGTGCCGCCGGGTTTGCCACTGCGAACGACTTCCGCGCGCAAGCCGTAGCGCAAACCCACCGCGCCAAGTTCCGCTGCGCCCGTCAGATCGTCTGCGATAACACCAATCATACCTGATTATTTATTCGTCCGGCCATTAGCCAGACCCGCCGCTACTTTGATGGCCGAAAACAAACTCGTTGCCTCCGCCCTACCCTGCCAAGCGATATCGAACGCCGTGCCGTGATCCACCGACGTGCGAATAATCGGCAAGCCTAGCGTGATATTTACGCCCGTATCAAATGCCAACATCTTGAACGGAATGTGGCCCTGGTCGTGATAAAGCGTAACGATGGCATCAAAGTTCTTCCGCACGTTCGTCGTAAAAATCGCGTCCGGCACGAGCGGACCACTCACGCGAAATCCTTTTTTCTGCGCGCACTTCACCGCCGGCGCGACAAATTTTTCTTCTTCGCGATTGCCAAAAAGTCCGTGCTCGCCTGCGTGCGGATTCAAGCCGCAGACGCCGATGCGCGGCTCACGTCGCAGCAATTGCGTCATCGCCTGCGCGGTCAATTCAATGACGTTCAACACGCGCTCGACCGAAAGTTTTCCAGGCACATCACGATAGCCGATGTGCGTCGTCGCCATACTCACCGTGATTTTATCCGAATACAGCATCATGCAACTTCGCTTTGCCTTGGTGAGCGCGGTAAAAATTTCCGTGTGCCCGGGAAATTTCACACCGGACAAATTCAATGACTCTTTATGAATCGGCGCGGTGACCACGCCGTCAATTTTTCCGGCAAGCGCGGCTTGAATTGCTTTCTCAATGTAGATGTAACCGGCGCGCCCACAAGCGGCGGAAACTTTTCCCGGCACAACTTTTGCCGCGACGATCGCCCCGCAATCCACGATGAGCGGATCTGTGATGCGTGAAATTTTTTTAAGCTCCGAAATTGAAACCACGCGGCAGCCTGGCATCGGAATTTTTGACGCGCGGGCGACGCGCTGCAAAACCTCCACATCGCCAAATAAAACCGGCACGCACATTTTTCGCCCCGCCGAATTGCGCAGTGCCTGCAAACAAATTTCCGGCCCGATACCCGCCGGATCGCCCATCGTCAAACCCAGAATTGGTAGTGCTTTTTTCATTTTCCGTTCAACAAATGTAGCTCACCCATCTGGTGCCGGATTTTTTCCAACTCCGTATCTGAAACTTTTTTTAACGGTGGCAGCACCTGCGACGCGCACAATCCGCGACAATGCATGGCCGCCTTCAACGCCGCGAGTGATTCGTTCAAGTTGCGACCCTTTTGATAAAGTGCAGCCACGGAATTCATTCGCGCCGAAAGTTTATCCGCTTCGTTCCAGTCCAAATTTCTTGCCGCAGCGCAAAGTCGGTGGCACACATCGGGAATCAGATTTCCAACGCTCGGAACGATACCATCCGCGCCAAGTTTTAATCCTTTTTCCATCAACGCGCCGACACCGATAAAAACGGAAAAATCTTTTTTTCCGCCGAAGCGTTGCAACATTTCCTCGTGTCGCTGCGGATTGTTTTCCGAATCCTTGAGCCCGGCGAGGCGAGGATGTCCGAGTAATTTTTCCACGGCGTCAAGCGGAATGGAAACGCCCGTGGTCATGGGCATGTTGTAAAGCAATAAAGGCCCTTCCAGCTTGGCCAGGATTGACTGAAACCATTCCTGCAATTTTTCCGGCGCAACTTTTTCGCGGATGGGTGGATGCGCGACCACGGCGGCCGCGCCGACATGAAAAAACTCATTTGCCTCCGACAAATCTGCCAATCTCACATCGCCGAGACCGGCAAAAATCTGCGTGCGTTTGGCGGCCCGCTGGACGGCCAATTCAACCAAGCGGCGGCGCAATTCGCGCGGCACATGAGCGCCTTCGCCAGTCGTGCCAATCACAAAAACCCCTTCCACACCGCCCGCGATTTGCGCATCCACGAGGCGCTCAAGCGCGACCTCATCCAGTCCGCCACCGGGGGTAAATGGCGTCACCAGCGGCACGACTGCCCCGTGAAATTTCGATCCGTTTTTCATTTCAAATTAATAAGCCGCTTCGTAAATCTGCGCGGCGTCTGCCTCGGTCAACACGCGCAAATTATTTTTCAAGAGACGCTGAACCTTGATGGCTGAACCCGCCAGCCACGGAATCGCGTCGCGCGGAATTTCCAGCTCTGATAATTTTTGGGGCACGCCGCAGTCGAAAGAAAGTTGCGTCAAAAATTCCACTCCGTGTTCTGCGGTGGTCAACGCCGAGCCGTTGCGCGTCACCCCGAGAGCGGCGGAAATTTCTGCGTAACGCTCCGGCGCGGCGGAAAAATTGAAACGCAAAACGTGCGGCAATAGCAGCGCATTCGAGACACCGTGGGCGATGTGAAAACGTCCGCCAAGTGGATATGCCAACGCGTGAACGGCGGCGGTGTTGACCGGGCCGAGGCATAGTCCACCGTAAAGACTGCCGAGCGAAAGCGCGGCGCGAGCTTCCACGTCACTGCCGTCGCGCACGGCGCGCGCGAGATTTTTCGCGATTAATTTCACACCCGACAACGCGTAGGTGTCCACGATGGGGTGCGCAAATTTGTTCGCGTAAGCCTCGATGCAATGCGTGAGCGCATCGAGACCGGTCGCGGCGGTGACGGCAGGCGGAACGGTCAGCGTGAGTAACGGATCAACGAACGCGGCATCGGGGACTAAGTGCGGACTGACGACGCCCTTTTTCAATTCGTCGGTTTCATCCAGCAAGATTGCGTTCGGCGAAACTTCCGCGCCGGTGCCAGCGGTGGTTGGCAGACAGACGAGCGTCAGTTCGCGATCGGCGAGCAGATTCGTTCCAAAAATTTCTGACGTCGTTTGCTTGCCGCGCGTAAGGGCGGCAATCAGTTTTGCTACGTCAATCGCACTGCCGCCGCCGATGCCGAGGACACCATCAATTTTTTCCGCGCGTGCGACCGACAAAATATTTTCAAATAATTTCTGCGTCGGCTCACGGTCCACAGGCGCGGACAAAACAAATTCCACACCAAATTTTTTCAGCGCGCAGGTCACTACCTCAAGCAACGGAAGCACCGTTGTGCTCGACACGAGCAGCACGCGTTTGACGCCACGCGCGGCAAGAAACTCAGCGCATTGCGGCGCGCAGCCGTTGCCAAAAACGATGCGCGGTGGTTGGAGTAACGTAATTATATTCATGGATTCACCTGCGCCATCGTCGGCGAAATAATTTTTTCTGCGTTCAAGATCTTGCGCTTTTCCAACCAGCCCCAGAAAGTCCATTCACTTTTCACATTTGGATCCGCCGGAAAAAACCAACTCGCGCCATAACCGACAGCCAGCACGATGATGTGCGCACCAACGCCGATCATCACGTCGGGCCAGGTGTAGTTCCAACCGAGATCCAGCATTTTGTATTTACCGCCGGTGAGCGTCGCCCAAGCAGTGAAAGTGAGCGCGGAAATGATTCCAATCCAAAGCCCCTGACGATTCGCGCGCCGAGAAAAAAATGCGAGCAGGAACATGCCCGCGAGACCGGCGGAGACGATTGCCGTGGCTGCGTAATAAAGCGTCAACACGCCTTCGCCTTTGCGCGCAATGAACGCGCCGATGCCGACAGCGAGTGCGCCGCTGACGGCGACGATGATTTTTCCGATGAACAAACGCTGTTTGTCCGTCGAGTTTGGACGCAGGCGGCGGTAATAATCTTCCACGCCGACGGCAGAGAGGCAGTTCAAGTCGGACGACATCGTGGACATCGCGGCGGAAAAAAGTGCCGCCATGAATATGCCTGCGAGTCCGGCGGGGATTTTTGTCGTCAGGAAAAATGGAAACACGCGGTCGGCGATGACCTGACCTTTTCCGTCTAATAGCTGCGCTGGAAAAATTTCGCCGGATAATTGGTAATACGCCCACAATAAAGTGCCGACGAGCATGAACGCCGTCCACGCCGGCACGCACAGCAGCGCACCGAGCGCCACGCCTTTCAGCGCTTCGCGGTCGGTTTTGGCGACGAGATAGCGTTGCACCAGCGTCTGGTCGGCGGCGTATTTTTGCAGATAGAAAAATGCTCCGTAGAGGAGCATCACCCAGAAATTTCCATTTGCCGTCAGGTCGAAATCAAAGCTGCCGAGGCTGAATTTATTTTTCTCCGAGGCGAGATGAAACGCCGCACTCGCGCCGCCGGGCATGATGGAAAACAACACGCCAATGACGACAATAACCCCAATAATTTTCACGATACCTTGCAGCACTTCCGTCCAGATGACGGCTTCGAGTCCGCCGACAAGCGTGTAAATAATCGTCACAATGCCGACGCCAACGATGACATTATATTTGTCCCAGCCGGTCATGCCGCAAATCGCCGTGGTGATGGTGAATAACACAAAACCCATTTTGGAAAAATGTCCCGCCGCGAACGCCAGCGCGGAATAGGCACGCGCGCCGTAGCCAAAACGTTTTTCAAAATACTCATACGCGCTCATGCCGACGGCGTGACGAAAAAACGAGACGAGCACCACGCCGCCAATGAGCAACACTCCAACGTCCATGAAGCCGGGCACGAGTTGATTCCAATTGCCTTTGAACGCCGCACCGGGATACGCGATGAAGGTGATGCTGCTGATGATTGTCGCGAAGATCGAAAGCCCCATTGCCCACGAAGGAATGGAGCGGCGCGCGACAAAATACGCTTCCGTCGTCGTCTGCCGTCGCGCGAATTTCAAGCCGATGGCCGCGACCGCGACGAAATAAATCGCGATGATAACGAGATCCAATGTGCGCAAGGAATTCATTTCAGTGTCCCGCCTCCTTCAACAGCACACCGTTCGAAAAGTTACCAGAAAACTTAAGCGAACCATCTTCGTTCCACTGTTTCACCGGTCCGTCAGCGACCAACCCGAGGAAACTGCGCTTCAAATCGCGCGCTTCCGGTTTTGTGTTCCAAGTGGACTCAATTTTCTTGCGACCGTTCGGCCAGAATTGCGTCCACACGCCGGTGTTATTGGAATGACGCTTCCAGTTCCAAATTTTGTCTCCTTTGGGCGACCAGAAATTTTCCGCGCCGATTTTGCGGCCGTTTTGATATGTCGCCTCATGCTGCTTCACGCCGGATTCGTAAAAATCCGTTTCTTTGCCGTCTAGCAGATAGCGGCCATCCGGACAAATCCGCGCGCGCCATTGCGAACGCGTTTTGCCATTCGGATATTTTTCCGTGAATAATTTTATTTTGCCGCCGGAATTTTCCGGAGCGACATCGCCTGCGTCCGACCAAATCCATGCTTCATTCAATTCATAGTGCAGACACGGTTGCGTCTCGGTCGAAAGAATGTGAATCACTCCGTTCGGTGCCTGCCGCGCGGTGACGTAGCCGAGCGTGCCGTTGGTGCCGCGTTCGTGATTGAGCAATTGCACGGGCAGCGGCTTGATGCGCCAGGTCTCGCCGTTATTGGTTGAAATGGCGACGAAACAGCCGTTGCCATAATTCCAATTTGTTGGCGGCGGCCGAACAATCTTGTGCAAAAATGCATCGCTCACAAAAAACAAATTACCGTCGGCAAGCTTGATGAGCGAAGGCCGTTGCGCGCTGCCGAGCGGCGGAAATGGCGACGCAACACTCTCGCTCCAGCTCGCGCCGAAGTTGGTTGAAGTGTTTTGCGGCGACCAACCGTTGACAGCGGCATTTTTTCCGCCGATGGAAAGCAGATTGCCTTTGTCATCAAGCGGAACAATCGCGGAATGGCGTCCGCCGGTGCGCCCACCCATGTCGCGCCAATGAAGTCCATCGTCATCGCTACGCCACAAAAAACTCGTCGCTTTGTCGCCGTCCATCGCGAAATAAATAGAGTTATTTACTGCGCGAAACGCGCTGGTGATGGGCTGCGCGGTGAAATTTGTCGCGGGCGAATCCAGTTGCGGCAACGACAAAGTCCAAGTCGCGCCATTATTCGTGGAAGTTGCCTGCTTAAACGGCACGAAATCTGACAAGCCGCGCCCACCACCGAAGAATCGGATTTTTCCACTATCGTTCCAGAGCAAGCCAGATTGGTCGTTGTAATTTTCAGTTTTGAAAAATAGTTCCGGCAAATCCCAGTCCTCGGAGCCGTAGCGTAGCCGCGCTTGTATGAACGAAGTAGACGGATCCGCCTCCGGCAATCCCGGCGGCGTGCTGAAATAAATCGCGAGTGCGTCGCCGTTCGGCAAAATTTCAAAGCCTGGCGAGTGGTTGTGCGTGAACACCATTGGGTCAATGCCCGCCAGCGCGGCGTCCAGATTTGTTCCGTTTTCCGGCGGTATTGGCAGTGCAAAACGCACGGTGAAATATGGCTTTTCCGGATTCGGACCAAACTGCGCAGGTTGCACGCTTTGTTTAATGGCCGATTGGCTGAAAGGCAGCGCATCTTGGTTTGAGGAATCAAATATCAGCGTGTAATGATTTGTTCCATCGAAGACGGATCTTTCCTTGCCGAGTTCAAAACCTGCAGCGCGGACTCGCACGGCCTCATTTCCAGCGGCTTGAACAACTTCGGCAAAAAGACACGCAACCGCCGTCGTCGCCACATAGACGGTGAGTCGAGACACTTGTGCCATGTCAGATAAAACGCGCATTAACTTTGGTTGGTGCACTACTATAAACCCAATCAGGCCGTTTCAGTCATATTTATAACGCCAAACTATTTGAGAATAATGCTAAACAGCTTGTCCACTAAAAAATCCGCTTGCTTCTGTCGGTCGCAAAGCTGTTCTTTAGTCCCAGCAAAATCCCTGATTATGAAAAGTGTCAAAAACTCGACGCCGACGCTTGGCGTCATTTACGGCAACCGCGATTTTTTCCCCGACCATCTTGTCACCGAAGCGCGCGCGGACATCGCCAAACTTTTTGCGCAGCTCGGCGTCAAGGCCATTCAGCTTGGCGAACAAGATTCCAAACTCGGCGGCGTCGAGACGCACAACGACGCTCGCAAGTGCGCCGAACTGTTCAAGAAACACGCGGATGAAATCGACGGCGTTCTTGTCGTGCTGCCAAACTTCGGCGACGAAAAGGGCGTGGCCGATACGCTCAAGCTCGCCGGCTTAAACGTCTCCGTGCTCATCCAAGGTTACCCCGACGATCCGAACCAGCTCATGCCCTCGCGTCGCCGCGATTCCTTCTGCGGCAAGATTTCCGTCTGCAACAACCTCGTGCAAGCCGGCATTAAGTTTTCGCTCACGAGCAAACACGTGTCGCATCCGACCTCTGACAGCTTCAAGCGCGACCTGCAAAAGTTCCTCGGCGTTTGCCGCGTGGTGAACGGCTTGCGCGGCGTTCGCCTCGGCGCGGTCGGCGCGCGACCCGGCGCGTTCAACACGGTGCGTTACTCAGAAAAGATTCTCGAACGCCACGGCATCAGCGTTACCACCGTTGACCTTTCCGAAATCATCGGCGCGGCAAACAAATTGGAAGCCTCCGCCCCATCCGTCGTAGCCAAGCTCAAAGAAATCACCGGCTACGCGCCCGCGCCCGGCGTGCCGAACGACAAGCTCGTGCAGATGGCCAAGATGGGCGTGGTGCTCACCGATTGGATGAACGCCAATCACCTCGACGCCACCGCCATCCAATGCTGGACCTCCGTGCAGGCGAACTTCGGCTGCAACGTCTGCACGCTCATGAGCATGATGAGCGAGAAGTTTATGCCCAGCGCCTGCGAAGTGGACGTCACCGGCGTGCTCACGATGTATGCCATGCAACTCGCCGGCGGCACGCCCGCCGCGCTTGTGGACTGGAACAACAACTACGCGGACGACGACGACAAATGCGTCCTCTTCCACTGCGGCAACTGGGCGAAATCCTTCCTGCCCGACATCAAGATCTCCAACGCGCCGATCCTCGGCAGCATTCTTGGCATTGAAAACACCTACGGCGCGCTCGACGGTCGCACACCCGCCGGGCCGCTGACCTACGGCCGTATCACCACCGCCGATGCCGAGGGTAAAATCCGCTGCTACGTGGGCGAAGGCGAACTCACCAACGACGAGCTCAAGACCTTCGGCAACCGCGCCGTCGCCAAAGTGCCAAACCTGCAAAAAGTCCTGCGCCACGTCTGCGAAAAGGGCTTTGAACATCACGTCGTCATGACGCAATCGCACTCGGCGGAAATTCTGGCGGAGGCGTTTGGGAATTATTTCGGGTGGGAGGTTTACACGCACGGAGCGTAAACTTTAGTTCGATGATATTTATCCATCCAATGTGGGATTCGGAAAACCAACGGCTTGGCATGAAAGCATGCACTCCGTTTGGCTACGCACTTCGTCAAATCGGAGACCTCATCGGGTTCTTTGGCTTAATTCTGTTGCTACTTATTCCGTGCTTTATGGTTTTCCGATTCTTCCGCCATGAGTTTGCTTCGCGTGATTGGTGGTTGTTGCTTGCGCCAATAATCGTCGGCCTCATTGGTAGAGTTCTTTTTATGTGTGGTTGGGCGCTCGCTATGAAAAGGAAGTTTGAATACGAATACAAAACCATGACCGTGAAATGGGTGGAAAACGGAATCCAAAAGGAATTTCCGAATCTGACTAAAGCAGTTTCAAAATGACCGACCACGAACTCCAACTGAAAGCCTGTGCGCTGCGCCGCGCGATGTTGCGGCTCATCGTCAACGCCGGCGCGGGCCACACCGGCGGCGGGTTGTCCTGCCTGGACATCCTGAACGTCCTCTACAACCGCGTGCTCAACGTCTCGCCGCCGACGTTCACCAGCCCGACGCGCGACCGTTACGTGCAGAGCAAGGGCCATTGCGTCGAGGCGCTTTACGCCGTGCTCGCCGATCGCGGATTTTTTCCCGCGTCGGATTTGGACACCGTCTGCCATTATCAATCGCACTACGTCGGTCATCCTACGCGGCACATTCCCGGCGTGGAGATGAACACCGGTGCGCTCGGCCACGGCCTGCCCATCTGCATCGGCATGGCGCTGGCGGGCAAAATGGATTCCGCCAAGTATCGCGTTTTTACTTTGCTTGGTGATGGCGAACTTGCCGAAGGTTCAAATTGGGAAGCCGGTCTCGCAGCCGCGCATTACAAACTAGATAATCTCACCGCCATCATTGACCACAACACGCTGCAAATTTCCGGCCACACGCGCGACGTGATGAGCAATGAACCGCTCGACGAAAAATGGCGCGCGTTCGGCTGGGGCGTGAAAATCGTGAACGGTCACGATTACGCCGCGCTCACCGAAGCGTTGAGCAAGCCAGCGGAAATTGGCAAGCCAACGTGCATCATCGCGAACACAACAAAAGGCAAAGGCGGGAGTTTCATGGAAAACGTCGCCAAATGGCATCACGGCGTGCCCAGTGATGCGGAATTGAAACAGGCGCTTGGCGAACTCGATGCCGCTGCCGCAAAATTAAAGGAGGTTGCATGAGCGCACCCGCACCTTCCATGTTCACGCCCGCCGCAAAGGCGATGGCGGAAAAGCTTGGCCTCAAGATGGGCCGCGCCAATCTTGAAGAATTTGCTGCTACGTTGGAAGAACTCGCGAAGGCGAATCCAAATATTATTGCCGTCACCAGTGATTCACGCGGCTCGGGCAAGCTTGCGCCATTTGGAAAAGCATTGCCGAAACAGCTCGTCGAAGTCGGCATCGCGGAGCAAAATCTTGTTGGCATCACAGCGGGTCTCGCGGCGTGCGGTAAAAAATCCTTCGGTGTTTCGCCGGGTTGCTTTCTCACGGCGCGTTCACTGGAGCAGATTAAAAATGACATTTGTTATTCCGACGTTCCGGCGGTGCTGATTGGCATCAGTTCCGGCACGAGCTATGGCGCGCTCGGGACGACGCATCACTCGTTGCACGACCTCGCGGTGCTGCGTGCGATCAATAATATAACAATCATCGTTCCGGCAGATAATTTTGAAACGCGCGAAGCCATCCGCTTCGCAGCGAAAGCGACCAAGCCGGTATTCGTCCGTTTTGGCAAAGCGCCGATGTTCAACCTGCACAAACCGGAGACGAAGTTTGAAGCCGGCAAAGCGATTCAGTTGCGCGACGGCAATGATGTCGCGTTTATCGCCACGGGCGAAACCGCAGTTCACGCGTTGCTCGCCGCCGGACAACTGGAGGAACGCGGCTTGAATTGCCGTGTGATTTCGATGCACAGCATCAAGCCGCTCGACACGGAAGTCATTTTGAAAGCCGGACGCGAATGTCGCGCGGTCATCACCGTCGAAGAACACTTGGTAAATGGCGGTCTTGGCGAAGCGTGCGCGTCCGTGCTACTGCAAGGCGGCGCGAGTAAACCGTTTCGTATCGTGGCCATTCCTGACGAAGAAACCGTTCCCGGAGCACAGGCGGATATTTTTCGGCATTACGGGATTTCGATGGAAGGCTTGAGTGAAACTGCATTGAAACTTTTGAAGTGAATGAGTCTGATTCTCGCCATTGATCAAAGCACCTCCGCGACGAAGGCGGTTCTCTTCGATGCGCGCGGAAAACTTTTGGACAAGGCGTCGCGCGCTCATCGCCAGATTTATCCGCAGCCCGGCTGGGTGGAACACGACGCGGAAGAAATCTGGAAAAATGTTTTGGCGGTCATCCGTGAAATCACCAAACGGAATCCTAAAAAAATTACCAAACTCGCTGGTTTGAGCATCGCCAACCAGCGCGAAACTGTCGTGGTATTTGATCGCGTGACGGGCAGGCCGCTGCATAATGCCATCGTCTGGCAATGTCGGCGCGGCGCGGAGATTTGCCGAAAACTGCACGCACAGGGCCACGAAAATTTTGTCCGCCAGAAAACCGGACTGAAGATTGATACTTATTTCTCCGCGTCAAAATTGAAATGGCTCGTCGCGGAAAACCCGGCCATCGCCGCAAAACTCCGGCGCGGCGAGGCGGTCATCGGCACGATTGACACTTACCTGATTCACCGCCTCACCGGCGGAAAAGTTTTTGCCACGGATTTTACCAACGCCAGCCGCACGCTGCTGTTGGACATCGGCAAGCTGCGTTGGGATGAAAAGTTGTGTCGTCTGTTTGAGGTGCCGATGCGCGCGTTGCCGGAAGCCCGCGAATCTTCCGCGCATTTCGGCGAGACGGATGCCGCCGGAATTTTGCCGAAACGCATTCCCATCGTCGGCGTGATGGGCGATTCGCAGGCGTCTTTGTTTGCGCAGCATTGTTATCACACCGGTTCGGCGAAGGCCACCTTCGGCACGGGCACGAGCGTGCTGCTGAACATCGGTGGAAAATTTCAATCGTCCAAAAGCGGTGCGGTCACGGCACTCGCGTGGGTCTGGCGCGGCCAACCAACTTACGCGCTGGAAGGCATCATCAATTTTTCCGCGGCGACAATCGAATGGGTGAAAAACCAGCTCGGCTTAATTCAACATGCCAACGAAGTCGAAAAAATGGCGACGAGCATCGCGAACAACGGCGGCGTTTATCTCGTGCCGGCGTTTGCCGGTTTGAGTGCGCCGTATTGGGCTCCCGATGCGCGGGCGGCCATCGTGGGAATGTCCGGTTTCACCAAGTGCGAGCACATCGTTCGCGCGGCGCAAGAAGCCATCGCGTATCAGATTCGCGACGTGCTAGACATGATGCGCGCCGATGCGAAGGTCGGTTTGAAATCGCTGCATTGCGACGGCGGGCCGACCAAAAATAATTTTCTGATGCAGTTCACCGCTGATCTGACGCGAACGGAATTGAAAGTGTCTGATGTCGCTGAAAGTTCAGCACTGGGCGCGGCGATGCAAGGAATGCTCGGCCTTGGAATTTATAAATCGCTGAATGAACTGGCAAAATTGCCTCGTAAACAAAAGGTTTTTCACCCGCACATGAAAACTGCCGAAGCAAAAGCGCTCCACGATGGCTGGAAGCGCGCGGTGAAACGCGTTTTATAAAATTAGAACTGCGAACCAAACGAAATACTAAAATTATGAAAACCAACTGGCTCAAACTGGCGCTGGCCGTCCTTCTCGTAACGGCGGCCATGCTGTTCACACAAACTTCCGCCGCGCAATCTGCGCCGAAGGGAAAAATCGCCGTCGTCGTTTCGACGCTGAATAATCCGTGGTTCGTTGTCCTTGGCAAAACGGCCAAGGCACGCGCGATCGAGCTCGGTTACGACGCGACGATATTTGATTCGCAAAACGACACGGCAAAGGAAGCGGCGAATTTTGAGAACATCATCGCCAGCGGCTACAAGGCAATTTTATTTAACCCGACGGATGCGAACGGCTCAATCGCCAATGTTCTCAAGGCAAAAGCAGTGGGCATTCCGGTTTTTTGCATTGATCGCGAAATCAATTCCACCAACGCCGCCACGGCGCAGATGTTGTCCGATAGCTATTCCGGCTGCGTGAAGCTTGGCCAGCTTTTCGTGAAGACGGTCGGCAAGGAAGGCGAATACGCGGAGTTGCTCGGCATCGTGGGCGACAACAATACTTGGAATCGCTCGAAAGGTTTTCACAGCGTCGTGGATCGTTATCCCGGTTTGAAAATGGTCGCGCAACAGAGCGGCGAGTTCGACCGCGCGAAAGGTTTGGAAGTGATGGAATCCATTTTGCAGGCGCATCCGAACATCAAAGGCGTCTTCTGTGGCAACGACTCGATGGCGATGGGTGCGTATCAGGCGCTGGTCGCAGCGGGCAAAGATAAAGATGTAAAAGTTTTTGGTTTCGACGGCGCGGATGATGTCGTGAAGTCCATCGCCGAAGGAAAAATTGTTGCGACGGGAATGCAGTTTCCGAAAAAAATGGCGCAGCAGTCGGCGGAATTTGCGGATGAATACATCAAAGGCAAACGCGACTTCGCGCAGAAAATTGCCGTGCCGGTGGAAGTCGTGACGAAAGAAAACGTCGGTAAATACGGCGACTACGGCAAAAAATAATTTTTCGATGCGCGCCGTCCGCTGGTTCATTGCAATCGTGGTAATCGCCGGTGTTTGCTGGCTATTTCCGCTGTTCCATGTCGTCACGCTGAAAACGGCGGCGGCGGAAAAAGCGGCGGTGACTTTCAACGCCACACTGTTCGCGGAAACGTTTTGGACGAATCAATTGGTGCCTGCACTGCCAAAATGCTCACCGGCGGAAGCATTGATTGCATTGATTCAAACGGACCCGGCGGTAGCAAAGAAAAAATATTCTCGCGGCGCAGGCGGCGGTGATAGTTATTTTTATTTTGTCTCTGGCGCGGGAAAAATCATCGCCGTTTCGGATGACGAAATTTCCATCGCGGTGACCGCCGGCAGCACGAATGCGGAAATCTCGCTGCAAACCGGACTTATCTTCGGGAATGCGCTGCGCGACGGCACGGGTTTGCTGAGTCCGAGCGATTATCCGAATTCGCAAGATTACAATGACATTTCCGCCGCGTTGAACCACATCGTGGAAACCAGCGTGCTGCCGAATTTGAAAGCACAGGCGAAAGTTGGCGCAAAGATTTCTTTTGCCGGCTGCGCCGAAGTAGATGATGAAGCTGCCGATTTGAAGCCACTAAAAGTGGTGCCGGTGCGGGCGGAATCCAACCCAGCGCCCTGAATTTATGCCGACCATAAAGCGAATCAGTTATTTCAAAGCCCGCTCGCCGCTGTCGCAGCCGATTGCCGACAGCACGCACCAGATTCCCAATATCGCCTTCATCGTCACCCGCATCGAACTGGATTCCGGCGTGACGGGCGAAGGTCATCTGCTGGCGTTCCACTATTCGCCGGAAGCGATTCTCGGAGCGCTGCGCGACGCGGCCCCACTGGCTTTGGGTCTCGAAGTCAGTGCCACAGGAATGTTTTTGAACCGGCATGAAAAGGAGAGCGAATATTTCGGCAACGTCGGCCTGCACCGCTGGGCGGCAGGATCCATCAATCTCGCCATGTGGGACGCTTGGGCGAAAACCCTGCGTGCGCCGATCTGGAAAATGTTTGGAACCTGTCACAACCGGGTGCCGCTCTACGGCAGCGGCGGATGGTTATCGTATTCGACCGATGAATTGCTGGACGAAGTCCGACGCTATGTGAAACGCGGCTTTCGCTCGGTGAAAATCAAGGTCGGTTCGCCAGAATTGCCGCGCGACGTCGAGCGCCTGCATAAAGTCAGGGAGGCCGTCGGGCCGCACATCAACATCATGATGGATGCCAATCAAGGTCTGATCCTGCCCGCTGCGCTCGAACTCGCACGGGCGGCCCGGTCGCTGCGCATCACCTGGTTTGAAGAACCGCTCCACCGCACCGATTACGACGGCTACGCGCAATTGCGCCGGCAGGGCGGCATGTCCATTGCCACCGGTGAACGTGAGTTTGATCTGGTAACGTTGCGAGAGTTAATCCGCCGCGACGCGATTGATTTATGGCAACCGGATTTATTGCGGCTTGGCAGCGTTGAAGCCTGGCGCGCATCCGCCGCGCTGGCCCAGGCACACCATGTGCCGGTCCTGCTGCACTACTACAAGGAATATGATGTCCCCTTGTTGTTGACGGTGCCGAATGCCTATGGAGCGGAGTCATTCGATTGGGTGGACGGACTCATCACGAATCCGCTGCGCATGCAGGATGGTTTTGCTTATCCCAACGCGGGCGACGGCTGGGGATTTGCGTTCAAGGACGCCCATCTGTCCGAACTCGCGAGCTTCGCCTGACCCATGATATTCAAGCGCGAAAACCTGATCCGCCTCCAATCACTATTTGCCCTGGTGCTCATGGTGATCGTGCTCACGCTGCTCTCGGACAAGTTTCTTACGATCGCCAATCAGCGGAACATCCTGCTGCAAATCTCGGTGAACCTCTGCCTCTCCATAGGCATGACGCTGATCATTCTCACCGGCGGCATTGATCTATCCGTCGGCGCGATGTTGGGGCTGGCGGGCGCGGTAGCGGCGGGACTTCTGAAAAATGGACTCGTGCTGAAAGCGTTTGGTGTCGTGCTGCAATTCACGCCGTTCGGCGCAGTGACGGCGGGAATTCTCACCGGACTCGCACTCGGCTGGTTCAACGGCTTTGCCGTCACGCGATTCAAACTGCCGCCGTTCGTCGCCACGCTTGGCATGTTGAGCATCGCGCGCGGACTCACGATGCTGTGGACCGGCGGATTTCCCGTGACCGACCTCGGACCGCAATTTGGTTTCATCGGTGCGGGATTTTTTCTCGGCGTGCCGATGGCCGTGTGGATTTCCGCCGTGCTCGTAGTAATTTTTTATTTCATCTCTAAACGCACCACGCTCGGACGCTACATCTACGCCGTCGGCGGCAGCGAGAAGGCGACGGCCTTTTCCGGCATCAATGTGAACCGCGTGAAAATCTGGGTCTATGCGCTCGGTGGCGCGCTCGCGGCGGTCGCAGGTCTGATCGTCACCGCACGGCTCGACGCCGCCGATCCCAAGGCAGGACTTGGTTACGAACTCGATTCCATCGCGGCAGTCGTCATTGGCGGCACATCGCTGTCTGGCGGACGTGGTTCGATTCTCGGCACGGTGCTCGGCTGCCTCATCATCGGTGTGCTGAACAACGGTTTATTTCTCCTCGATGTTTCGCCGTTCTGGCAACAAGTGGTGAAAGGTTTTGTGATCCTCGCGGCGGTCGCGGCGGACAAGCTGGGTTCGCGGAAAGAATAAATTATTTCACCGCCCGTTTGCTCCAATAATTCGCCAGCACCGAGCCGCTGATGTTCATCCAAGGAATAAAAATCGCAGCCGCCAGACCAACGGTGCCTAATTTGCCCATCGCACTCGCCAAGCCCGACGCCATGCCGCCGTTTTGCAGACCAACTTCAAACGCGATGCTGCGTGCGGAATTTTTGTCGAGTCCCGCACCCCGGCTCAAAAAGTAGCCAAAGAAATAACCCGCCAGATTGTGCAACATGGACGCGATGAAGAGCAGCGCGCCGACTTTTAATAAATTATCGCGGCCAGATGCCGTGGTCATTGCCGTGACATAAAGGATTCCCACAATCGCCAACGTCGGCATGGATTTATCCAGGCGCGGAAAATATTTCGTCAGCGCGTGATACACCGTGCCGATGACAAACGCGCTCAACAAAAAGCCGCCGAGCGAAATCAGCGTGAGCGTGTCGGGCGGAATGTTAAATTGTAAAAGTGGCCAGCCGCCGCAAACCAGAAACGCCAGCCACGTGATGGCCAGCGCAGTGATGGCGAAAACAATTTCCCGTCCGCGCGCCGAAGCGTGTTTCAGATAATCATGGATCAGCGCAGCCCCGATCGGCACCAGGACGATTTTGACGATCTCCACCATCATGTTGAAAAACTTCACCTCGACCATTTCGCCCGCGAGCAGCTTCATCCACAACGGCGTCATCACCGGCGCGATCATTGTCGTCACCGCCGTCACCGTGACCGAAAGCGCGAGATTGGATTTGGCAATGTAAGCCATAACGTTTGACGCCAGCCCGCTTGAACACGAACCGATAAGAATGACCCCCGCCGCAATCTCCGGCGGAAAGCGGAATAATTTTGTCAACGCAAGCCCGACCAGCGGCATCACCGTGAAATGACAGAAAATGCCGACAAAGACGCCGCGCGGAGATTTCGCCACGCCCGTAAAGTCGCGCAAGCTCATCTGCGTGCCCATACCGAACATCACGAGTTGAATCGCGATGAGCATAACCCATTTGTTTCGCATGTCGAAGTTGCCAACATGCAGGAATTGTTGCGGATAAATCATCGCCGCCGTCACCACCGCAACGATCCAAGCCGTGAACTGGTAGCCGCGAAATCTTTTTGAAAAGCGAAGAGAAATTGCAGACGTGATTGTTCCGAGAACTAAAACAGGATGCCAAATGGTAGGATTATTCAAAAAGAAGCCCGCTAAAATAGCAACTGCCACTATTACAATCCAGCTGCCATAAACTTTTGCCAACGGATACATTTTCTAATTCGTGAAAATCTGTGAAATTCGTGTCTCACAAAACTGTCGCCAGATAATCCACCGCGATGCCCGGGCTCGCGAAGATTGGCACGCGCTTGTCTTCCGCAGCCAGCGTGTCCACCACGCGTGCCATTGAAGCTTGCGCCAGCACAATCACATCCACTTGCTGCGAGAGTTCTTTCAAGGCCGCCGCGACTTTCACGTCATGCGTCGCGCCGTCGCCAGCCATCAACGCTTCAAACGCGCCTTCGACGAGCTTGGAAGTGAGTTCAATTTTCTTTTCAGCTAATGCCGCGCGGCGTCCAATCAATTCCGCCGTTGGTTCGAGCGTTGTGGAAAGCGTGGCGATGACGCCGATTTTTTTGCCAGCGGCCACGGCTTTGTCAGCCATCGGCAAATCCACGCGCAGCACGGGCGTGGGAATCCCTTTTGCGCCCGCTTCAACCGCCAACCCGATCGACGAGCACGTGACCATGATGTAATCCGCACCGGCATACGCCGCCGAGGTCAGGTAGCCCGCGACGCGCATTTCGATGGTCGGCGTGATGCGGCCTGCCTCGCGGATGCCGCGCACCAGCGAATCATCCACGATGTTAAACACTTCAACGTTCGGCAGTTTTTCTTTGCACAGTGCCGCGAACACCGGCACCAGCGTAGCCGACGTGTGAACCAATCCGAGTCGTTTCTTTTTCATGAATTTCCTTTGAGCACAGTTTGTAAATAATCTTTCGCACCGACCTGCCCGCCTTTGAAAACAACTTCCAATTTATCCACCGGCGAATTTGGCGCGAACGCCCGACACAACGGCGCACCCGGCGTCAGTGACGCAATCATCTCTAACGCTTCAATTCCCAATGCCTGTGCGGCAAAACTTGAAGTGTCGCCACCGGCGATACATATCCGGCGAACGGAACTTTGCGCTACTACCGCGCGCAAAACTTCGCCAATGGCCGTGCCAAGAATTTGCGCCATCGTATTTTTTAGTTTCGCTGCGATGCGCTTATCTGAACCACTTTTAGTCGTGTGGACAATCACGCTGCGCTGACTTTTCAAAAGCTTGGACGCGCTGCCCACCGCACGAGCAATTTCAGCCAACCTCTTTTGGGATTGGCCAGTGCCATCGTATCCAACGGCACTTCGGCAAAACCGTTTTTGAGCGCCCACGCAATTTGCCCGCTCGTCACCGGCGAACAACTGCCCGAGCCGACAAGAATTTGTTTGGTAGGACTGACCTGCCGACCAGCCGGGACGCGCGACCGCATAGCTCCGCCCGCCCAATGCGCCGCCAGCGCGTTTTCAATTCCTGACGAACCCACTGAAAACAAAGGGTTTTTTGCAGTCGCACACTTTTCCAACACCCCGCCAATGCGCGCCAGATCTTCGATGGTCAGCGCATCGAACAAAACCACGCCTGGCTTTTCGGCGAGAATTTTTTGGAGCGCACATTGAAATTCCTTTTCCGGCAAGGCAAGTTTCAAAATGTCGAACAACGCCATTTTCTTCCTCGTCTGCTTTGACAAATGCAGCCGTAAATCCGCTTCGGTCATCGGTGTGACCGGATGTTTGCTGATGGATGGATGCCGGTCGAGCCGATGAATCGCGCCCGAGCTGCCAATGCCGTAGCGCGCGAAGTGCTGGCCGAAAACCGTGAATCGCCCGAGCGTCGGCGCGGCGACGAGCAGCGGAATAAATTTCGCCGGGAAAATTTTCGCCGCCAAATCCATCACCTTGCCGATGCTGCCGACATTGGGCGCAGAATCGAACGTAGAGCAAACCTTGTAGTGAACGTGACGCGGCTTGAGCTTCTTGAGCGCGACTAAAAAGGTTTTGAGTTCGCGTTCCATCGCGCCCGGCGCGAGCGAACGCGTTTTGCCCGCCACGCCGATGGCTTGCAGGCCGGGAAATTTCTGCAACTGCGCCGGCGTGGGCGACTGGATGAACAACGCCGTGCGAATGCCCGCCAGCGTGAGTTGCTCCAGCGCATCGGTGGAACCTGTGAAGTCGTCGCCGTAAAATGTGAGAAGCAATTTGCTCATCAGCTCTTCGCGCCAAATTTCTCCACGGATTTTTTCAGCTCGGGATATTTCGCCGCCGCCTGCTCCATCGTCAGACCCTCGACCGCCGCTTCCCACCATTTTTGCAGCGAGCGCACACCCGCTGCCGGGCCGTCGGGATGCGCCATGATGCCGCCGCCAGCCATGTAAAGCAGGTCAACCGTCTTTGTGCGGCGAAAGGTTTCGCACGCCTGCCCGCCCCATTGGCCAGACGAAACGACTGGCAAAACTGACATCCCGCCGAGCAGCGGCTTGGCGCACGCCGCGATGGATCGCACCACGGAATCGTCGCTCTCCCAAAATTTATTCGCGATGCCGTTGACGTGAATTTGATCTACGCCCGCGAGCCGCCAGAGTTTTTGATACGCGGGAAATTCGATGCCCAGCAGCGGATGCCGGTTCAACATGCCCCAGCCGTTGCGATGGCCGTGGATCGCCAGCGCGCCGTGGTCACAAATCCTTTTCGCACCGCTCAAGCCAACGCTGTTCAACGAAATCACCGCACACGTTCCGCCGGATTTTACCACCTTCTCGTAATGCCGCTGCATCGCGTCGAGTTCATCGCTGACGTTGAAGGCATACATCACCTTTTTGCCCGTGCGGTCGGCGTGGGCGTTGATGACGCGCATGATGGCGTCCACGCGTTCATGAAACGGTGAGTGCGGCGGGTTCGCCATCAGCTCGTCGTCCTTGATAAAATCAATTCCTGCCTCGGCCAAAACTTTTACTAACTCCGCCGTTTGTTGCGGCGACATCCCAATACTAGGCTTGATAATCGTGCCGATGAGCGGACGGTTTTCGACACCGGTCAATTGTCGCGTTCCTGCAATTCCAAATTTTGGCCCGCGAAAGTGCTGCGCGAAAGAAGGCGGCAATTCGAGATTCATCAGCTTGAGGCCGGTGAATGCGGTGATTTCATAAAGGTTTCCCTGAATCGTGGAAACCAGCGTGGGCAAGTTGTAGCCCATGTTTTCCAACGACCAAGACACGATGACTTCCGCGCGCTGAAATTTTCCCGAAATAGATTTTGCACCTGGCAGACTCGGCGCAGTAACAATTTCAAGCGGCGTGATTTTTTCCACGCGTGCGGCGAAACGCTGTTTTAATTCTTCCGTCTCACCCGGCACGGCGACAAACGTGCCGGAAGATTGCTCGCCCGCGAGCGTCGCGGCGGCTGTTTCAACCGCCAGCGGCGTTTCGATTAGATAGGTGGCGAAGATTCTTTCCATGCTCGGATTGGCTTGAGTGTGACGCTTTCTTGTAACGAATCCAAGCTTGGGCGTCATTGAAAAACTGCCGAAATTCTTTTAAAAATTGCCAGTATTGTTCGCATGATTGCTTGTTGCCGTCAAAAAGCGTAAAACTTCCGCACCGCATGAAATTTGCACCGGAACCAATCAAGCGAACTAAATTTCGGAATCAAATCCTCCGCTCACTTGGTTTTCTGCTGCTGATTTTTTTTACAGCCAGCGCGCGCGCCGACGCCCCCGACTGGGAAAACGAACACGTTCTTCACCTCAACACCGAACCGCCACGCACCACGTTTGTTCCCTTCGCAACAGTGGCACAGGCGTTGAATGGCAACATCACAAATTCGCCATTTTACTTTTCGCTGAACGGCGAGTGGAAATTCCACTGGGTTGGAAATCCCGGCGAGCGTCCGACGAATTTTTTTGAGACAAACTTTGACGATTCCACTTGGACGAACATTTCCGTGCCTTCCAATTGGGAGATGAAAGGTTTTGGCACGCCGATTTATCTTGGCTCCGGTTACCCTTTCAAAATTGATCCGCCGCGCGTGACGAGCGAACCGCCAACCAACTGGACAGCATTCACGCAACGCGATCCGGTCGGCTCATATCGTAAAACTTTTTCGCTGCCGCACGATTGGGATGGCCGCCGCGTGTTCATCCATTTCGACGGCGTGGACAGCGCATTTTATATCTGGTGCAACGGCATAAAAATTGGCTTCAGCAAAGACAGCCGCACGCCGGCGGAATTTGACCTGACCGATTTCGTGAAGCCAGGCTTGAACCAAATCGCGGTTGAGGTTTATCGCTGGAGCGATGGCAGTTATCTCGAAGACCAGGATATGTGGCGCATGAGCGGAATTTTTCGACCCGTTTATCTTTACTCGACCGCCACCGCGCGCATCCGTGATTTCACCGTGCGAACGGATTTGGATTCCAATTGCTGCGATGCAACGTTGCAAATCAAACCGGCGCTGGCGGCAAAAAATCTTTCGCTCGCAGGCTGGACAATTCGCGCCCAACTTTTTGACGCGAACAACCAAGCGGTTTTCAAAAATGAATTGCGCCACGATGCCGCAGAAATTTTGAATGCCGATTTCAGCGCCAAAATTCTCGACGAACGAATGCCGCAGCGCGGCGAGCCAAAATTCGCCTGGCTGGAAGCAAAAATTAATAATCCTGCCAAGTGGACGGCAGAAACGCCCAATCTTTATAAGCTCGTTTTGACACTGAACGATGCGAGCGGGAAAATAATTGAAGCCGACAGTTGCGCGGTTGGTTTTCGCAAAATTGAACTTCGCGACGGACAAATTCTCATCAATGGCCAGCCGGTAAAATTGCGCGGCGTGAACCGCCATGAAATTGACCCCGATACTGGCCACGCAATTTCGGAAGCGCGCATGATTCAAGACATCACCTTGATGAAGCAGGCGAACATCAACGCCGTGCGCACCTGCCATTATCCGGACGACCCGCGCTGGTATGACCTCTGTGACCAATACGGCATTTACGTTTTGGATGAGGCAAACATCTGCACGCATGGCACACGCGGTTTTTTGGCTAATGACCCGAGTTGGACCGGCGCGTTTCTTGACCGCGCGCAGCGAATGGCCGAGCGGGATAAAAATCATCCGTCAGTAATTATTTGGTCCATGGCAAATGAATCCGGCTACGGCCCGAACTTCGCGGCGATTTCCGGTTGGCTCCATGAATTTGACCCCACGCGCCCAGTGCATTATGAAGGCGCACAAACACAAACCGATGCGCCGAAAACCGTTGATATTATTGGCCGTTTTTATCCGCGCCTGACGACGGAAAAATATGCGAAGGCGAATGACGCCTGGAATCTGCGCTGGAACAAACTCTTGGAAATCGCGCAGCGCACGAATGATAATCGCCCCGTGCTCGCGACCGAATACGCGCACGCGATGGGAAATGCCGTAGGTAACTTGCAGGAATACTGGAACGAGATTTATTCCAACCCACGGATGCTTGGAGGTTTCATCTGGGAGTGGTGCGACCAAGGCTTGCACCAACGCACGGCTGACGGAAAAATTTTCACCGCGTTCGGCGGTGACTTTGGCGATGTCCCAAATCACGGCGGTTTTGCCATCAAAGGCCTCGTCAGCGCCAATCGCGAACCGTTCCCGAAGTATTGGGAAGTCAAAAAAGTTTATCAGCCGGTGACAATTGAAGCGCTGAAGTTGAAGCCAGGGCAAATTGAAATACGTTTTGTGAATCGCCATTCATTTCTCAATCTGACCAACTATTCCGCGCACTGGACGGTCGCGAGTAGTGAGCGCGTAGAAATTCAGGCCGGAAATCTGCCGCCGATAAATTGTGCTGCCAGTCAGGATGTCGCGGTGAAAATACCGGCGCTGAAAATTTCGGAAACCAAAGTGGGCGAAGAATTCTGGCTGCGCATCAGTTTACTCACCAAGGGGGATTCACTTTGGTCTAAGTCCGGACATGAAGTCGCTTGGCAGCAGTTCGCGCTTGAGGACAACGGCTCGCGAGGACGCTCGCCCAACCGTTCAAATGCATCGGCTCTGAACCTGAGCGAGAGCGGTGATGCCGTGAAGGTTTGGGGAACAAACTTTTCGGTCGCGTTCGGCCGGACGCTCGGAACTTTGACTTCACTAAATTTTGGAGGTCGCGAAATGCTGGCGACGAATGCATCCGCGGGGCCGGTTTTGCAATTGTTCCGTGCGCCGACGGATAACGACAAGGGTTTTGGTAAATGGCTAGCTCGCGATTGGCGCGAGGCTGGCTTGAGTAATTTGGTTTATCATGTGGATTCATTCGAAGTCGCGCAGGTAAAATCGGATGAAGTAAAAATCTCCTCAGTCGTCACCAGCAGCGCGACGGCCGGTGGCTGCAAATTGAAAACTGTTTGGACGATTCGTGGCGATGGCTCGGTGGAAATGGAAAATGAATTCACGCCATTCGGCGAATTACCGCTACTGCCGCGCATGGGAATTGTGATGCAGTTGGCCAAGGATTTTGAAAACGTGCGCTGGCTGGGACGCGGGCCATGGGAAAATTATTCCGACCGAAAAGAAAGCGCGGATTTCGGCGTTTGGCGCAGCATGGTGACAGAGCAATATATTCCCTACGTTCGCCCGCAGGAAAATGGCAACAAAGAAGACGCCCGCTGGGTGGAATTGACGGATGCGCGCGGCAATGGCTTTAAAATTTCCACCGGAGAAAATCCCTTTTCATTTTCCGCGCTACATTTCACGGCAACCGATCTGACTGCCGTGAAGCACAACTTTGAATTGAAGCCCCGACCGGAAATAATTTTATCGTTGGATGCAAAGATGAGTGGTCTAGGCAACAGCAGTTGCGGGCCGGGCGTGCTAGAAAAATTTTCCGTGCCACCGACAAATTATACGCTGAAGTTGCGCTTTGCCGCTGCGCCAAAATAGAACGCACTTTAATTTTTATCCGCGCAGCCCGACCATTTGCATCAGCCGATCTGTTTTCGTATAAGCTTCCGTCACCCATTCGACGATGCGTTTCGGATCGGGCGAGTATTCAAGTTCGATGGAAACAACGCCGTCAATTTTTAATTCCTTGATGGCTTGCAGATACGGTTCAAATTTCACAATACCGCGTCCGGGTGGGAGGTCGCCATGAACTTTTCCGTCGCAGTCGCTGATGTGAACGTGAATCGCTTTGCCTTTCAATTTTTTCAAATCCAGCGGGCTGGTGTCGGATAGCACGAGATGACTTACGTCAATGTTTGCGCGCACGCGCGGATGTTTGCAGTCGTTTACAAAGCGCACCATTTCGTCGATGTTGTTGAGCAAACTCAAGCGGAACGGCTCAAGTTCGAGCGCGATGTCCACGTTCTTTTTGGCGGCGTAATCGCCAATTTCACGACAAGTCTCGATCGCCCATTGCCATTGCGCGGCGGGTGGAATGACTTCGCGCTGCCAAATATATTCGCCAAGAACGAGTAGAATATTTTTTGCGCCAAACTCGGCGGCGAGGTCAACGAACTTTTTGCAGCGCGTGACGTGAAAAGCACGGACGGGATCGTTGAAATCAATCAATCCCGTCGCGACGACGACAAGTGAAATGATGGGCAAATTTTCTTTGTCGCACGTCCGCGCGATGAGTAATTTTTCCTTTTTTGACATGGTCATCGCTTCCGTAAAAATGTCCACGGAGTCGAAGCCGATGTTGGCGATATGTTTGAGCCCGGTGGCGGTGTCCACGCCCGCCTGACCGAACGCGCTGTTGATGATGCCGAGTTTCATGTTTGGATGTGGTTTGTTTTGGTTTAGGAAATGATTTCTGAAATTTCAACCGCGCGTTTTTGTTCAGCACTCAAATATGCCGCGTCCACGAGCGCCATGGTTTTTAGATTGTCGCGTCCGCTGATGGCCGGTTCTTTGCCGGTTTCGAGCGCAATCAGTAATTGTCCCATCGTTCCGGCGAAGGCGTCAGGAAACCAACTTCCACTCCATTTGGGTTCGTGAAAACCCTTGTCTCCTTTGGCCGCGTATCGAATTGTTGAAGCACTCGTGTAAGGATTTTTGCACCAGCCGAGATCGCCGATGGCGAGGCCGTTCAAGCCTTCGATGCGCCATTTGATACCGATGTCGCTGGGACAATTTTCCTTCGCCGGCCCAGTCCAGGTGTCATCTATCGCCACACAGCGCAAGCCGTTTGCGTATTCGAGAATGTAAGTGCAAATGCCATCGGTGTGCGGAAATTTTGTGCGCGGGTCGGGACGCGTGCTGCAAAAAATATTTTCTGGATCACCGAACCAAAAGCGAAAGCAGTCAATGTGATGAATAGACATAACGCGCAAAGTAACCCAGCCAAGTTCCGCCTGCCACGGCATCCAATGCGGAATGCCGCGCATGTCAATCGTCGCAAAAACGGGTTCGCCAATCGTGCCGTTCGTGAGCAAGGTTTTTCCGGCGCGAACCGATTGGTCGTAGCGCATGTTCTGATTCACAGCGAGCGTGATGCCGGCTTTTTCACAAAGCTGGACAGCTTCGAGCGCTTCGGCGTAATTCATGCCTAAAGGTTTTTGCGCGAGGATGCCCTTGACGGTTTTGCGTTCGCACGCGGCTTTGATGAGCGCGAGCTGCGCGTTCGGCGGCACGGCGATGTCGAGAACCTCAATGGATTTATCGTCAAGCAATTGTTCGTAGTTGTCGTGAACTTTCGGAATGGCGTGACGCACGGCAACTTTCGCAGCATTCTCGCGCGAGCGGGACGCAATGGCGACTGGATTAAATCCGGCTTTGCGATAGCTCACGAGATGACAGTCGCTCACGATGAAGCCACTCCCAAGAATGCCGATGCGAAAATCTTTTTTCGACGGTAGCGGCGGATTAATGTTCAGTTCCATGCGGTGAAAATATTATGAGTTAGCGGTAGAAAATGTATGCACAGTTTTCTGATGATACTTCTCACTTGGACGCAATATGAAATTGCCGAGTTGTGGCGCGTTGACGCCGTTCGGATAGCCTTCGCATTCCAAACAAAGTGCTGAATGTTGGCTGTAACGCCTTCCAGATTTTCCAATCAAACTGCCATCCAGTGAAACGCCGGTGTAAAGTTGCAGACACGGCTCGGTGCTGGTGATTTGCATAACCCGACCACTATGCGGCTCAATAAGTCTGGCGACAGGCGCGAGTTGGGAATTCTCGCGACGGACGAAATAAACGTCGCCATGATTTTTCCAGAGACCGGACAGCGCATCACCGATGCGTTTGGCGCGGTTGAAATCATTCGCGAGTCCAGAAACAGATTCACGACGGTCGAGCAATGTCATCGTTTCGTCAGCTGGCGCAAAATCATCCGCAAAGATTTGCAGAACTTGATCGTCAATCTGTCCATTGCCTTCGCCAGCTAGATTGAAATACGAATGGTTGGTCAAATTCAGCGGCGTCGCCTGATCGGTAACAGCTTCGTATTCGACGACAAATTCATTCGCGTCCGTCAGCGAGTAAAATACATTCACCTGAACATTGCCCGGATAACCCTCCTCACCATCGGGAGAAAGATAACTCAAGCGCAAGCGTTCTATTCCGTCTGAAATTATTTGTGCGCGCCAGATGCGTTTATCGAAACCAGTATTACCGCCGTGCAGGTGATTGGGTGGATTGTTAATCACGAGCGAGTAATTTTTTCCATCCAGAGAAAATTTTCCGCGGGTCAATCTTCCCGCAACGCGTCCGGTGATGCAGCCGAAATACGGGTGGCCGGCGAGATATTGTTCAAGGTTATCAAAACCAAGAACCACGTCAGCCATGCGGCCATTTTTATCTGGAACGTGGAGCTGCGTGACGATGCCGCCGTAAGTGATAACCTTTAGAATTAGTCCGTGGACATTGGTCAGAATGTATTCGTCAATGCGCTCGCCCGTCGGCATTTTTCCGAATGCACGCTGTTGAATCATACGCGTTGCTTGGCGGCTTCGAAGCATTCGCGCGCGACCTGCGCATACACGAGCGCCTGCGCGTAACGGTCGGATTCCTCGCGCAATGTGCCGTCGGGCAGGGAAAATTGCCGGCCATAATAATAGCAAGGCGAGAGAATTTCCGGTGCAAGCACAACATAATCGCCTGGCTTGGCCGAAGTCAAAAACCCCGTCATTGCGCGCGTCCACATTTCGCGGAAGTGCACCATGAAATTATGCGCGCCAAAAATTTGCGGCACATTGGATTTTCCATCGCCGATGTCCACTTGCATGCACGCGGTGTTGCCGATGCGTCCGTGCATGAAGCGCACGCGATCAAAAATCGGCTGCATCGCACGAAACTTGGCTTCAAGATCGCCGTAAGGCAATTCCTGGCCGGTGTAAAAATGACTGAAGTCACCATTGAAACGCACTTCAGGAATCCGTTTTGCTAACTGAATTGTGCGCCACGCGTCCTGCGTAATGGTCGCGCGATGGGTTTCGATGTAGAGCGGAAAATCAATTTTGTCCGAAGCCTCCAAAACCGAATACACGAGCGCATCCATCTCCGCATCATTTTCAAAACCACTACCGACGTGCAGGGTTGCGGCTTCGTGGCCAAGTGTTTTGAATTTGCGCGCCAGCGTTTCTGCATCGGTCAATGTATCCACGCGTCCGCTGGCGGCGGAGCCAATGCCAACGTGCCGACACAGTTTTGGATCGCCATCTTGAACGCCTTCAAAACCAGCTTCTTTCAAATATGCCATCGCTTCCGCGCCTTCTAATCGCGGCCAACTGGAATGGGCCGGCAAATCCATGAGCGTGCCGAGGTTGAGATACACTTTCAACCGAGGCGGCAGATTGGAACCATCATTAAGATTTTTAGGCATGATTAAAATTCGTCGAACGCGATTTGTTTGGGCGAAACCTCCAAGTTTTTTAACATTGTGAGTGCCGACTGAATCATCACTGGCGGGCCGCACAAATAATATTCTACGCCAGCGGGATTTGCGTGCTTAGCAAGATATTCGCGCTGCAGAACTTCGTGAATCAACCCCGTGTGCGAAGTCCAGTTATCTTCTGGTTGCGGTTCGGACAACGCTAAATGATAACTAAAATTCGGAAAGCGTTTGGCGAGACCTTCAAAATATTCGCGGTAGAAAACTTCCTGCGACGAACGCGCGCCATACCAGAAGCTAATTTTGCGCTGACTATTCTGTGTTTCGAGCAGATGTGAAATATGCGAACGCAACGGCGCCATGCCAGACCCGCCGCCGAGATAAATCATTTCGTTCTGGGTGGGCTTGATGTGAAATTCACCAAAGGGACCAATGGCGGTGACGGTGTCGCCGGGTTTCAACCGATGCATATACGCCGAGCCAGCGCCGGCGTTACAAGCCTGTCCGCGTGGCGGCGTGGCGATGCGAATGTTGAAACGCAGTTGCTTGTCCACCGCCGGATTGGTCGCAAGTGAGTAATTGCGGCGAATGGGAACTTCGTTTTCGCTTTTGAAATCAAAGACATGCTGCGCTTCCCAAACTTTCGCGAACGGTTGTTTCACTTCAATTTCGCGGAACTTGATTTCTTTGTAAGCCGGAATGTTCAACTGCAAATAGTCGCCAGGCTGATAATTCACGACGGATTCAGCGTCCATCGGCTCGAGAACGAGCTCCTTGATGAAAGTGGCGACGTTGTCGTTGCTGACGACGCGAAACCGGTAAGTTTTTTGCGACGCAACTTTCGGTGGTGTGAGATTGATAAAAATTTTCCCATCGCTAACGCGCACAGGAAAAATTTGCAGGCCAACACAAACCGGTTTGCGTTTGGGCGAGCCATCGGTGACGTCAAAACGGCCGTTGTGTTTTGGACATTCAATCAAATTTCCCTTCACCAAACCGCTCGCAAGGTGCGTGTTGCCGTGCGTGCAGATTCCGTCTGTGGCGTAAAACTTTCCATCAGCGGTGCGATAAACGGCGTAAGTTTTTTTATCGCGATCAAACCGGACGACATCTTCCACGCTCAAATGTTCGGCGGCACAAACTTCAATCCAGCCATCCAAAGCTGCGCGGCCATCGCCACTGATAATCTCCTCAGTCTGCGGCGCTTCCTTGCGATCCGTTGGCGTTGGTAGTTCGCGTTTGACGTGATAGCCCGGGTCTTTGACTTGGCGTAACACGGCGGGAATAATTTCGCGCCACGCTTCGAGCAATCCGTTATACGGCTTGGGCATGTCGGGCTTAACGATTTCATGCAGCTTCGGCAACGCATGATATGGCACGAGCGGGAACATGTGATGTTCGACGTGATAATTCATGTTCCAATACAAAAACCGGTTGATTGGATTCATGTAAACCGTCCGGCAGTTTAGGCGATGGTCGAGCACGTTTTCGGCGAGGCCGGCGTGTTGCGTGTAGCCGTAAATCGGCATCAGCCAACAGCCCCAAAGATTCGGCAGGCCGATGAACATCAACGGCAGAAAACTGTGGTGCCAAATCGCGAGCGCGAACACCGAGCCGTAAATCAAAAGGTAAATGCGCGCGTGGAAAAAAACTTTTTTATGTTCGGATTCGGGAATGTAAGTGAGTTCCGCTGGCGTAAGTTTTCCGGTGCAGTGCAGCAATACATTACGCACGTAACTCGGAAAATTTTGAATGTTGAAAAAACTGAAAAACAGCACCTGCAAATCCGGCGGACGCGGCACGGCGATTTCGGGATCGCGGCCAACGATGATGGTGTCGCTGTGATGTCGCGTGTGGCTCCAGCGCCACGGCGTTGATTCGCGCAGCACCATGAAGGATGCGATTTCGTAAAGCGCGTTGTTCATCCAATCCGTCTTGAACGCCGTGCCGTGACTCGATTCGTGCCAGCGCGAATCCGAAGTTGAAGCGTAAATGACGCTGTAAATTCCGAAGGGAATTATCGCCCACCAACTGCCCCACCAATAGCAACCCCACACGCCAGTCGCGATGAGCAGCGCGAACCAAATAATCGTGTCGCGAATGGCCGGCCCGTCGCGGCGACCGAGCAGCTCGCGCATTTTATCTTTCGGCACCGGCGAGGCATACCACGTCGCCTCGGCCAGTCCGTTTTCAATCGCAAGGGCAGTGTCTTTGCCCACGAGACTGTAATCGCTCAAACGGATTTCACTCATGTTGGTTTATAGTCCACGGCCATTTCAAATTCGGCTCGGGTCGGTTTAGTGGTGTTCAACGCAAGGTAGTGCAAAGCTCACTCAGGACAAGCCGCGACCGGCGGCAACGCGACGGATTGACAATCTTCTTAAAAGAAATATCAGAAACCGCAAGTGGCTCATCGTAATGAATCGTGTAAGCTTTGCTCATCCATGAATCCTATTTCCGCCAATCCATTGCTCGGCATCGCGCTGCACGCCATCGGCGCGCTGTTCGCCGCGACCTGCTATACGCCGCAAAAAAAAGTGCGCGGTTGGTCGTGGCAATCTTACTGGATCGTGCAAGCGTCATTCTGCTGGCTGCTGCTGCCGATCATCGGCGCGTGGCTGACGATTCCCGATTTACTCGCGGTGTTGCGCGAAGCGCCCACGAGCGCGATGTGGCATTCATTTTTTCTCGGTGCGGCTTACGGCATCGGCGGCACGGCGTTCGGCATTTCCATTCGCTACATCGGCTTCTCACTCACTTACGCAATCGCGGTCGGACTTTCGGCTGTTTTAGGAACGCTCGTTCCGCCGCTGGTCAAAGGCACTTTCGGTGACGTGTTACACAAGGTCGGCGCAGATTGGGTGCTGGCGGGAATCGCGGTTGGCGTTTTAGGCATCGCTTGCGCAGGCTGGGCTGGCTGGCTGAAAGAGAAAGATTTGACCGCGCAAAAAAATCGCGGCGAATTTTCTTTGAGCAAAGGGCTATTGCTCTCGCTGCTCGCAGGCGTGTTGTCGGCAGTTTACGGCTTTGCGCTGGAAGCGGGAACGCCCATTGCTGATGTCGCCCAAGCACACGGTGCGGGCATTTTTCGCGGCAACGTTGTTTACATTTTTTCCAACACCGGCGCGTTTTTGACGGCGGCAATTTATTGCCTCTGGCTCCACGCGCGGCACAAGACAATTGGCGAACTCGTTGAATTGCCCGCCGGTTCCGAGAAGGCCGCACTGCCGGTCAACTTTCTGATGGCCGCGGTCACCGGACTTTTTTGGTATGGCCAATTTTTCTTTTACAACCTCGGCCACGTGAAGCTCGGTGAAAAATTTGCGTTTTCGAGCTGGGCGATCCACATGATCATGCTCGTGCTGTTCAGCACCCTGCTCGGCGTCATCCTGCGCGAATGGCGGCAATGCCGTCGCCTGACACATACGACCGTTGGCTTCGCGCTGCTTGTGTTGGTGACGGCGGTCATCTTGCTGACGTATGGCAACCACGTCGGTGAGCTCGCAACGAAATAATCTGTTCGCCACGCGCTGATTTTGCAGCCTGACATTGCACGGAGCAGCAAGTTCGTTTAGCTTCGCGCCATGCGATTTTTCGGCAAGTTAAGTTTGATCACACTGACGGCGACGGCGTTGCTCGCGGTCAACGGCTGTCTGCCGTCCGATTCCAGGCCGCTGGACGAGGAAAAGGAACCGCACTTCGTCCTCGGCAAAAGCCGCGTCAATGCGATGGATTACGCTGGCGCGATTGAGGCGTTCGGCGAATCGCTCGAGGCCAATCCGCATTCGGCGGCAGCGCACTTTCAACTCGCCTGTTTGTTCGACCAAAAAGAGTCCGACCCCGCCGCCGCAATTTATCACTACAACGAATTTCTGCGGCTGAATCCCAAAGCCGATAACGCCGAGGTCATCAAACAACGCATTTACAGCTGCAAACAACAGCTCGCTGCCGACGTGCTGCCGTTGCCCAGCGCGCCCGCCGCGCAAAAACAATTGGAAGATCTCGCTGAAAAAAATCATCAGCTGCAGGACGAAGTCGAAAAATGGCGCGCGTATTACGCCGCGCAGCAATCCGCGCAGAAAAATTCGCCGGTGACGCAACCGAATACGCTCGCGCCCGCTGGCAACTTGTCGCCAGATGATATTTCCACTGCGCCCGCGAATCCGACACTCACCAAACCGACACCGGTCGCGCACACCGCGCCAGTGAAGTTGCGCAGCCACACCGTCGCTGCCGGCGAAACGCTCGCCGCCATTGCGCGCAAAGCCGGTGTAAGCCTAAGCGCATTGCAAGCGGCCAATCCTGGCGTCACGCCAAAGAAACTTCACGTGGGCCAGACGCTAAATTTGCCGCCGCAATAAACTTGTTCCCGTAATTTTCATGCCTGCCCGCCTGACATTTCTCGCCATCGCCGCTTTCTGGGTGACGATGAATATCCTGCTTTGGCGCGCAGAATTTGGCATACACAACGGCGAGACGCCTGTGCCGATTGAACTGATTTGGCGCAAAATCATGACCGCGCCCGACACTTCCTCATTGAGCGTTTTTCAGAACCGCAACCGTATGGGCTACTGCGAATTTGACACCAGCATTGGGCAGGAAATGGCCTCGGTGGATACTGACAAAGCGCCGCCCGAAGGTCTCGTCACGCGCGCTGGCTATCAAATTCATTTAGCCGGCAATATTTCCATCAACGATCTCACCAACCGGATTAAATTCGATGGCCGCGTGCTGTTTTCCTCTGCGCAGGAATGGCGTGAAGTGACCCTGCGCGTCAGTTCACGCACGACCGCAGTGGAAATTCATTCCATCGCCACCAACAATTTGGTGCATCTGAAAATTATCAGCGAGGGCGCAGTGCTGGAAAAAAATCTCACCTTTGCCGAAATGCAAAATCCTAACACGCTGCTGCGCGCGCTCGTCGGCAATTTTGCGGATTCACTTTTCAGCATTATGGATTTGCCGGATGTCGCCAGCGCTTCGACGGCGCAAAAATTGGAATGGCGCGCCAGTCGCACGCGCGTCAAAATCGGCACCGAAGCCGTGCCCGTCTATCGCATCGAAACCGATTTTCTCGGCCATCCCATTTTGATGGATGTCAGCACGCTCGGCGAAATTCTGCGCGTGGAACTGCCCGGCAACATCAGCGCCCGCATTGACGAATGGACTAAACCATGATTGAACTCGACCATCTGGTAAAAAACTTCGGCGACCTAATCGCCGTCAACGATGTCTCGCTTAAAATCGCGCGCGGCGAATTTTTTGCCATGCTCGGGCCAAATGCCGCCGGCAAGACGACCACGATAAAACTGTTGACTGGCTTGATCAAACCCACGTCCGGCTCCGCGCGCATTTGCGGATTCGATATCCAAACACAACCGCTCGAAGCGCGGCGGCGGATGGCTTATGTTCCCGATTTTCCATTCCTTTACGACAAGCTGACCGCGTGGGAATTTTTCCGCTTCACCGGCCAATTATTCCAGCTCGACGCCACACGCATCGAAAAAAATTCCCGCGAACTCGTCGCGCGTTTTCATCTCGCGGAATTTGTTGACCGTCCGCTTGAAGGACTTTCGCACGGCACACGCCAGCGTATCGCCATCGTGTCCGCGCTGCTGCACGACCCAGAAGTTTTTGTGATTGATGAACCGATGGTCGGCCTCGACCCGCAACACGCACGCGTAGTAAAAGACGATTTGAAGGAACGCTCGCTCGCGGGCATGACCGTGCTGGTCTCCACGCATCAATTGAGCATCGCCGAGGAAATGTGTGACCGCATCGGCATCATCAACGGCGGCAAACTCATCGCCGTCGGCACACGCGACGAACTACGGCAGCAAAGCGGTTCCGCCGGCGCGCTGGAGGAGATTTTTCTTTCGCTCACGGCGGCGGCGGACGCGAAATAATTCAAACCGTTTTTCACCGGCAATTCGGGATTCGCCGGGGTGATGGGATTTCCGTCATGCAGTTCGTCTTGAATTATCCTGCCATTCCAGCGAGCCTTTGCCGTGCGTTTCAAACTGGGATTCTGGCGCAAATGCCGTCTAGTCTTCCGCTGCGTCCGTTTCGCGGCGTGGGCGTTTGTGCTCGCATTGGTAGCAGGCTTCCTTTGGTGCAATCGCATCGGTCTGCCGAATTTTCTGAAGGCGCAGCTGGTCGGCACTTTATCCGAACGCGGGGTGAAACTGGAATTTTCCCGCATGCGCTTAAGCCTCGTCCACGGTCTCGTGGCGGAAAATGTCCGCGCCGGCCAAACCGACACGCCGAGCAGCGCAGCTTTCACCGCACGACAGGTGCATCTGCAATTGAATTATCCCGCGCTGCTGCATCACCGCTGGCAGCTTGATGCGCTCGTGGTGCGCGACGGACAATTCAATTTGCCGCTCTCGCCCACCAACGGACTCACGCTCACCAATCTTCAAACCGAACTGCGTTTTCTCACCAGCGATACTTGGGCGCTGGATAATTTTCGCGCCAATTTTTCCGGCGCGCAAATCAGCATCAGCGGCGAAGTCGCCCACGCGCCCGAAGTGTTGGATTGGAAATTTTTTGGCGGCGGCAGCACTGACCGCGGCGCGCTGATTGCCGCGCTTAATAATTTTTCCGATACGCTGCACCAGATTCATTTTCAAGGCGAACCACAGATTCGACTTGTTCTGTCCGGCGACGCACATGATCCACATTCCATCGGCATCTGGGCCAGCGCCACGGCAGCCGGCGTGAACACGCCGTGGTTTGTCGCACATAATTTTCTGGCCGAGGCGATGCTGACCGCGCCCGCCAATGCGCCCACCAACGAAATTGCCGCGTGGGGTTTCTGGACAAACCTGCAACCGTTCCGGCTCGCGTGGACGCTGCGGCTCGGAGCGCTGCGCGCGGCAACGGTGGCGGCCAATGAGATTAATTGCGCCGGCGTTTGGGCCGCGCCAACCTTGGCGATTACGAATTTTACGGCGGAACTCGGCGGTGGAAAATTATCCGTTGCCGGCGATCTTGATGTGCCGTCGCGCGTCATAAATTTCACCAACGATTCACAATTCGACTGGCATGCCATCGCCGGTTTACTACCGGAAAAAGCGCGCACACAACTGACAGGAATTTCCTGGGCGCAACCGCCAACCTTACGCGTGGACGGAACGGTCCGCCTGCCCGCGTGGACAAATTTTGCGAAGAGCTGGCGCGAGAACCCGACGCCCGCCGCATCAATTCGCGGTGAGCTGGCTTTCACCAACGCAATTGTCCACGGGCTGAAACTTGATGAAGTGCGGTCACAATTTTCCTACGCAGATTTATTGTTAGATTTGCCGAGCTTGACGGTAGTGCAAGGCCGGACGCGCCTGCGTTTGAACGGTCAAGCGAGCGCGGCGACCGGAAATTTTCACGGTCTGCTGAGCGGCCAACTGGATGAGGCGACGGTCAGCGGATTGATGCCAACGGAAGAAGCGGTTCACGGACTGGCCGTGCTGGGCTGTCACGAACCGCTCGCGCTGACCGTAGATTTGAGTGGGAATCTGCATCGGCCGGAAACGTTCAGCGCAACCGGGCGGATTGCGTTGACGAATTTTTTTATTCGCGATCAGCCGATGGATTCCATCGTGGGGAATTTTATTTACACGAACTTATCGGCGACTGTTTTCGCACCGGAATTGCGGCGGGCGGGTGGTGCGCAATGGGCGAAGGCGGATGCAGTTTTTTTGGATTTTCGGGAAATGGCCATCTGGATTACGAATGGGACGAGTGAAATTGAGGCCGAGGCGGTCGCGCGCGCCATCGGGCCGAAAACAGCGCACATGCTGGAACCTTATCGTTTTCTTGCACCACCACTGACGCAATTCCACGGCAGCGCGCCGATTTTGAATGTCCAAAGCGGGCGCGATTTGGTGCATGCTGATTTGACGATTGAAATTCTGCGCGGCGTGCCGTTCCGCTGGGCGCGACTGGCGACGACGAACATCACCGGCACGATTCATTGGTTCAAACAATCACTGACGCTCGCCAACCTCGCCGCGCAACTTTACGATGGCAGCGGCACGGGTAACGCCTATTTTGATTTCAGCCCGGTGGATCACGATTGCAATTTCAATTTTTCCTTTGCGGTGACGAACATCAATTTACACCTGCTCGCGACGGATTTATCCACGAACAAAAATAATCTGGAAGGTCAGTTGAGCGGCAACGTGACGGTGACGAATGGGAGTTCGGCGGACTGGCATTCATGGAATGGCGGGGGCAGCGTGACTTTACATGATGGACTGTTGTGGGACGTGCCGATGTTCGCGTTTATGTCGCCAGTATTAAATGCGGTGTCGCCGGGTTTGGGCAATAGTCGGGCGAAGGAAGCGGCGGCGGAATTCATCATCACCAATGGCGTGATCTTCACTGACTCGCTGCTCATCCGCTCGGCGTTGATGCGTCTGCAATACTTCGGCGCGGTAGATTTAATGCAGAACGTGAACGCGAATGTGACGGCTCAATTGCTGCGCAATCTGCCGGTAATCGGTTCCGTGGTCAGCGCGGTGCTGACGCCGGTCAGCAAAATTTTTGAATGTCACGTCACCGGCCAGTTGAGCGAACCCAAGGTGACGCCCATCTTTATTCCAAAAATTCTGCTCGTGCCGCTGCATCCCATCCGCAGTCTGGAAGAATTATTTATCGCCCCGGCGACCAACGCGCCGGCGGCGAAAGAATAATTCTCACTTACTGCGGCGGCGGCAATTTATCTTGGGTGCCGACAGGAACATCCGTTTGCGGCGCAGTGCTGGAATCAGCCGAGGGCGGGTTGGTTTCCATGGCGTTCGGATTCATGTTGAAGAAACCGGGAAAGCCATCCACCGGCACGGCGTTCGTTTTGCTCTTTAATTCTTTCTTGCGTTCCTTCTCGATGAGTTTGCGCTCCTCGTTGGCATAATCAAACGCGGCATCGGAAACGCCCGGTAGACGTTGACCTTCGCGCACCGTCTGCGCGGCGGCCAGTTCCGGTGTCTTCAAAACGGTGGGCCGCATGAGCACCATGAGTTCAGTGCGATCTTTTTGATTGTCCGTGCTGCGGAACAACCAACCGAGCAACGGAATGTCCATCAACAGCGGCACGCCGGAAGTGGAATGCGATTTTTGCGAACGCACAAAACCGCCGAGAATAATCGTGTCGCGGTTCTTCACGGCAATTTCACTATTCAACGTGCGCTTGATGGTGTTCGGCACAGCGTTGCCATCAATCGGCGTGTAGCCGCTGATTTCATCAATCTCCTGCGCCACGTCCATGACGACAAGGCCGTCAGGATTGATGAACGGCGTCACGTCGAGTTCCACACCGACGGACAACTGCGAGTAGGACGAACCGCCGTAACCGCCGTTGATGCTGTTGTTGTAAGTGCTGTTGACGTAAGGCACGGTCTGGCCGACGAAAAATTGTGCGGGCTTGGCCTGCGATGTTTGAATGCGCGGGCGCTGGATGATGTTGGCCGTGCTGTCCGATTCCGCCGCTTGCACGGCGATGTCCCACGTCGGCCCGATGCTGCCAAAATAACTCAAACCGCTCGACAGCGCGTTGGTCGGCAAACTGCTCGAAGTGTTGACACTATTGGAAACGAGCGTCTGCACGGTATTCAAAAACGAGCCCGTGCCGTTCACCATCGCGCCGCCGCCGGTGACGTTGGAATTATTATATTGCTGCGGTTTTTGCACCGCCGAAACTCCGGCTTTCAACGTGTTGCCGATGTCCACGTCCATGATGATGGATTCAATCAACACCTGCGCCAGCAACACGTCGAGCTGACTGATGACGTGCTTGATATTTTCCATGTCCTGCCGCGTCGCGAAAACAAGGAGCGAATTGCTGCGCTGATCAGCAATAATTTTCGTCTGACCAAATACTTGAATCGCATCTTGTCCCGCGCCACCGCTCGCTCCGCCACCAGCACGATTGATGATGGACTGCAAGCGCTGTTGGAAGGTCGAGCCGCCGGTGGGCGTGCCATTCGCGCCTGCCGCTGTGCCGCCGACACCCATGCCGCCCGGACGACCACCGAACGGACTGCTCGTGCCGCTGACGCCGCCGGATGAATAACCGCTGCTCACACCGCTCGCCGAACCAAATCCGCTTGAAGAGCCGAGACCGCTACCGGTCGATCCGCCACGAATACCGCTAATGGAACCAGCGCTGGCGCTGCTGCCAAAACTCACCGTCGAACCGCCGCTGCCGCCGAGTGAATTCAGCGCACTCGCGATGTCCGCCGCTTCCGCGTAACGAATCGGAATGACCTCGGAAATAAATTCTGCCGGCACACTCACGTCAATTTTTTCAATCATCTCCAACATCCGCTTCACGTTTTCCGCGTTGTCGCGCAACACGAGAATTCCATTGCTATCAATGGACAAAATTGAGTTCGGCAATTTCGCGAACGGCTGGATGATGGGAACCATCTCGCTCGGCTTGACGTATTTCAATTGCACGATATGCGTGACGTAGCCACCGAGATTCGGCAAATTCGTCACGCTCGTGTCGTTGAATTCTGCGCCGTAGGAATTCGCGTCGCCCAATGGCCCGACCTTCACAAACTTGTCGCCGATGTTCACCACCGCGATGCCGTTGATTGCCAGCACTGCTTGAATGGCCTGAATGACTTCGCCTTTGGTCAAAGGTGTTTGCGTCTTCAAAACAATTTGCGCCGACGGCAACGCGCCGCGAATCAAAGTGCGTCCCACCAAGTCCGCATAAATATCCAACACCACGCCCACGTCCACGCCCTGCCAGTTAATCATCTTGGCGGGCATGATTTCATCCGCTTGCGCCGGCGCAATGGGCGCGGCAAACGAAGTTGTCGGCGCGGCCGTGGTCGGCTGGTAACGCGGCAACGTGACTTGGCCATTCGTGCCACCAAATCGCAGCGGACGGCGCGGCGTAGTGGTCGGCAATCCGGGCGCCGGTTGCGCCCATAGTTCGAGACCGGTGAAGGTCAATGCCAGTGCGAGAAGGATAGTTTTCATTTTGCCTTTGTGGTTGAAACTTTTGCGGTCGGCGTCGGATTTTTTTGGTAACTCGCCACGAGCCGGATGTTGGCGTTGAGCCGTTGATGGAGCGCGTCGGGCTGCAATTCCAAGTCGCGCACGCGAATCATCGAAGCGCCGGAGCCGATCTTGTAGAGAAAATCTATGAGCTGACTTTCCGTCGCGAGCACGTTGATGTTCACCACCTGCTCGACAAAAAAGGCGTCGCTCGTGTGCGTCAACTGGCGTGAAATATTCTGGATGCCCACCTGACTTTGCCCCGCTTGCGTGTTGATGGCGCGCATGAAATTGATGCCCTGATCTTCGGGCGCGACAAATTCGCCTTCGCTCTCAAATTTTTTCACATCCGCCGTCAGCGTCGGAATCTGCGCCTGCGCCGCCTGATATAATTTTAATTTTCCGTGCGCTTCGTCCAGCCGGTGACGTAGCTTGCCCCAGTCCGATAAGTTCGGCCAGACGAACGCCGCATTCAGCACCAGCACAAAAATCACCGCCACGGCGACGACCAGCCGGCGTTCCATCGGACGTAATTGGGCAAAATATTTTTTCATTCCGCTTCCGCCTCCACGCGCATGAGTTGCAAGCCAAAATTCCAACTGTCCTGATTGCCGGAAGTGCGGTAGGTAAGCTGGTCAGTGGTGTCCGGCACGGGGTTAAACACCTGTTGGCCGTTCACTTTTATTTTTCGGATGGCGTCGTTGAAATCAATAATCTTCGAGATGTCGTCCACACTTACCTGTCCGCTCAACTGAACTGACTGGCCGTTCGCAAAACTGAATCGTCCGAGCGTGATGCCCGGCGGCATTTGCTGCGCGACCAGTTGCCAGCAATCCAGCGCCGCGTATTTCAACTGCTGCCGTTCCTGCAACACGCTGAACCGCGCCTTTAATTGCAACGCGTTCGTGTAATCGTTGCTGATGGCCGCGACCTGCGACTCCACGCCAGTCGTGTGAAAATTCAGCACGGTGGTCGCGCAAAAGTAAATCACCAGAAAAACCGCATAGACCAAACCGGCGTAAGCAAGGCCGCGCAACCACAGACGGTCAACAAACTGTTGGTGATACTGCGCTGTGAATTCTGGCGGCAGTAAATTTGATTTTTCCGCCGACGCCGCGCGTTTCGCCGTGCTCGCTGCGAGTTCCACAGGCGTGGGCGGCGCGGAAACCAAAACGGTTTCATTCAACGCGGCACGCAAAACATTTTCCCACTCCGTCGCGTTCACCGGATCGGCAACGAGATGCCATTTCGGCGCCGCCGTCAGCCAGCCTTCGAGTTCACCCGACCAAGTCAGATGCGACAGTTGCGCTTTTAATTCTTCCGCACGGTCGCCCGCCGCGGGCAGCGTGACAAAACTTAAATTCCGCAACACGCCGCCAAACCACCACGCCACGAGCGCGGCGCTCTGACCGCCAAGCGATAATGGAAACAGCCACGCGCCATCGTCCGTCGGCGCAATGGTCGCGAGCTGGTCGAGCATCGGCGTTTCCAATCGGTCGGCGAGAAAACCTTCTTTCTCCAACCGCCCCAAAAATTCTTCCACGACGCGGCGTTCGACGATAACCACGACCACGGTCTGCAAACTTTCCGGCGCGTTATCACCCTTGGCCGGCGCGGTGTGCGTGCCCATGACGTGCATCGTCCACACGATTTGCGTGACAGGCATCGGCGAAAACTTTTCCAACTGCAATTCCACCATCGCCAGCGTTTCCTCGAAAGTGCTCGCGGGTAATTCGACGACGCGCAGAAAAACATTTTCCGCCGGCAACCATGCGACGTTCAACTTCGGCTGCCACAGTGAAGACCATTGTTTCGCAATGCCTTTGGCCGGCAATTTTTCCGTGTGCGGCACGCGCAACTCGCGGTTGAACACGAAGCCGCCGCCCTTCGCGTCGAACGACCAGACGCGTTTCGCGTCGGGGGCGACGTGCAGGATGATGCAGGAGTTCCAGCGGGCCATGAGATTCGTTTAGCTTCGGGAGATGAACTGCGTTTTGTCGTCGCCGCCGCTTAAGGCGTCCATGTGTTCTTCCATTTGCGTGACGCGTAAAATTTCTTCGATGGTGGTGGTGCCTTCTTTTACTTTTTTCCAGCCGTCCGTGCGCAGCGTGCGCATGCCGGCCTCGATGGCGCGCTGCGCGATGGTCGTGGCGCTCGCGCGATTCATGATGAGCGGACGCAGCGCCTCGGTGACGATGAGTAATTCGTAAATACCTTTGCGGCCTTGATAACCCTGTCCGCGGCATTGTTCGCAACCCGCGCCGTGCCAGATTTTCGCCACGCCAATATCGGCTTCGGGGAAACCAATGCGGCGCAGATAATTTTCATCCACTTTTTGCTCGGTCTTGCAGTGCGGACAAATCGTGCGGACAAGGCGTTGCGCCTGCACGGCTTCAACGGACGACGCGATCAAAAACGGCTCGATGCCCATGTCCGTCAAACGAGTGAACGCGCTTGGCGCATCGTTCGTGTGGAGCGTGGAGAAAACCAAGTGACCGGTCAGCGATGCGCGGATGGCGATGTCCGCCGTTTCGGAATCGCGGATTTCGCCGACCATCACAACATTCGGGTCCTGACGCAAAATGTGGCGCAAACCCATCGCAAAGGTCAGACCGATGTCCGAACGCACGGCGATTTGATTGACGCCCTTCAATTCATATTCGACCGGCTCTTCAATCGTGATGATACGCTTGCTGACAGAATTGATGGCTGAGAGAAACGCGTAAAGCGAAGTGGATTTGCCGGAACCCGTCGGGCCGGTGACGAGAAAAATCCCGTGCGGCTTGATGATGATGTCGCGGATCGCATCCTCTTCCATTTTCGAGAAACCAAGTTTGTCGAGCGACAGAAAAATCTTTCCGCGCGTGAGCAAACGCAGCGAAACCGATTCGCCGTAAACCGTCGGCACGGTGGAAACGCGGATGTCAATTTCCTCGCCCTTGATGCGGACGTTGATGCGTCCGTCCTGCGGCAGACGTTTCTCGGAAATGTTCATGCCGCTCATCACCTTGATACGCGAGATGATGGCCGCTTGAAAACGCTTCAATGTCGGTGGCAGCGGAATCTGATGGAGAATGCCGTCAATACGGTTGCGAATGCGCAACTCGTCTTCCTGCGGTTCGAAATGAATATCCGTCGCGCGATCCTTGAACGCTTCCCAGATGATCTGGTTCACGAATTTGATGACGCTCGCTTCCTGATCGCCCTCGGTGATTTCCTTATCGTAAGCGAGATCCAAATCTACGGATTCGCCTTCGCCCATTTCATCGAGCGTTTCCGCGCCGACGCCGTAATATTTCTTTAACGCCTTTTCGATTTCGCTGCGCGTCGCGAGCGCAAAGCTCACCGGCATTTTTGCGTCGAAGCGAACGGCATTCATCATCGCCGCGTCAAACGGATCGCTGGCGGCAATCTGCAAAACGCCGTTGTTGATAGCGACGGGCAGGACAAAATATTGAAACGCAATCTTCGTTGAAAGTTTGCCGCGCACTTCGTCTTCAATCGTAAGCTTAGGCAAATCCAGATACGGCCAACCGAGTGCGGTCGCGAGTTTCTGGATAAATACGTCCTCAGCCACGCCGCGTTCGCGCGCAACGAAAGTGAGTAGCGACTCGGCGGAGCCGGCGTCCACCGCCGCGCGCCACGACTTGCGCCAATCGTCGAACTGCGCCGGTGACGCTTCCGCGACCGTCGCGACGAGATTTCTGACTGGGCTAAAGGCCATTTAGGTTCAAGTTGAACAATCCGAGCCGCGAAAAGTTGCAGAAAATCGGTAGTTTTACAAACGCGAACTTGCGGATAAATCCTTTGTTTTTATTGCCAAACCGTCAGTTTCTGTTTTTCAACCGCAAAAAAACGGTTAATTTTCCAGCATGAAGCAGTTTGCCACCATCACCGTCATTGGCCGTGACAAGACCGGCGTCATCGCCCGCGTCACGAATTTTCTATTTGAGCAGCATGCCAACATCGAGGCGCTGGAAGAACAAGTCACGCGCGGTCAGTTCAGCATGACGTTGCAGGCGTCGTGGAAACGCGGCGCGTTGAAAACGGAGGCGTTGCGCGCCGGCCTGGATGCGCTCGCGAAGTCGCTCGGCATGGAAATCAAGTTGCGCCTGACCGACCCGAAGCAGCGCCAGCGTTTCGCCATCATGGTCACAAAGGAGACGCATTGCTTCGACGCGCTGCTCGCGGCGAAATTGCCAGCGGAACCCGCACTGGTCATCGGCAACTACGCCGACTTCGCGCCGCGCGCCAAGAAACATAAACTGCCGTTCGCGCACCTCGACTGGCATGACCGCGCCAAATCTGAAAACGCCGCGCTAAAACTTTTTGAAGATCACGAGATTGATTTCATCGTGCTCGCGCGCTTCATGAAAATTTTGTCGCCGAATTTTGTTTGGCGGCACAAAAATAAAATCATCAACATCCATCCGTCGCTGCTGCCGAGTTTTCCCGGGCCGCAGGCGTATCGTCAGGCTTACGAAGGTGGTGTGAAAATCGCCGGTGTCACCGCCCATTTTGTTTCCATGCGTTTGGACGAAGGCCCGATCATCGCGCAAGGTTCGTTTGCGATCACGCCCGGTATGGAATTGCCGGATATCATAGCCGCCGGCCAAAAAGAAGAAGCCAAAACGCTCGTGAAAGCCGTCAAACTTTACCTCGGCAAGCGGCTGGATGTTTATTGGGGCGTCGTGCGGGAAGTGTGATTTGCGCGGCGATTTTATTTCTGTTAAAATTCGGCCGTGAATTTTTCTATTCAACGCAGCGAACTGCGCGACATCTACGACAAGGTTGTCGCGGGCGAACGCATCACCGACGCCGACGCGTTGCGGCTGTTTGAAACGAAAGATTTGAACGCGCTTGGCGCCATCGCCGATTTTGCGCGCCAGAAAAAAACCGGCAACAACCACGCCAGTTTCATCATCAACCGCTACATCAACTACTCGAACTACTGCATCCTGTCGTGCGAATTTTGTTCCTTCTCGCGCAAGAAGCGCGATGCGGACGGCTTCCAATTATCGGTCGAGGAAATTGTCGCGAAGGCGCGTGAAGCGTTGAAGCTCGGCATCACGGAGTTACACATCGTCGGCGGCCTGCATCCGTCGCTGCCGTTCAGTTATTACACGGACATGCTGAAGGCTTTGAAAAATCTCGACGCGCGACTGCAACTGAAATGTTTCACCGCGATTGAAATTTTGCACCTCGCATGGCTCGCCAAAAAATCCGTCGAGCAGACGTTGATTGAATTGAAGGACGCCGGACTCGCGTCGCTCACCGGTGGCGGCGCGGAAATTTTCCGCAAAGAAGTTCGCAGCGCTATCGCGAAGGGAAAAGAATCTGCCGAAGAATATCTCGACGTGCATCGCACTTGGCACAAGCTCGGCGGGCGCAGCACTTGCACGATGCTTTACGGCCATGTCGAAACACTTGCCGACCGCGTGGATCATTTGCGCCAGTTGCGCGCGCTGCAGGATGAGACGCGCGGCTTCACTGCGTTTATCCCGCTCGCCTATCAGCCGGAGAACAATGACATTCCGGTAAAAAATCCGCCGACGGGATTTGATTCGCTGCGCACGATCGCCGTGAGCCGCATCTATCTCGATAATTTTCCGCACCTCACGGCGTATTGGGTCGGCCTCGGCATGAAACTCGCACAAGTCGCTTTGAGCTACGGCGCGGACGACATCCACGGCACGATCATCGAGGAGCACATTTTTCACATGGCCGGCGCGACCTCGCCGCAATTGCAAACCGAGGCGGAAATGATCAAAGCCATCCGCGAAGCCGGTCGCACGCCGGTGCAACGAAATACTTTTTACGAGCCGATAAAAGTCCTCGCCGACGGCGGTCAAACCGAACCCGCAGAAAATTCCGCGCACTCAAAAGTTTTGGAAGACAATCTGGCGACCGCATAACGAAACGTCGTCTTCTGCGATTGCGTCCGGCGGGTTTGCGGCTTAATTTCTCGCGCGTGTCCAGCTTTGCCGCACAGCTAAAATCTTCGCAACTACTCCTGTTGCTGCGCGTGAATGCCGTCCACAGTTGGCGGCGACTGCTCGCCGTGCGTGAACAATCCAGCCTGCTCACCGGTATCATCGCGCTGTTTGTCGGCGGCTATCTTGTGCTGGCGTTTGAGCTGTTTTATCACGGACTACGATTCATCGCCAAATTTCCCGGCCTCGGCGCGGTGCTGACGGAACGCCTGCTTTACACACTTTTCGCTTTTTTGTTCGTGCTGTTGCTATTGAGCAATCTCATCATCAGCTACACAAATCTTTTTCGTAATCGCGAAACCGCCTTTCTCCTGTCCCTGCCGGTTTCCAATCAAACAATTTTCAACTGGAAATTTATTGAGTCATCCATCCTCGCGTCGTGGGCGTTTTTCTTTTTAATCGCGCCTCTGCTCGTCGCCTTTGGCCTCGTGCGCGATGTGCCGTGGCATTTTTATCCGCTGACCGTTTTGCTCGTCGGCCTGTTCATTATTTTGCCCGGCGTATTTGGCTCCGCGCTCGCCATCGGCATTGGCCGCCATCTCGACCGCAAAAATTTCCAAATCCTGCTTCTGCTGCTTGCCTTGGTATTGCTGGCGTTTGTCGCGTTCTGGTGGAAGACGAATCCCGTGGACGACGACCTGCTCGACCAGCGCACGCTCGAAGCGCTCGACCGCCTGCTCGCCAAAACGCGCTTCACGATGTTTCCGTTTTTGCCGAGCTACTGGCTTTCCGGTGCCGTGCTGCAATGGGCAGAGGGCATCACGGACAACGCCATTTTTTTCGCGCTAGTGCTCCTGAGCAACACGCTTTTTTTTGGCAGCCTGGCGTTCACACGCTTCGGAAATCTTTTTTACGACACGGCCTCGGCGGTGCAAAGCCGCGCGGGCGGCGGATTCAAATTTAATTTTCGGCGCGCGACGGAGCGCGGCTCCGCCAAGCCGGGCGCACTGGAAAAGTTTTTTGAAAAAATGTCCTGGCTCACGCCCGACACGCGTGCCATCGCGGTAAAAGATATCCGCATGTTCTGGCGCGCCACGACGCAATGGGGCCAGTCCGTGATGTTTTTCGGATTGCTCGGCGCTTACATCATCAACCTCCGCAATTTCACGCATCAACTTTCCGGTCCATTTTGGATTCACGCCGTCGCGTTTTTGAACCTCGGCGCGTGCGCATTCAATCTCGCCTCTGTCACCACACGCTTCGTGTTCCCGCAATTTTCACTTGAAGGTAGGCGCATGTGGATCGTCGGCATGTCGCCGATGGGACTCGCGCGTATCGTGATGACGAAATACTGGCTCGCCAGCGTCGCGTCGCTCGCCGTCACGCTCGCGCTCGTCACCCTCTCGTGCTATTTGCTAAAAATGCCCTGGTCGGATGTCGCCTTTTTTGGCGCGGTCATCACGGTAATGACCTTTGCGCTCAACGGCCTCGCCGTCGGCCTCGGCGTTTTATTTCCGAACGTGAAAGAAACCAACCCGAACAAAATCGTCAGCGGCTTCGGCGGTACGCTGTGTTTCGTAATGAGTTCGGTTTACATCATCGCCTCGCTTGCACTGCTGGTTTTTGGCGGCGACGGTTTGCACGGCCGCACCGATTGGGCGGCGGCGAGTATTATTGCCTTCGTGCTGCTGTCATTTTTAATCGGCTGGCTGCCGATGAAATGGGGACTGAAACACCTGAAGAATTTTGAGGCCTGACTAAAAAGTCTTCGTCAGAGCAGAAAATAATTTTTGCGCATCCACAAAATGTTTTTGCTCGTCCGCTGAAACCAAGTTGAACCCTTTGCCGTAGGCTGGACCGTTGGCCACACAAAAGTCCGTCGCGCAATCCGTCAGCTGTTTTTCCGCCGCACGCAATGCGTCCGCGCGCTGACCATTCGCCTCGAATTTCCAGCCCACGATTTTGGTTTTCGGAAACCAATCGCGTAGCTCCGCGATAATTTTTGGCGTCGGCACCAACTCGACGAGCATGGCGCCCTGTCGGGTGGAAATTTTCTTGGAAGTTTTCAGCGCAGAAAATTCACCAGCTTTCGTCCCTGTAAAAATTTGCCCAAACGCAAAATCGCTTACGGCCGCCGCGTGAAAAATGGCATCCACCTTTTTACCGGAAAACGCTTTCAGTTTCGCGCGCAGATCTGCGGTGGTGGAAAAGGTTTTCACCGACGTCGCTTTGCGCTCGCCCGGCCACGTTGCGGATTCGCCGATGAGCAATGTGACTTTGTGGTCGCGCGCCGTGAGAAAATTGGCCAGCTCCGTGCCCAGCCGACCCGTGGAAAAATTCGTCAGCCGGCGCACGTCGTCGAGCGGCTCGAACGTCGGCCCAGCAGTGACGATGCAGTTCATATTTCAGGAAGATAGCTTTTCACTGTTCGCGATGCCAAACAACTTTGCACCGCAGAAAAATTATCGCGGACGTGTCTCGCGTCACGGCAACACGTGGTCGGGAATGGAACAAGTCGTATTTTCGCCAATATTGCCGATGGTGTATTTGCCGCCGGCTGGACATTTGGGAAGATTCCCGTTGGCATCCAGTTTGATGTAAGGCTTGATGTCTGCTTCCGTAACCGAGTCGCCGTTCTTTTTACCTTTCTCCAAGGCGAATTGGTTTTTGGCCGCGTCAATCTGGCGAAGATTATTAATACAGGCATTGCGTTGTGAAACTTTTGAGGACGATGCGGTCGCTCGGTTATTAAATTGCGGGGCGGCGCTTAATCGGACGCCGGGTGGCACTGGATAATTAAAATCGGCGGCAGAGAGCGCTGGGTTTACTTCTACGTTTCTGGAAGTTGAACTGATTGAGCCGCGAATTTTTGCCATCACCGGCGTCATTTTTTTAACCTGCGTCTTGATCATGTCGAGTTGCGCTGGCGGCAGGTTGGTGAAGCCGGTGGCGACCAGCGAAAAAGCATCGTCAATGTCTGCGTCGCTGATGGCTCCGCCGAGCGTGATTTGCCACTGCGGAATCAGGTAGCTGGTTTTGTCCACCCAGACTTTGACTTTTTGCCCCAGCACCTTTGCCGTGAGCGTGTAGCAATTCTGCCCGTTCACGGATTCATCATCGGTTTGTCCTAAATCTTTGATGATTTTTGTCAGGTTGGCGGGGTCGTCAAAGAGGTGTTGCAGGTTTTTGAATTGTTCCATCTGACTGTTTGTCGCATTGCTGGCGGCAAGCTGCTGGTAGGTGGGGGGAATCATTCTTTGATGCGAATCCATGAACATGAATTGACCTTTGTCAGATTTCCAAAAAGCGAAAGTGTTGCTCATGGTCATACGGTCAATTTTTGATACCGCCTCTCCGGCCATGTAAAACATATCCGGCAGCTGCCGCTTCATGGAAATTTCCGTCGTGTTCGTGATTATCCTCGGCATGCCCGGCGGATGTCGGTTGGCGCTTTTGGCGTTGGCAGGCAGATTCGGACTAACGTCGGCCAGGGTGATGTTGGACACATTCAGAAACACAGTGACCGTGCCGTCCGCCGTCACGCTTGTTAAATTTGTATAAGCCGAATGCACTTTACCTAAAATGCTCAAGGCCTGAATCGCGGCGTTGGCAGTAGGCGTGGCCACTTGCGCCGCCGGATTTCCCAACTTCGCTTTGCGCTGCGAATACCAATGCCAGCCGCCCGCGCCCAGACCTGCCAATACCACCACCACTGCCGTGATGATCAAAATATTTCGTAGCGCGTGCGATTTTGCCGGAACCGTCGGCTGCGGTTTTTCCGGCGCATTAAATGGTTGTGGAGCCGCCGGCGCCGGTGCGCTTGGCCGCGCGGGAATGGACAAAGCTGACGGCCTTGGCGGTGGGGCGGGTGGCGCGACAGCGGCAGGTGCTGGTTGCGGCACGACGATGGCCTGCTTGCAAGTGGGACAATTGATTTGCGCGCCGCCATAACCGATATCGCACGCAATATGCTGACCACACTGTGGGCAGGAGAATTTGAATTCAGCCATAAATTATTTGGCCGCAAAACGTGCCGGCTTGTGCTTTGGAACTTCGGCAAGCAAACTCCCTTTTCAGAAAATTTGCAAGTTTAACCTCGCGCCCGCAATTGAGCTCGGCGCTCTTAGATGCTCGCCAGAATATCCGCCACTTCTTCCGCCTTCGGCTTCGCGGCCTGGGTCAGCCAGACAACGGTTGACATTCGATCCCAGTGAAGTTAAAATCGGCTTATGCAACTAAATCCGACCATGCGGTATTCCTTTATCTTCTTTTCTTCATGGCGGCAGGTCGTGCTCTGGGTGTCCGTCACCATCCTGTGCTGCGGCAGCGCTTCCAAGGTTGGAGCCGTTCAACCAGAAGTCGCCACGCTGACGTTTAACAGCAGTTCGCAACAGACGCCACTGGGCACGAACAGCCAGCCGGCTTGGCTTCAAGCCGTGGAGCAGGAAGGTGGCGAATTCATTGATAATCCCGCTTGCTGGCATGTGGATGCTGGCCTACCGGCAGGGCGCGGACGGCTGGCCCTCATCGTTGATCCAACACTGCTCAATGCCGATCTGGCGCTGGTGATTTTGTGCGACGCCGATACCAACACCGACATGGCCGTGCAACTTTTTGATGCGAATAATCAGGTAGTCGCGGTCGACCTCTTCTACAATTTGGTTATCGAGGGCAAGGCCGCACAAACGGATACCTTTATCGTGCCGCTCCGCAAATACCCGACGGCGAAAAAAATCCTGATCCGGCGCGTCGTCGGCGACGTGAAGGTATATGGCGTGATGTTGCAGCCCGTGGTAAGCGAAATCGTGGCGAATCCGGAATCGCAACTTGAGCTTGCGAAATTGTTTGGTGATCCGCTAAGTCCGGAAAATCCGTTGGTGAAACGCAGTCGGCAGATGGCGGTGCAATCCAAGTTGCCAGCGGTCGCACCCGCCCAGCCGCTGCAATGGAAAAAAGGAATTGTGGAAACCGGCGGTGACAGCGTGGTGCTGGTGGATAACAACACCGAGGGTTATTACAACAACTCGCTCGGGACGATTCTCGACAACAGCGCGCCGCAATTTCCCGGCCCGCTGATGATGTCAGGCAACGCGCCGTTGAATGATCCGACTTTCTATCCTTCCGCCGAACCGGACATTTCAAAAGCAGCCGCCGTCCTCGGCAACTGGCTCGCGCCTGCGCCGCTGCCTTTGAATGATAACTGGCAGCCGCCCCGGCACATTCCTACCAGTTGGAAAATCAACGACGAAGTGGCGACGCTCTACGAAGTGGACGGCGGCGCAAAAGGCACGGCTCGGCTGCGCGGAAATTTTGACGTGGACAACGGCATCTACGTCTGGGTGAACGGCAACTATAAATTTGGTGCCCGCGCGCCCGGCATGCCTTCACCTGATGGACAGTTTGAATACGCCAATATTGACCTTGGCAAGCTCGCGCCCGGAAAAAACTATATTCAGGTTTTGTGCGAGGACAACGGCATCGCCAACGGCTTCCGCATCAAAATCACCGGCGTGCCCAACCGGTGATACGCCACCCGCTCGCAAATCAAAAACGGCAATAAACTTTTTTACGCCCGCCGCTCTTTGATGCTCGCCAGAATATCCGCCACGACCTCCGCCTTCGGCTTCGCACCTTGCGGGCCGCCGTGGTGCAGGCGCACGGAAACCTGTCCTGCTTCCATGTCGCGACCGCCGATGACCAGCATGGTGTGGACGCGCAGCTTCTCCGCCTCGGCGATCTTCGCCTTCATCGGATCCGTGCCGTAATCGCCTTCCGCGCGAACGCCTTCCGCGCGCAACTCGTTCACGATTCCTTTGGCATAATTCAATAGCGGTTCGTCGTCGCCGATGGTGATGACGCGCACCTGATCCGGCGCAAGCCAGAGCGGGAAGTTGCCCGCGTAATGCTCGATGAGGAAGCCGATGAACCGCTCGTGCGTGCCCAGCGGCGCGCGATGGATGCACAGCGGCGTCTTGTTCGAGTTGTCCTTGTCGCGATACGTCAGGCCGAACTTGGCGGGCACGGCGAAGTCCACCTGGTTGGTGGCGATGGTGAATTCGCGGCCGATGGCGCTCCACACCTGCACGTCAATCTTCGGCCCGTAGAACGCCGCCTCGTTGGCGACCTCCACGTAGTTGATGCCGGATTCGATCAACACCTTGCGCACCATGTCCTCGGTCTTCTTCCACAGCTCCGGTTCGTTGACGTATTTCTTGCCCAGCCCTTCCGCCGCGTGCGTGCTGAAGCGCATCTGATATTTTTCCAGGCCGAAGATTTTGAAATACTTCAGATACATGTCGTTCACGGCGCGGAACTCGTCGGCGAACTGCTCCTCGGTGCAATAGATGTGGGCGTCGTTCATGTTGAGCGAACGCACGCGCATCAGGCCGAACAACTCGCCGCTCTGCTCGTAACGATAGCAAGTGCCGTATTCCGCGAGCCGCAACGGCAAATCACGGTAACTGTGCGGTTCAGCCGCAAAAATGCGGTGATGATGCGGACAGTTCATGGCCTTGAGGTAATAACTCTCCGGCTCGCCCAGTTTTTTCAATTCCGCGCGCAACGCGGACAACTCGTTGAACGCGGCCGCCACGGGCTGCGGCGCAACGCCGGCTTTGACAGCGGCTTCAACGGCGACAAATTCATCGTCTTTCAAAATGGCAGACATGGCGGAGAAAATAGCCGTCCGCGAACCGCAATGAAATCTCAATTTTCAACGCAGAGACGCAAAGCCGCAGAGAAAAATCCCAAAGGGATTAAATCATTCAGCCCAGCGTTGACGCGCCAGCGGCTACGCTGGGTTGTCGTCCAAACAAATTCACAACCCTGAAAGGGTTGAATCAACCGCCGGTGGTCAATTTGACAGTTTAGGCTCGACTTTGGTAGCCTTCGCGGTAATGGCTGACCACGCAGTTTATTTCAGCGACAAATTTGTTTTGTCGCGAGACGCTTTCGACACCACCCGTAAGGCCGCGTGGATTGTCGCCTCGCTAGACAAAGACCCGATTCCCGGCATCCGGTTGTGTTCGCCAAAATCTGCCACGCTCGCCGATGCCCGGCGCTTTCACTCGGAAAATTATCTGCGCACATTACAAACCGGCCAGCCCGCCGAACTCGCCAGTTCCTCCAAAATAAATTGGGATGCCGGCGTGTTGCCGATGGCCTTGAGCGCGTGCGGCGGAATGTTGGCAGCGGGCAAAGCCGCGCAGCGCGATGGCGTGGCCGGTTGTCTCGCCAGCGGATTTCATCATGCCAAGCGCGACCGGGGCGACGGCTTTTGCACGCTCAACGGCCTCGCCATCACCGCTCACGCCTTGGCCGAAGGCAACCGCGATCACATTTTGATTGTGGATTTGGACGCGCATTGCGGCGGCGGCACACATTCGCTGATTCAAAACCATCCCCGGCTCTGGCAGGTGGATGTGAGCGTGATGCCTTATGACGATTACCCGTCCGGCGAACGCTGCCTCAAGGAAACCGTGACCGACGCCCGGCACTACCTGAAAACCGTCTGGCGCTGCCTCCAACAAGCCGAGGCCGAATGGCCGCTGTTCGCCCTGCGCCTTTACAACGCCGGCATGGACATCCATCAGGACTGCAAAATTGGCGGACTCGCCGGCATGGATGAATTCATCATCACCCTGCGCGAGGAAATGGTTTTTCAATGGTGCGGCGAACGCGGAATTCCGATTGCCTTCGCGTTGGCTGGCGGCTATACCGGCGGCAAAATGACCCGCGAACGACTGGTGGATTTGCACCGGCTGACAATTAACTGCGCTGGCGATAGTGACGATTTACGAGTTTCCGGCGGAGTCGAGAAAATTGCAGATCAAAAACAAACAACACACGAGAAAGCGAAACAAAATGAGCAACGACACAACGTATTCCATAAAACTGAAAGGCGCGTCCCAAAAGATTACTGCTTTGCTTGAATACCAGAAGCAAAAGCAGAAATGATTGGCCCCCACGAGTCATGCCACTGTAGATGAGACAGTTTACGGTGGTTTCGGTTTGTTATTTTGTTTCCACTCAAGGTTCCGGTGGAAGGCG
>Ga0164297_10000074_pt1 | contig 119138 bp, 92 predicted proteins | sample GEODES058metaG_FD_113539 | JGI IMG/M metagenome (GOLD analysis project Ga0164297, IMG submission 113539) | Dystrophic lake water microbial communities from Trout Bog Lake, Wisconsin, USA - GEODES058 metaG | ecosystem: Environmental > Aquatic > Freshwater > Lake | place: USA: Trout Bog Lake...
CGGTAAATTTAACAGTGATGATAATGGTAATGCATTTGCACCAACTGCAATATTAGAATTTGTTATAAAATTAAATGATGTAAATTGATATGTGCCCAATGTTAGAACATTTAATGGATATGTATATCCTGCGTCATTGAGAGGCAATTGATTATTATACGGAATCAACTGGAAGGAATAGTTAGTATTTGGCACGAGTCCTTTAAACGTATATGCTGTATAATCCTGATTATATTGATTACTATTTATATATGTATTTCCGTTAAATCTTATTTTAATAAAATTATATGTAGAATCGCTCCATGATAATGTTACTGTAGTACCGGTAGAAACACTATTTAAATTATTAATAGCGGCAAGTGTATATGTAGTTAGACTTGAACCGAATCCTAGTATATTATTTGTATTTGTTGGTATTACTGTAATTGTATAATTTGTATTTGGAAGTAGACTATTTATAATTGGAAAATTGGGATTTTCTGAAAGAGTATTTGCACCTGATATTTGATTTGCTGAACCAATAGGTATTGAATTGCTACTCCATTGTATATTCACACTCGAATATATGCCAGTCCACCCTATATCAATATTTGACGCGGTTTTCCGCAAGAGACTGACATTTGTAATTATAGAAGGAGCAACAAACGACACTGATGTCTTTTCTATATAATTTGGAATATTATTTGAATTATAAGGTACTACTGTAAATATATACGTTGCATTTTGTGTTAAGTTATTTGCTTGATATGAAGTACTTACATTATATGGAATATTAGATGTTATAATAGGAATCTGTGGTGTATTGAATAAAGCATATGATACATCAACTGAAGTAAATGTATTACTGCTCATCCAATTTACCAGGCATCCAGATGATGTTATATTTGTAAAGTATATATTATCAATATATGCTAATGTATTTACGGTATTATAAGATACTGATGAAATATTCGATTGTGATGGAGATGCACTATTATATGGAATAACTGTAAATATATAATTTGTATTTGGTATTAAATTTGTAATATTCCGTGGAGGATATGATATAGGATAGAGAGTAGCAATATTGGATGTTGGATTATTACTAAACGCCCATCCTAATGATACTTGTGTAGCATTTGATTGAGTCCATGTTTCAGTTAAAGTTGTGCTCAGTACATTATAATTACTGGAATTTCCCATTGTAGCTAATGTTATTCCATAGATTATAGATGGATTTGCAGTATTTGCGACATATGCACTATTATATGGTATTACAGTAAAGGTATATTGAACATTTGGTGCGAGATTTGAAGCGCCGGTAAACAATGCAGGATAATAATTATTTTGAATATTTGTAGTACCATTTGCTGACCAAGATATACTATTATATGAATATGTTCCACTATTTACTATGGATATATTTGAAGAAGTTATGGAGGATATAGCTACATTTACAGTGGCGAGAGTTGTCACATAAACATTCACAGGCATACCTATGCCAACAGAATATGTATATGGCGTTACAACAATATTATAAAGAGTATTGTCAAGTAGACCAGATATAGCATAGGAACCTATACTGCCTATGCCACCACCTCCTAGGTTTATTTGCGGTGAAGTTCCAAGAGGAGCGCCACCGCCACTGCCGAGATACCACGAAACAATTACATAATCATATGAGTCTGTAGGACCAAGAGTCCAGCGAACAGTCAGGGAATTATTTGTTAAATTTGTTATTGAATTTGTAGCTAAACTTACTTTACTTTTTGTTATTAGATTTATAGAATTATATTCATATATATTTGTTACTGCTACGCTATTAATAGGAAATACTGAAAAGATATATGGAGTATTTGCGCTTAAATTATTTACAAGTATATTACTCGAAGGGAATGTTATTGATTGTAATATTGTCGAAGGACTCTGTTGTGTTGAAACTTGAATAATATTTGATGTATATAAACCTCCTATTAAATAGAATGCAGCATTTGAAGCAGTCGTATACACAGTGCTTATTCCTGCTTTTCCTGCTAAAGTAGTTGTATTTATACTTTGTATTTGTGTCGTATTTGGTATATTTACTGAATTATATGGTGTTACGAAAATAGTATAAAATGAATTTGGTATAAGACTTGATGTAACGGTATAATTAGACCCAAGATAACTGGAAATTATATTTAAACGCGAGAAGATATTGTTGTTATTGATATCGTAAATATTTATAGCTACAGATGAGTTGCTTCCTGACCAATTTACCGTAAGATTTGAAGATAGAAACGCTGCACCACGAGAGAGTGATATATTTGTGAGTGTAGGAAGAGTAACAAAAGACGGTATATTTTGTCTTAACGAATATGTTTCTATATTCTGACTATTATAACATAAAACACTTATATTATATTCTGTATTTGCTATTAAATTATTTATAGTATACTGAGTATCTGTTATTCCAATATTTGAAGTTGGTGTTGGCGGTTGCGCTGGCGGTTGTAGGGATGATGTATTTATAAGAGTCACACTTGTATATATATTACTTGCTGGTTGTGCATTCCATGCTACTGTTGCGGTTGTATCGGTATAATTTGAAAGTGACGCGGTACTAATAGTAGCAAGAGTTGTTATAGAAGTGCTATATGAGTCCACGGTATTTGTAACATTAGAACAATTTATAGGATATAAATAAAATATATACGATGTATTTGGTAATAAATTACTTAGACTCACATTGGATGTAGAACCATAGTTTAGAGTGATGTTTGTGGAGGCATAAACAAGATTCATAAAAGTTGCGGAAGAATTCCACAGAATTTTCACTGAATTTGTAGCTATATTTTGAGAACTTATTGAAGAGATATCGGCAAGTGTCGCTAGATTGCTCGTGATACCACCAGAATAGTTGAGTGCCATCGCACTATTTACAGGTACAATTTGAAATGTATATGTTGTATTTGGACTGAGAAGAGGGTCTGCGCCGCTCATTCCCATGCCGAGTGTTATAGAAGTATATCCCTGAAGATTCGTATATATCTGATTTCCATTTTTTAAGATATTTACATAATTTATTCCAGGACTATTATTCCATTGGAGTGTTATTGCATTCTTATAAGGAACATTCGTAACGTTCGTAACACGCGAGAGTGTGGTCATCTGTATTGATGGTACGGTCAAATTCGATAAACCATAGTAATTAATAGGTATCACGTTTAATGTATATAAAGTATTTTCATTTAAAACTTGAGATATTTGAGATGCTGGGGGTACAATATAATAATTACTGGTACCAGAATAACTTAAAGTATTATTTAATGAATCATTAATATTTAAAATATAAGATGTATATAATCCATTTATATATAATATACAAGAAAATATAGCTACATTTGTTGTGTAGAAATTTGTCACAGAGGCTAATGTATACATCGTCGAACTTGTCACTGCACTTCCAGCATATGCCGGTATCGCATTGTTATAAGGTGTTATCGTAAATGTATATGGTGTATTTGCTATCAATCCGCCTATGACATTTGATTTCGCACTGAGTCCTTGAGTAGTATATGAACCATTGGCATCTGACCATGCAATACGAATAGTGTTATAGATTCCATTATTCGTTATTACATTTATGGACGATTGTGTGACCGTGCCAAATGTTATATTACTGGTTATTCCCCATGTATAAATAGAAGAGGAATTTGCGGCACCCGCTATATTTAACGCATTATATGGTATCAAATTTATTAAATAATTAGTATTGGGATGTAAGTTATTTATTATATCTGGCGTTTGCGTTACTGTATTATAATAACTTGAATTTGAATTCACAACTATATATGAATATTCGGGACTATTTGTCCATGCAACTGTTATATTTGAATCAGTAGAATATAAGCTAAATAATACATTTGTCGGCAAAGTCGTAAATTGTATATTAGAAGCATTTGCGGGATTTGCTACACCAAGTACGTTTACAGGTGTTATAGTGGCATTATAAAGTGTATTTGCATTCAATGAATTTACAGAATATAATGTATTTTTAATTTGTGTTTGTGTATTTATTATATTACCATTAGATACTTGTATTAATTGTGCATTTATTGAAGAATATAATCCAGCATTCCATGATATTATCGCATTATTTGAAGCAACTGACGCAATTGACAGATCACCAATAGTACCTAATTCATTAATACTCGCTACTTGAACATTACTATAATTTGGTATATTACAGCTACTATATGATAAAAGTGATATATTATAAGCAGTATTCGGAATGAGATTACTGGCACTGTAACTGGAATTACTTGTATATGCATTCAAAACAATATTGGAAGACGGTGTCGTGTCATTTATTTTTACATTATTATAAAAGAATGAAGGACTCGTACCGCCACCTGCATAATTCCATGAGAAATTTACAACACTTGCATTATAATAATTAATAGAAAGTGGACTTATAGCGCTCCATGTTGCGAATGTCCCGCTATAAACAGGTCCTACAGAATTATTAATATTATACGGTGTTATTACATACCGATATGTAGTATTGGGGTATAAATTGATGTAATCTATATATTGTATATTTTGATATGATAATACTTGTGGTGATTGTATAGACGTGTTGGTATCTGTCTGAATTAATTGTACAGACACGGATGTATATTTATTTATACTTGTCCAGTTTAAGCGTGCCGAAGAATTCAGAATGTTTGTTGTATATGCGTTATTTATAATTGGCGGAGTTGTAAATGTAGCTGTTGTTACGGCAATCATAGGTATATCATTATTGTAATTATTATTATAAGGTGTTGCGTTCATAGTATATGTAGTATTTGGAGTCAGATTATTTAAAGGATTTGTTGTCGATGGATAATTTATATATATAGGTGATTGTTGTATTGGTATGCCAGTTTGCGAGTTTTTAACGACTACCGTAACATACTTATAATTATTATAGAAATCACCAGGACTTCCTAGATTAATTGTTGCATTTGTTGGACTTAGTATATCTGCTGTTAAAGATGCGAGGGTTGCCGCTGTATATGTTGTAAAATTCTTTACAGATTGACTATAATTGCCATCAAAATTGACATTCGATTGTCCAAATATATTTAATGCATATACATCAAAGGAATATTGTCTATTTGGAGTCAAAGATGTATAATTATAATAGGTAGATGAATCTGGTGAAGTCAGTGCGGATATATTTGATGTGTATTGCAAATTCTTAAAGACATTGATAGAAGAATATGAACCAGACCCCCATGATATTATTATATTAGACCCAGTATTTTCCAAAATACTTAAACTGCCAACAGTCGCATATGTATTTATCTGCGGTAATATATAATTTCCTCCATCAAGTGTTACGTTATTTTGGACACCATTTGCATTGACTGGTACAAGTGTTAATGTATATATTTGGTTGGTAGATAAACCAGATGAAATAGTATATGGCGATGAAGATATATTTGGTATGATAAAGTTAGTATTTGGATTTGTTATATTATTGACAATAATATTTACAGTTGAAAATATGCCAGTGAAATATACATCAGTTGTTGTGATTTCAATATTGCATGTATTGGCGCTATTTATTGTAGCTAATGTATATATGTTTTGTGTAATAGTTCCGCTGTCATTTGTATTATTATTTGATGCCCCACTATTATTATATGGAGTGATAGATACTGTATAATTTGTATTTGGAGTCATTGAAGGATAGTTAATAACCAAAGATTGTGGACTTGACGTTTGTGTATTTGAAGTTGTTACGCCTAGATATAATTGATTTATTGTTTGTGTAGTATAAATATTCACATAATTCGCATTTGTAATCCATGATATGCCGATTGTTTGTGATGAGAGTGGTTGAAGTTGAAACGTATTGGTATCTATAGTTGCCAGAGTGTATGAAGATACGTTTATTTGATTTATGGTATTTGCAACGGATGTATTGTTGTATGGGATAATATTAAATGTGCATAATGAATTTGGCAGGAGATTTGTGATAGGATATGTTCCATTTACAGGGATTGCTGGGGTTATGGAACCGGCGAGTGAATTATAGTTATAACCAGGATTACCAGGATGATTTGAGGTACTTGTCCAATATATATTTGCTGTATTGTATTTGGTTCCTATGAATACGAGGTCAATTTCTTTCGATTTCACTTGAGAAAATAGGACATTATCGATAACTGCGAGTGTGTTGAGTGGTGGTGATAAAGTCTTACTTTTATTTGGATTTGCGATATTTGAAATATTTATTGGTATTGCTGTAAAGGTGTATGTGTCATTAGGTATTAATTGAGTAGCAGTAGTGGAATTTGTGTATATATTTAGGTTGCTTCCTGTGGATAAAGACATATCAGACCAGTAGAGATTAATAGTATTATATGAAATTGAAGAATTCCATGTTATATTTGCGTTACTGCTTGTATATGCAGATACAGATATATCACTGACGACGGCGAGAGTAGCGGTTGTAATGCTTAAAGTATTTATAGTATTTGGGTATCCTGCATTATTGACAGGGAATAAAGTATACACGTATACGTTATTTGGTATTAATCCAAATGCGGAAGATGTGACATCATATTTGACGTCTTGATTATAATTTGTAAGAATAGTAGTTGTTGTATGAGTCACAGGGTTAAATTGCGATATATTAATAGAATTTGCGTTTCCTTTATTCCATGTTAATTCTATTAATGATTCCGTTACTACATTTGAAGTAAAACCAATGGATGTTGCCAATGTATTAAATATAAATTGGCGTGTAGCGGTAGTATTTGCAATACTTGCGGAATTTGCTGGTGTCAAAATAAATGTATAATATATATTCGGCGATAGACTATTTATGGTATATGTAGTCGTTTGTGGGGTCTGTACATTGCCATTGCCATTGCCATTGCCATTACCAATTGTTATAGATGGTATAGATACTGTAGCGAAGGACGGATTATATGTTTGATAATATTGAATATTCATATATGACATTATTCCTGTCCATGTAATTGTAACACTTGTACTGTCGTATGTATAATTGAAAGAATCTAACGTTGCTAAGGTAACTGTTGATGTAGTAAGAGTTGCTAGAGAATTGGCGATTCCCGCAGTATTTATTGGCGTGATTGCTATTGTATATAATGTATTGATTGCGAGACCATAGATATCATAAGAAAGCGAGGTTGGCGACGGTGGCGAGACGGGTGGTGACGGCGGCATTGCGGGACTGGTGGTTACTGTATTTGAACCTACAAAGACAAAGTTGGATGTCCACATAACATTCATATTTTGATAATAGGAATTTGATGAGATGAATGGACCTGTGTTTTGATTATAAGAGGTCGGCCATTTCACGGTAAGAGATGTAGGAGTAATATTACTTAAAGATACATTAGATACAGTTGCCTGTGTTGTATATGTTGTATAATATATATCTTGTTTATTTATAACATTTGAGGAATTAATGGGATATACATAGAATGTGTAAAACATATTTGGTATAAGATTTTGAATATTTGAAGAATTGCGAGGATAATTTGAAGTTGAATATACTGGAATAGAAATTGGTGTGAGAGAAACGGTGAAATTTTGAGAATATCCCAGTATGTTTACGTTTGAATATGCTCCTGACCAATATATATTTGCCGTATTTGTTGTAATATTGCATGAAGATAAAGTAGTAATATTTCCCAGAGTTAATAATTTTTGTGTAATTATTTCATTTGTATTATAATTCGCTTGATTCTGTTGATTATATGGTATAATAGTAATTGTATAATTTGTATTTGCGGTCAATTGTTGAATATTATATGAGTTTTGTGCGGAATCAGGTAGACCATTGGTAGATGGCGCGGTATTAATAATTGAATATGCAGATTTCGCAGAATTCCATGATAGATTTATAGAGTTCTTTGTAATTTGTAGGATTGTAGGTGAATCTAAGACAGCTAATGTATTGAAAGTTGTAGATGGAGGATTTATAATATTTGCGATATTGCAATTATTATTAGGATATGCATAATATGTATATATAGTATTTGGTGTTAATGCATTTATAGATAATTGCGTACCGGGGATATCAATATAATTTGAGTTATTTCCGCTAATATTCATATTGCTGTATGTATAATTTATAAATCCCGAGATACCATTATAAATAGGTGGATTCCAAGATAGAAGCGCTGATTTAGAGAGTATATTTGTTGAGTTTATATAATTTAAGTATCCTAGAGTTCTGAAGGAAACGACTTGAAGACCATTTATATTTTGAACACCTGCACTGTTGACTGGAATAATATAGAATGTATAATATGTATTTGCATTTAATCCATTTATAGTTGTATTATTACCATATACTCCAGGAATATTGATGGTACCATCAGAAGAAACAAGAGTAACACTTGTATAGGAACCAATAAGCCATTCAATATTTGCAGAATTATATTTAATAAATGCAGGAGATGCGAATGCTGTTCCAACAGTAGCTAATGTTACAAAAGAAACTGATGTAGATGGTTGATATGTAGCACTACTGGAAATATTACTTGAATTATATGGTATGAGTGTAAAATTATAAAGAATATTGCTTATCAATCCATTCGCAATATATATATATGATTGATTTGAAGAGGATATATTATTGTATTGGTTTGATGAAATTTGGTCGGTTCCATAGAAATTATCATATATTTGAATATTTGAATAGCTACCACCTTGCCAAGTTATAGATGCAGTATTTGGGTCAATATTAGAGTATGAACATGGTCCTATAGTTGGCAGAGTAACACTTGAAATAACATTTATTGCACCAGAAACACCAATATATGAAGACGGTACAAGTTGATATGTGTAACTTGTATTTGGTTCCAGATCGGTAACTTGATATTGGTATACTGATGTTATATCTTTCGCGATATATTGATTATTATATGATATATTGATTGTGTTATAATTACCGGTGCCCCAATATATCAATAATGCATTTGAACTTGTTGGTGCGATTTTAACATAATTAATATAAATATTAGTATACACACCGTTTGTGACTCCGTCGCCCCAATTTACAATTGCATAATCATAATTTGTTTGACCCCAGTTAAGTGTCATTGAAACGGGCATAAGATTTGTGACATGAATATTGCCTCCAATAAATGTCGGAGTTACTTCTTCTATAATTTTCATGTATCCTCCCCATATGATAAAGTCGTGTTGATTCAGGGTAATTTCATTATTTGCTATTAAAGTAATATTAATGACATCGCGATATGCTTGTAGGTCAAAGAAACTCTGAGCAAGTGTAAAGCCTACTATTCTATCATGAACTTGATAGGACCAAATTACCTCGGTTGTCAAATCTGCGAAAGTCACAATAATACTGAAAATAGTTGTACCGACATATTGTTCATATATATATCTGCCGAGGATGACATACATTGATAAATTAAGTTCGAATGTATCTATAAAACGTATGGATAGTGGAGTCGTTACATTTAGAAATTGTATACTCCCACCTATACTTTTAGACTGTGATAGTTCAGTATAATCAATAGGTATTGGACTCAAAAGAGTGGTCATTACAATAAAAATACTTAATAATAATTGAAGATATTCTTCACTTTCTAGGAGCATAAAAATAAATATCAATAATAGATATTTATGTCTTCTTCGGATACAAATACAAAATGTTCATTTATTGATAAAATAAGAGGCCCGCGTATATTTACTTTAGCAATATTTGATTGGGTATTATCTTTATCTATAGCATTTATAGTTGGTAGATATTTATTGAAATTGCACAGCGCATTCGAATGGATATTACTTATAATAGCGTGGGTATTATTTGGTATTGCTGCGCATGTAATAACAAAAACACCGACAATGACAAGTTATTATTTAGGATTAAGTGATAAACCGCCAATTAAGAAATGTTAACGGAGTGAACGAAGTGAACGAAGTGAACGAAGTGAACGAAGTGAACGAAGTTTGGGCTGAGTGTTAACGGAGATCATTATAGAATGCAATGACTGCAGGTGAGGTTTTAAAAGATGACCTATTTAGATTTGTAATTTTTACACTACGCATACTTTTTGCACGTGAAAGTGCTGTATATGCTTGTCCATTTGCAAATATACTTTCACCAAGATCTACTTCGAGTGCATCAATAGTCATTCCTTGACTTTTATGGATACTTATGGCCCATGCGAGTTTAAGGGGTATATATGTTATTTCTATTTCATTTGTATTTGCCATTTTAGCGGAGGTATAATTAACGTATGTTTCGAGACCATTCATAAATTTAACAAGAACACAGTTATTGAGAAAACCAGTAATATATCCTCGTGCACCGTTTACAAGACCGGCTTTTATATTAACATTATAAGTAAGCATAACTTGTGCATTTATACAGAGTTCCAATTTTTCTGGAATTTTTGCAATATCAACGGCCCATTTCTTAGCAAGTTTCCTATTTTCTGCATTTTTACTTGGATATCTTATAGTAAATACAACGCTTCCTGTGCCGCATCTAGTGCCGCCGCCGGTGCCGCCTGTAGATTCGCCGAGTTCTTCTGATTGTTTTTCCAATAATTTTGCCATTTCTCTTTTATTAATTTCATCAACATCTGAATTTTTCGAATAAAGTCTTGTAGGAATAATATCATCTGGAAATTTCGTTTTCTTCAATTTCAATAAAGTATTATAATCGTCATCAGAGCATATTCCCCATCGAAGTCTTTCGAGCATCTGTTGAAATTCCGCTTCTTTTTGTCTCATATTTGTTTTCAATAGAAATGTCTTAATATTGCATTCATCCCAGTGTCGTGATAAGAAACAATAACTGCTATTTCGGTCAATTGGAGAAAGTTGAAATAAATCTCCGACGAGAATAATTTGGACACCACCAAATGGTTTCGGGCATTTTCGAAGAATACTCAATATTTGCGATACTTTATCAAAGAGATCATTACTGAGCATAGAAACTTCATCAATAATCAGCATATCAAGTGTAAGAATAATTTGTAAAATCTTCTTTCTTCCAAATACTCTTCGTGCAATACTTTCGCTATTTCCATCTGCCAATCCAATTCCGAGAAATGAATGCAGAGTGGTTCCATCGATTAAAATAGCGGCACATCCAGTCATTGCACATAATCCGATTTTCTTGCCTGCATTTCTTTCAATTATATGTTTTATAGTATAAGATTTTCCAACACCTGCGCTTCCAGTGAGTAATATATTATTTCCATTATCTGTCTCTTCAATTACTTGTAATTGTTCTTCATTCAATCCTGTTTTTACTTCAGGCTCATGCTCATGCTCAGTGTCCATTTTATGTGCAAAAATAAACCGTGAAATCATTTTTTACCCTTTAGACCCTTTAGACCCTTTAGACCCTTTAGACCCTTTAGACCTCTAAAAGTTCGGAGGGTGTGTTTTATCGAATTCTATCATAGCTATCCGGACTCTTTCGGCATATTCGGTTGGTTTTTCGTCTTTTTCTGCGCACATTTCTGGCATAAGTATAACTTCTATTTTAGTTCCATAAGTAGATAATCTCTTTATAAGCCATTTCCATGGTCCTAGACATTCAGTTTCATTGACAAACCATGTTCCGTTGTCGGATGAATATCTTATAAGCATGGGGGATACAGGTTTTCCTAATATGAAAGCGCCTGATGAAAATTTCTCACCAAATCTATTATGAAATGTTGTAAAACCCCCTGCAGGAGCCATACATATTACTTTATCTGGATTGTTTTTAATAAAATCTAAAATAATTTGACTATTATTCTTTTTATTTTTATCTAATATTATTGCGTCTGTTGCATCTACTATACGTTTCATAATAGTGCGTGCGAATCCGCGTAAATAAGTAATATTAAAAACACCAGATGATATTCCAAACGTATATCCGACAATATCTGCATCGGCAATGGAATTATGTTGGAATATAATAATTGGATTATCGTGATTATGTTTTCTATAATCTCTAATAATGGGTTTATTGAAGCCCATAAGTAATAATAAAATACGATGAAACATACTTTGTAGTTTATTACTTATTTTAAATATAAAAGGTACGAAGATAGCTATAGTGAGTAGTAAAAGTAAATATATAATAAATAATATAATTCTAATTATTAAAAACAGCATTATAATATAATTTTATTTATTAATTTACTATTAAACCGAACCTCTAAATAAATTTCAAATGTGTTAAATATTAAAGATTAAAGTATTTAATATAAGTAAAAATAATGAGAAAGGTAGTATTTATTCACGGGGTTAATTCTCGTTCAAATGTATGGAAAGTACAAGAGAATGCCGAATTATATGAATATTATAAGATAGATTTATTGAGATATGATACTATAGAAGAGTATAATGAATTATTATTTGATTATATGAATGCGTATGGAATTCACAAAGCTACATTGGTTGGGCATTCTTTTGGCGGATTTTTAGCTATTAATTTTGCGCATGCATATCCTGAGAGGGTTCATAATTTAGTTTTAGTAAATCCGGCAGGTATTTTCCCATTTTTGGGTTTATTTGGGAGTTATATATCTCTCTTTTTCAAGTATTTTACATATATAAATAATTTCATGTATACTTCATTATCAGAGCAATATTGGAAAGAACCGAGTATACATAAATTGTTAGAATTGGAGATGCCTATTTCACTCATTTATGGTAAAAAAGATTTTATTGTACCGTATTATCAAGGCGAATATATTCATAGAATACAGAAAAATACAAGTTTAGATATATTTGAGAATAGTAACCATTTCTTAGATAAAGATATATTAGATTGTGTATATAAAAGATTATCATATAGGAAGCGAAATACAAAAATAAAGTTAGATTTTGATTGTAAAAAATATAGATCTAGTTTTAACATTTATAAGACACGTACTATTATTAGGAGTTTCTTCAATAATGTCGTTATGCAAGTGCAGCCGCGGTAGCAAGCACCATTAGGCTACCATTGGGAATGATATACTCGGGTGATATTTATAGTTTTCTAGAGTAAAATCTGTAAATTCAAGTGATTCTATCCATTTTATTTTTTCATCAATTGTTGAATCAATTGTTGGTGCTTCTTTCGTAATGTTTAGTTTAGGGAAAGGATATGGGTCTCTATCTATTTGAATCATTGTATTTTCTGTATGTGATTCGTAGATATGAGTATCACCTGTAATAATTATAATACGGTCCACTGGTATGCGTAGGACATATGCAAGAATTGATGTAAGGAGTGCAGTTGATGCAATATTAAATGGAAGACCTGCGCATACATCGCATGACCTCATTTGCATTTGGCAGGATAGACCGTTTGCATTTATATAGAAAACGTATGTAAAGTGGCAAGGAGGGAGTGCTGCTTGAGAGAGTTGTTTCGGATTCCAAGCGGAAAGAACAGCACGTCTTCCATGCGGATTTGTGGAAAGTTCATTAAGGATAAATTTAAGTTGGTCAATTCCATTTTCGCGAGACGGATAGTCACCGCCAAAGCATCTCCATTGATACCCATAGCCTGCACCAATTTGATTGGCAGGAGTATTTGTGAGACCGACTGAATCAAGAAATTCACGTGTACTGTTTGCGTCCCAAATATGAATGTTTTTAGATTGAAGTTCTGATACATCAGTAGAACCGCGAAGAAACCATAGAAGTTCTTCTACGATACCGCGCCAGAATACTTTTTTTGTTGTAATAATTGGGAATCCTTGAATAGATACATGAAAAACGAGTTTTTCTCCAAATATACTCAAGGTACTTCCATTCCTAGAAGATCGGCGTTCCCCATTAAGAATAATGTTTGAAATAAGTTCAAGATATTGATATTCATCATGTTCACGGTTGCTATTTACTATTATTTTATTTTCCATTGATATGCTCGTATCTCGTATCTTATATATTATATAATAAATACTTTAATGCTTAAATAATATCATTTTTTATATATTCTATTAGTGTATATGGCGACACGCACAGGTACTTATTACCGTCCGTGGGAGCGCCAGCCCTATGGTTACTGGTGGTAAAAAGAAAAATGCGAAAAAATAAAACCCCTACCGCCCTTAAATAGTGAAAATGATTTAAGAATTAGAGAATAGTATTATATGTCTCCTATTATGGATGATACACAATTTGTGCTCCTGTAGCTCAGTTGGTTAGTAGCGTGTGGCTGTTATCATTATGATAAGACACCACAAGGTCGCTGGTTCAAATCCAGCCAGGAGCGCTTAAATTATTTTTATAAGTTTTTACATTTTTCAAGTATAACTGTAGCGACTTTTTCTTTTTTATTAAAATCAAATAAATCTCTATGTATTGCTTCTGGTAATAATGCTTCATAACTTTCAACACTTTTAGTTTTTTGATTATATAATGCAACATATATATCTTCCGGAAATGTTTGCATTGTGTATATATTATTCACTTTCTTTACTTAAATCATAAACTACTAATTTAAGGTCTTTTACAATATTTTTGAAATTATCTAACATTTCTTTTTTTATTTCTTTATTATCATTTACATACCCATTATCTGCCATACAATCTAATATTCTTTGTAATATCTTATATCTATCTGCTGTTTTAAACTGTAATATTGCATTACACATATCATCCGCTAGACTACACACCATTTTCGGAAATATATCACCATCATCTTTTGTTTCCCATTTATTATTTCCAATATGTACTTTTGATATTGAAGATTTTATATTCGTTTTTATTATACACCGATTATCTTTTATTGATAATAATTCTTTATTATAATTTTTAATGTTATCTATATAATTATAACCATTTACAAAACTTTGTATTTTTTCTATAAACTCAGGAGTCTTTACGAATTCAATACCTCCTGGTTCAGTTGTAAATAGTATTATATTCTGTGTATTATTATTTTGTGTTTGTATATTATTCTGTGTTTGTATATTATTATTTGTTTGATTTTCTATAAGTGTTAATTGTTCTCTTTCTTGTATTAATTTTACTGTACATTTCTTTTGATGTGCATATTTATTTGATCTATAATTAAATTCTTTATTACAATATTCACATAATAATGAATTTATTCTACCTTTACATGTTTCTATATGTTTATTATATTTCTGTTTATTTGATAAAACCTTATCACATTTGTCACATTTATTAACAGTATCTTTTGGGTTAAAAACAGTATCTTTTGGGTTAAAAACAGTATCTTTTGGGTTAAGAAAAGTATCTTTTGGGTTAAGTTGCTCATTTTCACTTTTATGTTTTTGTTTGAAATGCCGACGAGTATTCGAGACCCATGACGATGTGAACTCACACTGGGAACACTTATGAATTATCATTACTATTATAATAACAAAATAATATAACTTTAAATAAAAATCCGCATTGTAAAAAAAAATCTGATCCGGATCAGATCAGGATCACGGGGAGGGGGGGGGAATTTTTTTCAAGCGCCAAAAACTTTTTGGGATTTGTATTTTAGGAATTTATATTAAGGAATTTATATTTTTTGTAATATATATATTTTTACAATAATTTATGTAATTTATGTAATTTATGTAATCTATGTAATCTATGTGTAATCCTTATGCAATTCCTATCAATAGAACGAAGAATGCTAGAAATGGTGCAAACATCACAGATATATATACACTTATTATTGGTATAATAAGTATAAGATCAAATATTCTTTGAAACCATATACTATCTTTATATATTACATATAGAAATACTGTAATCATTATTGCCTCAAGAAAAATAATAATATATTTGAATATACTTAAGAATAACTTAATAATATTTTTATCCATTGTAATATTAAACGTCATACAATAGATTAGATAATAAGAAATGTAAAGAATAAAATCAAATTTTTCATTTTTACTTAAAGATTTATATATTATTTATATTATTATAATCATAATGATTAATCCATATGAATTCCTTGGTCTCACTGTCAATTCTTCTATGGAAGAGTTAAGAAAGGCATATTATTCGATGTCTCTAACATGTCATCCAGACAAAGGTGGTTCTCGCGATGCAATGGTTGTTCTTCACACTGCCTATAAATATATTAAAGCACAACTCGATAATATTACTGACCAGCCCGATGCTGGGAAGACATATGAAGCATTACAGGAAGAATTTGATAATTATATAAAAAACCAAGATTCTCTAAAACCGCCCAGTTTTCTCAATGTTATTGCCGAGTCTCTTGATATTAAACCTGCAGATTATATGGCGATTTATAGTGAAATTGCGCCGAAAATACCGCCATCTATAATGTACGATATGACTCTTTGCGCTATTAATGAAATGATTCGTAATAAAATAATTAGAAATAAAATAAGTGAAGAAGATGCAATTAAAGACCTGAATAAATCTGACATTCTCGCGATGATACGTGATGATCTTATTAATTTCAGTAATAATCATAATGATAATGATATTATGTATAGTGCAGCGATCCCGAGTGGTTATGGAGAATTTATGGATCCATCTGTTCCGCCAAAAACACTTGATTATCCTGAGCATTCTGGGAATTCTGGGAATTCTGGACATTCCGAAAAATATAATATTGAAAATGGAGCTGTCAATTCAAAAATAGCCACAAATTTTGAGAAAAAAGAGATGATTATTTATCATGAACCTGACAGTATTGGTGGATTTGCAACTATGGCAGGGGACTTGCCGATTCCAGAAAAGAAAGAGGATTATACTGTATATGATTCGGGAACGCTTCCTTTAACTGATTATAAAAGAGCATATTCAGATGAGACACTTGATTCTGCATCATCTATATTTGCGGCACTTTGTTCGGAAGATTCTATTGATGTACGACTTGCTGCTCAGCGACTCGAGCGTACCCGCTTAGATGATACACAAAAAGAGAGATTACCTGAAGTGGTTAAGTTGAAATATTAATAATAATCGGGCGGGAAGGAACAGAAATGAGGGTGGACCGCAAGGGCCCCGATGCGTTCTTGATATAAATATTTTCTACATAACATTTGTAGCTATAGCTATTTTATGACAAATATGATGACAACACGTAAAACGAAAATATTTAAAGAATTTTTAGTATTTACATTAGATTCTAATGATAAGAAACATGTATATGTAGATTTCTATACAGGAAAAACGGGACATATAGATTTAAAATCGAATGAAGAAGCTGACGATTTATTAGAAGAATTGTTTCTTATATTAGATCCGCTTGTTCAATTATGTAATATAGAATCTCGAAGTATTATTGTAAATATTGATATGAAAGATGCTAATATATTAGCCTATAAAATTGATATATTAACACATATTGTAGAAAAATTACACGAACATATTAGAACAGATAGAAAGAATCTCACAGAGAAGTGTATTATTAGTAATATGCCAATATATATGAAAGCAATATATTATATGATATATCCTTTTATTGATAAAACTTTTGTGAGTAAAATAACAATTATATAATAAAACTGTTGTATTTTTATTATGCACTTCTATGTATACGTGAAGATCTGTTTGAGATTGTTAAATTATATTTTTTATAAAATGCCTCTTTATATTTTGTCGGAATTCTTTCTAGATCTATTAAACGGGCATTTAAATCTATATTATTGCTTATAGTTTCCGCTGTTATTTCAGATTTACTTTGCATTATTTTTGAAAGTTTATTATATATTTTGCGTGATAATTCTGGAATCTGATATAAATCATGTTGAAACATTTCTCCTAAATATTGTTTTCTTACCAATAATTGTTCTTCTAACATATCTTCATCTTTTCTGGCAGAGGCATGGGCAAGATCACTCTTTGTTAAATAGAGTTTCTTTAAAAGTGTATATGCTACACTTTCACCACACCCTTTATATACAGGTTTAATATTATCTGACACGTCTCCACTTAATATCTTAATAGCTTTATCAAACAGAGAATCGCTTACAGTGTTGTCATTTTCTAATAGAGTACCATTTGTTTTATAAATATATGTTTTAATATCTAGTATTTGCAAATAATCACGGTCATTTGTTATTATATTAATGCGCGTATCTGGATAGAGTTCTCTTATTCTCTTTGTCATTAAATATATAATATCATCTGCTTCAAGTGGTTCATAATATGCTATTTTTATACCATAATCTATAGCTATTTTTGGCAATAATTTATTTGTGAAATATTTATACACATCGCGATTATATATTTCCACTAATTTTTTGCTCGTAGATGCTGCACTTGATGGTTTCAACCTTCCAGATTTATAGTCAGCATAGATTTCTAATTTTCTCCAATTGCGTTCTAATGGAGTATCTTTAGCAAATACAACATTATATATATCTGAATTAGGATCTATTTTATTTATGGTATTTAAAATATATTGGATAAATGTATCTTTAAAATAAGTCATAAATCTCGCATTATTATGTAACTCCTCGTAATTAATAGATTCGATTTCTGTAGTAGTAGTAGTAGTAGTAGTAGTAGTAGTAGTACCGGCGTCGTCGGGTGTGGTGTCGTGTGCAGCATGGGGTGCAGTGTGGGGTGTGGTGTCTTTTATAAAATTCACTGAACGTATATAAATAATAATAAATAATATAGATGTATCTATTATTGTTATAGATTTATTGGGTTTAAATATAAACTTTTTAGAGGTACTTCTCATTACTAGTGTATTATAAAATAACTTTCATTTGTCGCATTCCTTCATATGCACCACATTTATCGAGTAGACCTTCAAACTGGTCTGGTGTATATTCAGAATAAATATCTCGCGATTTTTTAAATATCCGTAATTTTTCTAATATAGTTCCGATGACAATATTACATTGAGCACTTTTTCTAGGAAGGTTTTCGTTTCTATTTTCTTTGCGAGAATTGACCATTCTACGCCATATATGATATGCAATTTCGCGATTTGTTGTATATTTAATATCTTTAATAGAAAATGCAGATTTTATTATTTTATTGCGTTTAAATTTATGTTTATATGCATTACGTATACGATACCATCCAAATAAGGACCCATATCTTTTAATATATAATTTTAATACATCTTCTAATTTTTCTATATAAATTCCTCCAGTATTATTATTTATATTTGGCGAATGTCTTTTATATTGTTTATTATTAATCATTTGCATATGTATTAAATATGGAACACCATTATTATCTTTGATTACAATGGCACTATGTAAATAGAATGTACCGTTGATGAGACCCAAAAGAGTATATTGTAAAAATCGAGGATTAAATCTATTTATTATTTGTATTATATCACCAGTCTGTACTTCTTCTAAGAAATCTTTAATAGATATTTTATCATATTCAACAATAGAACGAATCTTATCGAGGTATAAATTAAGCGAAATTTTATAAAGAACTATTAAAGTAATTGCAATAATACATATAGTTGCAATTATCTTTTTCATCATTATATACCAAAAATAATTAAAATGTTTAAATAGATACGAAATCTTAGGGAATCTAAAGATTATAATCTTTTTCAAATGTTTCTTTAGATATTATTTTAATTCCCAATTCTCTCGCTTTTTCTATTTTACTGCTCTTTTCATTAACATCAGATGCAACAAGAAGTGTCGTATTCTTAGAAACCGATGTAGTCACTTTGCCTTCATGTAATTCAATTTGTTTCTCCCAATCTTTATTACGGAATCCTGTAAATATTATTTTCATATCTTTAAAAGAAACCGCTGGTGCCGCCGGTGCCACTGCCGACGTCTCTGTCACATGGGCTGCTACAGGGGCTGCAATGGGGGCCCCGGGTGCCCTGCATTCCATTGGAATCGAATTCATAAGTATAAAGAATTTCGGCAATGCTTGAAGAAATGCCTTTGCACTCGTCTCCGCAATTCCATCTATTTCCGTCATTTCATGGAGCGTCGGTGTTTTACCCCTCAATATTTCTGGAATTTCTTTAATAATTGATGTGAGTTTGCGTGTTCCAAAGCCTCTGCCAAATATATTAGATGCCGCCATCATATCAACGCATGTTGCATTATTAAAAGTATCAGCAATAGATTTAGCTATCTTTTCAGAACTTGTTTTTTTAAATCCCTCCAATTTCAAGAGATCTTCACTTTTAATTTTGAAAAACTTAGGTATAGTATCAAAACCTGCCTCAATCATTTTAACAAGAGTTCCTTTAGCTACAAATTTAATGTCAAGAGTTTTCGCAAAATGCTCAAGAACCTTCAATTTCTGTTCATCACCAAGGCTAGCACCTTCATCACTCTTCACCATTATATCAACATGACTCTCATTCCATTCCCATTTACTGGTTTTAGGACCGTGAGGACCGCCAGGGCCGCTAGGGCCGCCTTCAGGGAAACTCGGTTTTCCGTCTGATGCGGGCGATAGTACACGTAAGATATGCGGAATAACATCGCCACTTCGTATAATTATAATATGAGCACCTTTACCTATTTTATTTTTTTCTATAAAAAGTGCATTAAATCCTGTCGCTTTTTGTATATTTACACCTCCTAGTGTTATTGTATCAAATGTCACCGTTGGTTTATAATATCCATCTTTGCTTATATTCCATATTACATCATTTACAATAACCTCCGCTTCAGTATGTGTAAGCATACTTTTAAAAGCGAATGCATATTTTGGATTTTTACCAGATGCTAATTTATGTATCTTATTATTATATACTACGATACCATCTATGTCATAAGGACTATCTTTGCGTCTTTCTACTAAAATATCTGTTAATCGTTCTACAGTTAATTCATCTTGAGATAATATACGAGTATATACAGTTTTAAAACCGAGACTCTTTATATATTCTATAGATTGTGATGGGGTCACTGATGCCGCGCCGGCTTCTATTTTTGGTCCTTTTATTAATTCATAAGCTACAAAGTCAATGTATTTAGCGACACTTTCATCAGGTTTTTTAGAATGTAAAATTCCAGCTACGAGATTCCGGGCATTTGCATATTCCGGGTGAGTATCATGTATAATTTTCCAATTATCCTTTGATATTATAATTTCTCCACGGATAGCTACATCTTCATTGTGTAATATTGGAAATTTCAAGAAAGAAATGAGATGTGATATATTCTGTCCCATTTTTCCGTCACCGCGCGAATATAATGTAGCTACTCCTTTTACATAAGATACAAGCGCGGAATTACCATCGAGTTTATCAGAAATAAGAGAATCTCCTGTATATGTAGATTTCCATTTATCAATAGCCTTCGGGTCATCACGTATTTTATCAAGAGAACCCATCCAATAAGGGAGTTTTACTTTATTTCCAATGTCATCTCCTGGAACTGCACCAATTTTCTTGAGAAAAGGATGTTTCGGGTCTAATGTACGTAAACGTTCTTCCAGAAGATCATACGTATCATCAGAAATAAGCGGTTTCGATGTATTCCTATAAGCAATATTTGCTTCATTTAGAAATTTCGCGAGTTCTTCGACTGATTCAGTTTTCAATAATTTAGTTACTGTTTTTTCTATATTTTTTTGCATATTCTTCTATCTGCTATAATTATTATTTCGATATAAAATATCAATTTTTATACATTGGGAATTTTATTTATTGGGAATTTTATTTATTGGGAATTTTATTTATTTTTATAAACATATCATAAAAAATGAAATTTTGCATTATCTATAATAAATTAAATAAAGTACATAATAAACAATAGGTACCTGTAACGTGTAATAAGAGTAATACACAATTAAATCCATCTATAATACGATGGATTCAATTGAGACTATTGATGCAATATTTGAAGATTTATATAATAATTTAAATATATATACAAAAAGTAAACATAATAATAAATTAAAGGAAGAATTAAATAGAGTTAAATTATGTATTCTTGAAATTGCTGGAAGTAATTGTATAGATAGTGATAAAATTATAAAGGCTATTCAAACAAGGGAAATGACATTAGAATAAAAATTATTCGGGTTAAAGAATATTTCCTTAGATTAGACGGAGTAAAGATTTATTATGAATCTCGGGAAAACTATTCAATTATGTATTGCTTTTATTGTTGCTGTTTTTGCTTTTAATTTTATAAGTTTATTCATACTTCCACAAATTAAAGTCGGTATTCCATCATTGCCTCCAGTTGAAATTATGAGAACTGGATATAATACATTAAATAGTGCTTTTATTCAAATATCAGGATATATTATACTTGTATTATTAATTGTATGGTTTCTATATAAAATTATTGTTAAAATTCCACTTATTGGTAAAATTATTATAAAGAAAGTTCCTATATTTAGTGCTTGCAAAAACTCGGGTCTTTTTGGTTTATTCGATAATCTCGTAGGAGTAATATTTAGCAGAGCTTCATTACCAGATAGATTTGTAAGACTATTCAAAGGTCTCATTAACTTCTCTAAAAATAGTATTGGTTTCTTAGCAAGTACGACATCTGATATGTTACCTACTTTTAACAGTAAAAGCGTAGATAAGACAAAACCGAAACCAAAGAAATCAAGTGACCCAAGTTTTATACCATCTGATAATGATTATATTCAAGACCAGTTACAAATGTGCCTTGAAGAGAATTTAATAGAAATAACACCAGATATGACAGATGCCGATAAAAATTATGCAAAAATACAGAATCAAACTACAAATACAACATGTAAAACAAAACAATTGCAGGTTATTATGGAAAATATGTCATGGAAATTACCTAATTAAAAACTATATTACTATTAGATATATGGATAGAAATTCATTATTATCACATTTAAAACCATCATTTAGAGAATTTATATTATATATTATGTTACTTATATTATTGGTAATTGTTATGAATTTATATCATAGTAATAGTATACAATTAACTGTAAATAGAATATCTAGATGTGAACGCAGTCAACGCGATATTTCTGCAGTTGGTGTATACACTGCAACTGCAGTTAATAAAGATCAGATACCTTTATTTGATATTACATATGACTTAAAAAGTAAGGTTTTTAATTCGAAATGTAGATTACCTAAAGGACGTGTTGCAAATACTTTCTATCAACAAGTACCTGTATATGATTTTGTGCAAAAGAAAGTGGTATCAGATAAACCAATGACAATTCCAATATGTTATTCTAATAAAGATTATACATCTGCAAAGAATGGGCCATTTACGTATGTTGGATATGGACCTTTACTAGATTTTATAGAATCGGGCGGTGCATTAACATATATGTTTGATAATCCTGATGGAACTCCTGCATCACAGAAATGCCCGTCAATTTCGCAGCCTGCAGTACCAATAGCTGCGCAGCCACTTATATTACCACCCAGTCCGCCTACAGTTATACGATTAGGTCCACCTCCAGTAGTTACAATAGTATCACCTCCAGTAGTTACAACAGGACCAGTAGTTACAACAGGACCACTAGCAACTGCGACAGGAAGTCAGAGCGGAGGTAGCGGTGATCGGAGTTAATAGTATCAATCATAAAATAAATAAAAATATAATATAAGTAAATGGAGGATATAAGATGGTTTATTCCAACAATAAAAGAAGCGATATTATTTATTATGATACTCTTTTTGTTAATATTAACTATGAATTTATATCATAATAATACAATACAATTAATTGTAAATAATATATCCAGATGTATTCGCGATGCTAAAATTGCAAATTCCTCAAGTAATATTTATACAGTCACCGCAGTTAATAGATTAAAAGTTCCATTATTTGATATTACATATGATTTAACTGCAAAAACATATACTATTAAATGCCGGTTACCAACAGGTAATGTAGTTAATAATTTTAATGAGCAAATACCTGTATATGATTTTGTAGAAAAACAAACTGCACCGCAACTTATTAATATTCCACTTTGTAATAGCGATAAAGATTATACATCTATTTTATATAGACCATTTACATATACAGGATATAGTCCTTTAGTTAATTTTATAACATCGAAGGGTGTTATAACAGATATGTTTGATGGTAACGGAGGCCTTGGAGGGGGTGGAAGCGGTGTAACCGTCGGGGGCGGTGTAACCAGATGTTCTGCTTCTGTTGTAAATAGCTACAAAACAGCGGCGGCGGCGACAGCGGCGGCAAATGGCGGAGCGCCATAAAGAAATATATATTATGAAATTAAAGGATGTCAGATATAATAAGTTTTATAAAACCCTCAGCAGATGAAGCAGTTGCTTTTATAACTATGTTCTTTATATTAATAGTATCACTTCAACTTTATCAATCAATAGTCATTACAAATCGCGTTAAAAATGATTCATTATGTTATAAAAATAAGATTAACGGTATCAATGATACAATCAGTGTAAATGTCCAAAATACTGATGGAACATCACTCTATGGTATAAATTATAATATTCCAAATAAAAGTGTAGCACTTTCTTGTATGTGTCCTACAGGAAATGTAGCTAATAAATTCGATAATATTAAAGTATACGGTTTTGACACACATACATCACAATATTCGGGGTCTCTGTGGTGTAGTTGCGATTCCCAATATTCTTATCCATATAGTAATATATTTGGTTCAGCAGAACAAGCAGATTTTTTTGCAGTCATAAGGCAAATTCTAATTAACACCTGGTTTTCAGTTGATACTGACCTTAGTTCTTATGAAAATATAATTAATGATAGTATAAATATAAGTGCTGTTAATAATACTAATAATACAAATATAGGTATTATAATTAATGTTTTAATAGATAGTACTGCATTACCTTTAACAACAAATAATGCAGATACAAATGTAATTGCTAATAATCTAAATGAAATAACAACTTTACTCGATCCACACACTCCGAATCCAAATCCATTGTTTTCAAATCTGAGATATTATGATAATCTTTCTTTAAAAACACCTCCCGGTGCCGTAGTAAATAATAAAAAAATAACAGCTACATATTTAGTGCAAGGATTTCAAATGCAATCCGAATATTCAAAGAACTTCAATTATAGTGGTGATCCAGATGTTATCAGATATATGGAAACCGATGACACATATGTATTTGATAGAAACTTAACTCATTAAATTAGACGGTTGATAAAGTTGCGAACATTGTTTCTAATTGTTTTCTTTGGTCATTGTTTAGTGTTTTTTTAGGATATTTAATAGTAAATATTATTATTAAATTACCATTATATTGTGTCATTCCTTTTCCGGAAATTATATATTGTTTTCCTGGTTCAATAATTCCGAAAGTATCAATATTCATGGAAATATCCCCTGCAAAATATGGTATAGTAATTTGTTTACCAATAACAGATTCAGTAAAAGATATTGTTAATTTATGTATAAGATTATTTCCCTCGCGCGCGAAATTCTTATCTTCATCAATTAATATTTGTAATACTAAATCACCGGGCGTTTCTTTAATATTTTGTATTTGTTCACCCAAACCGACAAGGCGTATTTCGTGTCCATGAGTTACTGCCTTGGGAATATCAATATCCTGTTTTTTATCGATAGTATATGTTGTATTTCCTGCACATTCAGCGCAATCCTTGCGCCCTTTAGATATATATCCAGTAGCATTACATTTTCCGCATGGACGATTTATCATCTGTGTAAAGATAGCTACACGATGCATCTCTGTTATCATACCAACACCTTGGCAATCATTGCAAGTACTTTTACATTTACAGCATGTTTTTGTTAAAATAATCTTAATTGTCTTACGAACACCGTGGTATGCTTCGGCCAAAGATATATGAATAGGATGTGTATTATCATTTCTGCGAATATGTTGATTTTGTTGAGGACCGTTAGGGCCATTAGGGCCGCCCGGGCCGCCATGCATATTAAAATGGAAGGCACCTCCGCCACCAAAAGGGTCATGGTGCATTCCGCCACCGCCAAACATTTGAGCGAAAATGTCGTGTGGATTTATGCCACCGCCGCCACCACCATTTTGCATACCTCCTGATTCGAGGCCTTGATCACCGATTTGATTATAGTGCGCTCTTTTCTGATCATCACTTAAAATTTCATATGCAGATGAGATTTCTTTAAATTTTGCTTCGTCACCACCTTTATCAGGATGATGTTGTACTACAAGTTTCTTATATGCCCTGCGAATATCTTCTGGAGATGCATCATTTGAAAGACCTAATGCATCATATAGCTTCATTTAGGTATAAAAATAATCGAAATCCTTATATAGATTATTACGTATTCATTTTATTACTACTTTTTTTATTAGTTATTTTTATTACTCTACTCATTTTATTTATCGTATTAATAATCTATTTACTCTATCATGGTGTTCACTAATTTTTTGATCTCTTTCTTTTAGTTTTCTGAGTCTTTCTTCTTCTTTTCTTTTATCTAATTCTTTTTGTCTTGCAGCGCTTCTTAATTCTTCTTCTGTTGGCGGTTTTTTTATTATTTTATCGCGAGTCTTCTCATATTCCGATACTGATCTATATTCTTTGCGGGACTTTATTGTACCAGGGTCAATAAGTCTGCTTGTACTATGTGCGACTAAATAATCTGAATATTGAAGACCGCGGTGATCAGAAACGCCTTCGTTTGTACTACTGAAATCTGATGGTCTATCTCCGCCGAGTTCGGTATATTGTATTGATTTTGCCAATGGTAGTGCTTGGGGTTCTGCATATTTAATAACTTGTTTACCGGCAATTGGCATATTAGTGACATTTTCATCAAATTTCTTATTAAAATCATTTGAATTAAATTTATTCATAACTTTGGGAATAGCTATATCTCCTCGTATTTTTGAAGATTTCTCCATTATATCTCCATATCCTACAGAATTCCCATACTCATCATCTTCAAATCTATTTTCCTCAAAAGTTCTATTAAATCTATCTAAAAACTCCAAGTCAACACGGTCACCCCCTCCCGCACCGCTAGCACTACCTCTTGGTAATTGTGACGGGTACGACGGATGTGTCGGATGTGTTTCTTGTTGACGCTGCTGATGCGCGGGTGCAAAATTATTACTTACATAATCTTTATAGCCGTTTTTTAAATCACCGTATTGTTTATCTGCTTCGCGATTTTTATATTCTTGTGCAAGAATTTTAAAAGCATCACTCACTTTCTGAAATAATATTTCAGAACCGCCTTTATCAGGATGTACTAATTTAGCAACGCGTCTATATGCGTTTTTTAATTCTTCCCATTCAAAATTCTTAGATAATCCAAATACTTCATATGGATCCATATCTAATTCTGCACCTGGATTTGACGAAATTGAATTATAATATTTTTCATATGTAGAATTTCTGGATGGATTATTACCCATTCTCTATTCTTATAAAATGTATAGTTTCTTAATGTATTCCCGCAAATCAATTCTATCAATTCCTAGAATATTTATTACGTTTAGATAAAACAGTTAAACTCATAACAACTTTAAAGTCTTTCGTATCATATAATGTGCCATCGGAATTTAATATAGAAATTTTAAATTTGCGTATATTTCCTGCGACTGGATTAAAGGTATATATAGATGAATCTGTTTCCATTAAAACACTGGATGAATCATAGAAGGTAACTCCATTTGGATTCGTAATAAAATTTGCAAAAGCTGATTTTATGAGGGGTGTTCCGGTAATAATATGATTATAGTCATTTAATTGCAAATAAACAGAACTTGGTTGTAAATTTGAACTCGAACCGCCATACATATAGAATTTATACATCCGAATACCTAATACATCGCGTAATGGTGGTTGACCTGCTGTATCTAAATCTATAATAAAATTATTTGCTTTACTATAAATTGTAGTATCTCTATGGTCTGAATCTAACACTAATAGATTTGTGAGGATTTTTGTATCTGTATTATAATTTGTTTTATCGTTATCAATGTTCATTTATTATATATATGGATAAAATATAATAATAAACTTACATGAAATTCCATGAAATTACATAAATTCCATAAAAATGAAATATAAAAAAAGAAAATTTGATTTCATTTATTCTCCTTTATTAAATTAAATAAAGGTGAGGAATGCCTCCGAATGTCAAAAAAGTGTGTAAAAACAATTCACAGTTTAAATACACTGGTAAAGAATCATCTCCTCTTGGGTTGGGATATTGTGCACTTTCTGAGAATGTAGGAACCAAAAAAGTAGGGAATGATGATACAGAATGGATTGTTGGAATGAAAAATGGCATGCGCGTATGGGTGCGATGTCCTACCGAATTAAATAAAGAAACTCCTGTATTGAAGAAAAAATCTGTAGAGGCCGCAGAGTCTGAGTCCGAAGATGAATCAGAGTCTGAGGCTGAGGCCGAGGCCAAACATGAGGCTAAAGCCAAGCCTGAACCTGCTAAGAAACCTGAGCCTGCTAAGAAACCTGAGGCTAAAGCCAAACCTGAACCGGCTAAGAAACCTGAGCCTGCTAAGAAGAAACCTGAGGCTAAAGCCAAAACTGAGCCTGCTAAGAAAGTTGAATCTGAGTCTGAGTCTGAGTCTGAATCAGAGTCTGAATCCGAATCCGAGTCTGAATCCGAATCTGACGAAGAAGAGAAAAAACCCGAACCAGTTAAGAAAGCAGCGACGAATGTGGCTGCACCCGTTGTTTCTAAGAAAAAGGCAGAGCCAGAAGTTAAGCCGGAAGTTAAGCCGGAAGTTAAGCCGGCAGTGGAAAAGAAGATGACTGTTGCTCAGAAAAAGAAGGCGGATGCTGCAGCAGCGAAGGCTGTAGAAGAGACTGCAGCAGATGCTAATGAACCAGAGAAGAAAAAGCGTCAATTGACTGATTATAATATATATGTTGCTTGGAAAATTGATCAAATCACGAAAGAAGACACTGACAAGAAACTTTCACATCGCGAGAAATTAGGAATAGCCGCAAAAGAATGGGGAAAACTGGGCGACACAAAAGAAGAAGAAATGAAGAAAGCACGACTATTTAAGAAATAAATGCCGTTAAATGACTGAGCATTAATTCTTTCCAATACATCTTACAATCATACCAATACATACTACATGTTTCCAATAATTTCAAATATTCATTTTTGGATTCTATATTATTTATAATAGATACAGCGTCATTCCAATCTTCTACAATAATAAATGGAGGTTCACCTAAACTTCTCGGAAATACATAATGATGATATGATGGGGTATATTGAATATTTCTACCGTCATTTGCAATCACAATAGGAACCGCGCCACCTTCAAGTGCTTCATATAATCGCGAGCATTCCATTATAATCTTTCCCGGCGGACAGATTACATATTTAGATTTTTGAATTAATTTTACATATTCTTCAGTTGAAAGACCTTCGGATGCATTAAACGTTCCTGCAGGTGTCTCGTGTATTTTATAAGGTTCTAAGTTCATTTTAAAAATCTGTAATGGTAATGATCTTTCCGGGCCATGGACAGCACCTGCAAAACTCCATAAATAGTCTTTTTGATTTTCTTTTTCTTGGTCTCCTTGTCCTTGGTCTTCTTGTCCTTGGTCTTCTTGTACTCCTTGGTTTTCTTGTCCTTGGTCTTCTTGTACTCCTTGGTTTTCTGCAGGTTTTTGTGCCTGTGATATATATTGTGTGAATCCGTTTTTATATGCACATGGGAAATGGGTTACTTTCGGATTTTCATAATATTTTGGATGAATATAATTACGCCAAATAAATTTACAATATGGATTGTTTATAAAAGAATCCATTTTAATTGACAATATCTCTTCACTTAAATATATTACGCCGAAATCATGTTTAATATCAATTATTTGATGCTCAAATTCATGCCAAAAACTTGTAATAAAAACACAGGGTGTATTTGGATACTTGTTTTCTTTTTCATTTTGACTTATATATAATGTATCTGAAGGTAATATATATTTAATCCATTCTGTCTCGAAATCACATATATTATCTCTCCATACACATAAATGCATTTTTATTGTAAACAAATGTATTTCTTAAATAAAAAATAAACAATAAAAATATTATACTAAATTTAATTTACTTACATGAACCATTGCACCGTTTATCTTTACAACACGAGTACCGTTATTATTCAGAGAAACTTTGCGAGTGTATTTCTTTCCGGCTCTAATAAAAGTCACTTTCTGACCTCCACCTATATATTGACTTGAAGAGGAAGGATTTCTTTGAGACGGTTTCGGTAGTGGTGGTGGTGGTAGTGGTGGTGGTGGTGGAGCAGAATGAGGCCGTGTAAATTCTGTAGTTTTCGGTGTTTTATAATTAGCAGAATGTCGCCGCCTTGCCTGTAGTACAGGACTAGAACTACTAAAATTATTATATTTTTTTAATATTTCGTCTTTATTTATTATATGAGGAGAAGGCTTAATAATAAATGGAGTATTAGAATTATCAGTCATATTTATATATACTTAGTAGCTATTTTTTTTCGGTAGGGCAGGTAATCTCTGGGTATTCGAAAGATGTTTCCGCCTTGCGTTTCTTGTTATTTTCCACCAGTTTCTTGCATTGTTCTATATCTGATTTGATGCGGACGCTCAATACATATGTATGAATATCCTGTATCATAATCATTCGGTGTTTGGCATCTCCCAGATTCATTATAGAAACAATTGTTTCCATAAACACTTGCTCACTTGGAGTCATCATGGAAATTTTCTGTACAAGTTGCATAAATCCAGGACTCTGTGGTGTCGAGATATTGATAACATTCGAAGTGAGTGGCTGATTAACATTAATCACACTCTTTGCAACTGGACGAAACGCAGGAGCGACGTCATCCATTTCGCGACTGTTTTAACTGTTTATATTTATTGTAATAAAAGATATGTTAAAGCAAATCAAATTTTATAAAATTCGTATTTAGGGAAATAAAAATTGATTTTATATAATTTACATAATATAAAAGCATATATAAATGGATAAAAATATCTTGCTATTTGACACAAGTTACTATGTGTTTTACAGATATTTTGCTACTCTGCGGTGGTATGGATTTCAAAAAGAGACTCCAAAAGACCTAGATCATTCCAAGATTCATGAAAATGAAGAATTCATAACTGCATTTAAGAAACACATTGACCAAGATTTTGCTAAACTGCAAAAGAAATGGGAAATCGAAAAAAGTAATATTATATTCTGTGCAGATTGCGCACGTGCAGATATTTGGCGCATGGAGATATTTCCTGATTATAAAGGTTCACGTAAAATTGCTTCTACATTCAATGGTAATATATTTCATACATTTTATAAATATATTGAAGACGAAAAATATACTATAATTTCTGGTAAACATCTTGAAGCAGATGATGTAGTCTATTTGATTGTACATACAATCAAAGAGTTGACACCGAAACATAAACAAATAATCATTATAACAAATGATAATGATTATTTGCAAATAAAAAGTACAAATGTCGAGATATATAATATGATGGGAAAAGATATTGCTTTGCGCACTGAAGGAAAACCGGAAAACGATTTATTGAAAAAGATACTGATAGGTGATGTAGCTGATAACATTATTAACATTTGTCCAAAAATGGGCGAGAAGACAGCGCAGAAATTAATAACTATGAACGAATCTGAACGCGAAGAATGGATTGACTCTAAAGGATGTCGTAAACAATATGAACTCAATAAAACACTTATTGATTTCCGCAATATACCAAAACAATACTCGGACCCACTCGTAAAATATTTGAAAGAAGAATATTTCAAAACTGAATAAAAACTGAATAAAAACTGAATAAAAACTGAAATAAAATAGATTTCTATATAGTGAAGTATTGTATAATAATTAATTAAAGTATTTATATATAATAATGGCTGATTCTTTTTTGGGATCTGGTAAAAATACTAAAAGTAAAAGTAAGAAAACAGCACGGGCGGCACCACGGGTCGCACCACGTGAACTTACTGTTAAAAGCATTAAAAATATAATTGACGAATTTCAGGGATCTTCCACATTTAATGAATTAAAAGAAATAATAAAAAGAAAGAGATTTCAAATAAATGAAGATGCTGCAGCTAATGCTGAAATGGCATTTAATAGTAATAATGAGGGAAATAATATTAAAACACGTCCAGATGCATTAGCAACTGTAATTAAAATTTTGTTAAATAAGAATGAGAGAGGTCAAAAATTAAAAGAGAAAAACTCAAAAGAAAGTTCAGAGGCTTCATCAGATTCGCGCACTCCATCTAAAAAGTCCAAAAAATCTAAAGAAGATAGTGATGATTTATGTATGAAATTTATGAATCAACTTAGTAATATAGCACAAAAAAAGGGTGATAATAGAAAAGAAGATATAATGAAGAAAAAAATAAATGAAATAATTGAAAATTATAAAAAAGAATGTAATAAAACTATAAATAAAGAACAAGAAACGGTTATTCAAAAGGAGTTGGCACCTTTAATAAAGGGTGGAGAATTTTTAACCGCAACTATAGAAACTATGCTCGAAATTTTAAAAAATAATTCTACAAAAAGTCTTGGACTTGAAAAAGGAAAAGATTACATTATTATTGAAAACGAATCTGATAAAAAAGAGATACCTCGCGATAACATTAAGAATAGACCATATGGGTTAGATAGATGGTTAAATAATGTAAACGTAGAGGAAAAAACAAAAACTACAATTGACAATTTATTAAAAAACAGTTCTTTTGATGTTAAAAATGAAGACTGCAGAAAACAATTAAATAAATTACTTGATGGTATACCAATATTAATACCTTTAGAATTTATTATAGAATTTAATAAAAATGAAAATAATGATAAAATAAAAAGTATAATACAGGCTATACCATTCGAAAATAAAAATTTGAAATCTACATTTTTATATGCAAAATTAGTTATATTCCGCAAAAGCGGCGATGGAAAAGGTAAAGTAGATACATCTAAACACGATTTTGATAAGGAGTTAGATTTTAAATTAATAGCTGATAAGAGTACAAATGGTCCAGTTATTAGTATTAAATTTCTCCCCGATAATTATTCAGCACTTGAAAAGTTTTCGCGTTATGATACAAGTGATATAAAATATAGTAAAGAAACATATACACCGACTGTGAATTGTCCAAATTATGTAGCTAAAATGAAAGAATTGAATCGTGTTTTTATAATATGTGATACATTAAAAGATTTTGGTACTACGAAACAGTTTATAGATAAACAGTTTGGAAAACATCCTGAATTTTTAAATATTAAAGACTCACCTCCGAAACATTTTAAAGATATAATAGAAAAGGAAAACGTTTTCCCAAATTGTACGCCACTTAAAATAGAAAAATATAGGAATTCATCTTATAGTAAATTAGCAAATATAATCAAACAAAATACAAATTGCATTGAAATCGAAGTAGTAAAAACAGATGAAGAAAATTTTAAAAAACTTTGTAATAGTTTTTTTGTTACTATTATGACAGATTTTTTTAGAAAAAATTATATTGTTAATAATCAGACAATTATACCGTATAGTATATATGGTCATTATTTACATACAACTGTTGCAGATTTATATGATAGAGGAAGAGCAGCGGAAAATATAAAATTACTCATTAGTGGGAGTCCTTATTCTTTAAAAAAAGAGGAATTGGAATTGCATTCTTTAGATACTATAGGGTGCATTAACCGTGATGTAAATATTGTATATAATGGTAGCGATGTATTAAAAAATATTGATACATTAAAGCAAGATGGATGTGTTCCAGTTGAAAATAATAGTACTTTAATAAATAGAATAAATAACTGTTTTATTACCCCTCCTGAAAAAATTGAGGAAAAATTAAGATGGATTATGTATGATATAAAATTAGCTGCTGATTCTTTATGTGCAAAGGCAGCTCAACATTTCGATTGTGTATTTGTTAGTGGCGATCAGTTAGCAGTATATAAAGCAAGAATGCATGGTTGTGATGCTGTTCTTTTAGAAAAAAAAAGAGAGAACGAAAGTGTTTATATATTTACATTTTACAAATCTTGTAATTCATCTGGAGAAGCATCTGGAGTGGCGGCGGCAGAAGCAGCAGCGGTGGGCGGTCCTGTCGGTCCTGTCTATACGGATATGGATATTATTAAACTTAAAAAGGAGATAGCAGAAAATTTATTTACTAAATTAAAAAATTATAATATTCAGTATAAATATTTAACATATTTTCTAATTATTATAACTCGCAATTATGGCAATTCTGAAGAAAATAATCACCCTATCAAACAATTAATAGATCTTAATATATTTTTAAATGAAAATGTAACTATTAATGATAGCCAAAAATATAAATCAGGATATTTTAATATATATAAAGATATTGATTTATTAAACCATTTAAAAGACCCTGACGAAGAATCTTTTAAGGATTTCCTCACAAAAATAGAAGATACTCAAGAAGTCAAACGTATTATTATACAAATCTTTGACCAGCTTGGGATACCTTTGCCTCAGAGAGGTGGAGGTAGAAACCAAAAGCGCGGTGGCGGCGGTGTTGATAGTGAAGAAGATATATTAGAATGGATTTTATTATATCTTAAATATCTCGATAAGGATACTGGGTATCAATATTTCTTCTTACCTAAATTCATTCTATTATTATATATAAATATAGGTAAATTATCACCAGATACTCCTGAGCATAAGAAGTATTTTATGGCAAATAACTATAGCTATATTCGCAATTATATTGATTCATTCTATGTACGCGAATATGGTTTGGTGAGTGCTCTCGATTATGCAAAATGCGCTTTTATAGGATATAAACAAATTTATAGTGAGAGTGAAAAACATAATAAACTCATATCTTATAAAAAGGAAATGGGCATGAAATATATAGAACCTGGATTACCGGTTATTATAACAAAAACAAAAAAACAAGTAGAATTACCTGTAAATTTGAGATTAGCCGCGGAAACTAGGCCGGCTGCTGTTGATACAGAAATGCTTCATACAAAAACACCGTCGCCACCTTCACTGCTGCATAGTCCACGGAGTCAACGGAGTCAACATACATTAAAGTCGAGAGGACAAAAACGCACTCGAAAATCTTCTGAAGGAGGGCCGGCAGGGCCATCAAGGAAATCTTTATTTAATCATGGGGAAAAAAGAACCAAATTGCCTTAAAAAATGAAAAGTATTTAAAGGTTTGGTCGTTATCCTTATATGGACACCAAAGTCTTTAAATGGCCTCTGGGTTTTTTTCTGTCGTGGGCGGCGGATCCGGTGGTGGATGTATGGCCAATGAAGACGAAATGTGGAGTTTATTGAGTGAACTTCGCGGTGATTCTCCCAAACTTCCTGAGGAACTTGAATTGGATTGTTGTGAAAAATGTAAGGGAATACAGTTAATTATTGATGAAGGACAGAATATATGTTTAGAATGTAATACTGTCCAAAGTAGAATTATAGATGTTACTGCTGAATGGAGATATTATGGTATTGATGATAGTCGCGATGGAGACCCAACGCGGTGCGGTATGCCATCGAATGATTTATTACCGAAATCTTCGCTCGGTTCAATAATTGGTGGACGTAAAGGGGACAATCGTGATATGAGAAGAATTCGTATGTATCAAATGTGGAATTCTATGCCATATTGGGAGAGAACATTGTATAATATTTTTGATAAATTAACAAATAATACTACAAATCACGGAATACCTTCGAAAGTTATTGAGGATGCGAAGGTTCTGTATAAAAAAGCAAGTGAGAAAAAGATTAGTCGTGGTGATAATAAAGATGGACTTATTGCGTCTTGTATTTATTACGCATGTTTAATTAATAAATTGCCGCGGTCACCAAAAGAAATAGCAAGGATGTTTCATATTGACCCGAATGTGCTCACGAAAGGAAACGCGCGTTTTCAGATATTATTGCAAATTAATGTAGATTCATCGAATCCGGATGATTATATTACACGCTTTGGTTCGAGACTCAATATGAATTATACAGATGTGCAAAAATGTAAAGAATTTGCAAAAAAATTAGACGAATTGGAAATAGTTTCTGAGAATGCGCCTACATCAGTTGCGGCGGGCGCATTGTTCTATTATTGTACACTGAATGATTTAGATTTCAGTAAAAAACAGATAGCAGATGTATGTGAAGTATCAGAGGTAACAATAACAAAATGCTATAAAAGATTATTAAAATATAAGGACCTTTTTCATCCTACAAATAAAATTTAATTTTTTCGAAGTTTAGCTATCATATCGTCTTTCGTTTTGCACCCTTTGAAACTTACTCCGCGTTTCTTAGCACGCTCTTTCAATTCCTCAACAGTACATGTATCCAATGATTTCTTTTTAGTCTTTCCTCCTTCGAGTCTTTCTGGAGAAGGAGGTGCTGGCACTACTCTTGATGAGTAGTTTCTAGGAAAACATCCAGGCTGAGTTGGGTCTCCCGTACCTCTCGTACATAGTCCTGTGGCGGCAGTTGCTGCTCTACTTGCTGCTCTTGCTGCTTTCCTTGCTGTTCTTACTGCTGTTTTTACAGTTTCAGGAAAAAGAGATCCATATCGTTCTCTTAGATGCTTTTGTCTCTCTAATTCATATTGGTTCTGTTGTTCCTTTTGGATAAGTCCTCTCAAATAAGGGCTTTCTGTCATCCACAAAGCAGGAGCCATTATAATATATAAAGAGATTTTTTGGGGGGTAAAATAAAATATAATTCAATATTAAATGGCCGATGCTTTATCTCTTGCTTATTTAGTGAAAACTACTTATAAGTCTTTATCGTTAAACAAAGAAGGTTTTGATGGCACAAACAGTGGCAGTGGCGCAAGCAGTGCCAGCAGCGGCGCCGCGGCAAACACACCTTCGTCTACTCCGAGTTCTTCTTCGAACAGTGTACCAGCGCCTGTCGTTTCCGTAATAACACCATCTGCTACTAAAATAAATACAACTGGTGGAATCATTGCAGGGGTTTTCTCATTTATATTTATTATTGTATTTGGATCATATGCTGCATATTTAAGTTGGCGTTCAAATTCGCTCATTAACTGGGGAACTGGATGGAAAATATTCTTTGGATTCTTCGCATTTTTATGCGGATTCAATTACCTCGTATCTTACTTAATATTTAAAGCAGATTTAGTCGCTTATATCAGAAGATCAAAAGGAGAAATTATATAAATTTTTAGATGCGCATGGGCGTAGCGGCATAGATGGCGTAGATGGCGATTGTTTAGAAATCGTCATCGGGGTTTGCTTTTAGTGTCTCTGACATAGCTGTTTGGCCTGCTACGAATGACACTGGTTTTGCATAGGAAGCATTACGCACTTCGAAGAAACTGGCTTTGACTTCACTTGCGCTTTTCTCCATAAATTGGAATGGGTTTGTTTTGTTATACATCTTGTTATATCCAAGAGTAATAAGAAGACGGTCGGCGATATACATAATATATTCTGTCATTAAATCTTCATTCATACCTATCATTGAGCATGGAATTGCCTCTGTAATAAAGTGCTTCTCAATTTCAACTGCTTCTGACATCATTGATTGTATTATTTCCTCCGAAACGCGATTGTTTAATTTAGAATACAGAAGACATGCGAAATCTGTATGAATAGATTCATCACGGGCGATGAGTTGATTTGCGAAACTCAGACCCGGGAGAATTCCACGGTCACGGAGCCAGAATATAGCACAGAAACTGGCAGAAAAGAAGAGACCTTCTACAATTGCAAACGCAATCAAGCGCTGTCCGAATGGTAATATTTCCGCATTTTCGCTTTCTTTACCAATCCATTTAATAGCCCAGTCAGCTTTCATTTTAATAGCTGGATAGTTTTCAACCGCATTAAAAAGTCTGTTTTTCTCTTCTACATCACGAATATAAGTATCGATGAGAAGACTGTATGTCTCTGAGTGAATAGCTTCATTTGCATTTTGAATAGCATAGAAATTCTTTACTTCGGCAATAGGAATTTCGTTGGAGAAATTCTTTGATAAATTTTCCATTACAATACCGTCACTTGCTGCAAAAAATGCAAGGACGTGGTTTATAAAATATTTCTCATCCGGAGTCAGTTTCTCTATATCAGCTATATCTAATGCGAAATTGATTTCATCGGCAACCCAGAAAGCAGATATCAGTTTTTTATACATTTCGTATACATCCGGATATTGTATCGGAAACATGACATATTTATTTTTAGTTTCTTGTAAAAGTTCTTCTTCCATAGTTCGTGCCTATATATGTCTAAAGATAAAAGTAATGTCAATTTTTAAGTTTTATATATAAATACTAAAATTCTTATATCTCTTTATATTAAATAGAATATGCCAATAACGCATAAGAAGAAAAGAAGTAAACACCCTCAAACCGAAAGAGGAGGAATGTTAAGAGCCATTGCAGCAGCCGCATATGCTTTAACACGAACACCAAAGGGTACATCTAAAGTGGGGCCAGCGCCCACGCCCAAAAACCCTTTCGATACACAAAAATTTTGGAATATTCTCTCCATTATAGCAAATAATAATCCATATCAACCAATAGAATTCACTGCAGAACAATTAAAAGACCCATCATTTCAAGAATATAAATTAAATTACGCAAAAATATACTATAATAGAATAAAGAATAATGAATTTTTAATAAACTATTATGAAACTCATAACCCCAATGAATATGAAGAAATGAATACAATTTTTAACTATGCACTGTATCGGTTAAATAAAAAAGTTGCAGAAGAACAAAGACAACAAAAACAATTTGCTGAAGAACAAGCAAAAGAAGTGCGTTTTGCGAATACTTTTGCATCAATGCAAATAAAAGCAAAAAAAAAAAAAACAGCCTTAAACGTCAGTATAGTTGGCAGTATTAGTAAAATAAAAATTGTAGAAGATTTAATAAAAGCCATAAAAACAGATAAAACAAAAACTTTAAATGAAATACTCAGCTTCATAAGAAACAACAAACAAGTTGATAATTCTGAAAATAAAAAATTATATGATGAAATAAGTAACATGACAATAGGCGAATATTATAGATTTAATAAAAAACAAGAATTTGAAAAAAAAGTTAAGGGAATAAAGTTACTAATATTAAAATTACAAAATGATATTGACATATTAAAAGATAACCCTGAATATAGTGAGTTAATTAAAGACAATGAACATACTATTGAAATACTAAAAAGACGACTTACAGAAATACTACCTGAAGATGAGTTAAATATACTTACCCTTCCAACCGCACCACAGCATAGTCCTGAATTTGGTAAAGTTGGAGGTAAAAGAGAACCCAGAAGAACAAAGACTAGTAGTAAAACACCTAAATCTGAAAGTAGTACTCGACCGAGCACGAGGACCGTGAGGACCGCGAGTGCTGCTGCAATAGGTACTACCAGAAGAAGCAGATTAAAGCGTAAACTTCCTTATAGCGCATCTGGTTTTGGAGTTACGCTCGTATCCGCAGGTATCCTGAATGCTGATATAAATACAATGAAACCACCGTTCAGTGAAAATATTACACAAGAAATAATTAATGATTATGCAAATCGTTATCGCACTCGTATATTGGATAATTCATTATTACAAAATTATTATAATGACCATGAAGAAAATTTAGAAAAAGAAAATAGACACATTTATAATTTCGCGCTTAATATATATCTTCATCCCGAAAGATACCATGGTAATAATAAATAAAATTTTACATTACTTTACATTATTTTTTCTATCTTATAAATAGACTGCAATCTATGAATACTGATAATAAAAAGAAAGAATATTTTGCTGGCGGTGGAAGTGGCGGTGGGAGTGGTGGGGGCGTCGGGAGCGGAGGCATAGGGGCTGTTGTTGCCGGTGCGGCTGTGGCTACTGCAGCATCTGGTGGAGCAAATAATACCGCTTCGTCTCAATGCATAGAATCTGACAAAAGTTTTTATTGTAAATTAACACGATTTACTAAAGAAATACAAATGATATTATTCCTCATTGTACTATTTTTGGCTATTATGTATTTAATTTATTATTTATCGTTAATGAGTGGTCGCGGGATTGGTAACGGGAGCGGGAGTGGAAGGGGACGTGGGCGCAGTTTAAGAAGACGCTAAATAGCCTTCATATTTATTGCCATCATATTCTTGGAATACGAGTCCTTGGTCTTTGTGAGCAGTTGTCGGGTCTTTTTTAGCTACAGTATCTGGAAACTGCTCTCCATTCCATGCATACCAATTTATGAATCCAATTGGTCTTTCCGGAAGACTATTTTGCTGTTCAGCATCTTTCGGCGGAATATTTAATGGATTTCTCAGACATTCACACATATAATCCCATATCATGCAATCAATTGTACGCACTCCTGCGGGGTCTTCTATTATTTTTTTATATAGAATTTTTGCTCCTTCAAGTGTTATTCCATATGCTTGTAAACAATATACAGGAATACGTGCTACATGTGCGTCAAAACCACATCCACAATGATGACCCATATAGAGCATGTCATAATTTGGCGGTGTAATTTCAAAATACTTTGGTGCTAATATATCCCATTTATTATGGAAAACCACGTCATCTTCAAATACTATCGACCATGGTATTTCTTTTTCAATAATCTCTTTTAAGACACCTAAATGAGATAACATAATCGCCTGATGATGAGGATGATTTATAGGGTCATTGAATTTTCCATCAGTCGGTTCAAAACGCGGATTCCCATGCTCAGTCTTCCAAATATTTGGCATATCTGCAGTTTTTCCGTCAATAGCTACAAAACGATTAATATTTGTAAAGCCGGCATCTTTGACACGCGCGAGGGCATTCTGCAGTCTTTCTGGTTTTTTATCAAGATTAATGATAAAAACATGACCGTCAAGGAAATCTCCCCAAGATGAAGGAATTTTCGACATTTTAATTTTCAAAATGTAGCTATATTAGTTATAGAAGAATTCTTTATATAAGATATAGGCGACCAAAATATGGTCGTGTGTAATATTTATGGGTAAATAGTTATATCCACCCACCATTCTTGTGTCATTTTGTAAAGTACTTAAAGACATACATATTATATATAATAAAATATAATGGAAAATAAATTACCTCCACCAGACACTGAACATAGAGCGATTATAGATTCGGGTAAAGAAGGATATAATATTATTGTAAATGCAGTTGCAGGATCTGGGAAAACTACAACTGGTTTTCATTTTGCAAATGAAATCAATAACGATATCTTAATGATAACATATAATAAATCTCTGCAATATGATGTAGAAAATAATATACAAAAATATGGTATTACAAATATAAGCCCATATACGTATCATGCATTAGCTGGTATAATTTATAATGAATGTAACACTGATATCCATATGGATAATATAATAAAATATAATACACCACCAAAATCCATAATATCTCAATCAATTATAATAATCGATGAAACACAAGACCAATCTGAATTATATTATAAATTTATAAAAAAATTATTAAAAGATGCAAATAAAAAATTTCAATTAATAATTATGGGAGATGTTAATCAAGTTGTTTATAAAGTAAAGGGTGCCGATTCACGCTTTCTTAGTTTTGCTGATGAAATTTGGAAAGAATATGGTCAATTTAAACATTTACATATGAGTACATCATATCGCTTAACAAAACAAGTAGCTTTTTTTATAAATAAAGTTATGTTGGGGAAAAACAGAATAACTGCAATTAAAGATGGCCCTCCTGTAGATTATATTATTATTAATGTATATAATATATTTGATACTACTATAAAACCTATACTAGATAGTAAAAAATATAGACCTGACGATATTTTTATTTTAGCACCAAGTGTAAAAGGAAACGACAGTCCTATAAAAAAAATAGAAAGATCATTAGTAGAATATAATATTAAAAATCCTAAAAACAAATATCCAATATACTTTCCTTCAAATGATGATTTTGGGGGTTCATCACATGAAAGAAAAGGTAAAATAGCATTTGATACATTTAATAGTTCAAAAGGAAGAGAAAGAAAGTTAGTTTTATTATTATCATTTGATTCTTCATATTATAAATATAATGGTAAAGATGAGTCAAAATCTATATGTCCTGATCTTTTTTATGTAGCCGCATCAAGAGCTAAAGAAAAATTAATAGTATTTCATCATTATAAACATGACTATCTTCCCTTTTTAAAAACACAAAACTTATATAATAATAATATCAAAATAATAACAAATAATCCTTTGGAAATAACAGATATTAAAGAAAAAGAGTACATAAATACATCTCCTACAAAATTGGTTGAGTATTTGACAAATGATTTTAGTATATATTATGATAAGGTACGTGATTCAGTATTTAATATTATTAATAAAAAAGAAGAATTAATTACTTTACCTTCATATATAGAAAAAGATGGTCTTGTAGAAAATGTATCATCTATTAATGGATTAATTATTCCAGCAATGTATCAAGCAAGATGTAATAACGGTACTGTAAGTAGTATTTTTAAAGAAATAAAATCAAAAATTGCGGAAGAAGATAATAGTATATTAAATAAAGAATTAGCAAAAATTAAAGGAAAATGCAATAAAATAGAAGAATTTTGTCATTTATATGCTGTATATTATTCTTGGCGTGAAAAAATTAATCATAAACTTATTCAAATTGGTAAATTTGATTGGTTAAAAAATCATGAAAATGATGTTGAAAAATGCATTAATAGATTGGGGAGTTTTATAAAAGATACTACTGATTTACATTTTGAAATTAAAATATCATCAGAAATTGATGATAATTATGAAAAAATAAATAAATGGATAAAACATCATTTAGGTGAAAATTTTGGGAATTATGTGATAACTGCATATATTGATGTAATTAAAAATCTAGACACTATTGAACTTAAATGTGTAAATGAACTAAAACCGGAACATGAATTACAACTCATTCTTTATTATTGGATATATTCAATATGTTATCCTAAATGCGACAAATTAAGATTTATACTATTTAATTTATGTACGAACGAAATTAAAGAATTGGATATAAGTAAGAAAGATTTATTAAATGAAATTATATGCAAATTACTATTAAGTAAAAAAGAAAAGAATCTTTTATCTGATGAAGATTTTATCCAAAAATGTCTAAAATTTAACCCAGATAAAATAGAAACTGTAAATAGAATGAAAGAAATAAGTGATAATTATATACTTTTACAAATTAAACTTCTTTTAGAAGAACACCATTTAGATTATCAAAATAATGATAGTAAAGAAAATCTATTGGCAAAATTTAGACCTTTGAAATTTTAAAATGGACGATTAAATCCAAAAAAATATCAAAGTTGCGGTGTTACAGTGTTACAACCCTTCTTTAATTTATTTTCTTGTGCCATTGTTTCTACAATGGCGGCACCTCCTGTCTTTTATCCGAAAGGGACACTTATTACACTTAAAGCTCACGAGACTTCATTGATAAATGGCACTGTTATCACAGTTGCCGAGGGGGCAAAGGTAAAATTGCTGAATGGTGATTTTATATTTAAGGAATTCAACTCCCCAGTATGGGTAACACCGGTTTTACCGAAAGGAGATAACACGGTCACAAGAACTTATAGCGATTACAATAGAAAAATATCTGTACCCATGGAAGGGCCTTTCTCTATTGATCGCAAATATATCATACCAATCGGTACTGATGGTGGTGCAAAACGGAAGCACATCCCCCTAGACAAGTGCACTGTGGCTGAGCTCAAGGCCAAGGCGGCCAAGCGCGGGCTTAAGGTGACTGGGCTGAAGAAAGCCGAAATCATCGCCAAACTTCGCCGTTAGTATCTCCCACATACCCTATTTTTATCCTTTTTATATATACTTAATATATTTTTAACAGCATCATGTATATTTGGTATATTTGGATACATAGAAATTAATTTATCAGTATTTAATTGATTATTGCTGCGTTTTGATTTTAGATAATGTTGAACTGCTCTGAGTTTCAAATCATCACTAACATGTTTATGTTTAGACATAATATTACTATAATATATTATAAAAATCGTCCATTTTAAAATTTCAAAGGTTTAAAAAATTCAATGATAAACAGAAATTGGCGGAATCCTAATAATTTAAGGATACTGTATTATTATTATAAAATGGACCTCTTTGAATCTATGCTTAAAAATGATAGTACATTTGGATTATATAAAACATGTGATTATATTAAAAATGATGGTATTGAAAAATTAGAGATTGAATGGATTAATATGACAGCACATATTGGCAAATTTATCGATATTAAGAATAACGCAGGAGATACGTGGGTTCATGTAAATGCTGAATTAGATAAATTAATTGTTGCAGATAGATTGAGTGTCGTCGATGCACTCGTAATGACAGCGAAACTCTATTTATTATTTCAAAAAGTAAATAGAGTTTATAAAGAAGAGACTATAAAAAACCTACGTGACAATGTTATTGAGAATTTCCCTGAAGATGCAATGTTATCTTATGCGGGTTTACAGAAGTTCTCGCGAATCATACCTTCCATTGAAGATGAAACATATCCATTCTATAATCGTATATTAGCCGGTTTGACTCATATGTTAAGTAAAAATGACGCGACTCTATTACGGACTGCATTGGAATATTTGACTCGTAAAAAAAATAAAATGCAGATGCCTAATATATGGCCGGCACCTAATATAAAAGAGTCAAATAAGGGTGACCCCGTTTGGTTTCTATGGGGATTCTTGTTATTACATTTTGAAGATCAAAAAATAGCTACAAATTTCAATTTATTTTTGTGGAAATTTAAGAATACTCCCGCAGAGAAAAACCAACGCATAGGATTATTATGGGCCGCACCGTTTTGTATCCGTACAAATGTAGCTATATTATGGAATAAAGAAGAATTAAGAATAATTGAAAAAGTGAAAGGTGTCGCTAAGTCTCTATGGGAAGAAGTGAATGCCGAATCAGAATCTCAACCAGTTGGCATTATGCAGTCCTTTTATCCCAGAACAAGTATGCATATGGAACCACTTTTCCCTACAGAAATTGATAATAGTCGCGATAGAAATCCTCAAAATGAAATGATGATGCGGAATGGCGTCGGGATGGGTGGAGGCGGAATGAGTGGAGGCGTAGGGAATACTACAAAAGTATTGAAAATAAATACTAAAGAAGGAAGTGGTGGATTTAATTTATAGGTATCCATATATTTTCTTTTTCCCAGGTTTGTTCTTTTTTGTATTTTACTGAATTCATAAGTTTTATACATTTTACAGTATTATTCTTGTGATGTATATATTCTTCTATTAATTTATTTTCGCCATGTATAACGATAATTATAAGTTTCTCTGGCCGTAAATCATTTTTATACTTTATTTCAATATCAATTGATTCATTTGGAAAATATTCTTGATAGAGTCTTTCTATTTTCTGTAATTCTACTAAATGTCTAATTTCTTGTAAACCTTTTATTTTTGTATATATTTTATCATATATTTTTCTTTCTATATAACATTTACGTATCGCATATTTCTTCTTATTTTTTGTAGCTACATTATCAGAATCTAAAATGGCAAATTTCTCAATGTGATTTTTTGCTGCACTTCCATACGAAGATTCTCTATGATATATAGGTATCAATGATGTTTCATCGTCTCTAAAATATGTAATTCCTTTGCAAAATTCTGTAAATAAGAGTGTTGGTACTTTAGTAAAATACGATGATGATTTAATATTTAATTTATTAAATAATATATCATAAAGAGAACGATAAAAACTCTTCTGTGTTTTATTTAGATCCAATAGTTCTGATTTGGTTCCAATTAATATTGAGTTTATATCATATAGTTCTAATAAATAATTTTCTTTTATTGTATTCATAATTGATATGTCTGTTTCTTTTACAAATTCTTGTATTAGATTTTTAAGATTAGAGTCGATTTTATTATTTTTTATTAAAGAATATATTGATAAAAATGTAGCTATTTTATGAGTAGACATATTAATATAGGTATATAAAGATTCTAATTTTATTTGTTTATATATTTATATTATTTACATTATTTATAATGATGGATACTGAAAAATATATAGAAGACCCAAATAACGCATATTCATTTCAATATGAATATAAATTTTCGAATACATATAGGTGTATAACAGCTAATTATATAAAACCAGAAAACTTGGATAAATTAGATTTGGAAAATCGTAATATAAATGATCTATCAATAAACGGAGATTATTTAGAAGAATTAATAATACCAAATGGGGTAACGTGCGCAATTGTTGCTGATTTATCGTTACGAAAATTGTATGTTCCCGATTCAATGGAATTTCTATATTGTCAAAATAATTGTTTAAAAGAATTAGAGTTACCTGAAAATATATATAACGTAGATGCGAGTAATAATTATATAGAAAAAGTAACTTTTAGAAACTCTGCAAAACAATTAAAATATCTAAATCTAAAAAATAATAGAATAGCTGATTTCGATTTTACTATACCAGAATCATTAAATTATCTAAATATTGAAAATAATCCGCATATACATGTTTCGCCTAAAATAAGTCTTTTTATAAATATGAATCCAATATATGAATAATAATAAAAATAAATAATGAGACATTTAGCATCTATTTTGACAATATAAATGTATATCTAATAAAATCTGGTAAAGTCTTTGTAAAATTGAAGTATTCAGTTCTACGTAAATATATATAGCGAACTTTGGAATAATGTGCATATAATGCCGCAAATTTATCTGATGTTACGAAAATTTTGTTATACTTTACACAATGTTGTACCTGACCCCAGTCTCCTGCACGTTTAATAGCATATAATGTTTCAGGACTTAGAGATGCTAATGTTTGTTGTAACGTAGGTAATGTAGGCAATGTAGGTAATGTAGGTAATGTAGGCAATGTAGGCAATGTAGCAGGTAGGGACTGGGCGCTGGAGAGGGCCGTGGCGGGCGGGGCGGGTTTAGCGGCGGCGAATGATGATGAACCAATAAGGAGTCGTATTGCTGTCTTTGATAAAAAACGGTTTGTTTCTTTATTAGTTAGTTGTAAACTATATACTTTTTTATTTATATCTGTAATATTTACATTTAATATTTTAGTTATAGAGTCAATCCCATTGAGGTCAATTTGATACGGCATAGTTGATTTATAAATAGGACCAGTTATAGATGAGTAATCAATATGTAATGCATTATTCGTTGATGCAGCGTCGAAAAAGTTAGCATCTGATACTTCGACTTTCCATATTGTTTCAATTAATTCGCCATTTGCTTTTTTGCGTGTTATAGCATGTTTTAATTTTTCATTTATATCTCTATTTGATATTATTATCCCATGATTATCTGATACAATAATATCATATAACACATTAGATATATGATGTAAATGAGTTATAAGTATTACAAGATGGTCATCTGTACGGTCTATTTGAAAATTACAGTTCTCTCCATAGAAGTTTCTCATTGTGTAACATAATTCAGCAATTTGTTCTAATTTTAAATATTGTACTGGAACGCTCGCTTTTATTGAGAAAATATCAATAGGTACAAGAGAAGCACTCGAACCCATCTTGCCACGAAAATAGTGCTGTTGTTTCGAAAATAATTCTTCATATGTAATATCTGGTTTTTTTGCAACAGCATTATGTATATCAAACTGTTGCATAATATCAGATTTTTTATATAATGGATTTGCGATGTTTTCTTTTTTCTTTTTTGTTTTTGTAAATATAAAGTATTGTGTTTTAACAAGCCAAGTAATTAATTCTCGTTCATATGGATGAGTAAGCAATTTTCTATCAAGATTATTTGGAATTGGTATTGTATCATCTGTATATTGTAATATATTTATAATTTCCTCAAGATCGCTTATATCTTCTGCATAATCGTGACATGTATCTATAAATGCAAAGAAAGTATAGACACGGGAATTGAGACTGGATGAAAGAATAGTATCTGCGCCTGCTTTTTGATTTTGTGGGTTTTTTTGAATATTCTTTCCGATATCACGTGATCTAATATTGCAAAATGCTCTAATAATACGTTCTTTAATATTAACAGATGCTGTATCAAAAATACTTTTAATTATTTGATAAGTTACAGTTCGGTCACTGCATTTTATAATAAAATCATAATTTTCATAAACTTCAGGATATTCATCAAATATTTTATGTTCACTCATTCATGCCTTTTAAGATTTTGGAATTATATTCGGAATGTATTATTATTTACTATTACTCAAATCATTTTTTACACTAAAAAGTATTTAAGAATTTGAATATTATTTATTTTACGTTACAGATAAAACAATGACATCATCCGACTTTGCGATTGGGGTCGATTTGGGCACTACCAATAGTTGCGTAGGCGTATGGCAAAATGGTAAGGTTGAAATTATTGCAAATGAACAAGGTAATCGTACTACACCATCATATGTGGCATTTACTGATTCTGAAAGATTAATTGGAGACGGAGCCAAGAATCAATCAGCTTCGAATCCAAGAAATACAATTTATGATGCAAAACGTCTCATTGGTCGTAAATTTGCGGATAAAACAGTTCAAGATGATATTAAATTATGGCCGTTTAAGGTTGTATCAGATAAAAATGATATTCCAATTATTGAGGTTGAATATCAATCTGAGAAGAAACAGTTTCATGCTGAAGAAATCAGTGCAATGGTTCTTGTTAAAATGAAAGAAATTGCAGAGGCTTATCTTGGGAAGACTGTAAAGAAAGCTGTTGTTACAGTACCTGCCTATTTCAATGATAGTCAGCGTCAGGCGACAAAGGATGCTGGTGTGATTGCCGGTCTTGAAATTCTGCGTATTATCAATGAGCCAACTGCAGCAGCAATTGCATATGGACTTGATAAGATGGCAGATGGTAAGGAGAAAAACATTCTTATATTTGATGCCGGTGGTGGAACACATGATGTATCACTTTTAACAATTGATGGTGGTCTTATCGAGGTCGTTGCGACTGCAGGAGATTGCCATCTCGGTGGAGAGGATATTGATAATCGTCTTGTAGAATTCTTTATTAAAGAAGTACAGCGTAAAAATAAGAAAGATATTAATGGGAATCCGCGTGCCATTAAGCGTCTCAAGACTGCGTGTGAGCGTCTCAAGAGGACGCTTTCATCTACTGCAACTGCGACTATTGAAATTGATGGACTTGTTGATGGTGTCGATTTCAACGCAAGTATTACTCGTTCTAAATTCGAGGATTTGTGTGCAGATATTTTCAAGAAAACTATGGAGCCAGTAGAGAAAGTTCTTCGGGATGCAAAGATGGACAAAGGTTCTGTTCACGAGATTGTACTTGTAGGAGGTTCTACTCGTATTCCTAAGATTCAAGAACTTCTATCTGATTTCTTCAATGGAAAAGAACTGAATAAGAGTCTGAATCCGGATGAATGTGTTGCATATGGTGCGGCAGTTCAAGCGGCAATTCTTACAGGAAATGGGAATTCCCAAACAAAGGACCTTCTTTTGCTTGATGTTACTCCTCTGAGTCTTGGAATTGAGACGGCGGGTGGTGTCATGACTAAACTGATTGAACGTAATAGTACTATTCCTACAAAGAAATCTCAGATTTTCTCTACGTATGCTGATAATCAACCTGCGGTTACTATTCAAGTATTTGAGGGTGAACGTCAATTTACAAAGGATAATAGCCAACTTGGTAAGTTTGATCTTACTGGTATTCCGCCGGCGCCACGTGGAACTCCACAAATTGAGGTATCTTTTGATCTTGATGCAAATGGTATTCTGAATGTTTCTGCTCTTGAAAAAGGAGGTGGCAAATCTCACAAGATTACTATTACGAATGACAAAGGGCGTCTGAGTAAGGAGGATATCGAGAAGATGGTTTCTGATGCCGAGAAATACAAAGAGGAGGATGAGAAAATGAAGAAGAATGTAGAGGCGAAGAATACTCTTGAAAACTATGTATACAATACTCGCGGGTCTCTCAAGGATTCCACGACAGATGCTGGTAAGGCTGCATGGGAAGAAGCGGAGAAAATTGTTGAAGACGCTATTAAATGGATTGAATCAAATACTTCTGCGACTACGGAAGAATTCGAAGATAAATATAAAGAACTGGAGGGAATTCTCGGACCAATTGTCAAGAAAATGTATGAGGCACAAGGCCCGCCACCATCGGGACCACCGCCATCTGGCCCGCCACCGCCACCGCCAGGACCGCCACCAGATGGTAATAATACAACAACTACAAATACCACTACAAATACCGGAGGGCCTATTCCACCGGGTATGGAGGAAATGTTAGCGGGTATTCCAGGAATGGCGGGCATGACAGGGACAGGTGCGACGGGCGCTCCTCCAAAGACTGCAGAGGTTGATTAAACTAGAAAATATGACACGAGGTCATTTACACCTAAGCAATTTACGGGTACATTAATTAGATATTTCCAATGGAATGGCAATATAATAAGTTGTCCTTTTGAAATTTGGATAGCTAATAGAGTTTCTGTGGGATCCGGAATACCGGAAATTATTTTTTTAGAAGCAGGATAGAGCATAATTTCTCCTGATTCTTGTGGTTGTAATACAGTATATTTATATTTATTGACATGCCAAATATCTTCTGTTTTATTTGGATAAATACTAAAATCCGTGACAATATTTAAATAGAACCATTTCTTTTTTAATGTTGTCAATTCTACATCAGTTGAATCGATAATAACCGGTTGTCGATTGTATAAGACATCGTAGTGAAAATTATTCATTTTTGTTTGAATTATTTTAGTTCTTTTTGGATAATTATAATAAGAATAAATATATATAATTAAAATTATCAGAAGAAAAATATATAGATATTGTTGCATTAAATAGAAGTTGGATTTGTTTTTTGTAAATATTTCAGTAGAGAGGACCAACTATGGCCGCTACCCCAATATTAGGAATAAATGCCTCAGATGCAAGAAGAATGGATTTAACCAAAAGAAAGATTGCATATGACCAAATGGTAGATGCAAAACAAATGAAAGCACAAGAATTGAAACCACAAATAGATATTGCGAATGCGCAATCAAAATTTAGAGATGCATATAAATCAATTTTGAAATATGGTGTGCCTTATTTAGTTTTATTTATTGTTTTCGCTGTGATTTTGTTTGCACTTAAGAAAGGAAGTACACCACCGCGACCAACTTCGAGAGCTAATTTAAGAAAAGATTTAGGATATATTGGAAAATTGTTGAAAACCATTAAAAATCAGTTTTCTTTCGGTCCGACTTTTAAAAAGATGGCTAGAATGGTCTCTTTTACCGGTGCTGATACTCCCAGTATATCTAGACCTGGATTGGATAGTGGAAGATCTGATAATGTTATATGGGTAGAAACGGATGGCGAAGGTAATTTAGTGCAAGAAGGTGAAATGGGATATAGTGAAACAACAACAATACCGGATAATATATATTGGAAAATGGATATATCACGTATGCCGGAGTATTCTCAATTACCAGAATATATTAGAAAACAAATTAAAAATCAAACAGAAATAATTATACCATGGGACCAAAATAGTGAACAATCTTTCTATGTACCACAATGCGAAAAAGCAGTCTTCGCCAAATCTTGTGACCCAAATGACCCGACAAATCTCTCTAAATGCGCACCTGCGGACTTATTTGAAGATAATGGTATGTCTTGTAGATTAAAAGAACAGACTTCTTTATCATATACAGGAGGTAAAAGATGTAATACTTCGAGTGATGTAGGAATAATAAATCCAAAGAATGTTCAAATTTTAACATTAATAAAGGCGTTACAGAATAAACTTGATAAATCTACTACGAGTGATGACATTATGACAAAATATAAAAGTGTAAGTTTATCATCTTTGACAAATATGAATCCAGCATATAATAAAGATTTACCGAGCATATATTCAAGCGAAATGAATACTGCTATAAACTCGCAAGATTACCAAACCGGTGGCGAAGATACTATATCTCGAGCATATTATTTATTGAAAGTGAAAGAAACATTAGCTAAAGAACAGGCTGACGCTGATACCGCCGCTGCTCTTAAATCTGATATTGAAAAAGCAATAATAGATGTCAATAATTCATTGAGTGTATTCCGTGCAGCAAAAACAGCTTATGAAAATAATAAAACACAAGAAAATGATACTGCGCAGCAAACTGCAGCACAAAATGCTGTGGATGCTCAAAAACGTGCATCTGATATCATGGCTGCCAATGGAATAAAATGGTTTATAGGAAGTAATTACTATAAAACTCGAGATGGTACTGTTGTAACTATTCAAGGGGATGCTCCTGGAGCTGCTGCAACCACTGATTCTGCAACTACCGGGGCTACGACCACTCAAGGGGCTGCTGGGACTACCGGGGCTGCTACGACTACCGGGGCTGCTACGACTCCTGCTGTTAAATAAAACGAATGATTTTTCTATCTAATAATAAAGTAAAGGTGGATAATGCCAATAAATATTCAAGAACTAATAAAGAGGATTAATGAAAAAACTCATCAAGTGGTAGCAGCAGCACATCCTGTGGTACAGGCGCCACCGCCAACACCACCGCCACAACCTGATATACCAATTCCACCCACACCGCCACCACTTGATACAGAAGATCAAGTAAATGCAGCGTATCCTGTCAATGATTATCCGAATCCTTATGCAGGATATATATCACAAAGTACGTGTTCAATTGACGCTACAAATGATGTTTCTCCGGGAGAAATGTGTACACTAGACCAATTGAGTACACTTGGCATATATGATTCACAAAATTATATAAGCCCTGAAAATAATACGTATAAAGACCTCAAGACTTTTAACGGTGATAAAGATAATAAAGAAAATAGAACAAAATCATTATGCAAACAGACATTGAAAGGTGATAGCGCAAATCTAAATTGTCTTTATGAACACGGTGCAGGATATATACGTAAACCAGGCGATGCCGATACATGTATCACATATGATTGCCCTCCTGGTTTCGAGAAAAACGGCAATGATTGTAAAAAAATATTATTAGATGCAAAAGTTGATAAAAGAGCACAATGTCAAGAAAGATGGAGTGATTGGTTTATTGTACCAAACTACCATTTAGGTAATAATTATAATACCGTCAATGATAGTTGTTACTCACCGTGTCCATCTCATTATGTACCGAATTACGCCACTGACCCAGTTGATAATTCGAAGATTGACTTTTCTTCATCTGATAAACTCGATAAATGTGTTGCTCGTAATATATACTTTGATGGTAAATATGCAGAAGGAAGCGAATACTGTCCATTAGCATGGATATATAGAGCATCTGCTACAGCAGATTCATTAAATAAAGAATATGTAAATGTTATTCAAGCATCCGGGTCAAATGTAAATCATAATCAGATATATAATACATTATTGAGAAACTCAAAGAGCATGTCGGGGTCACTGCTCGATAACACGAATTCTCTTTTCGAAGATGCAAATGTAACTACACCTGAAATGGATATTGCCTGCAGTGGATTATACACATCAGAAAGAGTCGCGAAAGCCTATGGAATATGCAAATCTTTGAAAGATAATGAAGAGGATTTTAAAGAAAAATTAGCCCAAGGGGACCAGTCTGGTGCTGTAGATCAGAAAATTACAATATTAAAACAATCGTGCAATGCTATATTTTGTCAATCAGGAGACAATGCTGATGATACTCCTTTTATATTAATTGGTAAAGATACTGATAAAGATAAGATATGCTTTGCATCTACAGGTGATGTAGACCCTAATAAAATAGTAGATGTCGATACATTGGGAAATATAGAAGATGCAGAAAATCCTACACCGACTGCTGATAGTGGAGAAACTCTGTTATATGCAACTATTCAACTATTTTTCTTTATAATTTTAATACCAGTTATTATTGTTTTAATATATTATTTTGTAAAACACGCTGGTCCAATGATGATGGATGTCGCCTTTTTATTATGGCGCGTAATAACATTTAAACCTATATCAATATCTGCAACGAAACATCCTCAATATATTGATATAATATTAGCACAAGCAGAAAAATGGGAAAAGTTTAATCCTGAAAAATCGGCAAATGCTGGTATTTTTGATACATCATGGAGACTTTATGGTAGAGATTGGTGTGGTCCTGGCGATTGTAGTAAATCGTAAATCATCTTAGGGGTTCAATTTTGGTGCTTAAGAATTGATTATTTTTATATATTATTAAAGAAAGTAACAAAAGTAATATGTATACTGATGTACAGCCTACGTATTTTCCTATTGTAAATAGAATTGTAGTTATAGGAGATATACATGGTGATATAGCACGATTAATGCAATGTTTTTATAGTTTAAACCTAATATCAAAAGATATGAAATGGATCGCGGAACCGAGAGATACAATAGTTGTTCAATTAGGGGATCAGATAGATAGTTTATCACGAGGTGGGGATCCATCTTGGGAGGTTTTGCCAGATATTGAAGTAATGATGCAAATGGATAAACTTGATAAGATAGCTAAATTAGGAGGCGGACGTGTATTATCAATGATAGGCAATCACGAAATGATGAATTTCTTGGGGGAATTCTCTTATGTATCTGCTAAGAGCAGAGAGTCATATGATGTTGATAAAAGACGTAAACTTTTTGCACCAGGTAATCAATTAAGTAGTATTTTAGCGAAACGTAATATTGTGCTTAAAATTGGGCCATATCTCTTTTGTCACGGTGGACTCTTGCCTATGCATCTTGATAGTGTTTCAAATAATTTACATATAATTAATGATACTGTGCGAAAAATATTATCAACAAGAACAGAATCTTATCAACAGAATATTACGGGGCAAGATAGATCTCTATTCCATTTATTTACAATTGATCCAAATAGTATATTATGGACTCGCGAATATTTAACACTAGCAAATACAAACCCAGATATACTAAATATGGTTCTTGATAATATTATGGATAGAACAAATTGTAAGGCAATATTCGTCGGACATAATACTGTTGATACTATAGTACCAGCCGGAAATGGGCGAATATTCTTTGTTGACGCGGGATTATCAAGAGCATATTCTAAAGAAAATTATCAAGCATTAGAAATATATACAGATGTAAATACATTTGATGTTAAATATAATGTATTCACAATGTCATAAGTATAGTTATTCGTATAGTTATTCGTATAGTTATTCGTATAGTTATTCGTATAGTTATTCGTATTAGTATAAATATAAAATATTACTAGGATAGTAATAAAATAATAAAAATTGATTTTTCTTTTTTCTCTCTTCTTAAATTGTTAAAGAAGAAATCATCTAACAACCATAGCCACAATGGCAGGCGGTGGTGGCGGTAATCAAACATCTGCGGCGGTGCATCGTAAGAGTGATGATGAATTTATTGTGAAAATGTTTATTATTCTTATCGCAATTATATCTCTATTTGTAGGAATCTATATTGTCTCGCCTTTCGCAATTATTAATGTTAAGCACGTTGGAATGGTTACTCGTCTTGGCACAGTTCGTGTGCTTTACCCGGGATTCAATATTATCTATCCAGTTATTGACAAGGTTGACCAAATTAATGTAGGATTTGATACGGATTTTACATCAAAACTCACGTGCATCTCAGAAGATAATGTGATTATGTCATTCCCTGGTATTTATGTCGATAATGAATATAGTTGCAATAAGAATGCGTCTTGTTATACAGATATTTATGTAAAATATTTTCTATCTGATGCAAAAATAAAGGCTAAAAATGATCATAAAATTGTTCCCGAAGATGGTACAATTTTCAAACACATGCAAGAAGCCCTATCTATTGCGTGCTCTAAAGTAAAGGCATATCAAACTCAGAAAACCTGGCATATTCTCTATCCCCATATTATTGATGTTCTGCGTAAGAAAGTCCCTCAAGGAGTAAACGTGATTGCTGTCCGCACTGACCGACCTATAATTCCGAAAACAGAATATCGTACAAGCATCCAAGGTATCATCTCAAGCCATATGTATGTAGCTATAACTAAACGATTTGCTTAATTACATTTTTAACAAGACATTACATTTTTAACAAGACATTACATTTTTAACAAGACATTACATTTTTAACAAGACATTACACATTACCCATATTCAATTTAATATATCCCCATTTTTGGTATAAAAAATGATATAAAGATACAACGTCTTATTAATAGATATAAGCAATAAGCAAGTCCATTAGCATCTGAGTAAAGTGTATTGGTTGGTAGATGGACTCGGAGTATTTTGAAGAAAAACTGCATAAATTCTTTGAAAGTAAAATTCTAAGCATTGGAATCAAAGCGGTTGAATTACGTAACGCAAAAAAACTTAAGGCTAAGGATACTAATAACAGTAATAATGGAGAATCTGGAGGAGCGGGAGCAGCAGAAGAGGGAAAAGGCGTTGAAAGTTAAAATTGAAAATACTTTATGGGTATTGTGTAAAAATTTTAAAGATGAAATATTTGATACTTTATTGAAATCACCAGGAATAGCTTCTTATGTAATTGATATTTCAGGTGATATCGCATCTATTGCTGATATTGAAAAGAATATTCAAATAATTATAGAAAATCGTGCTCAATTAGAAGCATTGAAACAAATGCCACAAGTGAAACAACGCAGTCCTGAATGGTTTGCGTTGCGCCGAGACCGTCTTACTGCATCTGATACAGGTCAAGCAATGAATCGCGGACATTATGGAAATCGTGCAAAATTGGTTGAAAATAAGGCATTTCCAGAAAGTGTTGTTTTTAATAATAGTTGTCCTCCACTTAAACACGGAACAATGTATGAAGCAATGACATCGAGGTCATATTCTCAACGAAATAATAATATGCAAATCCATGAATTCGGTTTAATTCCGCATTCTACATTATCCTGTTATGGTGCGTCTCCTGATGGTATTACTGAAATGGGTGTTTTGATAGAAATTAAAACACCTTGGCGTCGCAAGGTAAATGGCGATATTTTAGACCAATATGAATTACAGATGCAAGGACAGATGGCAGTTACTGGTATTAATGAATGTGACTTTATAGATTGCGAAATTGAAGATATGAAATATGAAGATAATTATCTTAAAAATATAGCTACAAATTTAAAAATAGATCACGGTGTACTTGTAGAGAATTTAGAGTCTGGCGAATATATTTATAGTCCACCATATTTGACACCTATTGAAGCGGTTCAATGGAAAAATAGTGAAATTAGAAAACACGAGACATATAAAGTATATTATTGGAAAGTTCGTAAAATATATATAGAACGTCTGTATTTTGATAAAAATAGATGGGAAAATGAACTTGTACCGGCTATTCAAAGTTTCTGGAATGATGTCATTAAAATGAAAGAACGTGGTCGCGCGGCGGCGGGTGCGGCTGGTAAAACACTCGATTTAGTAGATTCTGGTGATAATAAAAAACAAAAAGTTTTACAATTTATTGACTCTGATGAAGAAGTGTAAGGGCGGCGGAGGAGACGGGCTGGGCGGGCTGGGTGCGGCTAATAATACTTCATCATAGATGAAACAATCGGGTCAGTCGGAGGCATATTATTTACCATTTTACATTTATCATTCGGGTCGAATAATGCACTGATATTATATACTTTATTGTAATTTTGGTTAATTATATATAAAATGAGATATGTCGTTGGTAATATTTTTGGTTTACTATAGTCTTTATGGATGCTATTATCTTTAAATTGTGGTCCAAGACACATAGAATCATATGGAGATGTATTTGCAGTAGTTGCTGCATCTTTTGACATTTGACTTGCAGTAGTTACGGCACTTGTGGCACACCCTCCAAATTTAGAAATATCATCTACTGTCGTTATAAAACACTGATTTTCACGGGAATAAAAATATGTATCCAAAACGCCCATAGTATTTTTGAAATGGTCACTACATTTATCATATGTACCGTCTGCTATGTATGCACCGAATATAATATACACTTGATAATATATGGGTTGTGCGTCTATTACACCTTTATTTAAATTCTTTGGAGAATTATAATTATGTCTATCATTAATTATAGATATATCTAAAGATATAGGTGTTCCATCTGCATTACGATAATATGGCTGTTGAGTTATCATTACATAAACATCTCCGTTAATTAATTTGGTAGGTTGATTATCTGCAAAAGTTAATAAAGTTTGATATATTTTGTCTTCAACTTCTCCGAACTTATTAGTATATATACCAAAGCGTTTCATATAATAGTTATCGCTTCCACCGGTAGTACCATTTGGAAAAAGGGATTCTATTTTACGGTTAGGAATTGCATAACATCTCTTCATCATTAAGAAACTCGTTGAATAATCTATTAATGTATTAAAAATGGACCCAACTGTATTGTCAAACGCTTGATAGCTGGTTGAATTATAATAGACTGATTCTGTTGATTGCGCGCCTTGCAGTGCTATCGGAACATTAAGATTTAATAATGGTGCTGATGTAGCAAATAATTCATATTTTTTTCTAGGTATTACTCCAACAAATATTACTAATAATAATAAAAATATAGCTACAAATATCTTTATTTTACTTTTCATTGTAGTATCTATATATCATCAATAAAGAAAATTTAAGTTTTTTTATTAAACTGTTCAGAGTAAGCCATGGAAATTAAGCCGTGGAGATTAAGCCGTGGAGATTAAACTGCGGTTATTGTTTTGCCATTAATTGTACCTGTGGCAGTTGTTGCAGGTGTTGTTCCTGATGCTGCTGAACCGACACTGAAATTACCGCCAACATGGAAGTCACCTGCAACATTTACTGCTCCGGGTGCAGTTATTGTTAAAGATTTGCCATCTGTACTTGGATTAATTGTGATTCCTGTTGCTGCTGCTGATCCAGCTGCCGGTGCATTCGGACTAATTGTAATTGCTGTAGGATTTCCGGTAGCTGAGGATTTTAATTGTATTGATTGATTTATTATTAAATTACCTGTAGCGTCAACAAGTATTGCTGGACTACCCGCTGCTGCTGCTGAACTTGCAGGTGTAAGACGTAATAATCCTGTTGATGTACTATTCCCTTGTACATCAAAATTATATGCCGGATTTGTTATACCTAATCCTACACGATTTGCATTAAATAATAAAGAATTTTGACCATCCGAAGAAATACCAACAGTCGGCGCAGCTAATGTACCAATAGCACTACCTATAGTCATATTACTATTTACTACTACAGAACCATCGAGTACTACTTTACCAGATGTTGATAATGGCGTTAAATATGTATTTCCATTTGAATCCGGGAATTTAATGCAATTTGTACCGCCATTTAAACCGCTTCCAGGAGGACCGCAAAATTGCGTAGAATTTGCGGGAGTTAGCTGATTTGCAGTAAGTCCCATAGATGTATTTACATGATTTAGTAATGTCATATTAGGTGTTGTATATCCTGGTAAATTTAATAGACTAATTGTAGTCCCTGCAGTTGTTCCTGATGTTCCTGAACTTGTAAAACTGAAAGCGCTATTTAAACTGTTAATTAAACTATTCTGAGTATTTTGTGTCACTGTTACATTACTATTTGTATAATTAATATTACTTGACATCGTGGTATAAATGTCATCATTTACGTTATTTACTTCACCAACGACATATGCAAGATTACCTATACGATCCTGACTCTCTTGAGTCAATGAATTATTTACATTTGTAATGTTTGTTGATGTCTGTGCTTTATAATTAATATAATCATACATAAAATACACTACAACTCCGCACAATGCTAATATAAGTAATAATATAAAGATTATTGCTATACCGTCCATATAGATTACTATCTATACTAAGCAAAAAAATCCGCATCATCCCCGCCATCGCCGCCTTCATAGTCTTCATCGCCACCCCCGCCATGGTCATGATCATGTTTATTCTGTTTTGGTTCTGGAATTCTCGCACCACCCATGTTAAGATTTATAACTCTTACTTCGCCACCACCGCTACTTCCGCCACTGCCACCGCTTCCGATGCCTCCTCCTACATTGCCAATATTTGTGTTTGCAGGAGCATTTTGGAATGAAGAATTCCCATTAGACGGAAATATACCATCTGAATTTAATTTAAAAGTTGTGTTCCCACCACCACTACTTGGAAGAACAATCACAGTGTTCCCTGCATTCGCGGCGTTCGCGGCATTCGCGGCATTTCCTGCATTCGCAACATTAGGAACGGGACTTGGAGTACTTGCAGCAGACGGCGAAAAAGAAGAACCAGTGCCACCAGTTAGATTACCAATATCCATATCAAATTTATCATCTAATAATTCATTAATAACTATATTCTCAACTTTTGAACCTCCGGAAATTTCACTCATTTCACTTTCTAAAGTACTTTTTCCTTTATCCGATTTATCTTCCTCCGATTCATCCCCTGATTTCGATGATTCATCAGATGACTCTTCTTCTGATTCTTCTGCCGATGACTCAGATTTATCAGACCCTTCGGACCCTTCGCCTTCAGACCCTTCGCCTTCGGACCCTTCGCCTTCGGACCCTTCTATTTTCTTGGGTTTTGGCAAAGATACATCAGATGAGTCAGAATCCGAATCCGAGTCTGAGTCTGAGTCTGAGTCTGATACCGAATCTTTTACTTCATCAGCACTTAATCTTACCTGCAATCCAAGACACTCAAGTTCTTGTACCAATAATTTAAAAGAATATGGAGTCTCTACCACTACTAAATCCTGTCTTTTACATTTTAGACATTCGTTTATACCATTCTGTGGCGCGTAATTTGCAAGAATACCACAATAACGACATACAGCCCATCTAAATTTGTCTGACCTTTCCATCCATCCTTCTTTAATAAACTGCGCTAATCCATGCGATAATACAACATCTCTTTCCATCTCACCTAATCGCAATCCTCCGTGTTTACTGCGACCACTTGTAGGCTGACGAGTCATTTGACTCTTCGGACCTTTATCACGAGCATGAATTTTATCGGTAACCATATGTTTTAACCGATAATAAAAAATGGGTCCCATAAATATTTCAGTATCTATTTGATATCCATTGCGACCATTATACAATATCTCATTTCCGTGTTTTTCATATCCGTATTTTTCAAGTGCATCAAACATTGCAGTCTGTTCAAATGGTAAATATACTGTACCATCTCCTATAGAACCTTCCATACAACATAATTTTGAAAACACAGTCTCTAATAAATGACCAATTGTCATGCGTGATGGAATTGCGTGAGGATTTATAATTATATCCGGACGTAAGCCTTCTTTAGTAAAGGGCATATCTTGTTCAGGTATTATTAAACCGATTACACCTTTTTGTCCATGCGAGCTACAATTTTTATCACCGAGTTCCGGCTTGCGGATCTTACGAAATCTAACTTTACATACTCTTGCAACATCTTCGCGATCTATGCCAGGTATTTGATTTCCTATAAATATTCTATCAACTGTACCATAATGATGCACATCAGTTATGAGAGATACATCCGTGTAAATTTCAATAACCTCTTTTTCTGTCAAGACACCTTTATTAACCGTCTTTAATTCTTGGTGAACATGTACCATACCTATAATAACCACTTCCTGACCACGTGGTATATATGAACCTTCTTTAATTATTCCATTTTTATCTAATAAAGTATAATCCGCGTGTTTTATATTTTGTATATATTTACCCTGTTTTCTCATTTCTATAGGATTTGCAAATATTAATCTATCTGTAGGGCTCAATGTCTTCTCAATAGCACTGAGAGTTTTATAGGCCGTTAATTGATATAAACCGCGCTCAATAGCTCCTTTATTAATCATAACACTGTCTTCCTGATTAAAACCGGTATATGTCATTATGGCAACTACGCAATTCATTCCATTTGGCATTAAATTTACTCCATTATAATGACATCCACGTGTTGTTATAATACGCTTCTGAGGATAATGCTGAATATATCCCATTGTATCAAATCTTTTCGTAAAATTTGTAGCATATATACCAATAGCCTGTTTACTTTGAGCAGCATGAAATACAATACGCGGAGCCTGATTATGATTTGAAAGTGGAACTTGTTGGGTAACTACGCTATAAAGACTAATTAAATTGATTTCTAAATGTGTCGTATATTCTGTTATATTTTCACGTTTCAAAGCAATAAGCATATTATTCTCTTCTTCAACGTCTAAATATTCTATGCACCCTTGACTATTCTCCAATATCTGTATTGCACTTTCTATAGTTTTATCATTTGTAATATCTCCTATAAATCTATCTTCGTAATATACAAATTCACCCTTTCGCGAATCAGTTAAATAAGACCCAAATATCATATCAAACCATTTTGTAGATTTTATTGTATCCACCAATACCTTCTTGTCTTTAATAATAAATACTGGTCTACATGGTCTCCCCGCCTCAGTATGTATCTGTATATCATTGAAAACAATATTCCATGAAACTGATATAAAAGGATTTATTAACCCATTTCTACGATATAATCGCAGAGTTCTTACAACTAAATCAGGTGTATCTGTAATACCATATAGCGCACCATTTATAAAAACGTGTATAGAATTCTTATTCGCAGCACTTTGTATAGAAACATTTTTAAGAACTATTATTTTTAATTCTTCTAATAAAGGATATAATGTAGCAGCATTGGTTCCCGATGTGATATGTGTTAATAATGCCAGATTTTTAAGATATCCGACTGATGCCCCATCAGGAGTTTCAAAAGGACAAAATCGCCCCCATTGATGAGCATGAAGACGATGTGGACTCGTTATTTTTATACTGCGATCTAATGGTATATTTACTCTGCGTAAATGTGATAAAAATCCTATATAACTTATACGTGATAAATCTTGTACAAGACCCTGTTCTGGATCATCTGTAACCTGTCCCCACATTCCTTTTAATGAACGAGTAAAAGTCTCAGTTATAAATATAGGCGTAAAAATACGATTTATATTACTCTTATTTACCAATTCATCTATCTTCCCTGTTGTTTCAATATGTCCAAATTTATAATATCTATCGAGTTCATTACGTATATTCTTGCGAAACTTACCATATGTCTCTTGAAATAATTGTGATAATAAATATCCTGAAATATCGACTCTTTTAAAAGCGTAACTATCTCTATCAGATGAAGGAGATATACCAAGAACAGTTTTAATAACTTGTTTCACTAAATAGCCTAAATAGATTCCTTTTTCGCGGAGTCCATTTCCACTACCTTCAATATTTGGAAGGAAGTCGAGCGTTAATATTGATTTCACTTGCTGTATACTCTTAAAATATGTACGAGGCTTCAAATTAAAATGGGCATCTGCCATCGTTTTAAGGTGGATAGAATGACCATCAGAATTCTTAACTATTAAAGAATTTCCATATGCTATAGACGGTCGCAGAAAATTCATATATGCATTTGTAGCTACATTGTCATCTGTTATATCCCCGCAAATTGCCTCTACAATTGATTTATCTGTCTCGAAACCTATAGCTCTAAATAATGTAGTTAATGGAAATATACTGTTAAAACCTTGCATAGATACGAAAATACCACCTCTTATATTTTTATATCCACCTTCCTCTGTGACTGGGATTTCTTCATCTTCGGCCTTCTTTTTATTCTTAGGGTCCGTTAACTTTGGTTTTGGATTTATAACTATTAATTGTAATACACGAGGTATCAAAGAACTCTCACCAGTTGAACCAGTGCAACGTATAGTTCCTTTATATATAATATCAGGATCATTTACTGGTTCAATAAATAACTTATTCGTTGTTAATCTCTCCTGTGAAATTATTACCTTCTCTTTGCCATCAATAATAAAATATCCACCTTGGTCCATAGGACATTCAGATAAAGAACGAATCACCTTAGAACCTTGTCCATGTAATATACATTGGTCAGAATGTAACATGAGTGGTATACTTCCCAACAATATATTGTTAAATCTTACTGTTTTATAATGAGCATTATCTTTTGTATAAACAATATCGATATCTGCATATAATTTAGTGGCATATGTTATATTTCTCAAACGTGTTTCATTAGGAGTCAATAAGATAGATTTTCCTTCTTCGTCGAAACTCGTAGGTCTATCTACATATATAGCAAGTGGATCGTCTTTTTTCTTTTGAATACCACCTATATATACTTCTACTTTTACTGCTTCATTATCAGATTCTCCGAACTTAATCATAGTTATTGGATTGTATGAAGCAATCGTATCAGGTATATGTAATTTCATAAATTCTCTGTAGCTATCTAAATGATGCTTTGTAAATGGATACATATGATCCCGAAAATAAGAATCTAGTATATTCCACGAAATATCCTCCTTCTTCTGCATTATATAATATACATATAATCCTTCGTTATCCTTAAACTTTATTCCCGTTTATTGCCTTTTATTGCTTTGCATTTCTTCTTCCATTAATTGTATTCGAGAACTTCTCTCCTGATCATAATTATAATCTGCAGGGCTATTCTGCTGGCTATTCTGGTTATTTCTAGCCATATATTGTTGTTCAGGAGAATTTAATAATTGATTTTTATTAAATATATTATAATCTACAAAATTTGGATTTGTTTGCATATAATATTCATTTAAGCTGTTTTCGCGAAGAATATAATCATCGTCATAATTATATTTAGATGACATCGAACCAGTTATAGAGGCAGATGAGGTGGCCGTGGTGGCCGATGCAGCCGATGCGGGTGTCTGGCTAGTAAGAGCATTGGGGGCGGTAACGGGATGTGCAGTATTTACTAAACCTGTTTTGACATTAGGATTACCAGGTATAATTGGTTTTGCAGTAGCTAAATATGAATCATCTTCAGCTTTTCCTCTGGCATCTTGTTCATCTTGATGTTTCTTCTTTAACGCAGTGGCTTCATCATCTAATCTTTTAGCTTTCATTTCAGGAGTTTCTTCAATAAATTTACTATTATCTGGTGTATTCGCAAAAGATGTTTCCGTATTCTGAATGGCATCATTGTGTTCCTTTTCTATAATTGCAGAAATACCACTTGCTCTATCGGGATTATTGATATCATCCTCATCATTCGCCGGTCTAAATCTTTTAATATCTTCTTGTATTACTTCTTGTTTATAATTATTACCTATAGCCTTTAATTGTAAATAAGATGCAAAATCATCAAATCTATTTAAATAATTTATAGACGAATTAAAGTGTTGTAGAGCGGCATTCACACCTTGGCCTTGTCCGGCACCATTTGAGATTGAAGTATCATTATACCCAGATGGTGGAACTGACTGCGCTTGCTGCGCTGGCTGCGCTGACTCGGACGTTTTTGCGGCATCAATCAGATTTTTATAGAATGGGTCATCATGGTACAATCCTTTTTCTTTAAAATACATTATTAAATTTAATAATCTTTCTCTATAATCATCATGGTTATTATAAGGCCCTACATAAGAAAGCTTTGGTTGTTGGCTGCCGCCGGCATGTTGCGAAGAGGAGTTCTTTAATTTACTAGTGAATCCATTTGCAATATTTACAGTATTTAGTATTTTATTATTTGTATTAATAACTTTTAATTGACCATCATCAGTTAATATTATAGATATTGGATATGTCAAATCTTTCGTTAATAATGAAGTAAACAATAATTGTTCTATTTCATCTGGGTCATAATCACTTGAACCATATAGATTCAAATATCCATCTTCCATCACTAAACGTGTAATAGTACAATCTCTGAAAATTTTGCTATTTATTGGTACTTTATTTTTTGGACTTTTTTTATTAAAACAGTATTCATTCAAATCTATACCATCTGTATTATAAAATACTATTAAACTCATACTTCCAAGTAACAAGAAGTATTTATTATTTGGCGATATTAACATATATTGACATCCTGGATACATTTCTGCAGTATCCACTAGAACATTCCTCTGTATTGTTGTAAATGAATTTGCATTTATATAATCTTTAATTCGGATATCATTTTGATTAAGCATATATGATGTAAAATAGACTGCAGGATATGCATTCGAATTCAAACCGTCTCTATAAATGCCCATTCCTCTATGCACTGCATCACTTTGTTGACAATTATTATTATTCAAATCGGCAGATATACATCCTTGTTTCAGTCCATATCCATATGATGAATTATAATCTGCTCCCGTTAACTTCGATTTCAATGGGTCTACCATTTGTGAAGGAGGCTTTAGTTTCTGTTGTTTATCTAGACTTCTTAAATAATCAATAGTAGATTGAGGAGGTCTCACTCCTGCCCTTATACTACAACTTGAATACGGAGTGTATCTGTATTGATAATTATAAAATAAACGATATAACCATGCGTGATTCATACCAAGAGTATTATAATTGTTCCAAGGTTTCATATTCTTTGTCATACTTGGAAAATATATATAAGATTCAATAATTTTACTTCTAGAATCATAAGCAGTTAATAAAAACACAGGACCATATACAAATTTATTATCTGATATATTATTTATTTGATATATTGGTGGCCCCGGTTTATCTTTTTTACGTTGTGCCGCTGCCCCCGTTCCCGCTGCTGTTTTTTGTGAAGAATGAGCGGCTTGAGCAGCGGCGGATGCGGTATAAACAGGAGGAGACTTTCCTGTAGAGATAGCTGAAATCGCGGCACGTTGTTCATCATTAAAAGTATTTGGTGTATAATCATTTGGATTTAAAATAGATGGAGTTCTTTGATTCCTACTCCCGCTTGTAACGTTAGTCCCGTCACTTCCTCCAATTGATGCTAATAGTGCTTTATTTGATGGATTTATATCTTGTAATATTTGTGTAATATTATTAAATAATTGATTATAATTATTTGAAGTTATTTTAAAATAGAGAAAAGGAGCCAAATCGAGTCTCGATGCTTCATAGTCACTTCTACGAAGACCTGTGCATCCAATCGGTATAAATAATGGATCATTCGGCGGATAGACTGGAGGTGCGGGTTTAGAGTGCCTCTTTCCCATTTTTCCGCTTCGTTATAAGATAGAAAGATAGTTTTTACTGTCTATAGCCGACCTATAGAAAATTTTTAAGTTGGCTATAGATTTTTATTTTTACGGTATCTCTCTCTCTCTATATTTTATAGTATATTTATAAGCAAAATTAAGGTGATCTTATTTATATATTATTATTATTTATAATACCATTATGGTAATCTTCATATTTTACCATAAGCAAAATTATGGTGATCCTCTTGATATAAAGATTAAATATATTACATTGGTATAGTGCGTGTTAAAAAGATGTCTATTTTATATTGTTGTGAATATTGTGACTATAAAACTAATAGAAAATATAATTTGACACAACATGTGGTAATAAAACATATAGAAATGGAAGAGGCTGATGTGCTTAAAAATGGGACATTTATGTCCACAAAAGAGACCCGCGTGTCCACAAAAGAGATCCCTAAATCCACAAAAGAGATCCCTATGTCCACAAAAGAGATCCCTATGTCCACAAAAGAGATCCCTATGTCCACAAAAGAGATCCCTGATAGAAATCGATGTGAAAAATGCGAAAAGGTCTTTGCAAAGCACACCACAAAAATAAAGCATGAAAAGAAATGTAAAGGAAAGGTGAATCCATTACAGTGTCTTGTTTGTAATGAAATATTTACTTCTGCTACCAATAAATATAGACATCAAAGAAAATGTATAGAAAGACGAGAAGAAATAATAAAACAACAAATTATTAATACCAATATAGAAACACAGAATATACAAACACAGAATAATATAAATAATAATACTATAAATAATAATAATACTATAAATTTGATTTCATTTTCTACTGACGTAGATGAATGTAATTTCGTAAAGACAGATGCATTTCACAAGAAAATAAGAAGATTATTAATGAATTATAATAATGAATTAGAAATGATAAAAAATTATAATAAAGAACTATATTCAATACCAGAGAATCAATGTATACAAAAAACAAACCTGCGATCTACATATTCTAAAGTTCATATTGGAAATAATCAATGGGTTACTCGTCTAGATAAAGATGTATATGCACAAACCGTATCAAATTATGCGAATGATTTCTGTAATCTTATATTAAATGAAAAGAACCGCGAGAGACATAAAAAATTAGAAAAGAAATTGGATTATTTTACAGACGGCGGATACGTTAATGATACCGAAGAAGTACAAAAACAAGTAATAAATGATTATTCAGATGCAGTACAAGATCTAAAGATATTTACATACGACGAAAATACGAAATCTACGCAGGCTACACAGGCGACCCAGTCGGCGGTTCTTTTTCAATAATCTTCCAGTCATATGTAATAACATTATACCATTCAATGAGATTTTCATATTTTCCATAATCTTCTTGTAATTCGTTACATGCTCCCGTATCTAGAGTGGCAGTAATATCTTCAGCCCTTTTCTTTAGATTATTGGATTCCTTCATTGATTTTTTCCATTCATCTACAAATTTCTTATCTGTTTTATCTACATTTATAATCATAGCATCTATGGTTCCTATATCATCAATGGCACCCATGGTCATAATATGTCTAAATGCTTTCTGTGTCGCGATTGCAATTGATTTCTCTTTTGTATATTTTTGTATATAGGTTTGTTTCCATAGTTCTTTGTCTTTATTTTTTAATATAAAATCTATAGAATATTCCTTCCCTTTTTTAATCTGAGTGCATTTTATATGTAAAGCATTATCAATTTCTTCTATTTTTGCGCCATTTCCTGCGCCGCTGCCGCTACCGCTTGCTTGCATTAGATTTAATTTTCTTTTTGTTGCTGCGCTTACTTTTGTAGGCTGTAGTTGTTTGAGGAATTTTTCAAAGAGTAAATTTTCGACTTCGCGATTCCTCAATGTTTCTATGCGATTTTGTCGTTTCTTTTCATCTTTGTATAAATCTTTTATTAAAAGTTCCTCATCAATTTGCTCCCAATATTCAGGCGGATATGAATATCCCGGCAATTTTGTCAAACATAATGCGAATAATTGACAGACTGGCTTTAGAATCTGATTTGTTATATAATGATAATAATCAGGCGTCAAATTCTGTTCTCGAATATAATCTGGATGTTCTATCCTATCACCCTGTAATTTTGGCACATCTCCATTTGCATCAAGAGTTTTAATATAAATATAGGGAACTCTGTCATTAACCATCGGTTTATTTCCAATATCTCTATCACCCATCCTATCAGCAAGAACCTTATGCGCAATCTTTGTCGGGTCTTTATATGTAGACCGCAATGTCTTTGATATGATAAGATTCTCAAGAGGTATTTTACCATCTATCAAATCCTGTAATTTATCTTGCAAGAATTCAACAGCCTCTTCTAAATTGTTTTTATTCAATAGAATCTGAATAATACCACCATATACTATTTTCACAATATGCGCGTTATCCCTGCGTTTTGTAACGACACCCATAGATTTTTCTTTGAATTTCTTTGGGTCCTTTTCATACAAATTTCCAATATATCGCTTCTTCGATAATAGAATCAATGGAAATAATACCTTCTCATATGCAAGAGACTGAAAAGCAGGCAATACAGCCTTTACGGCCTTTTCAGCAGCTATACCAAGATGAATAGCTTTCTGCAATCTTTCTTCCTTAGGACAATCAAGCGGAAATTTACAGAATATAGAATCAGTATTTTTTACTATAATATTACCAATGCCTGCTTGAAAATTACCTTCTTCTGTTTCAAGATCATATACATAATCATCATATGAATCGTATAATTTCTCAATTCTCTTAATAGCATTTAAGTTTTGTATTTTTTTCATATACTTTTCATGGAATCCTTTTGAATGAAAGTTTTTATTATAATGTTCCATGCAAAAGAGTTCTATATTACCATTTCTTTCATTTACAATAACATCTCCTTTTGATTTCATTTTAATATAAATATTTTGTGCTTCAATATGACTCTTTGTTGTGCGAAAATCATTTGTATATGATTTATCTATAGGTATTTCTGAAGATATTTCTGATTTTGGCGGGAATCCACATAGTAATTTTGTTCCAATATTCACTTCAGTTGGTTTAATGATTTCTTTATTTTCTGATAAGAGCGAATGGTCTTCTGTAACATCTACGAGTCCTGTATCAGTTAAAATTCTATATATTGCATGATTAGATTTATGTTTAATCACTCTTTTTATAGAAGACCATCCATTATCGGTCCATGTTTCATATTCTGAAATTTCAATTTGTTGCTTTTCTCTTCGATTCGAATCGCCAGCTTTAAATACATCATATGGTTTCCAGTTTGTATTGTCAATACTGTCAATCGTTTTTGTAATAATTTCACCAGTTATTTTATTCCTCAATAAAATTGGAGTATAAGGCATTACAGAATCTCCATATACCACCTCGACATTGTATGTTTTTTCCATAAAATTCTTGGCGAGATAAATCATTTCGCGGCCAGTCGCTGTAGTACACGCCGCAATTTCCTTCAAATATATAGCACTATACCGAGAACCAGTTTGACCATACAGGGAATTCGCCGTGATTTTATAAGCAAGTTGTTGAGCATCCAATACAGACTTTTCTGAATCTGTAAATGTATCCTTTGCTGATATAATTTCAGAAACGAGAATATCTGTTTTATCACCACTATCTACATCAAGAACTTTATAACCTGTAAGTTCCGTATTCTTCAAATCATTTTCATTTACATATCCTATTATTTCTTTGCCATCTTTCATAGTGAATGTCTGATATTCAATCTTCAATCGCGTATTTTTGCGATTCTTCAAAAGATTCATAAGAATAGTCGGCAAAACACCCTTTTCTCCATTTGGAAACTGCGCGAATACACACGTCTTCTTCCCAATAACTTTCTTTTTATCGCCAGTTCCCTCATAAATATCATATTCAATCGTAACATATTCTACACCTTCAATATTCGCATATGCAGGATCATTCACAAACGCATCATGAGATAGATTCCTAGAAATCATACAGGACGGATAAAGAGACGAATAATCAAATACGGTAATAGGGTCATCAAGATACATATCACATTTAGGTTCTAGAACAATTGCACCTTCATATCCTGCAGTATCTTCGAGCATATTCAATTTAACATCAGCACCGCCACCAACAACTGGAATAACATAATCCTTGTGATGACATTCTCTCGATACAAGACTGAAAATCTTAATACTTTGACCTCTCATAAATAAATACGCTAAAGGGACAGAACAGACATTCCCCATAGCAATATTGTTTCCAATAACCTTCAATTTATGCATGAGACGATTACATAAAGCACAATCTTGCACGCAATATTTCGCAATAACTGCGCGGTCTTCACTATTCCCCAAGAATTTCTCAAATATTTCCCGAGGCGAAATATCATCCTTCTTATCTTTCAGGAATGTCTGAGCTACAAAGTCCAATTTAAAGGAATCCAATTTATGATCGCGCTGCATTACTTTCAACATATCAATTTGCACGACTCCATCCATATCGAAAAAATACATAATATTCTCTCCAAGTGCAGATGATGACAATTCTTTTTTATCAAGAATAGTTTTTCTATTAAGCATTCTTCCCAAATTCATAGAAAAACTATCAATATAATTAAGTTCTTCACACCTTTCCCATATATATTTCATATCAAAACCGAATATATTATAGCCCGTAATAATATCTGGATCAAGTCTTTGAATAAATTCCTTCCATGCTTTGATAACCTTAATTTCTGTATTATAATATTCAAGGTCAATACCTTTAACTTCATCGGTTTTATTGAGACAAACAATATGTTTATACAATATTTTATCTGAACCGAAACGAGATACAGTACTTCCAATCTGAATAATTGCGTCACCTTGCAATTTCGGAAATCCACATTTATTTGTCAAATATTCTATCAGTGTTTTATCCGTTTTATCTGGTTCTGCCCCGCTACCCGCAGAACCATCATCGTCACTATAGGCTCCTTCATTGCCACCGTCTTCGGCACCATCATCGCAGGTCCCGACGGTCCCGCCGCTACCTTTTGTTTTAGATGCGGTCTTTTTATTTACTATATCAATAATTAGACGTATGACTTCGGATACAATTTCATCGCTTATAATGGGTACAGAGCGAGACGGTCTATCATTTATAGGATACACTCTACTAATAATTGTATTTTTAGATACTGGTATATCTTTGATAAAACAATCACTGAGCCATTGTTTCACATGTTCTTTGAAATAATTCATATTTTCTTTTGCGGCAACTATGAGATCAGTCGCAAGTTTACGATAATCTTTCTTAGCAACCGGAAAGTCTCCGTGACTACTTGTACATTCAATATCAACAGAAACAATGAGAAGTGGTGCGATTTTTTTATAATTTCTAGGTATTATTGAATCTTTACTTGCTTCAATATTATAATGAGTTCTAAAGTGTCTGATATTATTTTCAGCAGAGGTATCGCTGCCTTCATTTTCGCTTCCTGCGTCACTTGCAATAATATCGAACCCTTTTTCGACTTTTACCCATCCACATGGTTCAATCTTTCTTTCGTGAATAAATTTAAGAAAAGGGTCAAGATTACTTCCATAGAGTTTCCATCCTGCAGCTTTCTGATCTGCGTCGCCAAACCATTTCTTCAGATTATTAAATAAACCAAGCGATTTTACAGTGAATTTAATAAACTTGAAGTTCTTGCGATTCGTAAAACCCCAATAATCTTTCTTGCTGACAAATTCGATGCTTTCAATATGGTCTTGAAACACATATGGTACGACTGTTGCCTGATATTCTTCATATTTCTTAGTAACCCTATTGAATTTTTTCTTTTTAATTTTACTATTCAATAGACTATCTTGAAAAGCAGAGAGTGTATTTGTTTTCTCCCATTTATCTGGACATTTCAGATAAAAATACGGATAGAAATCTTTTACAGTACATGCTATACTATATCCTTCATCCGTTACTCCATATAAAATAATTTCATATTGTGGTATTTTACCTTCTTTACGCGGATATCCGTTCAGTCTATCATAATATTGCGCAGCTTTATCAGCTTCCGGTATAAATATATCAATTATTTGAAATTCAATTGATTTGGATCTAGATAATTCTGGTGCCTCTTTTCTAGGGAAAGATGCATTTTCTTCTGTTTCTAAATCCATAGTATAAATAATAAATGTATAAACTTTTAAGTAAACTTTAAATAAACTTTAAATAAACTTTAAGTTAAAAGAAAAATCAAATTTTCTTCATGAACTGTAATGGAGCATCAAGCATTATTTATTGTAATTTTAGGAGGAGTAGTATTATATTTAGTATGGGATACATATTTTATGGGTAAACAGGAGTGGGTAAAGTCTACATATGATAACAAAAGTTATTTAGTACAGAGCCGACCAGATAAATTAGAAGCGGCAAATTTATTAGCGCATATTGCCGAAAATTTAACGTTATTATCTAAACATTTAGAGAAGACCACACCAGATGATTATAGAACGCAACAAATAATAATGAATTTCAAACCTGAAAAAATAAGTGAAGGAACTGACCGTGAAGATTATACATCATATGCGGTTAATAAAGGTGAGAGTATTGTATTTTGCTTAAGACAAAAAGAAGGAACGCGTCCACTTCTGGATTTAAATACGATGATGTTTGTAGCGCTTCATGAATTGACACATATAGGTACAGAGAGTATTGGACATACACCAGAATTTTGGGACAATTTTAAATGGATATTACATAATTCAATAGATATCGGAATATATTCTCAACAAGATTTCAAAACAAAACCCAAAAAATATTGTGGCATAATGATTGAATCAAGTCCCTTAGATGGTGAGCGTTCAAACACTGGCGGTACTGTTTAATGTATTTAATGTATTTAATGTATTTAATGTATTTATAGATATAATTATAAATGTATTTATAGATATATTTATACACCAGTGCTACCGAATCCGGCAGTACCGCGATTTGCTGTATTTGTAATATTTGTACCATTGTTATCTAGATTGTTAGAATTATTAGAATTGTTAGAATTATTAGCATCTTGAATATCTACATAGGTAACAAATTCAATCGTTTCTGGTGTATATATTTTTTCAAAGATAAGTTGGGCAATACGATCACCAATTTTAACTTGAAAAGGTTCATCGGCATGATTGCGGATAATTACACGAACAGAATCAGAATATCCATGATCAATGACACCAGCCATTACATCAATACATTTTTTGTAAGCAAGTCCACTGCGAGGTGCAACACGTGCATAGCAGTCTGTAGGAATTGAAATAGCGATACCTGTATTAATCATAAGTTGTCCACGTGCAGGTACAATGCCATCTTCACAAGCAGATAAATCGAATCCTGCATCAAAACGATGGGCTTTTACAGGGGCAACGGCATTATCATTCAATTTAGAAAAACGGAACATTTGCGAGAATTTTAGAGGGCGGGGTCACTAATATAACAAATGTCTCATAACTTTAAGTCATTTTTTTAACTTTAATTATTATAATAAGTAATGAATAAAGAAGAGATTATAAACACACTTTTTATTCGTCTTGGAAAATCAAAGTCAAATAGAAATAAATTAAAGATTATTGGTGAAATCGTCGAATTATCTAAAAAAGGATATAAAAGACAAATAGTTAAAAATCTACAAAATCCTAAATATAACGCTCTTTTTCGTAAAAGTTTAGATAAATCTTATTATATAAATGGTGGTGGTATTGATGATGGCAATAATAATAGTGATGACGATGATGATAACAATATTACGGACCAAGATATTTTATATTTTATAAAAGATGACCTGAAAACGCAAGCGGAATCTAATAATTCTATTAGAGACATAATTATACAATTACAGAAATTACAAAAAAAAATTAATAATGATACCACTGATTATCTTGAAAAAAAAATTTTGACAATCACGAGAAATAAATTAATAAAATTATTTAATGAATATAACGGTGATTGGGAAGATTTTAATTATACAGGTAAATATGACGAAATATATATGGCTGCACTTAAAAAAGAAGAATTAAGTGGCTCTCGTTTAGACCCATGTAATTTCGGAAGAATAACTCAAGTCGAAGGAACATGTTGGTTTACAGCCATATTAAATATGTTTTTACTATCAGATACATTAAAAGCGATTCTATCATTATCTTTAACGAATCAGTTTAATCTTGATAAAGATAGAAATGTCAAATCAAATACTAAATTAAAAAATTTTTTATCTAAAATGAAAAAATTATATGAAACTACATGTTATAGAGATGCACAAACACCATACAATTTAAGATTAATAGTAGATATGTTATTATATTTATATTATATTTTGTATTTAGGCGGAAAAACAATTAAATATATAAATAGAGATATCAGTTCACTAGCAATAAACCATGCATTTGGTAAAGAATTTCCAATCCCTGAATATTTTAAATTAAAGCCAGAAGGTCATGACTATCTTTGGAATATTAACAATGAAACTGAAACTGATTTAATAGCAAATATCATTCTACTTTTAATTAACTTTTGTGGGGGAAAAACCTATTCGAATATGATTTTAACAGTCGGTTATAGTGATAAAATACAATCAATACCAGGATATATACCAATAGCATGTATAATTGGTATAAGAAATAATCAATTAAAGTTGGGTCATTCAATTTGTGGATTTATATGCAATAATAAACAATATATTTTTGATAGTGCTACTCATATTAATCGCCATATTAATAGTAATTACCGCGAAAATATAGACAACTTTCGAATTATGGAACACGATTGGTTAGAATTTAATGAAATTAACGGATATGTATTTGGTATCAAAGGATATGTTCTTACATATGATACTACTATATATCTTAAAATTGATGATGGAAAATTTCATGATTTTAGTCCTAACTCAGAATTAATAGAACATATTGAAAGAAAACAATCTGAAATAATAGAACATATTCAAAGAGAAAAAGCTAAAATAGCTAAAAACCAAAGAAATGCTCGATTAGAAAAAAGACTTGCAGAAATGCGAATGACTAAATTTTAGATTATTTTTACATTATCATATAGTAATGATAAATAATTTAATAATTGAGCCAGAAAATAAAAATATAAAAACAAGTTTTGTAGCTATATTTATTGAGGGTGGAATAATACTTGAAGGAAAGACTGGTCTTGCGCATTTAGTTGAACATTTGCATTTTAATTCTGTTAAAAATGGGCAATATTTATTAGATGCTTATAATATTCAAGCGGAGTTTAATGCATATACTACAGTTGACCATGTATGTTATTTTATGACTGTACCTAACGAAAATTTATTACAGGCTATAAAACTTATATGTAAAATAATTAATAAATTTACAGTAACTAAAAAAAGAATTATTGATGAAAATAAAATAGTGCTCGAAGAACAATATATGTGTAATGACAATCCTGAAATTTGGTTATATAATAAATCTATGGAAAATATATACAAAGGTCATCCTTTAGAAAAAGTTGGTATAGATATACCTGATACGGTACCATATTATAATATATCAGAAATAGTTGCACATGGTAAAAAGTTCTATAATAAAGATAATTTATCTATGGTTATTTGTTCATCTATTTCAAAAAAGCGCATTTCTGATTATTTAGACAAAATGCCTTTTACAAATAACGCTAGCACTGATGGATGTGCGGAAATAAACAAACCACCGCCATATATTCTCTCAATAGAAAGCGCTACAAAAAACAAAACGTATGGGGCGTATGGAGCAAATGGAGAGAATGGAGCGCATGTAGAATATTATAAGTATACTAAGAAATTCTCTAAAATATATATATTAATAAATTATGTTATACTTTATAATAAAACTATAGATTTGAAGACTCTGTTAATACGAGATTCCTTGATACATATTCTAGGTGACACAGGTATATCTGAATTATTTGATTATTTACGTCTTAAAAAGAGATTAGTGTATGGCATTTCTGCTCGACTCGATAGATCAATATATCACTCATCAGTAAATATAATGTTATCTATAGCTAAAAAGAATGTTGAAAAGAGTATTCAAGAGATTTTCAAAGTCATAGATAATATAAAATCAGGAAAATTAGAAATTGATTTTAATATTCATAAAAAAAATATAATAGAAAAATTTATAAATGATATGAATAAAGATAATAAAAATTTAGTAAATACTATATATACTTTTCATAGAACCTATAATATAGCTACAAATTACGGGCAAATTTTACATATTTTTCAAAATATAACGTTACATGATGTTGTAGAAGAAGCCCGTAAAATATTTGTCCAAGACGCCAGATGTAGTGTACATCATACGTAATGTGCCGACATTTTTATTTTTAATTTTATTTTTCACTTTATTTGGATGGATGACCAAATATACCATTGTATTGCTCTTCATTCATTAGATAATTTTTATTGTCTTGTTTAGCTATTAAGTTTTTTGGTGGTGTATCGGCAGTGTCAGCGGCGTTGCCAGCGTCCCCGGCGTCTGCTCCGTTTGTAGCTAAATCATATTGATTATCATATGTAGAATCATAGATATCACCGAAATAGTTTATTCTATTATAGAATTGACATGTTGGAAACTTTTCTGCAAATTTCCAATGAGCATCTTGTGCATTCCATGGCATTGTTGATGTATTTATTTGTTTTCCAAAAATTATATTTTGACGTAAATATAATAATGTAAATCCAAATTGACAAGGATCATTTATTTCTTGTGTTGTTGTTATTGTTGATAGAAATATAACGTCTCCTCTAACATGTGGACGACCTTCTTCATATGTATTTCTCGAGTTCCCATCAGTAAGAGCAAATATCCATTTTATTTGACTTGGTTTCGGCTGTTGAACATCAAAGTTCTCTACGAGAAATTCGTCAACCGCCATAGCCATTGTTGTTATCTGTTTCATTTCATAATCATTAAAAGAGACTGCCGTTTTTGCCGCATCACTTTTGTAGCTATCTGTATCTTTATAACCGTATATATCTGGATGTGCATCTGGAGTATTTTTTATAAAACCGTCTTTATCATTATTAATAAATGCATATGTTTCATATTTAGACATAAATTTAATGTTAAATTCAGTAGAAATAAAGTATTCTTTATATTGTTTACCAGCCAATGTAGCTAAAATAATAATGACTAAAAATATAATTAAAATGTTTGTTGGTCTTTTCATCTATATAAAGACGACAGAATATACTGAATATAAATATAAACATGGGAGAGGCGGCAGAAGAAGAAGAATATATTTTCAATAATCTTTGGACGCTTTATTTCCACGATCCATATGATGAAGAATGGGTATCTTCCAGTTATAAAATACAAACAGTTATAACAACTCCGCAAGATTGGTTACAAATAAATCTGTCATATATAGATTTATGGTCTAAAGGCATGTTTTTTTTAATGCGCGAAGATATACAACCATTGTGGGAAGACCCACTCAATAAAAATGGAGGATGTTTTTCTTATAAAGTAAATAAACCAGATGTTGCAAAGTATTGGTTAGAACTCGGGGCTAAATTGATGACCGATTCAATAACTAAAGATGTTGCGCATATTGATAAAGTATGTGGAGTCTCCGTGATACCAAAGAGAAACTATTGTATTATTAGAATATGGATATCAAATAGTGAATTTAATAATATAGAATTATATAATGTAGATATACCACCATATACAGTAGTTATGTATAAAAAACATGGAGATAATACAGATTTCGATAAATAGATAAATGATAAATGATGAATCATGGATGACAATAATTGCGCGGTTTATTATAAAAATAGAAAAATTTGATTTAAGATGTGTAGTTTTTTAATAATACAAAAAGATGCAGACAAATCAGCAGACAAACCAAATGACGCCATTACAATACATATGTAATGCTTTACGGAAAACAAGAGAAGAAAAAATAAAAAATTTGACTGATAACTATATTATCATATTTATATACAAAAAATTTACATATTATTTTACAAATGTAAAAAAACTACATTACTCTGAAATATATATGAATTGGTCATTCTATATGTTTATCGATTTAACAAATGAATATATAATACAGAATCCAACAAAAGCAAATACATTGTATCAATCGATAAACAAAAATGATTTTCATCAATATTTCTGTGAATTCGATATATTTATAGATGATGTAATGAAATATTATGAAGAACCTATATTGACAAAAGAACAAGTCAATGAACTTATGTCGTAAAATTATTTCATAAATAAAAAAAATGATTCATAATGGATTTTTGGTATGTATAAAATTCAATGGCCTTAGCGTCGTTAGCGGCGACGCCACAGGAAGCATTCCCAGAACAACAAGATGGCCCAGATGACTCAATTTGTGTATTATTGAATTCTATATGTAAGTCTGGGTCGGGACCGCAAGGACCGCATGGACCGCCCGGTGAAGAAGTTACTGCACTTCATTTTATATGGCTTGGTGTAAATTGCACAACAAATCAGTATTATAATAGAGTTACTTATGGAGAATTTACTGCAGCAATTTATCTTAAATTCTGCACATATTATCGTAAAGTATATAATAATAAACAATCATTCCAAGAGACTCAAGCGTATTTTATATATAAACTCAATGATATAATTACAAAATATAATGAAATGGAAGAATTACTATATCAACAATTTTTCCTACAAAGCTATGAAAACTTCTTCAAAGTCTTTATTAAATTTATTTAATAAAATTTAAAATTTAGATTATCACGGCATAGGAAGTCCAAATTTTTCTATAATTTGATATGCAGTTTCTGAAGGTAACATAGGTCCATGCTTATTTTTCGTTAATTCAAAATAACAAGCCTTTGATAAAAATATTTTGTTATTTACCATGTTATGTAAATATTCTGTAAAATATTGTTTAATATATTTATCTCTAAATTCAGAGATAACGAGTGCATCAGGTTGATTTTGAATATTATACGTTCGCATGAATTTTTTAAATATTCTCTTCGAAAAATCAAAAGGATATTGTTTATCATAAATGAGAGTCCTAAATTTACTTTTTGTTTTACTTGCATTTTCCATATTATTGTTCTTCTCCTTATTGTCTTTATTCTCCTTGCGTATTTTCACTTGTAGAAAGGTATTTTGATATTTTTCAGATGTTTCACCAAATGGTAATATTATTGTATTCATTACTATTTAGTTATTTTATTTTTTTGCAGGTGCTTTCTTAGCAGGTGTTTTCTTTGGCGGAGGAGGAGGTGGTGGCTCGTCATCTTCCTCTTCTTCTTCCTCCTCTGCGACATCGGCATCGGCATCATCATCATCGTCGTCACCAATTGGAGTAGTGTCTGGAATTTTTGGATTCGGATTGGCATTTGCGTTACTGATTGCATCCGCCGCAAGGTCGTCATCACTCTCGTCAATTTGCTCAGGTGGCGGATTGGCCTTCTCATTCTCATCATCAGAATCTTCGATGAATTTCAGTGCCTTCGCAACAGTACCCTCGACCTTTGCATTGACAACCTTCCATGTGCAGCCAAACTTTCCACCTGCAAACCACAAACCACTTAGCTGAATAATAAACTTTCCGCGTCCACCACGCAGATTCTTCTGTACCATCTTGAAATCAACAACATTATTATCCATATCTTCCGTCTGGAATTGAAACTTCGACGTCTTCACATCATATGGAAGCTTCAGTTTCATAGTTGGCGGATACTTTCCAATAACCTTCTTCGTCTGCTTATCTTTGTCATATTTCACAATCGGCGTAAAGAGTTTGTTCACAACTTGCTCAATACCATCGAAATCATCGTCAAGCCACTGAACACGATTATTGAAAGCATCCTGCTTCACCTGAGTTTCAATAGCAAGCATCGTATCCAGAAGATTCTTCATTTTTGGGTTTTCGTCATGACCTCCGAAAGAGACATGCAAATCATAAGAAGGTGGTTTCTTATTCTCATCTTTTTCCTTCTCCTTATCAGCGGCGGACTCATAGCCCTCACCGACTCCATAAGGAAGACGCATAATCGGAGTTTGAATAGAAAGCTTCTGTGAATTATGTGTTATGTAAACCGTACGAGATCCATTCGACAGAGTTTTCGGAGTTGAGTACTTGAAGTTGGAAGGGTTTACGGATTTTGGTAGGAGGACATCGCAGGTATCCATTTTGCACGGGACTGTAAAGTACTTACAATTCTATGCCTTATATGGTTTTTATTTTACCTTAAATGGGAAATCATTTTTTATTTTGCCCGCTTTTAAGTAATGGAAATAGACCGTGAACAACAATTACGAATTTTAAGCGAAAAAGATAAATCTATAAAAGATCGAACAGTTTTACTTGCATATGGGCGTTTTCAACCATTTACATTCGGTCATTTAACAATTATGCAAGATATAGTAACATTGAAAAATGCTGGATATAATAATTATTATATAGGTACATCATCTGTAAATGAAACAGAACATAAAACTGTCATAAAAGGTCAAACTCTAAAAAATATAGAAAAATCAGAAAATAAATCAAAAGCATTAGTTGAACATGAAAAACGAAAGAATCCATTAACTATAGACCAAAAAGTGAAATATATAAAATTAGGTATGAAATCCATTGGATTAGATAGTCGTCGTGTATTTGTATCTTCTACACCAATTAATGCATTCAAAAAAATGAGAGGTAAAGGAGATATACTTGTTATTATTGGCGGGGCTGACCGTATTCCATCTTATATTAGAATTTTAAATGAAAGTATATCCAAACCATCTGATAAAAAATACTTCCCAGATTTTCTGGAATATGTAGCTATTTCACAAGTAAGAGATAATTCCTCTAATCCATTACAAGGCATAAGCGCAACATTACTCAGAACACTCGCAGTTGAAAATAATTTCGAAGAATTTAAACGAAAAATACCATATATCGCAGGAGATGAAGTAAAACAGAAAAAACTCTTTAATCAAATAAGAAAAGCATATAAAACAATGCTAGGAGGACCACCGGGAACCCATATATCTTTTACTGGTGAAATTGAAGAAAGTATACCTTCTATATCTCCGCCATCATCATATTCCATATCGACAAACGCGAAATCTAAAAAATTATAATAAATTTAATTAATAAGTATGAGTAAAGAAAAATTAGAAAAGGAAATAAACAAAATAGGTGATGACTCTATGAAAACAAAAATGTTAACATGGTTATCAACAGTAAGAAACACACAATTGTCATCGTCAGTAATAATGGAAGACTTTGATAGAATAACAGCAATTTATAATTTAATAGTAAATGAGAATACTTTGCAGAATACTAAAAGTAAAATGATTGAATGGTTTTATAATACTGCACTATCAGAAATAACAATGGAAGAATATAGAAAGGAAAGAAATAAATATAGAGGTTCAACAGAAAATCGATGTAATTTTGGAAGAATAGCGCAAGCTAAAGGTACTTGTTGGTTTAATGCAATTATTAATATGATTTTACTCTCAGATGATATAAAAAAACATTTAGCTGCTATTACCGAGGGATATTTAAAAAATAATAATAGAAGGAAAACATTCTTAGATATTAATTTTAAAAGATTTTTCGAAGACTATAATAAAGAATATAATACCCCCACCCATACTTCTTCTGAAAATATAAATTCAGAATTATTTAAAGAAATGTTAGCGTATATATATTATCTTTTATATGATGAAAAAAAGGGAATTAACGATATAAATAAAGATATAGCTGCTATTATATTAAACTATATATTACCTAATATACCCGTCTATCAGATGTCAAAGTTAAATACAAATTTTACATATACAGAAATGTGTTTTCGTGTAGATAATGAAATACATTACCAAATATGTATGTTTATAACAGGAACTTTATTAGATTCTAATTATATTTTATATGATATGTCTAATCTAAATAAATATATAGGCTTACTAGATAATTATACTTTTTTAAACATTATTATAAAAAAAAATTGAAAAATAAAATTCTGTATGAAAGTATGGTTAGACAAGAAATTTATAAAAAAATTGAACAGATGAATTCAACTAATAAATTAATAAGTTGTACTATAACAATAGTCGAATACACAGATGATATAGTACAATCTGTACATGAAATTTGCGGTTTTATATGTGAAGGTAAAAAATATATTTTTGATAGTAGCGGTACGTATGATAATATAATACAATACAACAGCAAATTTAATGCGAACGATTTAAGAGTTATTGAATGCGATTGGACAGACTTAGAAAACATTAAAAGACCTGATAATTTTTTAATTTATTATGGTTTACTTTTATATAAAATATCGCCGCCCTCGCCCCCACCCCCGTCTCCGCAGCCCAGCCCAAACCCACCATCATTATTTTGTGGATTAGGAGAATGTTTTGCACCTAGAAGAAGAAGAGTAGGACCGGCAGGCGGTTCTAAGAAAAAAGTAAAGAAAATTTCTAAAAAATCTAAGAAAAATAAAATATAGCTATTTATTATTATTTTTATTATTTTTATTATTATTTTATTCTGGATTTTAATTATAGATATATATGCTACGTGAACGTAAAATTATAGGGGTTGGTATGAAATCTGCAATTGTCGAACCACCTTACAACTGTATTACAAGCGTTCCTCCTTCAAAATATATATTATTTGATTTTACAGAATATAAACCATCTAAAAGAGATGTTTCAAAAATATCTCATGATAAAAATATTATTCAGAGAGAATATGAAAATCATAAAATTATTAAAGCGAAAATTTTAGATTATAATCGTTACTTTGTCGTAGGATATGGAATTTGTACAGTCTTACTAGATGATATTCCAATAAAAGAAATCGATACAGATTCTTATAGTGTAAAACATATTACACTTAAAAATAATACCATTAGAACGAATATTACTAAAAAATTTAACAATATAGACAATAGAGATTATGAATCAATTACTATTAATAGTCCGAATTTCAAATTATACCAATTGATAGAGCCATATGCAGGTGTGTCTTTGACTGATTTTTTATCACGCCAAAAACCAAAATATTCTTATAAAGAAATTTTGCGATTATTATTAAATGTATTTATAGGTATTCAGAAACTTATAGAAGCTGGTCTTATTCATCAAGATTTACATATAGATAATATTGTTATAGGGGAAGACGGAATATCACGAATAATAGATTTTGATATGATGATAACTGATGAGAGTGATATAACTCATCCCGAAATGCCTAAAGATATAGAAAAGAATAAGATTGATCTCTATTTTATGGCATTAAATCTGCGACAACTTTTAACACTTAAACTTATATCATCAACGACTTCGAAAAAATATAATAATTTTGTAGATACTATTTACAATCATAAAATATCTATATCAGAAGCTATTGATACTATCGTAGATATAACAAATACACATTCATCTATGCCATCATCTACCAGAGTTAGAACAAATACAAAATTAAAAAAGAATACAAATACCAATTCTTTATCGAATAGTAGAAGAAAATCTAATCCTTAAATATATCATTAATAAAATATATCATTATTACTAAATAATATTGCAAAAATAAGTTTTGGTAATTTTATTATTGTTATTTATTATTAATTATTAATTATTAATTATTAATTATTAATTATTAATTATTATTAATTTTTATTTTTAAGCAGTTGCGACTGGGGCAACTGGTACAGTCTTCTTGAACAGTGGGGAAAGGAACTTTTGCAGAGAAAAGAATGATACCTCGTCACCCTCCTTGACATTCAGAATCTTGCGCAGTGCCGGGTTAGGCAGAATAATGCGTTTGTTCTCTGGCTTGTTCAGGTTGTGCTCTTTGATGTATGCATTGATTTTACGTGTAACATCAGTGCGAGACATAACCGAACCAGATGGAACATTCAGGAATACACAGAGTTCATCAATGATAGGAGTTGGCTTGGCAAATCCATTTGGGTTTGTGCGAGCATTTGCACGCTTGCGCTCGGTCTTCTCGACACTCTTGCGCATGCGCTCATAATCCTTCTTCAATACTTTCAGCTCAGCAAGCGTCTCCTTGATAATCGCAGAGAGGCTGTTGATTTTCAGTTCAACTTTATCTACCAGAGAAATTTGGACCTCCTCCGCATCAGCAGTGGCATCCTCTTTCTTATCAGCAGCAACAGCCGCAGGGGCAGTCTTCTCAGTCTTGGCAGCAGCAGCGCCTTTAGCAGTCTTGGGCTCAGCTACCTTTTTGGCAGCAGCAGCAGGTGCATCAACAGTCTTTACTGGAGCAGCGGGGGCAGGGGTGGCAACGGCAGCAGGCTTCGCGGATGCAACACGGGGAGCCATTTTTGTTTCTTGGATAACTATTTATATTCTCAAATCCTTAAATACTTTTCGCCCTCAAGAGACAGGGTTCCATCACACCCGCGTTTATTTTCGCAAGAATTTCTTTAACCTCACTAAAATTACGCGGATTTATAATTTTAACAATAATATATAAAGATCCTTTACCAGATAATCCTTCATTTTCTATAACAATCGGCAATTCAATATCTTGATAAGGCGCAATAGTAAATTCCTTTCGCTTACCGTCTAAATAAATTGCCCGTATTTTTTTACCTTTAATATATTCTTCCCATGTAAGAGATATATCATAGAAAATATCCCAACTATCGCCAAAACGCATTAATCTATATATCTTATGTTTTTCTATAGATAAATGGATTGATATATCAATCTCTATTTTCTCATTTACTTTATAATTATTTATTTCAACTATATTACTTTCAAATATATCAGAACTATTAATATTTAAATATATAGGTGTCTTTATTCCTGTTAAAAAAAGCCGCAATTTCCTTGTTTTAGATGTGTGAATATCCTCTAAAGATAACTTTAATTTTATACTGTGTTTCCTTGGCACAGGGCGCGATGATTCTACATCTTTTTTCCCGTCAAATTTAGCCTTTGAAACTTTATCTAATATTTCTTTCATACATTCCCATACCTCCGGTGCATTAAAAAAGTTTTCTACTTGTTTCCATATATTCGCTAAATCTGTTTCACTGAAACTTTCATCATTACCGACGCCAACGCCACTCCCAACCCCAAAATACTGATTATTGCGATTTTTATCAATCTGATGATATGCCACAGTTATACTTTTGAAATATTCCTCATTTTTCTTCTTTTCCTCTAGAGTCTTTATTGCAGCACCTTGACCATAACTATGCGCAAATTTATCAGGATGATGTTTCTTAGCTAAATAAAAATATCGAGCCCTCACCTCATTAAATTCTGTATTCTTTGGTAATCCCAATATTTGATATGGATCCATAACTTAAGAAATAAACTTGTCTTTAATATAAAAATAAAATGAATCTTATAAATACATCTACAATATCCATTCCGAATAATACCAATATAAATACCAATATAAATACCAATATAAATAGTAATATAAATACTAATATAAATACAAAAATGGACATGAATATGGGCGCGGGTATAGACACGGGGGCGGGTACCCGCGCTGACACAGATATGACTATGGACGAATTATGGGTTTACTATTTTGATAATTTTAAAAATGTTTTACACCATCTGCCTTATCATAAAAAAGTAATTGATATGTTTATAAACCAATTGGATACTATTTCAAATACTATTTTATATAGTCATAAAGGTATACCACTTGAATTATTATATTATACTGCGTTTAAAAAGAAATTTGGCAATTATATTATTAATAAATTAGTATGGGATAAAGATGTATTATATAATGAAACGCCCTATTTCTTTGAAATTGATTTGAGTATACCACAACAACCAAAAGATTTAATGAAATTTACAGAACTTATTAAACATATGGTAATGCATCCTTGTATTCATGCAAGAAGACACATTATTATTATTAAACATATTGATTATATTGTAAATAATAATAAATTCTATGATTTTCGTGTACTGTTTGAAAGATATTCCGAAAATGCACTGTTTATATGTACAACCCATTTTTATACTAAATTAGAAATACCTATTCGTAGCCGATTCTTTGGAATAAGAATACCATTATTTACAGTAGACGAATTTATAGCTACATTTAGAGATTTAAATTTAGTATATCATGATACACTTGCCAAAAATCTTTGTCAAGACTTATATTTTGCATTATATATCCACTATTTAATAAAAAATATACCAGAAGTTATAACCGAAGAATTCTGTACATATAATTGCCCTACAATATGTGATTTTCTAAAAAATAAAAAATTAACTATGGAAAATATTAGAGATTTTACACATAAAATTAGTATAAATGATTCATCTATAAAAAATATAACTATGGACCTCATGAAATCTGTTCCTCAAAAATACAGAGCGGAATTTTTATCTCATGCCGCTCATATCGATCATCTATTAGCTTCAACAGATGTTTACAGAAAACCACTCTATATAGAATATTTATTCCATTTAGCTATTTATGGAAATGCGTAAAAATTTGAATTATTTATAGTTGTAAATAGTAAGTATGAATGAATACTTGCAAAATTTTACATCTTATACTAACGGATCTTACGGCAAAATACTCATAAATAAAAATAAAAATCAAATAATAAAACAACTTGAATTGAAATCTATTAATCTTCAAGATGATGATAAAAACCGGGACGGGCTGTGCGCAGAAATCCAGACGGATACAGTCATGAATGAAGATAAGGAAAATTTAAATGGATTTGCAATAAGAGAAGCGATTTTTTTAACACTTCTAAAGAACATAGAAGGATGTCCTAAAATTATAAATATTTATGTCGAGGATAATGTATCTATGAATATACTTATGCCTTACTATGGTATTACATTGAATAAATGGATTTTAACAAAACAATATACTCATGCAAATTGTTTACATATTATTGTAACACTTGTCGAGACATTTATATATTTGTTAAGTTATGGTATTCAACATACAGATATAAAACCAACCAATATATTAATAACAAATATAAATACTGCAGTATTAATAGACTTTAATTTATGTTCTATAATCGTGCCTCAATCATTGTGTAAAAATGATTTCCATTGGTCTAAATCAATATGTACTTGGGTATATTCATGCCCGGAAATATGCGAATATGAAGCACCACATGATAACTCTACATCTTGGAGTGTCGGTTTTATTATGGTATATCTATTTACACGCGGATGTCATCCTCAATTAATAGATAATAATACGAATGATATTATAAAATACAATGACCAACATAAATGGTTAGAATATATTAAAAATCTAAAAAAAATATCAAATAAATCATTTCCAGTTCATTTAAAATTGCTTAAATATATACCATTAGAAGTTTATAATTTATATTTAAAATGTTGTAAGTGGAATCCTTGTGATAGAATAAAATTACATGATCTTTATAGAAAACTTACACGATATCCAAAAGAAACTCTTGTTTTTAATTTACTCCCATATACTAATATTTCAGATATCACTTTTATACCGTCGCAATGTGAAATACGCGAGAAAGATATTAGAAAAATATATAGTATTTTATCAAATTGCGAAATATTAAATATATTATTTAGAACAATTACACTCTATGACTTATGTATAGAAAAATGTCCAGATATAAATACTACTGAAATACTCATTGGTGTAATTTCAATTGCATATATAATCTGTTATGAAGATTTATCGGAATCTATACTATTACAATTACTATTATCACACTATGAATCTATATATACAGAAAATGATATTTATACAATTATTATAGAAATTGGGAAAAAAATAAATTGGGAGTGTTACTATTTATGTGATTGCTTTGTAAATGATACTACAAGAGAAAAACATAAAATACTTATGGATATATTCATTAATATAAAAGATGCGTATAAAATAAGCGATATTCTTATTTTATATAAAAATAGCATATAAAGATTCAATGCGCCAAATATTTAATGTATTATATTCTTTCAAATATCAATCAAATAATTGATAATTTATATAACAAAAAAGATTCGATATCTTTTAACACTTTTAATAAATTATCACTTTTATTTTATAAAGTTCTTACAAAAACAGTAGCAGAATTAAATAATATATATTTTATAAATATATTAAAACCAGAATTAGAAGAAATAACAAGACGAGAAAAGATGCTAGAAAACGTAATTGCAATATCAGTCGTGAGTGTTGCTCGTTTTATATGCAAAAGCGATGCGGCCCATAAAATGCCAAAAATTGTTTCTGGCGTGTGATATTCTTTGTGATATATGTTTTTGTGATTTTATGTTTTTGCGCTTACTTCTTCTCTGCAGTGGAGGAGACCTTCTTGCCACCACGCTTAGCTACAGTCTTGTATGACTTGTCATCCTCCGCAGGGGCAGAGGGGGCAGCAGGAGCGGCAGGAGAGGGCTCCTTGGAATCTCCCTTAGGAGTATCCAGAGTATCCGGAAGGTGAGACGCGATGTCGTCATCGGTCTCATCCTCCTTCCACTCGTGATTCTTGGTAGGCCCCCAGTAGACCTCAATCACATTGAGGTTCTTGGCAGGAGCCCAGCAGGCGAAGCACATCTCACCGAGTTCGTTAATGAACTCCTGCAGAAGATCCTGGAAATACTTGGTCTGCATCACCTTGTAAATCTTGTGCAGATAGATTCCAGGCTTCCTGTCAAAGCCCTGAGTGCGAATGACCTTGCCATCCTTGACGTAGAAGTACTCATCGAACTTGTACTCCAGGATATTGGCATTGTTCGCGCCAATCACAGCGCGCTTCTCGATCTTCCCTACTGCACCTACCTTAATCTCGGTTTCAAAGAACAACTTGATATCCTTGTTGTTCTTCTCATCCTTCCATGCCTCGTCGTTTCCGTTCTCCGAACGCTTCTCGCGAGCATCCAGCGCAATCTTGCGCATCTTCTCAGCAATAGTCTCAGTGGTATTAGTGGTAGTCTCAGAGAGAACCTTGAGGTCAATAGGAGGAGGAACGGAAGAAGAGGAAGCCATTTGTACGTTGTTTGTGATGTTTTCTTTGTTTTGTTTTATAAAAAAAGTAAAACGGCAAATCATTTTTTTCAAAATTTCATATAAATTTTTTACAAATTCCATTTTTAGTATTTATATATATTAGATGGTCTCCTCTACTTCGTCTTCTTCTAAGAAAATAACAATAGATGATACTGAATATTCATCAGCAGACTTAGAGAATGCTCTTATTTTTAAGAACAGTAATACAAGTAGCGGTACCTTAATTGGAATTACAAATGGTAAAATAAAGAAATTGAAAGATGGCGGAAAATACTTGAAATTATATTCATTTGTTGGACCAAAAGACATAATATTTGAAGAAGAGATTTCGAGAATTATGAAACCTTCGGAAAACGAAAAACTATATAGAGCATTATTAAATAGTCTTATTAAAGCACCTGGTACATTAAATAAATTACCACCTATTCAAAGTTCAGCATTCAACCCATTATTCGAAGCAAGACCTCCTGAAGGAAAACCAAGAAAAGGAGGACCACGTTCTAAAAAGAAACCGGCAGAAGCAGCGGAAGCAGCAGAAGCAGCCGAAGCGGCCGAAGCAGTGGTGCAAGCGGCAATGGCGCGGCCCATACCACTTCCTCCCGTACCATTGCCGCTTGCACCGCTGCCACCATCTACTCAACCATCTACATCGCAAGGTCCGCGAAGAAGTAAAAGAATACAACAATTGAGAGATGATGCACCACCAATGCCTCCGCAAGAAAAAAAAGATAGATCACGCAGAAAAGTAGAAATAACAGTTGAACAACTGCGTGAACATTTAGAACGCAAATTTAATGCATTTCGCTCAATAGATGAATTATTCACTTACTTAAGAGAACGATTTACAAGAGAAGAATTAAACAAATTTTTATTAAAACAAGTTAAAGCTGATTTAGAAAGAATGTTATAATAAGTCATTCTTGGTTACATTATCTTTAATCTGTTCAAGTGTAATATACTCAAAACCTTTCTTCGCACATAACGAAATAATTTCTCCATTTGTAGCTATATTCCATCGACTCCTCGCTGTCTTTTTTATATAAAAGTGTTCATTATAATATCGCATTTTTGTAAATAATTGTATTAATTCTTTATTAGTATTATGAATATCCAGTTTACTTCCTTCTGATGTCTCTTTATAACCATTTATCTCAAGTGATCCATGATGTATCTTATTATGACATGCTTCACATACTGTAATTAAATTGAATTCTTTATTTTTATGATAATGTTCTATAAAACCATTTGCATCTGCTAACATTTGTGGTTTAATATGATGTGTTTCCGTTGCATTTGATTCTCCACATATCTTACACTCTCCGACCCTTACATCACAATTATAATTAGATTGTTTTATAGCTACAAATTCCGGAGAAATTCCCATGACTTCACAACGAATTTCATGCGCTAATTTTAAAAAATCACTTTTCAATCCGAGACCCTTACACACCTCCAAACCATACATTTCACTTCCTATACCTTTTCGCAATTTCCTGTCAAAAATAAGTAGACCATTTTCGGGATTCACTTCAACATGCATGTGTGCAATATATATTTTTTCACAATTTTTAATAATTCCCAATTTTCCTAAATCATGTAAATGTGTCGCAAATATAAACGTTGATTCCTGTTTTATAAGTGTCTGTATTCCTGCAGCAACAATAGCAAGAGCAGATATTGCCTCCGTCCCAGAACAAAGTTCATCACCTAATACAAGACTATTTGCATCCGCTCTCTGTAATATAGTCTTTAATTCTAACATTTCAATAGTAAAACTACTCCATCCTCTATATATATTATCAATACCCGCAATACGAGTAAATATATGATTATATGGTTTATATTTAAAATTATCTGCTGCAACAAACATACCAGCCTGAGCCATTATAATATTTAAACCAATTGCTTTCATAAAAGAACTCTTACCAGATGAATTCATACCAAACAATAAAAGACCTTTATTATCACGACCCAAACATATATCATTCGGTACATACTTATATTTTGTATTTATAATTTCAATAATAGGATGACGCAAATTCTTTGCATCTAAATAAGAATCCGCACCAGCACTAGAATCACCTTCGGAACAAAGTATGGGACATTTATAGTTATAATCAATGGCATTGCGGGCTGATGTGCAGATAATGTCTAGTTCAGAAACATCCAGGACAAGTTTAAGAATTTTATCTTTATTTTTTTCTACAAATGTAGCTATAAATTCACGATATTGTTTTGTCACAAGTGTTGATAAATAAAGAGATTTTTTTATAATATCATCAGAAACCGCCTGTATACGACTACTTGTTACTCTTACCATTGAACTCGTTTGACTCACCAGTTTTGCTTTATATTGGTCGGATTTTCCATTAACAATGTGAGCGGCGTTAGCACTTTTAGCAGCGTGAGCGGCATTAGCGGCATTAGCGGCATTAGCGGCAGACCAAGTATCCCAACGTTTCTTTGTCATGAGAAGACTATATCCATCACGCTCATTGTATTCTACCTTTGCACCCTCTTCAAATAAATCCGCTGTTTTTTCTAGAATATTCATGCCAGATATATATTCTTTATCTATTTCATCTATCTCTTTATAGATTCCCGTCTTAAATATATTACCTTTAATTTCATTTATATTATATTTAGAAGCCTCATCTATTTCAATTGTATCAACATACTCCTTTATTATTTCTTTTATATAAATTGTACTATCACTTTTATTTGTATATAAGGTAAATGCATTTATTATACTCTCGAGAGAATTATGGAATCCGCACCATTCTGCTGGGTTAAAACGACCCATAATCATACGTCTTATCATACGTTCAATATCAAGAACAGTTTTCAAAATTGCATGAATTTTATAAGAGTTATCAGAATCAATCATATTTTGAATTTTCGCATATCTCTCTTTTAATGTTGATACATTATTTAAAGGCTGCAAAAGTTGTTCTCGAAACCTCCGCATTGCAAATGCTGTTGAACATCTGTTTAAAATACTCAAAAGTGGTTTTTCGCCATTATTATTTGTAGTCGATATTAATTGCAACTGTATTGCACTATTATATTCAAGTGTACAATGACCCTCAAACTTCAAATGGTCGGGATATATGAGATTTTTAATGATATTTTCGCTATGTTCATATCCAAATTGTATCATATAAACAAATGCGAGACGTGCATTCTCATAATTCTCGATGGAAAGTGCTTCCAAACCCTTTAATATGCCAAAATGGGAATATGCTTTTTGCAATATCTCATTCTGATATGATATTTTTTCATAATGAGAGATATTAATGTCCCATAGTAAATGGTAAGAACGCCCGGAATCCATTTTAACACCAATAGTATCCTCTATTTTTGCTCGTTCGTCGGGTGTTAAATTGTTTCCAATAAAAACTATTTCAGAAGGTTGATACATTTGGAAACAGCGTGTAAATTCATCAAGAGCAGAACTCGTGCCGCGCATAACTTCATACACCCACGTGCGCCCAGTTGATACATCTACGCCAGCGATGCCTAAAGAAAAAAATCGTGTACCTATAACATCCTTGTAAATATCCCAAACAGTTACCATTAAATAATTACCATCAATTGTGTTCACAGAAACTTGCATAGATGGACTCAATATCTGCGTTAATTTCCTCTCTGGATTCGGAGGAGACGTCACTTGTTCAATTAATACAACAGTATACCCATTATTTAATAATGTCTGAGAATGTTTCGTTAATGCATAACTTGGAAAGCCAGCCATTAAATGATTCTTATGAGTTATCTCCAAAATAGTCTTGTTTTTTCGTGATACCTGGAAATTACATAAATCTGCAATCGCATATATATCAGACGCACCTTCGTCTTGTGTATCGTTCTTTATTGCATAAATTTCAAAAAATGAACCAACCTCTATCAATACAACCGTCCTCTCGCCATATATTTTCTTATATTTATTTGTATATTCAATATAATCGTCTATTATTACCATTATGGTAACGCTTTTATTTCTAAAATGCGCAAATCCTTAAATACTATTAGGGCTGTTAGGACTATTAGGGCTGTTAGGGGTGTATTATTGGTATTAAGTAAAACAACAGAAGGGTTTATTTGATTTATTATTTGATTTATTCGTTAATTTATTCGTTAATTTGTTATTTGGTAAAAGGCGAGTACGTATAGCTACATCTTGAAGAACGGGTTTTTGTTTATCCTCAAGAACAATAGAAGTTACACGTTTATTTCTAAACTGTTTTGTTTTAGATGAATCGTCGTCAAAGACACCGAAACTGTCTTTATCTAATAGTATATCAGCTATTTCTACTTTATCTTGCGAAGATAAATCTAAATATTTTAAGAGTTGAGTTGCAGATGGACGTTTTTGAGCATCGTGAGATAATGTTATTAGAATAAATTTAAGAGTAAATGCAGATATTCCTAAATTTAATGTAAATTTGGGAGCTAAATTACATATTCTATATTCTATTCGTGATGTATTAATATCCAAAAATGGTGATGTTCCATAAATAAGTTCATATGCGAGACATCCTATTGCCCAAATATCCACTTTCTCATTATATGGCATTTTATATTTTTCATTATTTAATCTTATAATTTCTGGTGCCATAAATTCAAGTGTACCAACTCTTCCAATAGGTAAAATATGATTCTGATTAATTGCTAGTCCGAAATCGCATAGTTTAATTTTATAATCTTTTGAAAGTAAAATATTCTCTGGTTTGATATCTCTATGTACTACACCTATCTCGTGTATATATTCTACTGCTAAAAGAAGTTGACGTATAATATTATGTATCACATATATTTCTGGAAGGCGATTATTATGAAATTTACACGCAAGATCACATAAATCCCCTCTTTCAGCATATTCTTGATAAAAACATATATAACAATCATCAGAATAATGAGATATATATTTAATGATATTTTCATGAGACAATTTCGATAATATCTTTATCTCATTATTTGCATATATTGTTTGGTTGTAATCTAAATATTCTTTTATATATTTTTTCAATACGTATTTTATACCTGTTTGTGTTTGCGTACATATATATAAACGTGTTGTATTCCCTGCATATATCCTTATGTAATCAGAGTAACGAGCAGCAGGAGCAGCGGCAGTGGTGGTGGTGGCGACAGTGGTGGCGGCGAGGGGAGCGGGCGGCGCGGCAGATACTTTTTGAGGGTGAAACACCGATGTTCCTTGTTGCATCCTAAATAGAAGAGACTTTATATTTTCGGAAATAAACGCATATGTAAAAATACTATCTAAAGAATAATAAATAGTATAATTAAATATAATGCAGTGTCCAGTATGTAATATACAATTAGATCTAGATGACGCAGTTACACATATTATTACAGAACATCAACTGTTTATGGTAACATATCTGTCGATGTATAATATTATTGACAACCTTGACGGTGGCGACGCCGCTCTTGACGCTAGTGGCACTGGCCTGGATGCTCCTTCGATGACTTATAATGAAAATAACGATTATGAATATCTATCAGAATTATGTGAAAGAATGGGAAACCACACTATTGGTCTATCAAAAGAAGATATTGATGAACATGCTCCAATTACTTTAATTGACTCTGATAAAAAAGAAAATTGCCCAATATGTTTAGAATCTATTTCTACAAAAATATATTTAAGAAGACTTAAAATATGTAAACACTTATATTGCGCTGAATGTATTGAAAAATGGTTTGAAGCTAAGCATACATGCCCTGTTTGTAAATATGAAATTGAAGTGTCAACAGCGAAATCTTCAGCAACAAAAGTTATTGTAAGTGATGTAAGAAATGTAAGTGATGTAAGAAATGTAAGTGATGTAAGTGATGCAACCGATGTAAATTCTGTGGATTAGTTTTATTTGTTTATAATTTATCAATAATACTTTCGACATCTTTTTTATCGGCGGATTCATCGTAGAAAATAACATTATCATCGCCTTCTTCTTGATCCCCACATCCTCCTATGCCTCCACTCGTAGTTGTCCATGCCTTTAAAATAGGAGGCGGTATTGTACTCTTTTTGGAATGTATAATTGAACTCGCTTCCTCTCTCGTATATTTATGTATAACATCAACTTTGTCCTCCTCAAAATCACGACGCGATATTATTATTAAATCCCCCTTTTCTATTAATACTTTATGCGTACTTTTACGCATATTTCCACGTATCCTTGCAACGCGCGCTATTTCATCTGTACACATAACACGAAGACGCCCGTTTCCTAATAAATCTTGAACAATCGCATATTCTTGACCATCTTCATCAGGCTCAATCACACCACGGTTTTTATCATCGCGATTTGTGCGTTTCTTGCCATTCTTTATTCTACTCTGGTACATTTCTATTTATATATTGTTTATATTGTATACACTTTAAGTAATTTTATAGTAATTTTATAATAATTTTATAATAATTTTATACTTTAGGAATAACTATATTATCATAATAAAATGATAATTTAGCCTTAATAAATTTACTAAATAATACATATGTAAATGTAAAAACAGTCGCCGAATTTAATTCTTTTACTTTTTTATGTTCAAATCCATGGAACCCATCAAGTGGGAAAGGAATAAAACCGACAACATTACGAACAAAATATATTAATACACCATATAACCATACTGTCAGTATTAATTCAATTGTTAATCTTAATTTCGATTTTTTACCCTCTTTTTTTGCATCAAATTCTCCCATTATTTTATCAGTTAATATCGCAAAAGTAATAGATAACGCTATATACATAATTGTTATATAGCCAATATCAAAAATTTTAATACTTCTCATCAATATATCATGAGAAAGTGTCTCGTCACTATTACTATTATCTAAAGATATTGGTGTTTTTGTATTTTTTGCCATTTTCTATTATTATATATATCTATTATTAAATATTATTATATATCTATACAATAATTCTTCCAGCAACACCCATTGTCAACAATTCTTGTAGAAGGAGTTTCATAGAATATGGCATTCTTACTTGATTAATATCCGCGTTATTCTTACAATTATTACATTTGTAAATATTCTTCTCCGGATTCGCCGTAGCTATTAAACCACATTTGCGACATATAAATACCCTGAAATTATCCGATACATCAAGCATTCTTTCTTTCAAAAATGATGCCGCTCCATGTGCTACAATCGCATCACGTTCCATTTCGCCAAATCTCAGTCCACCTGCGCGAGCACGCCCCTCCGCCGGTTGACGTGTTAACATTACAATAGGTCCATTGCTTCCCCTTACATGTTGTTTGTCTGCAACCATGTGCTTGAGTCTCTGATAATATGTCGGTCCGATAAATATCTCAGTTTGTATCTGCTCGCCAGTTCTTCCGTTATACAGTATTTCATTTCCATATCTCTCATATCCTGATGTCTCTAGAACAGATGCTATACTCTCTACCGAACAATCTGTAAATGGCGTAGAATCTCCTCGAGCACCTATATGACAACATGCCTTACCCATAATACATTCCATCAATTGCCCCATTGTCATACGTGAAGGAATTGCATGAGGATTCATAATGATATCTGGAGTTATGCCATTCCGCGAAAAAGGCATGTCCGACTGATGATATACCATTCCAACGCAACCCTTCTGAGCGCTCCTACTTTGTCCTGACCATATCGTGAGTCCATTTCTGCGAACATATATAATTCCCTCACCTAACGGAACTGTGCAACAGTATACTTTATCGTCGAAATCAACCCATTTATCCATAAACTTATGACCTCCGAGATTAAGCCATTTATTAACAATTGGTTCATTTTGTTTTGTAATAATTGTCAATACCCAGTAATCTGCATTAGTTTTACAAGCAGTTCCATCTTTCTTAAATAAATGATTACATTCTGTTCCTTTTTCAGACTTTAATTTTTTATTACAAGAATACCCTGCATGAAGACACAGTCTTTGAAAATCATCCGCGAGTCCCGTAGATGATGTATAATATCTCCATGTTCCGTTTTCCATTTGTCCACCATCTCCAAGACACATTGCATATACTAGTTTTTGTGATTGTTCAAGATTAAGCCAATAAGTCCATTCATTCAATCGCTTTGTAATCGCAATATGACCTCTGCCAATAAAACGAACTGCATGAGTACACCATAAATTCCATTGAACTCTTTCACCTTTTGACATATTTTTTGTCATTTTCAAACCACATTTTGCTATTGCTTCATTAAGTGCTTTCTGAACACGTGGTTTATTTGCGGCATATACAATACTATAAGGTGCAACTAACCCTTCTGCAACATATATTCCATATAGTGTAATCCAGGAATCAATATCAATTTCTATTTCAGGTTGCTCTTTTCCATTTCCATCTGTGTATTCTTCAAATCTGAATTTTGTGACACTATCGTTTTCAACTACAAGATTCCATGGTAAATCTGGCGAATCATAATCTGGTTGCCAATTATCAGTATTTTTTTTATATTTCTTTCGCATATTAAATATATCTTCCGCTTTCTCAATTTTATATTTAGCATTAACCCAATGTGATTTAATATACATACGATGATTTGGTGTAACAAGCAAACTTACATGGTTACTTTCAACAGAATACATTTTACCTTTATAATGATATGATTGCAATTCTGATGGTTTTTGATATACAAGAGCATTATCTACCATTGAAGCAACTTTGTGATCCAGTGTTAATTCACTAATTCCTACCCAGCCCAAAGTGGTAAGGATTTCGTGGTTTTTTTGAAAACATGCAACTTTGTCCCCGACGACAACTTTCCTATATTTCCTCAACCTTACCTTACAGAATTTATATCCTTCTCCATTTATTCCTGTATAATTATGGTCCACATTTCCCTCGTCATTCCCTTTTACTTGCAGACTTGTATCACGCGCATGTGTAACTCCATGAGATTTATAAGGCATTATTTTTCCAACCAATATATCATTCGGTGTTATAGATGTATTTTTTGGAATAAATCCGTCTTCGCCCAATTTATCATAATTATATGGTTTCACACGACCCGTCTCCTCTACAATAGGTTTTGTAAATACTTCTTCTTCACCTGTACTGTGATTTTTACTACACTGGTCACGATATGACTTGAAATATGTACTCGTAAATAATCCACGGTCCAATGAAGATTGATTTATCATTACAGAATCCTCCTGATTAAATCCAGTATGTGTCATAATAGCTACAACCGCATTTATACCATAAGGCATCTCGTCAGAATATGTATATCTCGAAAGCATCGTTCTTACAAGCGGTTTCTGAGGATAATGAAGAACGTGCGCCATTGTATCAAGCCGTTCATTGAAATTACTCATATATATTCCAACAGCCTGCTTCCCCATAGCACTATTCGATACCGCAAAACCATCTCCGCCAATAAACGAATGGTTATCACTTTCTACCGTAATGTCTGATATCATAATATTACGCATTTGCACCGTCTCTCCAATAGGAATGAACATCAAACTTCCTTTTAATTCAATAATAGATACCCACTGATCTAATGTCATTGCCATTTTAGTATCATTTCTATTATGCTTATTATCCTCATGTATCTTTTTCACATACCTATAATACTCTGCCTCAACAGCAATCTTCAATGTCGCCTGATGATTATAAGAATATGTGAAATTCTCTATAAAATATTCCGCATCGGTCAGTCCAGCATTTTTCGGAAAATATTTATTTACCATCTCATGTATATATTCTGATTCTTCATTTAAGGTAGTAGTGGTATTCGTATTATTCGTATTATTCGTATTATTCGTATTATTACTGTAAAACCCACTGATATACTCTCTCTTAATAAGCAGAGTTCCATTCTCAATCCATATTGGTATGTGCGGTCGTACTCTTGTTATCAATATATTCATAAATCGTATAAATCCATGATCGCGATGACCATCAGCAAATCCAATGTATCGAATGTCATCGTCATATTTCTCCATATCTTGAACCGTCTTAAATTGCAACTCCTTGTTTCCCATAATAAATCCAAGAATTCTGGCAATAATCGGTAATTTAATATCAGAAGCATTCAATAAATATAATCCAATTGATTGCAAATAATCTATCTCATTGTTATCTTGTACAGGACTATCCATAATAGTTACTTGCACTGTGGTATCAGTGTTATTTATATCCATAATGATATTTTTTGGACGAGGATAAATACCCACTTTCGTATTTTTCTGAAACCCATAAACATCACGCCATCCCTGATTTGTTATAAATTTATGGTCCTGAGTTGCCACTATAGCACGACCACTCAATGTATAAATACGATACACTGGTTTCATCGCCGGTCTGACATATTGATGAATTACTTTTGTATTTGAACTAATCATAGTAATCGGGTCAAAGCATATTACTTGGTCTCCAATTGTTATATTTTTAATAGGCTTTACACTTCCATTGACACATAGAACCGGCTCTTCTACCCAAAGACATTGATAACAATTACGCGGCGCCTGATTATGATCCATAAAGGGAATATTACCAGCAAGAACACCATTAATTAATGATGGATGTATCTCACAATGCGTGAATTTTGGAGGCATCGAAGTTCCCTTTATTCCACGATTCAAATCATTTGGAACCATCGCAATCATCGCTTTGTCAATCTCATCAACATCTAAATATTCAATAAACCCCTCCATCGTATCATCAACCAATGGCGATATAAATTTCTGAAATGTCCTGTCTTTCGTAAATTCTGTAAATGATACATTCTTCTCAATCAACTGCTGGCTTAATTGAAGAATACCAGTATCCGTATTTACTATATACAAAGGCCGAGACATTCTTCCCGCTTCTGTACTCATAGAAATGACCCCATAACGCACATCCCATGCAATAGATGTCATTGGAGGTATCGACCCATATCTTTTTAAATGACGCATATTATTATAAAATTCAACAGGATTATCATGATATCCAACAATGTCGCCATTTATTATAACTGTTACTGTATCGTCACTTCCCATTCTCTTCAAATACGCAATACTATCCGTAACACTGTCATTATACATCTTTGTACCAAGTTCTTCTATCACTTTTCTTACATAAATACTTGAAATGCTTACCGTAATGTGAGTGCTGAGTGCCATATTTTTCACAAGACCGACAGCTGCGCCCTCCGGAGTATTGTGTACGGTCGACATGTCTCCGAGAAGAAATCTCCCACTGCCTTCGACTTGCCATCCAACGAATTCTTGCACATCTTTTTTAACAAGTTCGAAAGAACTTTGCAAATAACTGGAACATTTCTTAATTGATGTAGGATTCTCGAATTTATTTAATTTTTTTCTTGGAAGAACAGTTGGTATCTCATATAAGTATTTTCCGGTAATTGTCAATTCTTTATAAGGCTTCTGACGTTTTTCGCCATTTACAGTATAAGAACATATGCCATCATTAAGATGACACGAAAATCCTAAACTTCTTGCTAAGAATTCGGTATCATAAATGATTTTATAATTAGGTTCTCCTTGACATATACGAATTTCATGTCCATTTGCTCTTACACTTCCATCCGTATCAACTAAACCAGCAAGTACAGACAGCCGTGTTTTACGGTCATTTACCAAGTAATCCATAGGGATATGTTTATTTTTTACTAAACCATATTTTGCCAGTAATTTTTTTAATGGTGCTTTTTCAGTTTTATTAGGAGCAATTCCCTTCTGTGTATTATTTATTGTAGAACTAATATAATATTGATATTTAATACTATGTTTTATTGTAGCATCATTATCTACACCCCATTCAATCCATTTATCCATTAATTCTTTATCAGCTGTAGCAAATCCATAACCACATGATAATCCATCTCCTAACCACATACCAAGTATATAAGGATCAAGTGCGACTTCTTTTGTTTCCCATTGAATTCCAGGGCATTTGAATGTATACAGTTGTTTTTGAACGCTCACCGGCAAAGATAGATATTTCTCAATAGTAATATCAATTACATCATCAATTTTGGATGAAAAATTCTCTAATTCTTCTTTTGTTTCAAAGGATTTAGAAGTGTATTTTAACTGTTTCTCATCAAACCATCTAAATGTGAATTTTTTATTTGCTTTTGATTTACTTGGATTACTTGGATTACTTGTATGATTTCTCGCTTTCAAAGTTAGAATATGATTATCAGTTACTGTATATCTCATGAAATTCTTTTTCGTTGGAATAATGTCATACATAGTTTTATATCCCGAACAGGTACTTTTAACCCGAATACTTTTACCATTATCATCAATGAGATAATCGCCTACAATGATATCTTTTGCTTTTTTTATTATTCCAGACCACAGTAGTATAGGAGTATCTGGTGCAAAACATTCATTTGGACATATCACACCAAACTGTGAGTTCTCAAGTTTCCTGGGCTGCACAAGTTTTCCATTTTTCTCCATTGGTGTATTAATACGACGCAAATGTGATAGAGAACTCAGATATGACATACGATTATACATCTGCGCGACACCTTGGCGAATATTCTGAAAACTTCCTATGCTCTTTATTCCCCAATTACCAGTTGATAGAGCATAACGAAGTCCAGTCTCTATTACATTTTGCTTGAAAAATCTGTGAACATTATTTGATGTAATAAGTTGCAATGGAACATTTGGATTCGCTCTCCATAAATTCAACTCGCGAACTATGAGACTGCGAACCTCCTTTATCATTTTTCCATAACATTGACGAAATAAATTACTATATAATATTCCAGGAGTATCGATACGTTTATGCAAATAAGAATCACGATTGTCATATTCCATATATCCCATGTAAATCATTAGCAATTTCTTTACCATTGAACCAAGATAGAGTGCCTTTTTACGAAACACACCACCAACATGCGACAAGAAATCGTTTTTAATAGTATTCTTCAAAATCGCAATAGCCCGCTCAGGTTGTTCGAGATATTCTTTTGGTGTACCAGTTGTACCAAGCACTTTCAGAAGATAATTAAGTGCATCTATTTGTGTATGAATATCACATGCATCTTCAGCACATGCCGCCAATTGCGCTGAAATTCGCTGATGTTTCTTTGAATCAATATCCAATAAAATATGCGCATATATTTCTTTATCAGATTCTATGCCAAGTGCGCGAAACATTACAAACAATGGTATCTCGGAACGCATAAATGATGCATTCAATTTAATTACGTTTCCCATATGATTCGATTTTCCCGATAAATGCAAACTCGTTGTCTTCGGAGGCAGAAACATACCATCAGGCATAGAACGAATCTCCGCAAATAACCCATCACCATTTCCATTCGGCTGAAATATCAATGTCTTATTTTCACTAATGCGGTCCTGACATATAATGACTTTTTCGTTACCATTTACTATGAAATATCCACCGAAATCGTATCTGCATTCTCCAGTGGTAACATCAGGCATTTGTGTAAGTATACACGCCTTTGAACGAACCATAATTGGCAGTTTTCCTATGCAAACATTCGGAATGCTCGTTTCCTTGTGTTCAATAACTCCGTCATCATTTATTATATCTGTAATTACATTTACATCAACATAGAGATTTGATGAATATGTCAAATTATTTACACGAGCTAAGTTTGGTGTCATTAACATTTGTGAACCATCTGTTGTTTGATACACAGGTTTAGTTAAAGATGGTTGCATCACATTGAGATTAATCTTATACTTAAAATCTTTCAATTCCTGTGAATAATTATGATATACCTGTATCGAATTAAATCCCTGAATTATCTGTATTAATTTTTTATCAAGAAATTCATTCATACTTTCAATTTGATGTCTTACCAATGTATTTGCCGAATCAGGCCCTCCACTCTGATAAAAGAATTTATCGAGAATATCATCAGTCGGTAAATCATCGGGTTGATTCATAAATCGTAATTCGAGATTAGAAATCGTACGTAAACTTATAATACTAGATATGTAAAATATTTAAAAATCAAATTTTTAAGTAGATTTTTCCGTGCCCTTACGATAAAAAAATATGCATATAATGAGTAAGTGTAACAATTATATAAAATGTTAGTATTTGATACATCACCGGATGATCCTTCATTTATAGTCGTAGGGTCAAATATAAGCAAAGTTGCAGAATTTGGCTCTACATTAGATAATACATATATTTCATTATATGCAAACGACCCATTAAGTAATGTAGGATATATAATCGGTACATCAAACCAAAACCTCGCAAATCCAGTGTTTTCTATTGGAATGATTAATACGAATACAAATGCTATCTATCCCGATTTTACTATTTCAAACCATTTTATTGGTATAAATAATACAACACCTCAATATACTCTTGATACATCTGGAAATATTAATCTTTCAGGGAATATTTATAATAATGCGCTACAAACCGGATACTGGTATAATCCAAATAACTATTTGTATGTACCAAATTCGAATGTAGGCATCGGTACTTCGAGTTCTCAATACAAATTCCATGTCGTCGGAAGTACATACATTACAGGAAGTATTTATGCATCGAATCTAAAACCTTCTGCTTTTATCGATACTACAATCGCTACCAATATTTCAAGTGGTACGCTCCCTTTAACAGTTCTGCCTACTACAAATGTTACGAGTCCTGCAAGTACATATGGTTCTGGTGCTCAAGTAGCACAGATAACAACTGACATATATGGACGTGTTGTTCAAGCACAAAATGTACCTATTTATATTACTCAATCACAAATTTTAGGATTAACTTCCAATGGTCTAACACCCGCAGCTATTTATGGTAATTATTCTAACTTAGTAAATATACCTTTCTATTATGATGCAAATAATACAACATATTATTTAGGTTCCGGAAACATAGGTATCGGTACAACAAATGCTAATTTAGGTAAATTACAAGTTCAAGGGGATGGATATTTTAATGGTACTTTATTTGCATCTAATTTAAATATTATAGGTGAATTGACAACTATAAATGTTGCTACAAGTAATAGTACTCAACTCGATATTATTAATAGCGGACCTGGACCTGCTTTAAAAGTTGTGCAAAAAGACGGAAGTACAGTTTCACAATTTTACAATAATACCGGACCTGTATTCACTATTGCAGGAAGTGGGAGTATCGGAATAGGCAGCAGCATTCCCACTGTTCCCCTAGATATCGTAGGAAATGTGAAAATATCGGGTGGTACAATAAGCGGAGGTGGTCTTGTACAATCTGCATTTACAGATACCACGAATGCTACAAATATTACATCAGGAACACTATCTGCTTCGAGATTGCCAAATACAACTGTTACTTCCGGAAATTATGGAACCGCAAATTCGAATGTTATTTTAAATATCGATAGTACTGGTCGCATACTATCTGCCGTAAACTGTAATATACAAATTGCACCCGGTCAAGTAACTGGTCTTTCTACCGTTGCAACATCTGGAAATTATAATGATCTTATTAATAAAACTTTTATTTTAAATGGTACTGCAGCCTATTATTCCGGAGGAAATATCGGTATTTCAACAAATACACCCGATTCTTTATTAACAATTGGCGGAGGAGTAACAGATACAACAAGTACTCTTAAAATAAACGTATCTGATTCAAGTGTTGCAGGCGCAATAACTGATAGAATCTATTTAACATCTCTCGGAGCATCAAATACTAGAATAAGTCATTCAGCTACGAGCAATTTATATATATATGTTGGTCAATCGAATAATACAGGAAATTTTCATCTTATGTCTGGTGCCGTAGGCCTAAATCAATATCAAGACAGAATTACGATTAATAATAATGGATACGTTGGTATTAATAATTCAACACCAAATTATACATTAGATTTAGTAGGTAATTTTAATTTAAGTGGAAGTTTTTATAATGGTGGTAACAGCATTGCTACTGCAGGTAAAATTGTTGCATCTGCATTACCCACAACAACAGTCGTCGCAGGAAGTTATGGTCTCGCTTCTTCAAATACATCTATAATTGTCGATAGCACAGGACGTATTGTAAGTGCATCGAATATTGGTATTATCTTACCAGTTGGCCAAGTGACTGGCCTTGCTCCTTCAGCAACTATAGATACGACAAATGCAGGAAATATTACAACCGGTACACTGTCAAGTGCGCGATTCCCGACAACAACTGTCATTGCAGGAGGATATGGCGCAGCTGCTTCTAATATCAGTATAGCAGTGGATGCTACAGGTCGTATTGTAAGTGCTTCAAATATTGGTATTATCCTGCCAGTTAGTCAAGTGACAGGACTCGCACCATCAGCAACCATAGATACTACAAATGCTGCAAATATTTCGAGTGGAACACTGTCTGCTTCGCGATTACCTGGTACAACTGTCACAGCAGGAAATTATGGTCTTGCTGCTTCTAATATAACTATATCTGTAGATACAACTGGTCGCATAACAAGCGCTACAAATATAGCTATTATCCTACCAGTTGGCCAGGTTACAGGACTTGCACCATCTGCAACCATAGATACTACAAATGCGGCAAATATTACAAGCGGCACGCTGTTAAGTGCGCGATTACCTAGTACAACCGTAACTGCAGGTGGATATAGCGCTGCCGCTTCAAATGTAGCTATTTATGTAGATAGCACTGGACGTATCCTAAGTGCTTCGAATATTGGTATTGTGCTGCCAGTTGGCCAGGTGACTGGTCTTGCACCATCAGCAACTATAGATACAACAAATGCAGGAAATATCTCAAGTGGGACACTGTTAAGTGCGCGATTCCCGACAACAACCGTCACTGCAGGTGGATATGGCGCAGCTGCTTCTAATATCAGTATAGCAGTGGATGCTACAGGTCGTATCGTAAGTGCTTCAAATATAGGTATTGTGCTTCCAGTTGGACAGGTTACAGGACTTGCAGCATCTGCAACCATAGATACTACAAATGCGGCAAATATCTCAAGTGGGACACTGTTAAGTGCGCGATTACCAACAACAACCGTTGTTGCCGGTGGATATAGCGCTGCCTCTTCAAATGTAGCTATTTATATAGATAGCACAGGACGTATTCTAAGTGCATCGAATGTAGGTATTGTGCTGCCAGTTGGCCAGGTGACTGGTCTTGCACCATCTGCAACCATAGATACTACAAATGCTGCAAATATTGCGAGTGGGACTCTTTCTGCTGGGCGATTACCAACGACAACTGTTGTTGCCGGTGGATATGGCGCAGCGGCTTCTAATATAACTATAAATGTTGATAGCACCGGTCGTATAACAAGCGCTACAAATATTGGTATTATCCTACCAGTTGGACAAGTGACTGGTCTTGCACCTTCGGCAACCATAGATACAACAAATGCTGCAAATATTGCGAGTGGGACTCTTTCTGCTGGGCGATTACCAACGACAACCGTCGTTGCAGGTGGATATGGCGCAGCGGCTTCTAATATAACTATAAATGTAGATAGCACCGGTCGCATAACAAGCGCTACAAATATTGGTATTATCCTACCAGTTGGACAAGTGACTGGTCTTGCACCTTCGGCAACTATAGATACAACAAATGCGGCAAATATTGGAAGTGGCACACTACCTTTAGGAAGATTACCCACTACAAATATATCTACATACGGTGGTCCTTATGGTTCTGCGACTCAATCTTCTATAGTTACTACTGATGCATATGGTCGCGTCACTGCTGTTTCTTCAACAAATATTTCAATTACATCAAATGCAGTTTCAGGATTATCAAAAGTTGCCGGCACTGGTGTTTATAATGACCTTATAAATGCTGCATTTACATATTCTCCGACTGGAACTACATATTATAACGGGACGGGCAATGTTGGTATTGGAACACAAACTGCTCTTTCGGCATTACATGTTATGGGAGATATATTAGCTTCGGGTAAACTTGTAGCATCTAATTTAATTATATTAGGAGAATTAACAACCGTAAATACTACGACAAGTAATAGTACTCAACTCGATGTTATAAATAATGGCACAGGTCCAGCCTTAAAAGTCGCACAAAATACACCAGATACTGTGGCAGAATTCTATAATAATGGTAGCATTGCAATGCAAATTTCTGCAAGCGGCAATATTGGTATAGGTACAAAGAATGCAACGTCAACATTATACGTCCAGGGAACAACAACAATAACTGGAAATATAAGTGCAGGAAATTTAGTCACTTCTGCATTTACTGATACTACAAATGCGGCAAATATTGGAAGTGGTACACTGTCGAGTGCACGACTCCCTTCTACCACCGTGACTGCAGGTGGATACGGCGCAGCTGCTTCAAATGTAGCTATTTATGTGGATAGCACAGGACGTATATTAAGTGCATCAAACGTAGGTATTATCCTGCCAGTTGGCCAGGTTACAGGACTTGCACCATCTGCGACCATAGATACTACAAATGCTGCAAATATTGCAAGTGGGACTCTTTCTGCTGTGCGATTACCGACAACAACCGTCGTTGCAGGAGGATATGGCGCAGCGGCTTCTAATATCAGTATAAATGTCGATAGCACAGGACGTATCTTAAGTGCATCAAACGTAGGTATTGTGCTACCAGTCGGACAAGTAACAGGACTTGCACCATCTGCAACCATAGATACTACAAATGCGGCAAATATCTCAAGTGGGACACTGTCGAGTGCGCGATTCCCGACAACAACCGTCACTGCAGGAGGATATGGCGCGACTTCTTCAAATGTAGCTATTTATGTTGATGCTTCAGGACGTATTTTAAGTGCATCAAATGTAGCTATTGTGTTACCAGTTGGCCAAGTTACAGGACTTGCACCATCAGCAACGATAGATACTACAAATGCATCGAATATAACAAGTGGTACATTATCATCTAATTTGTTTCCAACTACAGGAGTTAGTGCAGGAGTTTATGGAGATGCTAGTCATATACCTCAAATCAATATTGATGCTACAGGAAGAATTATATCATCTTCAACAAATCAAGTAAGTATAACAACTGGTCAAGTCAGTGGATTATCATATACAGCATTGTCTGCAAATAATCTTGTGAGTCCTCCATCTGCTGGTACATATGGAACAGCTGCCTCTGGATATGTTCCTATAATAACAATTGATGTATATGGACGAGTTACATCTGCATCGAGTGCACTATTAACAGTACCGACTTCGCAATTATATGGATATATTACGCTTTCACAAATATCAGGATTAGCAGCATCAGCAAGTACTGATACAACAAACGCAGCAAATATTACAAGTGGAACATTATCTACAGGACGTTTACCAACAACAACCGTCACTGCAGGAGGATATGGAGGCACCTCTTCAAATGTAGCTATTTATGTTGATGCTACAGGACGCATTTTAAGTGCATCAAATATAGGTATTGTATTACCAGTTGGTCAAGTGACAGGACTCGCTCCTTCGGCTACTATTGATACAACAAATGCGGCTAATATTAAAACTGGTACATTATCCTGTAATTTATTACCAACTACAAATATAAATACATATGGTCAATTTGGTTCTGCTAATCAAGTACCAATAATTACTACTGATAGTTTTGGTCGAGTAGTAAATTTACAAAATCAAACAATAAACTTAACAGTTGCAAATTTACCATCATCTTCTGTAAACGCCGGGACATATGGTTCAAGTACATCTATACCAACTTTTACAGTCGATGGATATGGTCGTATAACTCTTGCATCAAATAATGCTATTGTATTATCTGGTGTAGCCGCATCAGGACAATATAGTAATTTAATGAATATCCCATTTGTATATAATAATACAGGCACAGGTGCTGCAGCATCTAACATATACACACCATCTTATGTATATAATGTCGGAATTGGTATGTCAAACGCAACTGCATATCCATTAGACGTAAATGGAATAGTTCGTGCAACACAATTTATAGGAGACGGCAGTTTACTTACGGGGATTGTAACGAGTGGTGGCGGTGGTAGTGGGGGAGGAAATAGTCAATGGATATCTTCAAATCAATATATATATGTAACAAGTAATGTTGGAATAGGTACAACTATTGTTAGTGCAAATAATGCACTTCAAGTACAAGGAAATGCCTCTATAACATCATTAACAACTTCAAATATAATAACATCAAATATTACAATACTCAGTTCAACTGCATTTCTATCAGGAGATACACAAGTGTATAGGTCAGCATTGCAAACGAATCCTATAAGACAATTTTTTACTGTAGGTGTATCTGGACAATCTAATTTTACATTATCATCACCAACTGTAGGAAGATATACTGCATATGGAAGCAATGTTGAAATATATCAAAATGGTATTAAATTAGGATATCAAGATATCAATAATAATGATTATAGTGTATCTACAATAACAAATTCGGTATCTACAGGATTTAGTGTAACACTTGTAAATGGAGCAAATCTTGGCGATTATATTGATATTACTATATGGCCTCAACTTGTAAGTACAAATCTTATACTTCAACCAGGATATGTATATCAACAGTTCTATGACTTATGGTCTGCTTCAAATAACAATGTATATTATAATATAGGATATGTGGGTATAGGAACAGCACTTCCATCGTATCCTTTACATGTCGCGGGTAATATATACACCACAAATAGTATTATATCATTTTCAGATATAATTAATAAAACAAATATTGAAACAATACCGAATGCTTTAGATACTGTAAAAAAATTAAGAGGAGTCACATATAATCGCATAGACAGTGGAGAACAACAGATTGGTCTCATTGCACAAGAAGTATTAGAAATAGTACCAGAGGTTGTTTCTAAGACAAAAGATGGCTTGGCCGTTGCCTATGGAAATATTGTTGGTTTATTAATAGAATCTATAAAAGAATTATCAGAAGAAGTAAAAGTATTGCGAAATATTATTCATTCCAATTCCAACATAGTAGTTCAATAAATTTATAGACCTTTGATATTTTACAATGGACGATTAAATCCAAAAAAATATCAAAGTTGCGGTGTTTCTCAACTATTTTTTTGATATGATTATAAGTAAATCACGAATTTCCATTAATAGATTCATATATTTATCATCATCTTTTTTAATAACTTTTTCAGTATTATTTTTGGGATCTTTTTTAATATCTTTTTCAGTATTATTTTTGGCATCTTTTGTTTCTTTAAACTTTTTAAATTCATCAATATCTATATTCATTATATTACAAGCATTTTCAATTGATATATTATCATCTGTATTTATTAAATTTATTGTATGTTGCATTATCCTCATTTTAATACTTATTGAAGTTCTTTTATGAATTTTTGCAATATCATCAATTGGTATTTTATTATTTACTTGTTCCAATAATTCGTCATCTTCTTCTTTTAACCATTTTAATCCAGCTCTTTCAGTATCAGGATTATTTCGTAATTCAAGAATTCTTCCATGAAATGATGTCATTTATTAATTAATAATGAGCTTAATTTTAAATCAATTTCAAAGGTCTTAATTCTAATATAAATAATTCAATAAATAAATATATAAAATATAGCTACAAATTTAAATTTAAATTTTTGTAGGCATATTATTACTTTTCTTGGATAATAAAGTTCCGTATGCTGTCATTACTATTAAGGATTCGTGTAAATTAATATCCATCCGTAAGTTACATACTTTTACTATTGCACCTTTTTGTGATGCAATACTTATTTGTTCTTCAATTTTTTTTTATAAATCATTTCTTGTTTTATCAAATATAGGATTATCATATCCTTTACTTCCAAAGAAATTTGAAACATTTGTGATTGAATTACTAATTACATTTATACCTGCAGAATCTGTAACATGTACTATTCCAATTTCTTCATATGTCTGGTCTGTATTCGATTGAGTTGATATGTTTTTACTTATAAATATATAATCAGATATTGGTTCACCGCCATTCTTTTTTTTACTTCTTGATACTTTCTTCATTATAATTTAGAAATATTATAATATTATTCATAAAATATAGCTACAAATAGAAAATAAAAATACTTAAAAATTTATCTTGTTGTAAATAAAATGGAAAAAATAGAGGTAAATGTAAATAAAAGATGTCGTCTTTATATTGATATGTTAATGGCAACTGGTTTCCATAGAAATACAAGAAAGGAAATATTTTTCGATGATCTTAAAAATATTAACAAAGAATGTGTTTTAGATACATCAGATATGAAAAATATACATACATTCTTAACTAAAATATATTCTAAACATAAGCGGCAATAATTGACATTTTCTGATGCCTGTATTCTTTTTATAGATGAAGTTTGTAATGAAACTCTAGAGATTGCTTATAATGAGCGCAAAAATAAAATAACAGAGCAAAAAGGAGGCATACCTCCAGAAGAAATCCTTTTATTCCACGGAACCCATGCAAATATTATTGATAAAATTGTTTGCGAAGGTTTTGACCCGCGGAAAAATGTAGCTGCTGCATATGGACCAGGAACCTATTTTGCTAAAGCTGCATCATATAGTTTCAATTATATGAAATCGCCAGATTCAAAAGGAATAAGTTATATGTTTCTATCAAATGTACTTATAGGAAAAAAGATACAATATATATTCTCTAAAAAGGGTATTTCGGATGCGAGTGCTATTCACAATTATGTAGATAATGTAGAAAATCCATCAATTGTAGTAACTCCTTATCCTGATGGAGCGTATCCAAAATATATCATTGCTTTTCATAAAAATGCGAGAAATTAAGAGGAATGAGCAGCAGATGTGGGCGTAGCAGCGGCGGGGCAAACAATCATACCATATGCATTATAGACACATTTCGGTTTTACATTATATTGTTTATTCATTGATGGATTAATTTGTACAGTATATTCTTTTGCTTGATTTTCCCATTCAGTCGATGGAATAGCATGTAAAGAAGATCTATCCCCTAAATCATTATTATTTGTAGAATTCGGTTTTTGGCTTGGCAAATTAGCAATCCATCCTTTATATTCTTTTATGCGATTTTCATATGGTGTAGAAGGCGCCGCGCCACCTAAAGATTGTCTATCCGCGAATTCATTATTTTCCTGAGTTTCATTAATAAATGCATAATGCATATTATACTATTATCACTATCTAAGTAATATATAAAAATAATTCTAACAGTGGTCACATATGTAAATAATTTTGTCTTTATCTGTATTTGTATCTGTATCTGTATTTTTATCTGTATCTGTATTTGTATCTATTTTATTAATAAAAATATCATCAATATTATCATGACAATGGAATTTCGCAGCTTTTACTTTTTCTATTAAATCTACAAGTCCTCCTTTATTCAAATATTGAATAAGATCCATTTTTATACGACTAATAACTTTTTCAATAGTATTGTAGTCTGGATGTTCTATATCAATCTTACTTTGCCATCCCCAAAATAAATCGCCCGATATTTGGAATGTTTTATAAACCATTTTGGGGTTTTTGGGGGAATGTCTATGCCTATATTATAAAATAGCTATCTTTTTAAGTTGTTTTTGGCGCCGGCAGCGGGCAATTTTATTTTTTAACGTGGTGTTCTTTGAATAATTTGTTGACATTGCTTATTAAACAATCTACATTTTTATGTAAAATGTGTAAATCATAACGACGGTCATTTTCTTCGGTTTTGCCTATCTTATTTTCCAAAGCTGTTTTTAAATGTAATAATTCTAATTTAAAATCATCTATTTTGTATTTATGATGATCACGCGCAGCTAAAGTCATCCATCCAAAACGTTCAAAGGCACTGCAAGTCCATTTATGTAAACCGTGATAAGTAACATCATGCATTTTTATCTATATTTATTATATGAAACAAAGACTAACGTTCCGGATTTGTCAGGGGCTCTGGCTCTTTCTTTTTAATTTGCAGATGTTGCTCTGCAAACAACTTTGCCTTCTGCACTATATAAGCAACTCGGAGAAGATAGATTGACATTGTTTAGGCCCTGCAATCTTCCTGATTTTTCATTGCCTTTCGATTGCCATTCAGTTGCGGGAACAGGAAATCCATGTGATATGCTATCTTGCCATGCTGCCTCCTTAGCATCTTTATTGACCCACCCAGGTTGACCAGAAGCAGCAGTGAATTTTTCTATTTCAACACGATTCATTGCAGTCGGGTCATTCATTGAAGGACCTAATGTAGGTGGTACATCCGTTGGGCATCTTAATTGGCCTGATGCTAAATAACTGCAACCATTGTAAGATTGTGTAATAGGATTCATATTTCTATTGTATACATATATATAATTTTATATTTCTGTATTTTTGTGTATGTTTAGCGTATGTAATAGCGTATGTAATAGCGTATGTATCTTTAGCGCATGCCGCCTGGATTATGCTTGCGCTTCTGTCCATGTAATACGCGCAGATACAATATATGGAGTTGTTGCAGATACACCAGCAGAATCGAGACATACAGCACATACAGTTATTTGGTCAGGACCGTCTGGGTAAGTATTATTTCCACCAAGTATAGAATTCTGAATACTTCCTAAGAGATTAATATCTAATGATGAAACTGTACTTGAACGCTTACCAGTTGCATCGGTGGTTCCTCCTGCTACACGGAAACTGAATATATTTATACCACCTTGAATATTGTCATTTTTATTATGCTGTATAAGTTGCGATAAACTCGGTACAGTCGCTGGTCCCCAATTCTGATTATCAAGGTATCCATTTAAATAAAGCCTACATTCTGTATCATTTGTAGTATTGATATCAATAGAACGCACTTTCAATTGCATCTTATTTATTAATTCACGAACACCAAGAGGTCCTGTAATAGAACTATCTACTGATGGTGTTAAACGAATACTCACAAGTGGGATTATATTTGGAATTAAATCAGTTGAATTTCCAATAATAATACTCTGGTAATTAAATGAAGTAAGTACAGGTTTTGTTATGAAAAGTTGACCAGTATATATTGGATTTGCATTTCCAGTAATCAGACCTGTTACAATACCACGCTGTGCTGTTCCTACTGTAACAGTACCTGATTGTATATTTGATCCAGTAACTGGAGTTCCTGAACGAATATTTTGCACATCTTTATACGACAAGTTACTGCTGAAATATCCTCCGGCAGTCTGTGCAGTAGTATAAAGAGAATATCCAGAAACAGTTTTCTGCTGATATGCATCATAAAAACTTGTAAGCACATTTGTATCATTTATATTTCCAGTAAATTGATTTACACCAGTATACAAAGATAAAGCATTTGTTCCAGCTGTCACAAAACATTGAATAGTATCTCCAGCAGTAAATTGGAGAACATTTGCTGATGCCGTAAATAAATATGCTTTATCATCATCATATCTACCATCCATAATTACTGATGTACCCCAATGAAGTAATGAAGGAACCCACGTAGGTGTACCGTAATTACATACTTCATAACGTGCCGGTAAATTTCCTGAGCGGAAATATGCACGTAATGAATAATTATTATGTATATATTCATGGACATATCTGACTATCCCCGATGTTTCTTTGAAACCATAACGAATCTTACCAGCACCATACCAACTAAAGTCAAAATAAATCATCTGTATTTTATGTATGTCAAGTACATATCCTGTTGGCCCAGTTCCATCGCATGGATCAATATTCCATTGATTCTGCGGTGTCTTTGTATCCGTTATAAGTGAAATAATAACATTACTTGAAGTTATTCCGCGATATGGTGGTTGAATATAAAAGATATTATTATTGAGAATATTTACAACTTTATATGTCTGACCACGTAATACAATATTTGAACCAAGTGGTATTTCACTTAAGAAAGAATTATTTAATATACCAGTCACCTGTCCACTATTATATTGCACATATGATTGACCAGTAATCTGTGTCACTGCATCACGGCGCACTGCATATATACTACTGCCATCATATTCATAAAACATACCATTTTGGTCATCGAACATACCTGAACGCATTTTGCTACCAGACCATCCATTCACATATACAATAGGAATATTTGACGCAATAGTTGGCTGAGACAATGTAGTACCCATTGCATATGTAAACGTATTATATGTAGGTGTTGATAATACTGTAAAAGTTCCTGTCCATGGTGGCATAGGATTTGTAGGATATACATTCGGAGTACCGACAAATGCTTGTGTCTTTATTGTATCTATTGTAATATTTAACCCAGTTTGAAGACGATGAATAGTCTTTGTTGTAGCTGTTGCAATATTTGTATTCGCCACAAGTGTCTGGAGTCTATCTATTTCAATAGGTGCACTAAAATTCACTGATAAAGATACTTGAATTCCTTTACCTGGTTGATAACGGAAATAACGACGTGTTTGACGTATAATTTGACCATCAGTATTTCTAGGAGGAATAATTTCTACACCACCATCATATGCTCTATGAAGAGCATATCCATCTGGACGAGGATATAATCCAGTACGCATAAAGTAATTTAAATATTGACCACTTGTATTACTATTACCAAATGGAGCAGCTACAACAAATTTAGTTGAAGAACTAATCTGCTGTATTTGTGATTCAAATACGGTGCCAGGATAATATACTGTCATTTGAACTGTACCTGAAGATGATGGTGTTGCAATTCCTGTACCAGTCGATGTTGCTCCTGTATAACTTAAATAGGGTGTGTATCCAGTAGTTGTATATGGTTTTAAATAAAATCCATAATTATTATATGTTCCACCACCAACTAAACTAATACTTGATATTTTTACATATGTTCCAGCAGGATAGCCAGAAGGTGGAATAGGTAATGAAGATGTGCCAGGAGAAATATATGGTTGTGTCATATTGATTGAGACACCAGTATAAACTATATTACTTTGAGGACTTTCTATACGACATACATCACCTATTTTATAAATTGTTTGAATATTTACATTTGATGTATTAATTGTCGAAGAATTAACAATTGGTTGAAAATACCCAAATCCATAATTTTCTCCTGCAACTGAAGGCAATATTAACTGATTTGAAGAAATTGTAGATCCCCCATAATAACTCTCTGGATAAGATAAAAAGAGAGGAGTATACGGTGGTAAATATTGAGGTGTATATGATAATTGTAAATTATAAGCATCTAAACGAATAGCGTAATATGTTGTATTCGCCGCTAAAGCAAGGTATGTACCATTGATGGATGATGCCGCAGATATAGCTTGATTTCCAAGTGAATTATAGTACACTGGAGCCCCTGATGGATAATTATGCGGAGTGCTTCCGAAATTAATGCAATTACATTGAGTATTTAAAGAGATTCGAGGAACAAATGTATAAGAATTCTGCAATACCTGGGTTCCCGCGCTTATATTAAAAGCATTCGAATTAGGTATACTTGTAATAGTATATGCTGAACCATCTGATGCATTATTTGTAGATACCAATGCTTGCGGTGCTGCGCCTCCACTCGTAGCTACTATTTGAACTAATGTACCAGGATATGTTGTAGATGATAATTGTAAACTCGTTCCTGTAGTATTAAAAGTATAATATGTAGAATTCGCTGTCAATGGAGATGGTATTGAACCAGGTGTAAGATTACTGAACGAAACTAACATAAAATCGGGGAAATCATGACCAGGTGCGGATATTGTATAATTAGTAATTTGCGATGAATCAAATGATACATATTTTTTACTAATACTATTCGCTAATATAAAAGATGTATTACTTGAAAAACCAGGAGGTGTTGGCATAGTCACTGTTAATGTAGATGGATTTAGACCATCTGTTGTAATAGATGTCATTTGATCTAAAGAATATTGAGTACCAGAGTAGAATTGTCCAGGATACATGAGAGTTGAATAAGAATTGTAAATACTTCCGGTAAAATTCATTAATACTTTAGATTTATATGTAATAATATTTGAAGTAATAATATTATTGACAATATATGAACCTTCTGCCCCTGCGAAAGTTGTCACAAGACCTGTTATTAAAAAAGGAGAACCTATAGATAAAGCAGGCGGAGATGTCGGATTAAAATAGAGATATATGTAATCACTATTCGATCTTGCCTGAACATCTGTTAAAGGAAATGGTGTATCGCCTGTTCTGCTGAAAAATGTCGGAACATTATTAATCAATTGTAATGTCTCCCATTTTACACCTTGGACACCATATTCAAAATCTGTATCAATCAGAGATTCTGGTGTACTTACACGATATTTAGATACACTATCGGTATATGTTGCAACATCTAATGCACTCTGTCGCACTTGTGGTTGTAGAATTGGATTAACCATACTTATAGAATATAAAGATTTTATAAGAATTCATTCGACCTCATCCACAAATAAAATGCCTTATTCAATAGTAGATAGATATGGAATTTAAATATGTAGTTATATTATTATTAATATTTATTGGGTTTGTATTTATAGTTGACCATTATATATTATATTTAACAGTAAAAGATAATGTAAAAGAAAATTTCGATAGTGGCGGAGGCGCTGGTGATGCTGGTGATGCATATGGTTATGTAGAAAACAAAATTATTGATTTATATAATGAATTGTTACAGAGACAACCAACCGCCTTAGAAATCCATAATCAATCATTAGATATTGTTAAAAACAAATTGACTCTTGATTCTATGCGTGAAAAAATAATTAACTCTGATGAATACGGCATTAATATGAAAATGCAGAGTAATTCACTTGTACCCGAAATACATAAAATGGTAGCAGACCGCGCATTATTAGACCGCATCGCAGATATTTACAATCAAGAAATGAATACTATAGTCCCGCCTAAAATGCTATTACCATTAAAAGATTTGTATATTTATTTCAATTATAATGAAGGTGCATTGAGAGCATTACTCCGTGATCCTCAGTACCAAAATTTCGAAACAGATGTTACAACCACTCCAGATTTATCGAATCCTAGACTTATAGATACATTCAATAAATATTATATCTATGATACCATTATTGCTTCGGGAAATGTAATAAATAGTCAAAAAGTACCTGTTACTGATTTATCCTATAATTATGGTACTGCTGAATCTATGGGTGTAACTTTAGATCATAAAAATTATCGTTCAATAAATGATACAGATACAAATAGTTCAGGTGTTATTAATAATATTGTGAATAATCCATCGCTTTTAAATCCGGATACAGCAGCTTCTACTCTGAACCCACCAATCC
>Ga0164297_10000075_pt1 | contig 118384 bp, 101 predicted proteins | sample GEODES058metaG_FD_113539 | JGI IMG/M metagenome (GOLD analysis project Ga0164297, IMG submission 113539) | Dystrophic lake water microbial communities from Trout Bog Lake, Wisconsin, USA - GEODES058 metaG | ecosystem: Environmental > Aquatic > Freshwater > Lake | place: USA: Trout Bog Lake...
CGCCCCGCGCCCCCCGCGCCCCAAAACCCCCCGTCGACCGCCCCCATCGCCCCAGCGACACCTATATCCCCCGCGCCCACGCCTGGCTCCTGCGCGACCTCGCCCACCACGGCGGACTCATCGCCCAGCTCCTCGAAACCCTTCTCACCCAGGCCGAAACCGCGGCCCTCCTCGAAGCCACCCCCGCCGCCGCAAAACTGCTGCGCCCCCTCTGCCACATCCTCGGCATCAAGCCGGCCTCACTGAACTGGCCCAAACCAAAACCCCGCGTCAGGCCAGATCGCCCCAAAAAGCCGCGCCGTCTCGGCCGCAAGGCCCGCGCCGAGCTCCTGCGCTACCCCAATTTCAACAACCGCCCGATGAAACTCCTCCCGCGCAAAAATCGCGACTTTTGACGCGCGGGCGGACGTTTGCCCTAAATGTTACGATAACAAGACGAATATCCACACGCCTGCCGGCCCACCCTCAAGGCGGAGCCGTATCAGCCCGTCAGTTCGCGGATCCCGCGCACCAGCATGTAGAGCGCCACCAGAACGATCACCCCGGCGAACACCCGCGACAGCGCGTTGCGCCGCGCCGCCAGCCGCCCCGCGAACATCGACCCCACCGAGCCGCCCCCCAGCCCGCCCACCACGAACAACCCCGCCACCGGCCAGACCACCAGGTCCGACAGCGCATAATTCGCCGCCGTCGTCAGCCCGAAGCAGGTCACCGACACCAGCGACGTGCCAACCGCCTCCAGCATCGGCATGCCGCTCGCCAGGATCAGCCCCGGCACGATCAGGAACCCGCCGCCAATGCCGTAGAACCCGGCCACCAGCCCTACCATGCCCCCGACCAGCGCAAGCTTGCCCACCGCCCGCGGACCCAGCGCCACCCGCACCGTCTCCACCGACCGTCGCGGCCGCAGCATCAGCCCCGCGATCACCAGCATCAGCAGCGCGAACAGCAGCAGCAGCTTCTGCCCATCCACATGCTTGCCGATCGTCGACCCCAGCGATGCCCCGGCAATCCCGAACACCGAAAACACCGCCGCGGTCGGCCACCGCACATTCCCCGCCCGCGCATGCGGCGCCAGCGCCGTCGCCGCATTCACCGCCACCGCCACCGCCACCGCCGTCGTGCCGATCACCCGATGCGGATCGGGCATGCCGACGACGTAGAGCAGCAACGGCACCGCCAGGATCGACCCGCCGCCGCCGATCAATCCCAGCGTGAACCCGACCATCCCGCCCGAGAGCAGCGCGAGCACATCCTGCCAGGCCGTCACCGCCCGGCCAGCCGCGCGGCGGGGCAGGGGGCATGATCGGCGGCGTCGCCGCCGACCATGCCGCCGCCGGTCAGTCCGTCCACGGCCTGGCGCCCGAAGCCCCGGTCAGGCCCCCGCGCAATAGGTGCAGCCGGCCTCCTGCGCCCGGTTGACCCCCCATGTGCCCGACGGCAGCACGGTGATCCCGGGGATCACCGCCGCCACCCATTCCTTGTACGCCGTCGCCGCATCCACGCCGGCATTCCCCGCCAGATGCATGCTCAGGTTGGTCAGCGCCATGTTGCACACACCGAAGATCACGCCCTGCGCCAGCAGCTTGTCGACCGCGATGTCGTCCACCACCAGCATCCCCGGCTTCGGCTTCAGGAACGGATTCTTCACCGCCGGCGCCTTGGTCTCGGGGTCCATGATCTTCAGCGTCTCGCCGATCTTGTACTTCGCCCACAGGTCATGGCCGAGCCCGATCACCGCGGCGTAGTGCCGCACCACCACAACCGCCGTCGCGCTGCCCGGCGGGTTCGGCGCCAGGAAGCTCCAGGCGAACGCCAGTCCGAAACCCGCATTGGGCTCCACCGCATCGACCACCTGCTTGTGCCGTCCCTTCAGCTTCCCCGGCCAGTCCGGCAATCCCGCCGCCGCCGGCGGCTTCTGCGCATCGGCCGTCCCGGACACCAGGCCCGTCGCGCCGAGCGCCAGGGCTCCCGCCAGCCGGCTGATCAGGCCGCGCCGCGGCGCGCCTTCAACAGGCGTGACATTGGTCGTTTCAGTGCTGAGAACGCTCATCTCTTCCCCCTGTGGGTTGTTGCAAGCTTGAGTTCAGCGACAAATGATTACGTCGGTAAGCCATCCGTGCCGTGCAGTATTTGCAGCATTCAGAATCGCCATTCGGACTATGGCGAACTCGTTCTTCACTTACAAGGATGCCGTGAGCGGCGAATTACATTATTTGCTTCAATAGAATGGTCGATTGCCATCTCGATCTATCCGCCGGGCGTCGCCGCGGCGGAGCGCAACGCCTTGGCATTGTCCTTCATCCACTGCTGCATCGGCGGCCATGGTCCCGTGAGGTGCTGCGCCGGCGGGAAGGGCCCGAGAAACGGCTCGAACGTCGCGTCGACCGGCTTCAGCGAGCGGTCCGGATAATCCTTGTCGTTGCCCAGCCGATGCGGACGTTTCTGGCTATCCACGAACACCGCGACATCGAAGCTGTCCTGCACGCTCAGCACGGGATGGCTGTACTCGGTGCCCTTCGGCATGTTGGCGCGGATGAACCCCGCGGCCGTGATCGGCCGCGCCATGCCGGCCCCGTCATTGTAGCTGTCCGGTCCCCACAGCGGCGGGAACTGGTAGCGATGCCGCTGCTCCGCCGCATCCGCCGCCGGCCAGCGCACACCCTGCCCCTGGGCCTGATGGCACACCGCGCACACCTCGGTATAGACCTTGGCGCCGTTCTGCGGATCGCTCGCCCCGCTCGGCAATGCCAGCGGCGGCGCCCCCCGCCCCTCGGCGCTGCGCCCCGTCGGCACCCCGCTGCTGATGAAGCGGATATAGGTCAGCATCGCCTTCATCTCGGGTCCGGTCGCCGGCAGCGCCCGGCCGTTCATGCTGCGCTCCATGCAGCCGTTGATCCGGTCCTCCAGTGTCCGCACTTCGTTCTCGCGGCCGATGAACAGCGGAAACACCCCCCAGATCCCGGCCAGCGGCAGTCCGTATTTCTTCGTTCCTGCCTCCAGATGGCAGCTCTGGCATTCGAGCCCATTGCCGGAATAGCGCTTCGCCGGATCCTTCGCGTCCGGCCCGATCGTCGCCGCGGTGTGCTCGATCAGGTCGCGCCCGGCACGCACCGTCACGCCGAACGCATCCATCGGCAGCGCGTCGACATCCGGAATGACCCAACCCTCCTCCGCGGCGCCAGCCGGCCCGGCGATACCCGCGGCAATCCACAGCAACAGCGCCGCAGGCAACAGCCGCCGCGCCCGGATCCCGATCGGCCAATGGCGGCGGTTCTCGATGCGCGTCAGGTTTGGCGTGGGCATTGGTGTCCCCTTTCCCTGGGACAGGCCGCCGTCGCGTCTGCCCTGCTATTCTTGCTTTCGACGGTCATTGTCAACATGACCATCCCATTTGTTGAAGATGTACCGTTAAACCCTGACGATTGGCAAATAGAAAGTAATCGAGACCCCGCCGTTTCGCCCGGTTCCCGGCGCCAGCCGGCCGCGCACCAGATCTGATCGGCCCGTCACTCCGGACGCCCGACGGCCTCCAGGAACCCCCGCCACCGCCCCACCACCGAGGCGGCGGAAAATTCCCCCTCGAACCGCGCCCTGCCCGCCGCCGCCAGCCGCCCCGCCAGCCCCCGGTCCTCCAGCACAAGCCCGATCGCCCCGGCCAGCGCCGCCGGGTCCTCATGCGGCACCACCAGCCCATCCCCGCCATCCCGGATCAGCTCGGCCGGCCCGTCGGCTGCCACCGCCACCAGCGGACACCGCGCCGACCATGCCTCGATCACCATGTTCCCCAGCGGCTCCACCCGCGACGAACACACGAACACGTCCGCCGCCCGCAGCAACGCCCCCGCATCCCGCCGCCAGCCGAGGAAGTGGACTCTGTCAGCCACCCCCTCGGCCCGGGCAAGCGCCTTCAGATTGGCCTCCTCCGGCCCAATCCCCGCAATCGCCAAATTCACCCCCGGCAACCGCGCCACCGCGCGGATCGCGGTATCAAACCCCTTATCCGTATGCAGCCGCCCCAGCCCCAGCAGCAGCGGCCGCCCCGTGGGCAAATCGACCGCCGGCGCCACCGCGCCGAAATCGGCCACGAAATTCGGCAGATAATGGGTCCGCTCTTCCGCCCATCCCTCGCGCCGCAACCAGTCCACGATCCCCCTGGTATTCCCCACCAGGTGATCGCACCCCCGGTAATATCGGAGGTCATAATACCCGCCGAGCCGCCCGACGCGCACCCAGTCGCCATCGGGCGTATGCATGTTCGCCCGGTTCATCCAGCTCACCACCACCTGCGGCCGAAACACCTTCAGCGCCCGCCGCAGCCGCGGCTTGGTCAGCAGGTCGAGCGCCGTCCCGAACGACAGCTCGACGGGCTGCATTCCCGCCGCCCGCAACAGCCCCGCCCGTTCCGCGTTGGTGCGAAACACCGGCAGCACCGCATCCCCCGCCTCATGCAGCGCCACGCACAGCCGCTCGAAGAACAGCTCGGCGCCGCCATGCACCGCCCCGGCCATCACGTGGGCCACCCGCGTCATCGCCCCAGCAACTCCACCGCCGCCGCTGTGGCTGCGTCCACCGTCAGCGCCTCCATCGACGAAGCCACCGCCACCCCCGTCCGCCGCCCCGCCGGCCCGTACTCCCGATACGGCGTCGGCCCGAACAGCCCCAGCGTCGCACACCCCGCCGACGCCGCCAGATGCATCAGCCCCGAATCGTTCCCGACAAAAATCGCGCACCGCGCCAGGCACGCCGCCGCCTCCGGCAGAGCGAGCCGCCCCGTCAGATCGATCGCCCCCGGCAATCCCATCAACACCGGCGCCGCCAAGGCGGCCTCGTACTCGCCCGGCCCCGCGAACACCGCCACCCGGGCTCCCGGCAACGGCCCCGCCCGCAACCGTTCCGCCAGTTCCACGAACCTCTCGGGCGCCCACAACTTCCCCGTCCAGTTCGCCGTCGGGCCCAGCGCGATCACCGGCCCCCCCTCCGGCACCAGCCGCGCCGCCAGCGCCCGGTCCTCCGCATTCGTCCACGCCACCGGCAATGGCGGCGGCGAGACCCCGAGAATGGCCGCCAACTGCGCCGTCTTGTGTCCCGCGCTCTTGCGCATGATCGCCCGCCGCCGCGTCGGCACCAGCCAGGCCAGCGCCGAGGCCCGGATATCCACGACAAGATCCCACCAGGTCCGCACCGCCTCCGCCCACAGCGGCAGCCAATGCCGCCCCCATGGCCGCTTGTCGAAGCTGATCAGCCGCTCGAGGTTCGGCATCCGGCTGAACACCCCCTCGGACACGATGCCGCAGGCCACCGTGATCCGGGCGTCCGGATAGGTGCGGATCAGATGGTCGAGCAGCCCGGTCGACAGGACAGCGTCGCCGATGCGGTTGGAGGTGACGAAGAGGATGCGCATTCTGCGCTGCCGATAGCACGAACTTGGCGCCCACGCGCCAGGGGGGTAGGAGGAGATATGTGCGGCATAGCAGGCGTCATCATGCGCGACGGCAGCGCCCCCGATCCGGCCCTGCTGGACCGGCTGCTGGCGGCCATCGCCCATCGCGGCCCCGACGGCAACGGCCGCCTCGTCCGCGGCGACACCGCCCTCCTGCACACCCGCCTCGCCATCATCGACCTGCAGACCGGCGACCAGCCCCTCTTCGCCCCCTCCGGCACCGCTTTGGTCTGCAACGGCGAGATCTACAACAACCCCGAACTCCGCGCCGACATGGCCGGCACCCCGTTCGTGACTCGCTCCGACTGCGAGCCGGCCTTGTTCCTCTACGAGCGGGACGGCCCCGGCTTCGCCGCCCGGCTCCGCGGCATGTATGGCCTGGCCCTGCACGATCCCGCCCGCAACCGCGTCGTCCTCGCCCGCGATCCCTTCGGGATCAAGCAGCTCTATTACGTCGTTACCCCCACCGCCTTCGCCTTCGCCTCCGAACCCCAGGCCCTCCGCCACGCCGGTTTCGCCCGCGACGGGATCGACTCCACCCGCCGCGCCGAACTCCTCCAGCTCAAGTTCACCACCGGCGCCGAGACCATTTATCCGGGCATCCACCGCCTCCTGCCCGGTGAGACCCTGGTCATCGAGCGCGGCCAGATCACCGCCCGCCACCGCATCGACCCGCTCCCCGCCGGCCCGCCCCAACCGATCGGCCATGCCGCCGCCCTCAAACAGCTCGATGCCGTCCTGCGCGACAGCGTGTCCGTCCACCTCCGCTCCGACGTCCCCTACGGTCTCTTCCTCTCCGGCGGCATCGATTCCGCCGCCCTGCTCGCGCTGATGAGCCAGGTCACCGGCCAGCGCATCCAGGCCCTCACCGCCGGCTGGGATGGCGTCGGCGTCGACGAGACCGCCGAAGCCGCCCGCCTCGCCACGGCCATGGGGGCCGACTGCCACCGCGTCGCCATGGGCGAGGCCGAGTTCTGGGATCTCGCCCCCCGCATCGCCGCCAGCATCGATGACCCCACCGCCGACGCCGCCGTGCTCCCCAGCTGGCTCCTCGGCCGCGCCGCCCGCGCCGGCGGCATCAAGGTCACCCTCTGCGGCGAAGGCGGCGACGAGCTGTTCGGCGGCTACAGCCGCTACCGCAAACGCCGCGCCCCCTGGCGCTGGTTCGCCCGCAAGCCGCGCACCAAGGGCGTCTTCGGCGCCGAGGTCACGCACTGGCGCGAAGGTCTCGATACCGCGGAAGCGGCGGCGGCGATCGATCGGACGCCGTTGCAGGCGGCGCAGGCGGCCGACGTCACGGAATGGCTGCCGAACGACCTGCTGGTCAAACTCGATCGCTGCCTGATGGCGCATGGGGTGGAGGGGCGGACGCCGTTTCTCGATCCCGTTGTCGCCGACTTCGCGTTTCGCCTGCCGGATGCGGCGAAGGCGAGCCTGCGGTTTGGCAAGGTCCTGCTGCGCGACTGGCTGTCCACGGCTTTCCCCGCGGCGGGCGCCTATGCCCGCAAGAAGGGGTTCAAGCCGCCGGTTGGCAGCTGGATGGCGAAGCGGGCGAAGGTGCTGGCGGAACTTGTCGCCGCGCAGCCGGGGGTCGCGGAGGTGTTTGGGCGGGACTACGTTGCCGCCTGTTTCGATGGGGCGGCCGAGGAATCGCAGCGGGCGTGGAGCCTGCTGTATTATGCCCTATGGCACAGCCATCATGTGCTCGGCGTCGATGCCGATGGGGATATCGGCGCCGTCCTGGCCAGCGCCAGGCCGTAGCCGAGCAGGAGAAAGAAAAACCCGGCGATTTCGACGGCGGTGAAGCCGCTGGCGGAGGCGATCGGCCATTCCTGGATCAGGGCGGCGACGAAGAGGCCGACGCGGAGCGGATCGGGGGTGGGGCCGAGATTGCGGACGAGGGCGCGCAGCCAGGCGAGGATCAGGCCGGAGAACAGGATCAGGCCGGGATAGCCGGCGTTCGTGACGGCTTCGAGATAGTGGTTGTGGGGATGGATGTTGCAGATCAGCGCGCCGCCGCCATCGGGATGGGCGGCGGCGAGGGACCAGCCGTGGTGGTAGCGCGGGTCGGGGCAGGCGTTGCGGAAGCCGTCGAAGCCCTGGCCGAAGATGGGATGGTCGTTGGCGATGATGACGGCGCGGGCGGCGATCAGGCCGTAGTCGCTGTCGGGAAAGTTGCCCATCTGGGCGGAGAATTTCGTGACCAGGCGATAGAAGGTCGGCGGCGAGAGGGCGGCGGAGGCAGCTAGTAGAATAGCGCCGGCGAGGATGGCGGAGGCGACGACGACGCGGAGGCGGGGCAGCATCAGGCCGGTGACGACGAGGCCGAGGAAGGTCAGCAGCAGCGGCATGCGCTGGCCGATCAGCACGACGGTGCCGACGCCGAGAATGGCCAAAGCGGCGGCGGCGGCCTTGCGCGCGGTGGTGCCGGCGAGGAGGCGGGTGAGGGGGGGCAGCAAAGTGGGGAAGAGCAGGCGGGAGGGGGGGGCGGCGGCGCGGGGGTGTTCGAAGGGGCCGGTGAGCTCGCCGTCGCCGTGGCGGGGGTAGCCGCCGAGGTTTGTTCCGAATGTAAACTGGATGAGGGTCTGGGCGGCGATGTAGAGGGCGCTGGCGGTGAGCGAGACTTGCAGCCAGCGGCGGGCCTGGGCGGTGGCGAGGATCGCGGTTTCGAGGGCGGCGACGAAGAGCAGGAAGCGGACGACGACGATGGCCTGGACCAACGATTTCGTGCCGCCGAGGCCGATGCCCGGCAGCGAGCAGAGGATCAGCCAGGCCCACCAGAGTGCGGCGACGCGCACCCAGGTGGAGCGGAGCCAGGACCAGTCGCCAATGAGGGCGCAGCGGGCGAGGAAGGCGAGGTCGATCAGCGCGATCAGCACCTCGGCGACGCCGCGGCCGTGCATGAAGAAGAGCGGCAGGAGCAGGGTCGTGCCGATAGCGAAACGGTCGAGCCAGGGCAAGGATGCAGGCATTATCTAGCGATCCTGGTGATCGTGCCAGGCGTCATCCCGCTCGAACTGCAGGACGCAGCCGGGCGGGGTCTGGGCGAACATGCCGCCGAACCAGATCTCGGCCGCCGCGCGGGAGCCGAAACGGCGCGGAGGAGCAACGACGGTGCCGGCGGCGTCGACGATACGGGCGCGCACGGGGGTCGGCACGGGGCGCGGCCGCGGCGAATGGGCCACCTAGACGACCTGGTTCTGCAGCACGCTCTCGCCGCGCCAGAGGCGGGCGAGATTTTCCATGAGGATATCGAGCACGTTGTCCTCATAGCGCCGCGTCTCGCCGGCGGTGTGGGGGGTGATGAAGGCGTTGGCGAGGGACCACAAAGGCGAGTTCTGCGCCAGTGGCTCTTCGTAGATGACGTCGATGCCGGCGCCGGCGATGGTGTCGTTGGCGAGGGCGACGGCGAGGGCCGCCTCGTCGACGCAGCGGCCGCGGGCGCAGTTGATGAGGAAGGACGAGGGCTTCATGGCGGCGAAGGCGCCGGCGTCGATCAGGCCGGTGGTCTCGGGGGTGAGGGGGCAGGTGAGGGCGACGAAGTCGGCGCGCGGGAGCTGGGCGTTCAACTGGTCGAGGCCGTAGACCTCGTCGGCGCCGTTGGGGCCGGCGGCGGGGTCGCGGCGGAAGGCGATGACGTGCATGTCGAAGGCCTTGGCGAGCTGGGCGAGACGGCCGCCGATGCGGCCGACGCCGACGACGATGAGGGTCTTGCCGCCGAGTTCGTCCTCGCGCTGGGTGAGGTCGCCGATCATGCCGCGCCAGATCTTCTTGTGCTGGTTGTCGCGCGCCTCGGGGAGGCGGCGGGCCATGGCGAGGATGAGGGACATGGCGTGTTCGGAGACGGCGCGGGCGTTGACGCCGGAGGCGCTGGCGAGGCGGATGCCGGCGGCGGTCAGCGCCTCGCGCGAGAACTGGTCGGTGCCGGCGCCAATGGACTGGATGAATTTCAGCTTGGGGGCGAGGGGAACGAGATCGTTGCGCCAGAGGCCGGAGACGACCAGCACGTCGGCCGATGCGATGCCGGCATCGAGCTCGGCGCGGGTGCGGGCCTGGATGGAGGTGATGCCGGTGTTGCGGGCGACGAACCGCTCCTGCATCTGGTAGGCGACATGGGCGAAGCAGATGGTCAGGTCGGTATTGGCCGGAAACATGGGGATCCCCTTATTGCACGCGCAGCCCGGCCTTGCGCAGCAGCGGCAGGACGGTCTCGATGAAGTAGGGTAGCTCATCGGTGTAGTTGACGAAACTGACGGTGGTGCCGGCGAAGCCGGCCTCGCTCATCTTGATCATTTCGTTAACAATATGTTCGGGCGTGCCGACCAGGGGGTAGGTGCCGGCGCCGCCGGCGAAGCGCTTGCGGTGGAGGCGATAGGCGTCGGCGTCGTGGGAGCCGGAGAATTTCTCCTTGGCGCCCATGTAGTGATCGACGGAGGCGGTGTCCTGCATGGTCACCGCATAGTGCTCGTAGTAGTCCTCGGCCTGGGCCTGGCTGGGGCGGCAGACGACGTGGCAGGTGGTGTAGACGCCGACGTCGCGGCCGGTCTTTTCGGCGCGGGCGGAAATGTCCTTGATCTGGTCACGGCCTTTGTCGATGTCGGTGAAGGTGGTGAACAGGTAGTCGGCGGCGCGGGCGGCGAAATCGCGGCCGGGGGGGGAGAAGGCGGCGTTCAGCGTCACCGGACGCGGACGCTGCACCGGCGCGGGGCGGCCGGAGACGTTGCGGAGCTGATAGTATTTTCCATTGAAATCGAACGGGCCGTCATCGGCATGAATGCGGCTCATGATGTCGAACCACTCGAGCCCCTGCTCGTAGCGATCCTCGATCATGGTCAGCCCGAAGGCATCGAACTCCTCGGGGTTCCAGCCGCAGACGATGTTGAGCCCGGCACGGCCATGCGAGGCATGATCGACCGTGGCCAAAGCCTTGGCGGCGAACACCGGATGCACCATCGGAACATGGACGGTGGAAAACAACGCGATCCTCTCGGTGACCCCGGCCAAAGCCGCGGCGAAGGTGAAGGTCTCGAAACTCCACTCGCGCGAATTCATCTCGCCACCGAAACCCTTCCAGCGGGCGATGGGGAGGAAGAACTCAAGCCCCGCACGATCGGCCATCTGCGCCGCCTTGACGATGCCGTCCCACGTCGCGGGCCAACGCTCAGGCACGCGGGTGAGGGTGAGGCCACCATCGGCATTGGCGGAGAAAACGCCGAGCTTGAAGCGATTGGGGCCACGCATGGGGTGCAAAGGCGCTTGGGACATGATGCCGGGTCCTTCCAAATAGGAGGGCATTGCATCACTCCGGGGCGGTTCGTTCAACCGGGGCGGGAGAGGGCAAAAAGGCAAGGCTCCGCCGGCTCAGGGCCATCGAGCGGCTTACGCGGCCTTCGGCCACGGTCCGCTCGATCCCTGAGAAACCGTTGATTCACGCGGCTGGATTGGCGTTCTTCAGCTGATAACGGCTTTCTTAGCGCCGCAGGCAGTCGATCCTTGCGACGGCGCGGACATGAGGGCGGTGGCACGGGATTTCTGGGCTTCGCCGGTCTCCGCGTCGTCATCGTCGGATTTCAGCTGAAGGCAGGTTCCACAGCCAAGAGAGGTGATGGGATGCAAGGGCCTCGGGGCCCTTGCCCGCCGGAGGCTCTTGCCTTGCCTTACTTCGTGCCGATGGCCAAGACTGTCCGTGCAGGAGGGCTTCATCATGACCGTTGGTTTCACGCTGAATGGCCGCGAGGTGTCGCTTGATGTGGCGCCGACGCGGTTGCTGCTGGATGTGTTGCGCGGTGAGTGTGGCCTGACGGGTGTGCGGTATGGGTGTGGTGAGGAGCAGTGTGGGGCCTGTGCGGTGCTGGTGGATGGTGTTCCGGTGATGGCGTGTGGGCGGGAGGTTGGGACGGTTGCGGGGCGGGCGGTGGTGACGGTGGAGGGGTTGGGCACGGCGGAGGCGCCGGGGCCGGTGCAGGCGGCGTTTCTGGCGGAGCAGGCGGGGCAATGCGGCTATTGCCTGTCGGGTATGGTGATTGCGGCGACGGCGTTGTTGGGGCGGGTGGCGCGGCCGACCAGGGAGGAGATTGTGGCGGCGTTGGATCCGCATTTGTGTCGCTGCGGGGCGCATCCGCGGATCATCAGGGCGGTGGAGCGGGCGGCGGGGATGGTGGCATGAGCGCGGTGGGGCTGACCAAGAGTTTGCAGGATACGCCGCTGCTGGAGCGGTGGGTGGGGTTCGAGGCGGGGGGCGTGGTGCGGCTCGCGGTCGGGAAGGTGGAGATCGGGCAGGGAATTGTGACGGCGCTGGCGCAGATTGCCGCCGAGGAGCTGGATGTCGCGGTCGGGCGGATCCGGGTGGTGGCGGGGGACACGGATGCGGCGCCGGATGAGGGGATGACGACGGGGAGCCTGTCGATCGAGGTGTCCGGCACGTCGGTTCGGATGGTGACGGCCGAGGTGCGCGGGCTGTTCCTGGCCGAGGCGGCGCGGCGGTTGAACTGTGCGGCGGGGGAGTTGGCGGTAGAGGATGGGGCGGTGCTGCGGGAGGGGCGGGCGAGCGGGCTCGACTACTGGTCGCTCGCGCCGATGGTGTCGTTGGCGCGGGAGGTGAGCGGGGCGTGGGCGGCGAAGGCGCCGGGGGCGCATCGTGTGGTGGGGACGCGTGCGCCGCGGGTGGATCTGCCGGTGAAGCTGGCGGGGGGCGGGTTTCTGCATGACCTGGTGTTGCCGGGGGTGCGGCATGCGCGGGTGATCCGGCAGCCGCGGCCGGATGCGGTGCTGGCGGGGTTCGACGCGGGGGCGATCGGGCGGGCGGGGGCGGGGGCGTATCGGCGGGAGAATTATCTCGCGGTGCTGGCCGACGCTGAGCATGTGGCTGTGGCGGCGAGCCTGGTGGCGCGGCCGGAGTGGGTGGGGGCGGCGAAGCTGTCGGTGGAGCAGGAGGAGGCGGCGTGGCTGGTGACGCAGCCGGCGGTGGAGAGCCGATATGGGGCGGATGCCGCGGCGCCGGTGGGGGAGGTCGTGTCGGCGACCTATTCGCGGCCGTATGTGGCGCATGCGGCGATGGGGCCGTCGGTGGCGGTGGCGGCGTTCGTCGGCGGGCATTTGACGGTGTGGTCGCATACGCAGGGGGTGTATCCGCTGCGGCGGCTGGTGAGTGATCTCGTTGGGCTCGATCAGGCGGCGGTGTCGGTGCGGCATGCGCATGGGGCTGGGTGCTACGGGCATAATGGGGCGGATGACGTGGCGCTCGACGCGGCGCTGCTGGCGGTGGCGCATCCTGGCGTGCCGATCAGGGTGTTGTGGACGCGGTCGGACGAGCATGGGTTCGAGCCGGTGAGCACGGCGATGCAGGTGCGGATCGCCGCGGTGCTGGACGGCGAGGGGCGGCCGAGGGACTGGACGACGGAGATCTGGAGCGCGCCGCATACGTTGCGAGGGAACCTGGCGACAACGCTGGCGCGGCAGGCGCTGGAGGATCCGCTGGTACCGCCGGTGGTCAACGAGGTGGCACCCGAGAATGGCGGCGGGGCGACGCGCAATGCGATCCCGCTGTATGATCTGCCGGCGCATCGTATTCTGTTGCATCTGGTGCAGAAGCCGCCGGTGCGGTGTTCGGCGCTGCGCGGGCTGGGGGCGCTGCCGAACGTGTTCGCGATCGAGAGTTTTCTCGATGAGCTTGCCGAGCGGGCAGGGGTGGATCCGCTGGCGTATCGGCTTGGCCTGTTGTCGGACCCCCGCGCCCGCGCGGTGCTGGAGACGGCGGCGGCGATGGCGCCCTGGGCCGATCGCGGGCCGGCCGGAACCGGCACCGGGCTCGGCATCGGCTTCGGGCGCTACAAGAACCGCAGCGCCTATGCCGCCGTCGTCGCCGAGGTCAGCGTCGATACCGAGGTGCGGCTCAAACGCATCTGGTGCGCCGCCGATGGCGGGCAGATCATCAATCCCGACGGAGCGATCAACCAGCTCGAGGGCGGCATCATCCAGGCGGCAAGCTGGACCCTGAAGGAACAGGTCCGCCTCGCCGAGGACGGCATCGCCGGACGGACCTGGGCCGACTACCCGATCCTGCGCTTCTCCGAACTGCCGGCGATCGAAACCCGCCTGATCAACCACCCCGACGCCCCACCCCTCGGCATGGGCGAATGCACCATCGGCCCCACCGCCGCGGCCATCGGCAACGCCGTCGCCCACGCCCTCGGCACCCGTATTCGCACCATGCCCCTGACCCGAGACCGCATCGCGGCGGCGTTGTAGGGAGGAAGGCGGGGGCTTTGCCCCTCGACCCCAGCAGGGGGCGGCGCCCCCTGCACCCGGCGCCAGATAAGGAATGGCTGTGAATAGAGAGAGGGGCCGACCTAGCTGTTGCGACAGCTGAGTTGGCCCCCCTCTCTCCTCACAGCCCTCTTAAGTGATGCCAGGCCCAGGAGGCGCCGCCTCCTGGCGGGTCCAGGGCAGAGCCCTGGCCTTCCTTCCTCCGCCCCGCCGTGCGCCGTTCTGGGGTGCGTGGGGTGGGCTTTTGTTTAGGGTTGGTCCGTTTTAATTCTGGCGGCCGGTTCAACACGCAAGGAGGATGGCGCCATGCAGCACATCGGACATTATCTCGGCGGCAAAGTGGTCGCGGGCGCTGGTGCCACGGGCAAGGTTTTCAATCCGGCGACGGGCGAGCAGTCCGCCACGGTGGCGATGGGTGGGGCGGCTGAGGTGAATGCCGCGGTGGCCGCCGCGAATGCGGCCTGGCCGGCCTGGGCCTCGACGCCGCCGCTGCGTCGGGCGCGGGTGATGTTCAAGTTCAAGGAGGCGCTGGAGCGGGCGACCAAGCGGATGGCCGCGGCGATCACCGCCGAGCATGGCAAGACGCTGGCGGATGCCGAGGGTGAGATTCAGCGCGGCGTCGAGGTGGTGGAGTTTGCCTGCGGCATTCCGCATCTGCTGAAGGGCGAATTCACCGAGGCGGTGGCGACGGGGATCGACAGCTGGTCGATGCGTCAGCCGATCGGCGTGGTGGCGGGGATCACGCCGTTCAACTTCCCGGCGATGGTGCCGCTGTGGATGATCCCGGTGGCGCTGGCGACGGGCAACTGCTTCATCCTCAAGCCCTCGGAGAAGGACCCCTCGGCGAGCCTGATCCTGGCCGAGCTGCTGGCCGATTCCGGGCTGCCGCCGAACGTGTTCCAGGTGGTGCAGGGCGGGCGTGAGGCGGTCGAGGCGATCATCGCGCATCCCGACATCCACGGCATCAGCTTCGTCGGCTCGACGCCGATTGCCGAGGCGGTGTATCGCGGCGGCACGCAGAGTGGGAAGCGGGTGCAGGCGCTGGGCGGGGCGAAGAACCACCTGGTGGTGATGCCCGATGCCGATCTCGACCAGACCGTCGATGCGCTGATGGGCGCGGCCTATGGCTCGGCCGGCGAGCGCTGCATGGCGGTGTCGGTGGCGGTCGCGATCGGCGATGCCGGCGACCGGCTGATCGAGAAGCTGGCGCCGCGGGTGCGGGCGCTGAAGGTGGGGCCGGGCAACGATCCTGAGTCCGAGATGGGGCCGCTGGTGACCGCCGAGCACAAGGCGAAGGTGTCGGGCTATGTCGATGCCGGCGTGCGCGAGGGCGCCAAGCTGGTGGTCGACGGGCGCGGGCTGACGCTGCAGGGCTATGAGGGCGGCTACTATGTCGGCGGCTCGCTGTTCGACAACGTCACCCCTGAGATGTCGATCTACAAGGACGAGATCTTCGGGCCGGTGCTCTCGGTGGTGCGGAAGAACTCACTGGCCGAAGCGATCGACCTGATCAATGTCGGCAAGTTCGGCAACGGCACGGCGATCTTCACCGCAGATGGCGGCGCCGCGCGCGGCTTCGCCAGCTCGGTGAAGATCGGCATGGTCGGCGTCAACGTGCCGATCCCGGTGCCGGCGGCGTTCCACAGCTTCGGGGGCTGGAAGGGCTCGTTGTTCGGCGATCACCACATCCATGGGCCGGAGGGCGTGCGTTTCTACACCCGCTACAAGGCGATCACGCAGCGCTGGCCGAATTCGATCCGCGCCGGGGCGGAGTTCACCATGCCGCAGATCGGGCGGTAGGGATCGGAGGCGCGGTGGTGGATGCCGGGGGCGTCGCCCTCGGCGTCGCCCATCGCGCCGATCGATGCGGTTGAAGAGAGTTCGGCGGCATTAACGATTTGTCCAAAAATCGGGATTAGTCCTGTTGAAATCCCGTCCGATCCGGGCGGATGATTTCGAGAGGGCCGCGGGCGAAATCCCGGCGGTGGACATCCCATGATGGCCGGACAGAGATCATTGCTTGCGCCGTGTGCCCCCGGGTTGGGCCACGGCGACTGGATCATGATTGACGACGAGGGGCAGGTTCTGCCCGATCCCGGCCAGGCCTTGGCCGGTGGTGCGGTGACCACCGTCGGCGGGACGCCGGTGGCCGGCGCGGCGGTGCTGGCGCCGGTTTCGAGCGCGACGTCGGGCTTCGTGATCAACATCAGCTGGGATTCCAGCGCCAATTCGGCGCCTGCGGCGTTCAAGTCGGTGATCACCTCGGCGGTGCAGTATCTGGAGAGCCAGTTCACCAACGCGGTGTCGCTGAATATCAACATCGGCTACGGCGAGGTTGGCGGCCAGGCGCTTGGCTACGGCGCGCTCGGCATGAGCATGAATTTTCTCAACACCTTCTCGTATTCGCAGATCCGCGCGGCGCTGGCGTCGCATGCCACGACGACGACCGACGCGGCGGCGATGGCCGCGCTGGGGACAGCAAGCCCGACGGGGGGCACGATGTGGCTGACCTCGGCGAATGCCAAGGTGCTTGGGCTCGGCGGCAATGCGACGGATGCCTATGTCGGCTTCTCCGCCAGCAACACGTTTGACTACAACGAGGCCGATGGCATTACCGCCGGCAGCTATGACTTCTACGCCACCGTGGTGCACGAGCTGACCGAGGTGATGGGCCGGATCATGCTGACCGGCGGTGTGGTCGGCGGTTCGGCCAATAGTTATGCCGCGCTCGACATGTTCCACTATTCGGCGCCGGGCGTGATCGACCATTCGGCGTCGCAGACCGGGTATTTCTCGATCGATGGCGGCAAGACCAGCCTGGGCGCCTTCAATACGGTGGCCGGCGGGGATGCGGCGGACTGGGCCTCAAGCATGGGCAACGACGCCTGCGACGCGTTCAGTGGTTCCGGTGTGGTGAATTCGGTCTCGACCGCCGATCTGATCGCGCTGGATACGCTGGGCTGGAACCGGGTGCAGAGCGTGGTGCCGAGCATGTCGATCGCACTGGTGAGCGATACCGGCGCCTCGGCCAGCGACGGGATCACGTCGCAGGACGCGCTGACCGGCGTGACCGCGGCCTATGCGGTTGTCGCGCTCACCGATGGCGGCAAGGCGCTCGGCACGGTGACGGCCAATGCCAGCGGGACCTGGAGCTTCACGCCGGCGTCGCTGGCGCAGGGCGCCCATAGCGTGACGGCCAGTTCGGTGATCCTGGGCAGCACGGTGAGCAGCACGCTCGCCTTCACCTATGACACGATCGCCCCGGTGCCGAGCGTGGCCCTGACGGTGGATACCGGGACGAGCGCGACGGACAAGGTGACGGCCAATACGTCGCTGGGTGGAACGGCGGAGGCTGGCGGCGTCGTGACCATCAGCGACGGCGCGACGGTGCTTGGCACGGCGACGGCGAACGCGGCCGGCGCCTGGAGCTTTGCGCCGACCGGCCTGGCCGCCGGCGCACACACGATCACGGCCGCGACCACGGATCTGGCAGGGAATACCGGCAAGGCCACGCTGACCTTCACCTATATGGCGGCCGCCCCCGCGCTGACCGCGGGGCTGCAGAAGGACACCGGCACCTCCGCATCCGATGGCGTGACGTCGCTGGCGACGTTGCAGGGCACGTCCGCCGCCGGGGTGACGATCCGGCTGAGCGAGGCGGGCAAGCTGCTGGCGAGCGGCACCGCGGCGAGCACCGGCGCCTGGGTCGTGACGCCGGCCGGCCTTACGCAGGGCGCCCATGCCATCACGGTGGCGGCGAGTGATCTTGCGGGCAACACCACGACCACGACGGTGAGCTTCACCTACGACACGCTGGCGCCGGTGCTGAGCATGGCGCTGGTGGAGGATACCGGCAGTTCGGCGGTTGACCATGTGACCGCCAGCGATGCGCTGCACGGGACGGCGGAGGCGAATGCGTTGGTCACCCTGACCGAGGGCACCGCCACGCTCGGTACGGTCCGGGCCGATGGCACGGGTGCCTGGTCGTTCACGCCGTCCGGACTGGCAGCCGGGGTCCATACGGTGACCGCCGCCGAGACCGATCTCGCCGGGAATATCGGCAAGATCGCTTTGACCTTCACCTATATGACCGGTGCGCCGGGCGTAACGGTTGGGCTGCTGACGGATAGCGGCAGTTCGGCGAGTGACCTGGTGACCTCGGTGTCGACGCTGAAGGGCACGACACGGGCGGGGGCGGTGGTCAGCCTCAGCGAGGCAGGAAAGGCGCTCGGCGCAGTGGTCGCGAGCACGACGGGAACCTGGGCTCTGGTGCCGGCGGGCCTCGCCAATGGCGCCCACACGATCCTGGCGACGGCGACCGATCTGGCGGGCAACAGCAGCACCGCGACGATCAGCTACACCCTCGATACGGTGGCGCCGCACGTGACTGTGGCGCTGGTCAACGACAACGGGACGTCGGCGGTGGATCACGTCACCTCCGATGACCGGCTGGCCGGCACGGCGGAGGCCGGGGCGACGGTGACGATCGCTGATGGCAAGACGGTGCTGGGTAGCGCCATGGCGGATAGCGCCGGGGCCTGGGCGTTCACGCCGACCGGCCTCGCGGCCGGCGTCCATACGATCATCGCGACGAGTGCGGATCTGGCCGGCAATGTCGGTACCGGAACGCTGGCTTTTACCTATGTGTTGCCGGTGCCGACTGCGCAGTCGGCGTCCACGGTGCTGACCCCCCTGACGGCGGCAATGGCCGATCTGCCGGCGGACCTGCTCGCTGCCGTCGCGCCGGCCGCGCTTGCCCAGGACTTGCTGGTGGGGACGGGGATGGCGGGCATGGCCGGTGGCGCCGGTGGGAAACTTGCGGGGCTGGGGACGGGTGCCGATTTCGCCACTGGAAGCGGCTTGCAGAACCTGCTGCTGGTCGCGGGCGTGCCGGGGATGACCGACTCCCTGATGCCGTCGGGCCATGGCTGAGCGGGCGCGCTGACCGCCCGAGGGGTTTCGGGATCGGCGCGCACGGGGTTAGCATCGCGGGATGCAGTGGGAATGAGGGGACCGCCATGACCGCGACCGAGCTTTGGCCGACCGGGGCCGCCTATATGGACGGGACCTATATGCCGCTCGCCGAGGCGCGCATCCCGGTGACGGATTGGGGGTATCGGCGGTCGGACGTGACCTATGACGTGGTGAGCGTGTGGGACGGGGCGTTCTTCAAGCTTGACGATCACCTCACGCGGTTTGCCGCCTCGATGGCGCATTTCCGCATGCGGCCGCGGGAGAGCATCGCGGAGATCCGCGCGGTGCTGCATGAGCTGGTGCGGCGGACTGGGCTGCGCGAGGCCTATGTGGCGGTGGACTGCCTGCGCGGCGGGCCGCAGCCGGGGGGATCGGGGAAGCCCGCCGATGTGCGGCCGTATATCATTGCCTATGCGATCCCCTATGTGTGGCTGCTGCCGAAGGAGAAGGTGGAGCGGGGGAGCCACCTGGTGATCGCGTCCACGCCGCGCATTCCCGAGGCGTCGGTCGATCCGCGGGCGAAGAACTTCCATCGCGCCGACATGACACGGGCAACCTTCGAGGCGCATGACCGCGGGGCGGATAATCCGGTGCTGCTCGACTACGACGGCAACGTGACGGAGGGGCCGGGGTTCAACGTGTTCGCGGTGACGGACGGGCGGGTGGTAACGCCCGATCGCGGCGTGCTGGAGGGGATCACGCGCAAGGCGGTGATCGAGCTGTGCGACAAGCTCGGGCTGCCATGCGAGGTGAGGGCCCTATCGCCGGAGGAACTGCGCAATGCCGACGAGGTGTTCATTACGTCGACGGCTGGGGGGGTGATGGGGGTGACGCGGCTAGACGGGCGCATCCTCGGCAATGATCGGCCGGGGCCGGTGACGAGCCGATTGTTCGACGCCTACTGGAGATTTCGCCGCGAGGGGTGGTGCGCCGAGCCGGTTGACTACGCGCCGGCGCGGGCGGCGGAGTAGGGGCGATGAGCGAGACCTGGCTGCTGACCAAGCCGGCGGCCAGGGGGCGGCGCGGGATCGTGGTGGCGCAGGCGCGGCCGGTGGCGGAGGCGGGGGTGGCGATCCTCGAGGCCGGCGGGAACGCGATCGATGCCGCGGTGGCGACGGCGATGGCGCTGGCGAGCCAGGAGCCGTGGAACTCCGGGCTCGGCGGCTATGGCGGCTACGCGGTGGTGCATCGGGCCGGACAGGCGGTGGCCGAGGTGGTGGATTTCGGGCCGCGGGCGCCGCGCAACATCGATCCGGCGCGGTTCGTGCTGACCGGGCGGATGTCGGCGCAGGGGTTTCAGTGGCCTGAAGTCGAGGGTGACATCAACATCCACGGGCCGCTTGCCGTCGCCGTGCCGGCGGCGGTGGCGGGGTGCGAGGCGCTGCATCGGCGGTGGGGGCGGATGCCGCTGGGCGAGGTGATGGCGCCGGCGGTGGAGCTGGCACGGCGGGGGGTGCTGCTCGACTGGTTCACCACGCTGAAGATCGCGGGATGTGCGGCCGATCTGCGGCGCTATGCGGAAAGTGCGAGGATTTATCTCAGGGATGGGCTGCCGCCGGTGCCGGTGGGGCAGGGCAATCCGGGGTATCTGCCGCTCGGCAAACTCGCCGATACGATGGAGCAGCTGGCGCGGGCGGGGTTGCGGGATTTCTACGAGGGCGAGGTGGCCGCGGCCTTCGTGCGTGACCAGGCGCGGGTCGGCGGCGTGATCGACGCCGAGGACCTGCGGGCCTGCATCGCGCGGGTGGTGCCGGCCATGCAGATCCCGTGGCGCAACGGGCGAACCCTGCAACTCGCCGGCGGGATGACGGCGGCGCCGACATTGCGGAGCATCCTCGACGTCATGCGGAACGCGCCCTATGGCGCCGCGCCCGATGCCGAATGGTATCGGCTGCTGGCCGGCGAAATGCGCGCGGCCTACGCGGCGCGGCTCGCCGGGCTCGGGGCGGATGACGCCGAAGAGCCCGAGAGCTGCACGACGCACATCACCGTCTGCGACGCCGAGGGCACGATGGTGTCGATGACGACAACCCTCATGGCCGGCATGGGCAGCCGTGTCGTGCTGCCGGAAACCGGCATCCTGCTCAACAACGGCATCATGCTGTTCGATCCGGTGCCGGGACGCCCCAATTCGCTCGCGCCAGGCAAGCGGGCACTCACCAACATGTGCCTGCTCGTGCTGCGCGACGACGAACGCGCCATGCTCGCGGCCGGCGCCTCGGGCGGACGGCACATCATGGCCGCGGTGTTCCAACTGATGACCTACGTCGCCGACTTCGGCATGGACCCTGAAATCGCCTCACACTTTCCGCGCATCGACGTGGCCGGGCCGACGAAAGTGTCGGCGGATATCCGGCTCGATCCGGCCATCATCGCGGCACTCGCACAGGATGCGCCGACGGAAACCGTGATGCGGGGGATCATGCCGGCGAACTTCGCCAATCCAAACCTGATCCTGCGGCAGGAGGATGGGACGAATGTTGGGGTGAGCGATGATCGGTCGCCTTGGTCGGTGGCGTTGGCGCAGAAAGTGTAAGGGTGGCTCCGCCGGCCAAGGGCTTTGCCCTTGGATCCCTTTACTTTACGCGGCTGGATGATCGTTCTTCAGTTGATAGCGGCTTTCCTTGCGCCGCAGGCAATCTAGAGCGCGATCGCTTGAGGCCGGTCGGTCAGAAAGCGTGAATCGCGCTCTTCTTCAACGGGTCGCTAGATCCTGATTGGTTTGACCTAAACCAATCAGGATCTAACGAGCGACCTGAGCTGACCATTGTGCGGTCGCAGTGTGATTTGTTGGCTTCGCCAGTCTCCGCGTCGCGATCGTGGGATTGCGACTGAAGGTAGTTTTCACAGCCAAGAGTACGGATGGGATGCAAGGGCCTCGGGGCCCTTGCCCGCCGGAGGCTCTTGTCTTCCTTCCGTTACGTTCTCAGCTCAGGCTCCCCGGATAATCCTTCCAGACGCTGTCTTCGAGTTTGAGGGATGTAGCGGCGGGGTAGAGTGATTTCCAATGGGTGGCGCATGCGGCGGCGGTGGCTTTCCAGACGCCGGGTTTGCTGTCGACGTGGGAGAGGAATTCGTCGAGGAGTTGGAGGCGGTGCATCCAGCCGGCGCCGTGGGGGTGGAGGACCATGCTGAACTGGCGGCCGCGCTTGTATTGGGCGTCGAATTCGCCGCGCCAGTTGCGGGCCAGGCTGTCGGCGTGTTCGAGGCCGGTGCCTTTGGCGGGGAACATGAGGAAGAACTGGTCGTCGAAGTGGTAGTAGTAGGGCAGCGCGAGGATTGAGCGGCGCGTCGCAAAATCGGTGACCCAGTAGTGGGGGATGTCGTCGGCGGGACTGTTGCCGAAGTAGTCGAAGCCGGCATCGAGCAGCAGGTCCATGGTGTTGGGGCTGATGGTGCCGACGGCGAAGGGGTCGGCGGAGCGGGGGAGGCTGTACCAGCCGGTGGGTTTCTGACCGGCGATGCGGGTGATTGTTTCGGTGGTGAAGGCGATGCGGCGGGCTTCCTCGTCGCGGGAGAGGGTGCTGGGGTCTTCGTGTTTGAACCCTTCGGCGGCGATTTCGTGGCCGGCGACGGCGAGACTGCGGATGGTGTCGGCCTGGGCGGCGGCGGTGACGGCGGGGGTTGCGAAGGTTGCTTTGATGCCGTGGGCGTCGAGGACGCGGAGTAGGCCTTCGAGACCGTCGCGGGCGGCGAACTGGGCGGGGGAGGAGGCGAGGTCGGCCGCGGTGATGCCTTCGGCGGTCTTGGCGACGCTGAGGTCGATGGTGACGGTGAAGCAGCAGAGGGCGCCGTTGGGCCATTTGACGTCGGCGTCGTCGAGGGTTTTTTCGTCGGAGATGGTGTAGCCGGTTTTCCAGGGCATCTCAGACGCGCCTCCGGCGCGGCGAGGCCAGCGACAGCGGCACCACTTGTGCCGCGATAGCGCTGTCTCTTTCTTGTGTGTTGAACAGAAACAAATTCATGGTCAGCCCACCGGCGGGCAGTTGGCGAGGCAGTGGCGGGCGATCTGTTCGCAGGTGGGGAACCAGACGCCGGGGAGGCGTTTCATGCGGGCGATGAGGCGGTCGAGCATGGCGACGCGGAGCGCGCGGCCGGAGACGAAGGGGTGCATGCAGATGTTGAGGTAGCCGCCGGCGCGGTATTGCTGTTCGAAGGCTTTCCACCAGAGCTCCTCGACGCGGTCGGTGTCGGTGATGCGCTGGGCGGAGTTGCCGCTGCCGAGCCAGGCGAAGCTGTAGAACATGGCGTCGTCGATGGCGTAGTGGAACGGCAGGTTGAGCAGCGGGTGGTGGCCGTTCGCGTCGGTTTCGTAATAGGGCAGGTGGTCGCTGCTGCCGTGGGAATTGTAGAAGATGCCCTGTTCGATGAGGGCGTCGTGGTTGTGCCAGCTGCGGGTGCCGACGGGGCGTTTGCTGGTGATGCGTTCGAGGGCGCCGAGGGCCTTGGTGAGGTGGTCGCGCTCGAGGGCGGGGTCCTTGGGGACGTGGTGTTCCCACATGTGGTCGGCGAGTTCGTGGCCGCTGGCGTGGGCCTTGCGGAGCGCCTGGGGGTAGAGCTCGCAGATGCGGCCGGGGGTGAAGATGGTGGCCTTCACGCCGTGGCTGTCAAACAGCTCGATCAGGCGCCAGATGCCGACGCGGCCGCCGAATTCACCCTTGGCCAGCTGCATGGGGGGCTCGTTCATCAGGCGTCGCAGCAGCATGGCGTCGAAGTCGAGGGTGAAGTTGACGGCGAGGCGGGTGCCCTGGGGGTAGTTCATGCCGGCGATGCGCGTGTGGCGCGCATCGTAGCCGCGGGCGACGGCGGCGAGGCGGTCCATCTCCTGGGTGAGGTCGGCGGTCACGGGCGTCTCCTCCGGCGCGATCGGACGATGATAGGCGCCGCGCCGGAGGGAGCAAGGCCGCCGTCAGGCGATGGCGAGGTCGTCCGTCAGCGCGGTGGTCGGGGCCATGGTGGCGGTGGCGAGGCCGTGCACGCGGGGGAGGATGCGGTCGAGGAACACGGTGGCGGCGGCGCGCACGGGGGTGGGGGCGTCGGCGTGGGCGGCGGCCTTGGCGCAGAGCCAGGCGGCGGTGATGGTGCCGACGATGTCGAGGAACGGGGTGGCGCCGGCCTCGGCGGCGCGGGGCTCGGCGCGGCGCATCCAGTCGGTCACGTCGCCCGCGCGTCTCGCGGCGTCGGCGAGGGCAGGGGGGGGGTAGGAGGCGGACTGGATGTCGGCGAGGAGCTCAGCCATGGCGGCGCCCTGGTCGCGCAGCAGGCCGCGGCGCAGAAGGGTGAGGGCCTGGATGCCGTTGGTGCCTTCGTAGATCGGCGAGATGCGGGCATCGCGGAGGTGTTGGGCGGCACCGGTTTCCTCGACGAAGCCCATGCCGCCATGGACCTGGACGCCCAGCGATGCGGCCTCGACGCCGGCGTCGGTGCACCAGGCCTTGGCGACGGGGATGAGCATCTGGCCGCGCGGGCTGTCGGGTTGCATGGCGGCATAGAGGGTGAGCAGGCGGCCGCCGAGGGCCAAAGCGCGCATGCTCCACAGCATGCGGCGGACGTCGGGGTGGGCGATGATGGCGCTGCCGCCTTGCTCGCGCACCTGGGAGAAATCGGCGGCGCGGCGGAAGGCGCGCTCTGCGGAGGCGACGCCCTGCATGGCGACGCCGAGGCGGGCGGCGTTCATCATGGCGAACATGCTGGGCAGGCCGCGATGGGGTTTTCCCACCATTTCGCCCAATGCGCCGGTGAACTCCATGACGCAGGTGGGCGAGGCGTGGATGCCGAGCTTGTGCTCGAGCGAGACGCATTTGACGGCATTGGGGCTGCCGTCGGGGAGGAACCTGGGGACGGCGAACAGCGAGATCCCGGCGCTGCCGGCGGGGGCGTCGGGCAGGCGGGCGAGGACCATGTGGAGGATGTTCTCCGCCATCGGGTGCTCGCCCCAGGTGATGAAGATCTTGGTGCCGGTGATGCGGAACAGGTCGCCCTCGGGGACGGCGCGGGCGCGCACGCCGGAGAGGTCGGAGCCCGATTGTGGCTCGGTCAGGCACATCGTGCCGGTCCAGTCGCCGCGGATCATGGGGGCCATCAGGCGGGACTTCTGGTCGTCCGTGCCATGGGTCTCCAGCAGGGCGATCGCGTCCTGGGTGAGCATCGGACACAGGCCGAACGCCATGTTGGCACTGCTCACCGGCTCGAAGGCGGCGAGGCCCAGCACATGCGACATGCCCTGCCCACCATGCGCCTCGCCGGCGGCGATGCCGATCCAGCCGGCCGCGGCATAGGCGCGGAAGGCGTCATGGAAGCCGGGCGGCACCTGGACGGCGCCATCGACCAGGCGGGACCCGATCCTGTCGCCGTCACGATCGAGCGGGGCGAGCAGACCCTCGGCGGTCCTGGTCGCCTCTTCGAGAACGGCGGCGATGTCGGCCTCGTCCATGGCATCGAAGCCCAGCACCTTGGCCAGCAACCAGGCGGTCTCGGCGGGAGGGGCGGTCACGGCCATGGCGGGGCTCCTTGCTTGATTCCGCGCCTTATACCCATAGGCCGGGCGCTTGATCCATCCGCAAGGCGGCTCGGGGGGTGCCCGATGGGCGGGCTGGAGCATGATTGATTTAAGTCGAATCAATCATGCTCCAGCAACCTATTGAAGAAGAGCGCGATTCACGCTTCGTGACCCATCGGCCGCCAGCGATCGCGCTCTTGGGGAATCAGCCGGGCGGTGGGCGTGAGCGGCAGCAGGGGTGTCCCCGGCTGACCGGGGTGGGCGAATACCATGCCGCTGCCTGCGGTGAGGCTCACGGGCGCGTTGACCGACAGGCCGAGGGCCGCCCAGCGCTCTGCCGGCATGGCGACCTCGAGGGCGCCGGTCGCGTTTTCGACGATCAGGCGCACCATTGGGCCGAACGCGGTGACGCGACGGATCGTGGCCGTCCGCTCGCCGCCGGCATCGATATTCAGGTCGTAGGGCCGCACATAGGCGACGGCGACACCGTCGGGCGCATCGGTGCGGCCGATGGCGATGTCGCCGGCGAGCAGCACGTGTCCGGCGGCGATCCGGCAGTCGAGCCGGTTGGTGTCGCCGAGGAACTCCTGCACGAAGGCTGAGGCGGGGGCGGCGTAAAGCTCGGCCGGGGTGCCGATTTGCTCGATGCGTCCGGACGACATCACGACGACACGGTCGGCCAGCTCGAGCGCCTCGTCCTGGTCGTGGGTGACGAAGACGCTGGTTAGCTTCACGTCTTCATGCAGCGCGCGGAGCCAGCGGCGGAGTTCCTTGCGCACCTTGGCATCAAGGGCGCCGAAGGGCTCGTCGAGCAACAGCACACGCGGCTCGACGGCGAGCGCGCGGGCCAGGGCGACGCGTTGGCGCTGGCCGCCGGAAAGCTGATCGGGCATGCGATCGGCGAGCCAGGCGAGTTGCACCATTTCAAGCAGGTGCATGACCCTTTCGACGATGGCTGCGCGCGGCAGGCGGCGCGCCCTGGGCACGACCCGCAGGCCGAAGGCGACATTCTCAAAGACGGTCATGTGGCGGAACAGGGCATAGTGCTGGAAGACGAAGCCGACGTCGCGCTCGCCGGCCCGGCGCAACGCCACGTCCTCGGTTCCGAAGAGGATCTGCCCGCTGTCTGGCGCCTCGAGCCCGGCGATGACGCGTAACAGCGAGGTTTTCCCCGAGCCCGACGGGCCGAGGAGGGCGAGGAGTTCGCCTGGCCGGACGTCGAGGTGGATGTCGTCGAGGGCGAGGTGGGTGCCGAAGTGCTTGCTCACGGCGCGAACCCCGATCGCGGTCGTCATTGTGCGGTCTTCCCGATGGTCTGCGGCTGCGGCCACCTGTCTTCGAGCGCGATCTTCGCCCCTAGCGTGACCAGGGCGAGCAAGGCGAGGACGGAGGCGACCGCGAAGGCGGCCTCGATCTGGTAGTCGTTGAACAGGATCTCGACGTGCAGCGGCATGGTGTTGGTGGCACCGCGGATATGGCCGGAGACCACGGAGACGGCGCCGAACTCGCCCATCGCGCGGGCGTTGGCGAGCAGCACGCCGGTGAGCAGGGCGCCGCGGATATTCGGCAGGGTGACGCGCATGAAGGTCTGCCAGCCCGAGGCGCCGAGCGAAAGGGCGGCCTCCTCTTCGGCGCTGCCCTGCGCCTCCATCAGTGGTATCAGCTCACGCGCCACGAAGGGCAGGGTGACGAAAATGGTCGCCAGCACGATGCCGGGCAGGGCGAAGACGATGCGGATGTCGTGCGTGACCAGGAACGGCCCGAGCCAGCCGCGCCGGCCAAACAGCAGCACCTGTACCAGGCCTGCGACGACTGGGGAGACTGAGAATGGCAGGTCGATCAGGGTGAGTAGCACGGCGCGCCCGCGGAAGTGGAAGCGGGCGATGCACCACGCCGCCGCCACGCCGAATACGGTCGTCGTGCCGACGGAGCACAGCGCAACGATCAGGGTCAGCACGACCGCATCAAGGGTGTCGGGGTCGGTGAGGGCGGCGAGATAGGCGCCGATCCCGTGCGCGAAGGCTTCGGCCAGGACGATGGCCAGGGGCAGGCCGAGGACGAGGCCCGCCAGCAGCATCGCCAATCCGATGAGAAGCGGGCGGGCGAGGCAGGTGTCGGCGCGGATGGCGTGCCCGCTCATCGGTGGCCGATCCCGGGTTGGCCGATCCAGGCCTGCAGGCGGTTGATGGCCAGCAGCAGCACGAAGGAGGCCAACAGCATCAGCGTTCCGATCGCTGCGGCGCCCGTGTAGTTGAACTGGTCGAGCTGGATGACGATGAGCAAGGGCAGGATCTCGGAGACCATCGGCTTGTTGCCGGCGATGAAGATCACCGAGCCGTATTCGCCGAGACCGCGCGCAAATGCCATGGTGAAGCCGGTGATCAGCGCTGGCCCGATGGCCGGCAGGATGACGCGGAGGAAGATCTGGGCGCGGGTGGCGCCGAGCAGATGCGCGGCCTCCTCCTCATCGGCAGGCAGGTCTTCCAGCACCGGTTGCACGGCGCGGATGACGAAGGGCAGGCCGACGAAGACGAGGGCGACGACGATTCCGAGCGGCGTGAAGGCGATGGTGATGCCGAACTGGGCCAGGATGCCGCCGACCCATCCATTCGGCGCATAGAGCGCGGTGAGCGCGATGCCGGCGACCGCCGTCGGCAGCGCGAAGGGCAGGTCCACCGCCGCGTCGATGATCCGCCGGCCGGGGAAGCGGTAGCGGGTCAATACCCAGGCCAGCAGAAGCCCGCCGATCGCACTGATCGTCGCGGCGGCGAGGGCGGCGCCGATGGTGACGCGGAAGGCTGCCAGCACACGGCGGTCGGCCAGAGCGGCGGCGAAGGCCACTGGGCCCTTGGCCAGCCCCATTGCCACCATCGCGGCCAGCGGCAACAACACGAGGGCACCGAGCCCGCCCGTGGTGATCCACAGGCTGAATGGGAAGCCCGGGATCAGGCGGCTTGGCCGGCCGCTTAGTCCGATCGCCTGCGCCATGCCTAGCCTCCGGGCTGATAGACTTGATCGAAGATCGCCCCATCGGCGAAGAAGGCATCATGCGCGCGCGCCCAGCCGCCGAAGCGCTCATCGATGGTGAACAGCGACAGCTTCGGGAATAGCTTGGCGAAGGACGCCGCCACCTCGGCCTGACGCGGGCGGTAGTAGTTGCGGGCGCAGATTTCCTGGCCTTCGCTGGTATACAGAAACTCCAGATAGGCGTGCGCGATGGCGCGGGTGCCCCGGCGATCCACCACTTCGTCGACGATTGCGACGGGTGGTTCGGCGAGGATGCTCACTGGCGGCACGACGATCTCATAGGCGCCGGCGCCATCCTCCTTGATGGCGAGGAAGGCCTCGTTTTCCCAGGCCAGCAGCACATCGCCGAGGCCGCGCTTGGTGAAGCTGAGTGTGGCGCCGCGCGCGCCGGTGTCGAGCACAGGTACGTTGCGGAACAGGCGCTGCATGAACGCCTTGGCCCGCGCCTCATTGCCGACCGCTTGGTCGAGCGCCCAGGCATAGGCGGCGAGGAAGTTCCAGCGCGCGCCGCCGGAGGTTTTTGGATTGGGGGTGATCACCTGGATGTCGCGGCGCGTGAGGTCATCCCAGGTTTCGACCTTCTTCGGATTGCCCGCCCGTACCAGGAATACGATCGTACTGGTGTAGGGTGAGGCATTGTCGGGCAGACGGGACTGCCAGGTGCGCGCGATCCGGCCGGATGCGGCGATGGCGTCGATGTCGTGCGCCAGCGCCAGGGTGACAATGTCGGCGTCGAGGCCGTCGATGACCGAGCGCGCCTGGGCGCCCGAGCCGCCATGGGACATGCGGATGGTGGCGTCGACATCCGTGGCGCGTCCCTGGACGGCACTGAAGGCGGGGTTGATCCGGCGGTAGAGTTCCCGGGTCGGATCGTAAGACACGTTCATCAGCTCGACCCGACTGCGCGCGCGCGCAGCGCGCATCGTGGCGGCGATGGCCGGCAATGCCAGGACACCGCGGCGCGTGAGCTGTGCTGCCAGGGGCATAATGTGTCTCCTCGACCTTTGCTCGGCGGGCAGGCCATTCGGCAATGCCTATAAAGATAGTAGGATAGTAGGTATTGCAATTCGCCGGAGTCAAAGGAAATCCGCGGGCGGTTCGACGGCGCGCGAATTGTCTGGCAGGGTGGGTCTGGATCAGGGTGGTTGCGGGAGTTGGGTGGCTTCGATGTTGACGAGCAAAGGGAAATACGCGCTACGCGCCGCGGTGCATCTCGCGCGGCATCATGAGGGGGAGGTCTGGTGTCTGGCCGCGGACATTGCCGAGACCGAGGCGATTCCGAAGAAGTTCCTCGAGGCCATCCTGGTCGAACTGCGCGACAACGGCGTGGTCATCAGCCGGCGAGGGCGCAACGGTGGCTATCGGCTTGCCTTGGCGCCGGACCGGCTGGGTGCCGGCGATGTGATCCGGGTGATCGACGGACCTCTTGCGCTCACCCCCTGCACCAGCCGCACCCAGCCTGGACCGTGCAACGACTGCGTCGATCCCCGCATCTGTGCGTTGCGGCCAGTGCTGCAGAAGGCGCGGGATGCCATCGCGGCGGTGCTCGACGGCAGTACGCTGGCCGACCTCGTCCATGATGGCGCGGCGGCGGTGCGCGCCTTGCCGACCAGGCGCGGCCGGAAATGAACGGAGCAAGCCGCGCCACGCGGCATGATTTCCTGCGACCCACGCAGTGCGAGGGATACAATTCTCTTATCGCGCGGCGGATGAGATTGACCGTCGGAATTCTACTTTTCGAGTAGGTTTATTTCGACCGGGTTCATCGGCCGTGGCGAACTGTGGAAGCTCGGGGCGAGCTGACGTGCTCCTGGATCTCTGGTGAGGTTTGCCGAAATGCCTGTTCAGAACAGGGTTTTGCACCATCGATGGTCTGCGACATGCCGCGCCGCTCGTCGTGTTGACCTGATCTCCCGCCGCATTGGCGCGGCGGAACCCGCTCGAGCGCCATCAGCGCGACGTGCTGTGCGGGCGTGTCGGCCCCCCCCCAGGACGACAGCGTTGTCCTTGCCGTCGGCCGGATCGGTCTCGCCATTGACGGAGTGATCCCATGACCCTCGAATGCATCGGCGGGATCCAGCAGCGGCAGCCGTCGGAAATCCATCCGCCGACGGGAATGGGGATCGATCCCGCCTAGCCCCGCGCCTCGGTCCTGGTCGGGAGGGCGGCTTCGACCGCATTCTCACAGGCTGTCACTCGAACGGTCCGGACGGTCGACAGATCGCCGCCCATGCGGCATTCGTGACAAGTTGCCGTTTGGCTGAAGGGGTTGGTGCGGTGGTTATGTGCGTCATGGAACCCAGGGCCATGGGGATCGAGATGACCTTTCCCGAGGCCCTCGCCGGACCACGCGAGGACTTGCTGGCCGAGCCGCCGCCGTCGCGCGTTGGCGCCGCGCTCTCGGTCCGCAATGTCAGCCACACCTTCAGCCTGCGAGGCGCTGCCTTGCCAGTGCTCGTCGACATCAGCTTCAATGTTGCCCCCGGCGTGTTCGTCGCTTTGGTTGGCCCTTCCGGCGTCGTCGTCTTCCAGGACCCGACGCTGTTGCCCGGGAGCAGCGTGCACGACAATGCGGCCCTCGGCCTCGACCCCGTGGCCTGCTGCCGCGGCACGCCCGCCACTGCGACGACGCCCTGCGCCTCAGCGGTCTTGCGGGCTTCGGCGATGCCTATCCAGACCAGTTCAAGATCGGAATACTCCAACAAGCCTCCCTCGCCCGCGCCTTGGTCAACGAGCCGGGTCTGCTGTTTCTCGCCGAACCCCTCGGCAAGCTGGACAGCCTCACGCGGTTGACCCCGCAGCGGGGTGCTCCCGGAAACGTGCAGCAGGGCGATGTGCGCGGATTTCACTTGCCAAAAACCCTGCGGTTATCATATATTCCGACTAGGCTAGTAGGTATTAGAGGAGCGATGTTCCATGGCCCCTGCGTCAGACCGTCTGACACCAGCCTCCACGCTGGGCCGGCCATCTGTCAGCGGGCTTTTTCATCGTCCGACATGGACCATATCCTATGTCGTTGCCGATCCGGGCACTGGACACTGCGCTGTCATCGACCCCGTGCTCGACTACGACGCGAAGTCCGGAGGGACCGCAACGATCGCCGCGGATGCGTTGATTGCCGATATTCGCGCTCGAGGATTGAAGGTCGACTGGATCATCGAAACCCATGTCCACGCCGATCACCTTTCATCCGCCCAGTATATCAAGCAGGTTCTCGGCGGTCGTATCGGGATCGGCGCGCGCGTGAGCGAGGTACAGAGTATTTTTTCCCGGATCTTTAACGCCGAGCCGGCATTTGCCACCGATGGCAGCCAGTTCGACCATCTCTTCGAGGATGGGGAGACGTTCCGCATCGGCTCGCTGACGGCCATCGCGCTTGCCACACCTGGCCACACGCGCGCCTGCATGAGTTTTCATATCGGCGATGCTGTGTTCACCGGTGATGCGATCTTCATGCCGGACTCCGGGACGGGGCGTTGCGACTTCCCTGGCGGCGACGCGGCCAGACTGTTCCATTCGATCCAACGGCTCTTCGCGCTGCCACCCCAGACCCGAGTCTTTGTTGGCCATGACTACCAGCCAGGCGGTCGCGACCTGCGCTATGAAACCACCATCGCCGTCCAGCGGATGCAGAACCTGCATGTCCGCGACGGCATCGACGAAGCTGATTTCGTTGCCATGCGTCGCGCGCGCGATACGACGCTGGACCTGCCGAATCTCATCCTGCCCGCGGTACAGGTGAACATGCGCGCTGGTCAGCTTCCGCCGCCTGAGAGCAACGGCATGCGCTACATCAAGATCCCGATCAATCAGTTCTGAAAGCGGGCGCCACATACCAAGGCTCGCTGATCGCGACCCATGGTGCCAGCCTTGGGTTCGCGCGCCGCCGCCCACCAACCCGGCGCGCATACCAGAGCCTTTAGATCGTGGAAGAGTCACAATTAACGGGTTCTGGTATCAGGCGAGGAAGCTGGAGACCTCGTGCAGGAAGGTGGTTTCGGCCTCGATCATCGGGTAGTGCCCGGCGGACGCGATCGGAACGAAACGGGCGCCGGGGATGGCGGCGGCAAGGGCCTGGCCGTACGACGGAGGAACGAGACCATCCTGGGTGCCATGGAGCACCAGGGTGGGGGCACGAATGAAGCCGAGGCGGCGGGAAAGGCCGCGGTCGGGGATGGGCCAGAGGTAGCGGGTGGCGGCGGCTAGGTCGCCGGGGGTGGAGGGGGTGGCAGGGGCATTGGCGGGGTTGGCGTATTGGGCGGATTTGAGGGCGGCGGGGGGGAGGGTGAAGGGGTCGGGGAGGGGGGTGGTGTCGTTCCACAGGCCGTAGGTATCGACGAGGACGAGGCGGCGGGTGAGGTGGGGGCAGAGGGCGGCGAATTCGGCGGCGAACATGCCGCCGAGGCTGTGGCCGATGATGTCGACGGGGCCGGTGGCCCAGGCTTCGATGGCGCGGCGGTAGTGGAGGGTTTGGTCGGTGATGTCGTGCAGCGGGTGGGCGGGGGTGGTTTCGCCGTAGCCGGGGTGTTCGGGGGCGAGGACGGTGTGGGTTTGGGCGAGGCGGGTGAGGAAGGGGGCGTCGCCGGGGTGGCGGTCGAAGCCGTGGAGGTAGAGCAGGGTGGGGCCGGTGCCGCCGATCCAGAGGCGGACGTGGCCGGCGCCGAGGGGGCGGGTTTCGAAGGGGGTCATGCGGCGTCTCTTTTGGCGGCGGCGCGGGCTTCGATTTCGGCGAGGCCTTGGGGGGTCCAGCGGTCTTCCTGGTCGGCCCAGAGGTCGCGGAGGTGGGGGATGACGTCGGTGGCGAAGAGGCGGGTGTTCATTTCGCCGGTTTCTTCGGAGAGGTTGCCCATGTGGAGGCAGGCGATGAGTTGGCCGATGCGCAGGTCGGTGCAGACTTCGCGCATGCGTTGGGTGACGCGGGCGGGGGAGCCGGCGATGATGTAGCCGAGGCGGTCGTAGTCCCAGAAGTCGAGTTCGCCGCTGGCGGCTTTCGCGCGGTCTTCGGCGGAGACCAGACTTTCGGTGACGGCGCGGTGGCCCATGATGGACTGGACGGATTTCTGGCTGCGGTAGCCCGGCGGGGCTTCGTAGGCGGGGTTGGTGTAGCGGTTGCGGTAGAAGTATTTCACCGCCTCGGCGTATTTCGCTTCGGCCTCGGCATCGGTGTTGGCGACGCAGCAGAGCTGGGTGAAGGCCATGCGGTGGGGGTTGGGGTCGCCGCCGCGTTGGGCGACGTACTCCCAGTAGGCGTCGACCATGGGTTTGGCGGCGTGCAGGCCGGAGAAGGAGAGGTGGCCGTAGCAGTAGTCGTTGTCGATGGTGAGGTCCCAGGTTTCGACGGAGCCGGAGCCGGGGACCCAGATGGGGAACTTCTTCTGCAGGGGCCGGGGCCAGAGGTTGACGTAGCGCAGCTTGGTGAAGCGGCCGTTGAAGGCGAAGGGTTCGGGTTCGGCCCAGGATTTGAGGATGAGCTGGCGGGCTTCCTCGAAGCGGTCGCGCAGGTCTACGGGGGGGATGCCGTAGGCGAAGACGCTGTCCATGGGGGTGCCGAAGACGAAGCCGGCGATGACGCGGCCTTGGGAGAGGCAGTCGATCCAGGCCATTTCCTCGGCGACGCGGGTGGGCGGGTTATAGAGGGCCAGGCTGTCGCCGATGATGAGGATGGCGGCTTTTTCGGTGGTGTTGGCCAGCGTGGCAGCGAGGAGGTTGGGCGAGGGGGTGACGGCGAAGGGGGTCTGGTGGTGTTCGTTGACGGCGAGGCCGTCGAAGCCGTCGCGGTCGGCCTGCTGCATGAGGCGGATGAACATGCGGCACATTTCGCCGACGGTGGCGGGGTCGGCCATGTGGCGGGGGGTGTCGACCCAGCTCGAGATCTTCTTCTCGCGGAAATCGGCAGGCAGGGTGGGGTAGCTCGCTTCGGCGAACCAGTGGAACTTCATGGTGGGGGGCTCTCCGGCCGGGACGTTTGCGCCAGCCTGCCACCAGTCGGCTAAGGCGCCAACACCTCGTCGAGGAAGGCCCGCAGCGCGGGGGCGCGGACGGGCTTGGCGGCGGTGTGCACGGTGGTGAGGCCCTGGGCCTTGCCGAGGGTGCGGCCGATGCGCAGCCAGTCGTCGCCGTGGCCGGTGACGAGGAGGACGGGCAGGGCCGGATTGAACCGGGCGATGTCCTTGAGCGCCTCGTAGCCGTCCTGGTCGGGCATCATGACGTCGAGGACGACGCAGGCGGGGTGGTGATGCTCCAGCAGGGCGAACATGCCCATGCCGTCCTCGCCGACGGCCGCGTCGTGGCCGAAGGCACGGCACAGTTCGGCCATGGTCTCGGCGACATCCTTGCGGTCGTCGACGATCAGAACGGTCGTTGAGGCGTCTGGCGGCGTTGGCGGCACGGGCTCACGGTCAGATCGGGAGCGGTGATACTGCCGCAGGCCGAAGGCGCCCGCCAGTCACCGTGCGCAGAATTGATCAGGCGGCGGCGTCGGAGGGTGTGGCCGCGTTGATTGGCGGGTCGTCGGCTGGCAGGGCGAGCAGCGTGCCGGTGAGGTCGGCGCCTTCGAGCATGGCTTCGGCGAGATCGCAGCCTTCGAGGTCGGCGCGGTGCATGCGGGCGTTGACCAGCACGGCCCGGTTGAGCCGGGCGTTGCAGAGGCGGGCGAGGGTGAGGTTGCTGGGCCAGGTAACGCCGCTGCGGATCATCATCGGGCCGAGCTGGACGTCGGAGAGGTCGGCGTCGTGCAGGCTGGTGCGTTCCAGGCTGGCGCCGCGCATGTCGGCCTCGGCGAGGTCGGCGCCGCGCATGTCGGCGCCCGAGAGATCGCTCATCATCAGCTGGGCGCCGCGCAGGCGGGCGCGTCGCAGGTCAGCGAAGGTGAGCACGGCGGCGGAGAGATTGATGCCGTTGAGATCGGCGCCGGAGAGATCGACCCCGGTGAGGTCGGCGCGGACTCCGGATATGCCGTTGCTGTCGATCCAGAGGCGATGGCCGGCGAGAATGCTGGCGATGTCGTGCCCGAAATCCTCGATGTGGCGGGCGCGGGTGGCGCCGGTCATGTTGGTGCGTTCCATCCGGGCATCGTCGAGCAGGGTGCCGAGCAGGGTGACGTCGGTGAGGTTGGCATCGGTGAGGATGGCGCGGGAGAGCACGGCGCCTTGCAGTTGGGCGCCCGCGAGGTTGGCGCCGGTGAAATTGCTGCCTTCGAGATTGCTGCCGGCGAGATCGGCCTTGCCGAGGTCGGCGCCGGTGAAGTTGCTGCCGCGCAGGTCGGCGTCGCGCATATCGGCATGGCCGAGATTGGCGCGTCCGGCGCGGGCGCCGCTGAAGCGGCTGCCGAAGAGCTGGGCGGCCCCGGCGTCGGTCTTGTTGGTGTCGCGGGCGGCGAGGAGCTGGCCGCCGCGCTGGGCGAAGAGTGCGCCCTCGCGCATGTCGACTCCGGCGAGATTGGCGTGGCGCACTCGCGCGTCGGTCAGCATGACGCCGCGCAGGTCGGCGCGGGCAAGGTTGGCGCGGTCGAGCATGGCGCCGCGGAGATCGGCGCCGAACAGGATCGCGTCCGACAGGTCGGCCCCGGCGAGATCGGCGCCGCGCAGCGAGGCGCCGGTGAAGTCGGCGCCGGCCAGCATGCGGCCGGGCAGGCGCATCCCCGTGAGGTCGCGGAATTTCAGCGAGGCGCGCATGCCCCCCGCGCGGTTGGCCGCGAAGTCGGCGTGCTGGCGCAATATATCCGCCAGCATGCGTGCCGGCGGTGCCGGGCGCAGCATCGCGGCACCATCGACCGAGTCGGCCAACTGCATGCGAATCCCCTGTTGATCGTGCGGGGGATAGAAGGCCGAAGGGATGAAGAATTCGTTGCCCTCAGCCGCGGGCGAGGCGGCGCTCCACGAAGTCGAGCCGGTCCTGGCCCCAGAAGATCTCCTCGCCGATGACGAAGCTGGGGGCGCCAAAGACGCCGCGGGCCAGGGCGGCGGCGGTGTCGGCGGCGCGCATTTCGGCCCAGCGTGGTTCGGCGCCGAGCTTGATGATCGTGGCGGGGTCGAGGCCGATCTCCTCGATGAGGGTGGCGAGCACGGCTTCCTCGCCGGGGTTTTTCTCTTCTTCCCAGAGGGCCTTTAGCACGCGGTGGGCAAGCGCGATGGCCGGCGCGTCGCCGATGGTTTCGCGGATGGCGATGACGCAGCTGGAGGAGAGCGCCTCGCTGGTGGGGAAATGGGCGGGCTTGATGACGATGGGGATGCCGAGATGGTCGCGCCAGCGGACCAGCTCCATCAGGCGGTAGGCCTGGCGCTGGGGAGCGCGCTTGGGCAGCGGCAGGCCGCCCGACTGCGGGAAGATGGCGCCGAAATCGACCGGCCAGATGCGCAGGCTGGCGCCGCGTGCCTTGGTCATAGCGACGATGCGGGCGGCGCCGAGGTGGGTCCACGGCGAGTTGAGCGAGGCGTAGTAGTCGACGTGCAGTGCCATTGCGGTTCCCCTGTTTGTGGGGGTGATCGTCGCGCCTTGCATGCGTGCCGTCCAGGGGCGGCGCTTGTCCGTGGGCGGGGGGTCTGCCAAGGAAGCGGCGCAGACCGGAGGAATTCCCATGAAGCGCCGCTATGTCACCGTTGATGTGTTCACTGAAACGAAGTTCGGCGGCAATCCGCTGGCCGTCGTGCTGGACGCCGAGGGGCTCGATGGGGCGGAGATGCAGGCGATCGCGCGGGAGTTCAACTATTCCGAGACGACGTTCGTGCTGCCGCCGGCCGATGAGGCGCATACGGCGCATGTGCGGATCTTCACGCCGGCGCGGGAGCTGCCGTTCGCTGGGCATCCGAACGTGGGCACGGCCTATGCGCTGGCGCGGATCGGCACGCTGTTCGGCAAGACGCTGCCGGGGACGCTGCTGTTCGAGGAGGCGGCGGGACTGGTGCCGGTGCGGGTGTTGACGAAGGGGGGGGTGATCACGGGGGCGGAGCTGACGGCGCCGCAGGGGCTGACGCTGGGCTCCGAGGTGCCGGCCGCGACGATCGCGGCGTGCCTCGGGCTCGATGTCGGGGATGTTGCGGTGGATCGGCATCTCCCGGTGGTGGCGGGCGTGGGGACGCCGTTCATCGTGGCGGAGTTGCGCAAGATCGAGCACCTGGCCGCGATCCGGCCGGATGCGCGGGCGTTTTCGGAGTTGCTGCCGATCGACGATACCAACGCGGTGCTGATCTATGTGCGCAGCGGGCGGGGCGTGCTGAACGATCGCATGATCATTCCGCTGCCCGATCTCCGCGAAGACCCGGCGACGGGCAGCGCCAATGCAGCCCTGGTGGCGCTGCTGGCGACGCGGGCGCCGGAGCAGGATCATCTGTTCAAGTGGAAGATCCGCCAGGGCGTCGAGATGGGGCGGCCGAGCCTGCTGCTGGCCGAGGTCGACAAGGTGGCCGGCGCGGTGACGGCAGTGCGGATCGGCGGGGCGTGCGTTCCGGTCATGGAAGGCCTGCTCGACGCGTGATGGATTTTCCGCTTGCCAAGCGGGCGGAGCGCCAATAGCGTTCGGGCATGACCAACGTTCAGCCCATCCCGGGCGCGACCCTGTCATCGCGATTTTGGTACCGTCGGTATAAACCGGCGGCCTAGGAATCGCGTTTTCATCGCAGATCCCCGAAGCCGCCACGCCAAGGCGGCTTTCGTGTTTCTGCGCTCCAGTTCATCGAATTTCGCCAAGGCGGGCGGCCTCACAACCAGAGAGGCCAGGACCATGACACCATCTTCCCGCAGCGAGTTCGATTTCGACGTCGTCAGCGAGGCATCCGACATTCCCCGCCGCCGCCCGCCGATGCCGGTGCCGGCGGCGCCCAAGGCGCAGGAGGCGCCAAAGGAACGCGTGCCGGAGGCCACGCCGCGCGCGGCCTGAAGGCGCGTTGCCCACGCCTGCGTTGATCAGCCTCTCGGACGTGCCTAACCTGACCGCTGGAAACGGCGGTCAGGAACACGATCATGCCACGGATCACGCGCGACGCCTGGGGCGTGCCGCATATCTTCGCGACCAACATGCGAGACCTCTACTGGGGGTTTGGCTACGCGCTGGCCGAGGATCGGCTGTTTCAGATCGACATGGCGCGCCGCGCCTTCACCGGCCGGGTGGCGGAGGTGCTGGGGGCGGACTATCTCGGCCATGACCAGTCGGTGCGGGCGAACCACGAGCCGGCGTCGATCCGGGCGCAGATGGATGCGCTGGAGGGAGATGAGCGGGATATCTTCGCCGGCTACGCTGCCGGCTTCAATGCGCGGATGGCGGAGGTGCTGGCCGATCCCGCGCGGCTGCTGCCGCGGGAGTATGGGCATTTCGACTTTTCCCCCGTGCCGTTCAGCGACACCGATGTGGCGATGCTGTGGATCGGCTCGCTGGCGAACCGGTTTTCCGACACCAACAATGAGCTGGTGAACCTGGCTCTGCGCGACGAGCTCGCGGAGATGCACGGGGTGGAGACGGGGCGAGCGGTGTTCGACCAGTTGAAGTGGCGTAACGACCCGCTGGCGCCGACGACGATACCGCTCGCCGATCGGCCGGCGGGCGACCTGCCGCGCAGTTTTCCGTTCACCGATCCCAAGCCGCTGTCGGCCGAGGCGCGGGCGCGGGTGTTGCGCGAGGCGTCGCTCAGGATGCGCGGGCTGTTGCCGGATGCGATGCCGACGGCGAGCAATGTGTGGGTGATCGGGCCGTCGCGCACGACGGACGGCAGCACGATGCTGCTGAACGGACCGCAGTTCGGCTGGTTCAATCCTTCGTATGTCTGGGCCTGTGGACTGCACCTTCCCGGATGGGATGTGGTGGGCAACACGCCCTATGGCTATCCCGCGCTGCTGTTCGGCACGAATGGGACGATCACCTGGGGCAGCACGGCGGGTCCGGGCAAGGTGGTCGACATGTATCAGGAGACGCTCGATCCGGCGGACCGGCAGCGCTACTGGCACGACGGCGCCTGGAGGACGATGACGCAGCGCACCGAGGTGATTGCCGTGCGCGGCGCCGCTGACGTTGCGATCGATGTGTTCGCGACGGTGCATGGCCCTGTCGTGCTGGTCGATGCAGAGCAGAACACGGCCTATGCGAAGCGGCGGAGTTGGGCGGGGCGGGAGGTTGAGTCGCTGCTGGGCTGGGTCGGGCTGATGCGGGCGCGTGATCCGCAGGAATTCCTCGCGCAGTGCGAGCGGATCGCGATTTCGGTGAACTTCTACTACGCCGACCGCGGCGGCAATGTCGGCTATGCGCTGATGGGGCGCTATCCGATCCGGCCGGAGACGCAGGATGTGCGGCTGCCCTCGCCGGGGAATGGTGCGATGGAGTGGCAGGGGTTCCGGCCGTTCAGCTGGAATCCGAAAATCCTCAATCCGCAGCAGGGCTATGTCGCGAACTGGAACAACAAGGTCTCCGCCGATCACGACAACACTGATACGTTCGTCTGGGGGGCAGGGGACCGGGTGAGCGAGATCACCGACATCATCGATGCCGGCCGCAAGCTCGATCCGCATGCGGTGTGGAACATCGTGGCGCAGACCTCGTTCGTCGACGTCAACGCGCGGCTACTGATTCCGCTGATCCGCAACGCGGCGCCGGAGCATCCTGGCACCGCGCTGCTGGCGGGGTGGGACCGCCGCAGCGCTGGGGGCGCGCTGGCGCTGATGCGGGAGCTGTTGCCGCGCCTGGTGCGCGACGTGTTCGGGCGCGACCTGCCGGCGCGCGAGGTCGCGGCCTATGCGATGACGCACACGCCGCTCGATCCGCCGCCGAACATGAGCCCCAATCTCAATCCCGGCGTGAAGGCGCTGATCAACATCCTCGGCGGGCCGCGCGCTGGATTGCCTGGTGTGCATGACTTCCTGCATGGGCGCACGCCGGCGGAGGTGATCGCGGCCAATCTGACCGCGGCCTGGGATGCGCTCATCGCGGCCCATGGCGCCGATCCCGGGGGCTGGCCGGCGCCGCTGCCGTTTGCCCGCTTCCGCGCCAACGACTTCATGGGCGTGCCGACCACGTCACCGGCGAACATCCACGACATCGCGCATCACATGAACCGCGGCACCGAGAACAACTTCGTCCGCTTCCATGAGGGCGGCACCGAGATCCGCGACGTGACGCCGCCGGGGCAATCCGGCTTCCTGCCGCCCGACGGCAGCCAGAACCCGCACGCCACCGACCAACTCGCGCTCTACGCAAGCTTCATGGCCAAGCGGCAATGGCTGACGCCGGACGAGGTCGCGGTCAACGCGGTCAGCAGCAGGGACTACGACCCGACGTGAGCGGCGCGCAGTAGCGGCCGCCGCCGCGCCCGGCTATGTCTTGGCGATGCCCTTCCCAACCAAGATCGGCGCCGTCCTCCTCGACATGGACGGCACCCTGCTGGACACCGAGACGATCTATGTCGGCTCGATGTTTTCCGCCCTCGCCGAGATGGGGTTCCATCTCCACGAGCAGCTCATCCATTCCATGATCGGCCTGCCGGGCAAGGAGTGCATGGCGCTGCTCAACGCCGAGTTCGGCGAGCGCTTCAGCTACCAGGCGTTCCAGCCGGTCTATGTCGCCCACCGCACCGAGCGAATGAGGAACGGCATTCCGCTCAAGCCAGGGGTGACCGAACTTCTCGACCGCGTTGCCCAGGCTGGACTACCGATGGCGGTGGCGACGTCGTCGAACCGGGGTAATGCCGAGGAGAACCTCGGCAAGACAGGGATTCTGCCGCGCTTCGCCGCGGTGTTGACGCGCGATGATGTGGACATGGCCAAGCCGCATCCGGCACTTTTCCTGAAGGCCGCCGCGGCGCTCGCCACGGACCCGCGGGCCTGCCTCGCCGTCGAGGACAGCCATGTCGGCGTGCGCGCCGCCTACGCCGCCGGAACGATGACGGTGATGGTGCCAGACATGCTGCCGCCGACCGACGAAATCCGCGCCATGTGCCTGCACGTGGTCGACGACCTGCACGCCGTGCGCGGCCTGCTCGATACGGCGCTTAGATCATGATTGGTTTAAGTGAAGCCAATCGTGATCTAGCAAGCTATTGAAGAAGATCGCGATTCACGCTTTCTGACCCATCGGCCTCAAGTGGTCGCGCTCTAAACAAACCGGGGGATGCTTCCGATGTCCGACACCGACCTGTTCGAGATCATGCGCACCATGCGGGCGATGCGCCGGCTGAAGCCCGACCCGGTGCCGGACGACCTGATCCGCAAGATCCTCGAAGCCGGTCTGAACGCGCCGAACGGTGGGAACAACCAGCGCTGGCGCTTTCTGGTGCTGAAGGACCCCGCGGTGAAAAAGGCCGTCCAGGTCTATTACAAACGCGCCTACGACGAAGTGATCGGCCCTCGGTATGCCAATTCCGCCCCGCCCCCCGGCAGCGACGCGGCGAAGTACCACCGCCAGCACCAGGCGGTCGAATACCTCACCGACCACTACCATGAAGCCCCGGTCTGGATCGTCGTCTGCCAGGACGACGGGCAGGGCACCCCGAACCGTGGCGCCGGCGCCTCGGTCTATCCGGCGGTGCAGAACATGCTGCTCGCCGCCCGCGCCCTTGGCCTCGGCTCCACCCTGACCACGCGGCACATGCTGTTCGGGAAGGAATGCGACGCCGCCATGGGGCTGCCCGAAGGCGTCAACTCCTACGCCATCCTGCCGATTGGTTGGCCCATGGGGAAATTCGGCCCCGTCGGCCGCGGCAAACTCGAGGACTTCGTCTACGCCGACCGCTGGGGCCAGCCCTATGCCTGAACGGGAGGTGGGGAAGGCGGCGCTGGCCAGCCGTCCCTCCGCCGCCGCCCTCACCCCTGCCGGTGTTGCAGCACCTCGGGGTTGACAACACGGATGGGCGCGCCGGCTTTCCAGGCCACGATGTTTTCCAGGGTCTGTTCGTAGAAGCCGCGCATGTTGTCACGGGTGACGTAGCCGACATGCGGCGCGAGCACGGTGTTGGGCGCGGTGCGGAGCGGGTGGTTGGCGCGGAGGGGTTCGCGGTCGAAGACGTCGAGTGCGGCGGTGATGCGGCCGGCGTGGAGGGCGGCGATCAAAGCGGGTTCGTCGATGATGGGGCCGCGGGAGGTGTTGACCAGGATGGCGCCGGGTTTCATCCGCGCGAGGTCGTCGGCGCCAAGCAGGCCGCGGGTGCGGGCGGAGAGCACGAGGTGGATGGTGACGGCGTCGGCCTCGGCGAGCAGGGTGGCTTTGTCGACGCGCCGGACGCCAACTTCGGCGCAGCGTTCGTCGGTGAGGTTCTGGCTCCAGGCGATGATGTTCATGCCGATGGCCTGGGCGTAGCTGGCGACGCGGCCGCCGATGCGGCCGAGGCCGATGATGCCGAGGGTGCGGCCGTAGAGGCCGAGGCCGGGGGGGACGTTTTCCTGGAAGCGGCCGCCACGGACTTCGGCGTCGCCGAGGGGGATGTGGCGGGCGGCGGCGAGGAGGAGGGCGAGGGCGAGTTCGGGGGTGTCGTTGCTCGAGCCGGTCGACTGGGTGTTGCAGACGATGATGCCGCGCTCGGTGCAGGCGGGGACGTCGACGGCGGCGTTGCGCGGGCCGGTGGAGGTCAGCAGGCGCAGTTTCGGCAGGCCGGCGATGACGTCGGCGCCGAGCCAGGTGCGCTCGCGCATGGCCATGATGACGTCAAAATCCTTGAGCGCGGCGATGGTGGCGGCGGGGCTGTCGAAGCCGGTGCGGAAGATGACGACCTCATCCTCGGCACGGAGTTTGGTCCAGTCGACCGCGGCTTCGGCGATGCCTTGCCAGTCGTCGAGGAGGGCGATGCGCATGGGGGTCTCCATCGTGTGTGGCGGCACGGTGCGGCGGGATGGCGCGGCGCGCAAGGTTGCCCGGCCACGGGGGAGGGTGGTGTGATCGGGGTCTGCGATGGAGGGCGGGATGGAACGGATTGGTATTGTCGGCGCCGGGTTGATCGGGCGGGCCTGGGCGATCGTGTTCGCGCGGGCGGGGTTCGCGGTGTCGATCTGGGACGTCGTGCCGGCGGCGACGCAGGTGGCGCGCGGGTTCATCGCCGAGCGGTTGCCCGAACTGCGTGCGGCCGGCCTGCTCGCCGATACGCCGGAGGCGGTGCTGGCACGGATCACGCCGGTGGCGACGCTCGCCGAGGCGGTGAGCGGCGTGGTGCATGTGCAGGAGAACGGGCCGGAGCGGGTGGCCGACAAGCGGGCGCTGTTCGCCGAGATGGACCGGATCGCCGGGCCGGACGTGGTGCTGGCGAGTTCGACCAGCGGTATTCCGGCGAGCGCCTTCACCGCGGAAGTGCCCGGGCGGGCGCGTTGCCTGGTCGCTCATCCCGTGAATCCGCCCTATCTCGTACCCGTGGTAGAACTGTGTCCCGCGCCGTGGACCGATCCGGCGGTGGTGGCGCGCACCCGGGCGCTGATGCAGCGGGCCGGGCAGGTGCCAGCGACAGTGAACACGGAGGTCACCGGATTTGTGCTGAACCGGCTGCAGATCGCAGTCGTGAGCGAGGCGATGCGGCTGGTGCGCGATAGGGTGATTTCGGCGGAGGACGTCGACGCCACGGTGAAGCACGGGCTCGGGCTGCGCTGGTCGTTCATGGGGCCGCTCGAGACGATCGACCTCAATGCCCCCGGCGGGCTGGCGGATTACTGCGGCCGCTATGGCGGACTCTACGCCCAGGTGCAGGCCGAGACCGCGCCGCTCGAATTAACTCCGGAACTGGTTAGCCAGTTACACACCGGGCGGCGCGCGGCGCTGCCGGCCGAGAACCAGGCAGAGCGGCAGGAATGGCGCGACCGGCGCCTGATGGGCCTGCTGGCGCACAAGGCCCAGCAGCCGGAGTGACCACGCCGCTCGACGAGTTGCGCGCCGGCTGGCCGGTGGTCGTCGCCTGCTTCGCGACCGCCATTTTCGGCTGGGGCTTCGGGCTCTATGGCCAGTCCGTCCTGGTGGCCGGCCTGCAGGCGCGCCGCGGCTGGTCGGCCTTCCTGGTCTCCTCCGCCAGCACCTTCTACTACCTCGTCGGCGCCGGCCTCATCATGCTCGCGCCGCGGCTGATCGCGCGTCTCGGTCCGCGCCGGGTGATCCTCGGCGGCGCCGCCATCCTCGGCCTCGGCGCCACCGTGACGGCGAACGCCACGGTCCCGCCCATCATGTTCGCTGGCAGCCTGCTGATGGCAGCTGGTTGGGCCGCGACGAGCACGACGGCGATCGCCACCACCCTGGCGCTCTGGTTCGACGCACGGCGCGGGCTCGCCATCAGCCTGGCTCTCAACGGCGCCAGCGCGAGCGGCTTTACCGTCGCCCCGCTGCTTGTCGCGCTCCAGCAGGCCCTCGGGCTCGACCGCGCGGTGCCGCTCGTTGCCGTCGGGCTGTTCGCCGTGCTGGTACCGCTCGTCCTGTGGGGAACATCGCGGCCCCGGCGAGACGGCGTTCGGGCCTCCCGCATATCGTCAGCGGGGCAGGGGGGCCTGCGTGATGCCCGGTTCTGGCGCATCGCCTTGCCCTTCGCCCTGGCCTTGATGGCGCAGGTGGCGCTTCTTGTTCACCTCGTGGCACTGCTGCTGCCGCGCATCGGCACCGGTGGCGCCGGCCTCGGCGTTGGGCTGGTCAGTTTCATGGCGCTGGCGGGCCGGCTCGGCCTCGGCACCGTCGTCGACCGGCTCGATCTGCGGCGCGTCTCGGCCGTCAGTTTCACCATCCAGGCCGCCTCGGTCGGCCTGATGATCGCGCTGCCCGCGAGCCCGTGGGCGCAGATCGCCGGCTGCATCGGCTTCGGACTGTCGGTCGGCAACGTCATCACCCTGCCGTCATTGCTGGTCCAGCGGGAATTTCCGCCGGCACAGTTCGGCGCGGTCGTTGGGCGGACCACGGCGGTGGGGCAGGTGGCCTATGCCTTCGCCCCAGCCATCGCCGGCCTCGTCCACGACGTCGCCGGCGGCTACACGCCGGTGCTTGTGCTGTGCGCGGCGCTGCAGTTGGCCGCGGCCGTTAGCGTGCTCAGCCGCCGACGGTGAAGCTCGCGGCGTCGACCAGCGTCGGCACCGACATCAGGCCGATCAGGATCAGGCAGCAGCGGATGACGATGGTGCTGGACCGGCGGAACAACTGGCCAAGCGCGAGATTGCCGGGCGCGGCGGTATCACGGCGGAGGAGGCCCTTGGCGACGACCATCAGTTCCGCGCCAATGCGGTTGATCTGCCCGACGAACAAAACCGCCAGACAAAAACTTTCGATGAGCAGAACCGTGCCGGGACCCTCGACCGTGACCCAACCGCATTCGAGGGCCGCGATCGGCAGCAGCGCCAACGTCGATGACGCGGCGCAGGCGACGCCATCCCGGCGGAAGCTGCCCGTTCCGAGCCAGAGGAGGATGACGGTGATCGCGCCAAGCGCGCAGAACTCGCGCACCTCGCTACCAAGCTGCTTGGTTGCCAGCAGCACGAGGAAGCACGCGGACAGGCCAAGGCCCAGAGCCCACCATTGCCCGGCATAGGCCAATGACACGCGGCGAAGGGTGGCGGAACGTTCGGGGCTCGGCGGCATGATCGATCTCCCGGCCACCGAAGCGGGCGATCCCCTGGTGGCGCGCGCTGTTTTTGCGCTGGCCAGATCAAGATTTCGTTAACTCACGCAGTTGTGTGCGGTTTATTTTACCTATCGATAGGGTTTTTGCGTTACCCCGCCGTGCGGAGGTCAGCCGGAAACGGCAGAGCGTGCCCGCTCTTCGGCCAAGGCATCCTCGATCTGCAACGCCAGGTCGGCGGCACGGAACGGCTTTCGTACGAGGCGCTGGAGGATATGGCGGCCGGCGATGGCGTCTGGATCGGCATAGCCGGTGAAGAAGACGATCGGCAGATTTGGCCGGTCGATCCTGACCCGATCGGCCAACTCCGGCCCGCTGATGCCGGGCATGGCGACGTCGGTCAGCAGCAGGTCGAACACGGCGCCGCGGGCGAGCAGCGCCATTGCCGCGGCGCCGCTGTCGACGTCGGTCACCGCATAGCCCATGGCCTCCATGATCATCGCAGTCGTCGTTCGAACCGGCTCGTCGTCGTCGACGAGCAGTATCCGTGCGCCCGCAGTCACATCTGGCGCGGCCTGGCGCTGGCCGAGGTCGGCGCCGTCGAGCAGGCCGTGCGCGCGGGGCAGAAACACGCTGACCGACGTGCCGTTGCCGGCCACGCTGTCGATTCGTACGCCTCCGCCGGACTGCCGCGCCAGACCATAGACCTGTGATAGCCCGAGGCCGGAGCCCAGGCCCGGGCCCTTGGTGGTGAAGAATGGCTCGAAGGCCTTGGCCTTCACATCCTCGCTCATGCCCAGCCCCGTATCGCTGACTCGGACGACGACATACTGGCCCGCCGCTAGATCGTCGGCCGCCTCCTGGGGGATCATGGTGATATTGGCGGTCTCGATGGTCAGCGTGCCGCCCTTGGGCATGGCGTCGCGCGCATTCAGCGCGAGGTTGAGGATGACCAGTTCGATCTGGGTGGTGTCCACCAGGGCTGCCCAGATGTCCTCCTGCAGTTCCAGGTTGACCCGGATATTGCCACCGGTGGCGCTCTGGACGAGGTCGTGCATGGCCGCAATCACCGCGTTCAGGCTCGCCGGGCGCGGTTGCAGCGGCTGGCGGCGGGCGAAGGCGAGCAACTGGTCCGTCAGCTGGGCGCCGCGCTCGGCGGCATTGCGCATGCGTTCCAGGCGCGCGGTGAGAATTGTATCTGCCGGGCCGTCGCCTGCCTCGGACATGGCCTGCAGAAGGTCGACATTACCGAGCACGACCGTCAGGAGATTGTTGAAATCATGGGCGACACCACCGGTGAGCTGGCCCACCGCCTCCAGCCGCTGGGCCTGACGGAGCGCCGCCTCGGCGCGCTCGCGCTCATCCATCTGATCACTCATGCGCTGGTTGAGCCGCTCCGCCGCCGCGCGTGCTTGGGCGTTCTCGGCCAGCAGCGTCTCGACCCGGCGGCTCTCGCTGGCGAGCATCAGCAACAGCGCCGCGATCACCCCCGCCGCGGCGATCCCCGCAAGCGCCACCACGCCCGCCTGCCGCCGCCACGGTGCCAGTACGCCCTCAAGGCCCGCCGAGACGGTGACCACGAGGGGAAAGTGGCGCAACGCGCGCACGGCGACGATCCGCTGCGCACCTGGAGCCTGACCTGCGACAATCCCGACGCCGAAGCCATCACGGTTGAGCAAATCCTCGAATGGGACGAGATCCCCAGTGTTACGACCGATCTGCGAGTTCTCCAGCGGAAAGCGCGCCAGCACCTCTCCGCTGCGGCGGTGGAGGACGATGGTGCCGTTTTCAGATGGATCAACATCGCGGAAAAAATCGTCGAAATAGGTCAGGTCGAGTGCCGCGGCGACCATGCCGGCAAAGGCTCCGTCGGGCCGGTCGAGCCGGCGAGTCAGCAGAACAGTCCATCGGCCGCCGACATTCTCAGGCTCGCCGACCAGCAAACCGATCGCTGCATTGGCGGCGTGCTGCGCGAGAAGCCGGGCGGCGCCCCCTGGCAGCGCTGTGATGGCCGGCTCCTGCGAGGCAGCGACCACCCTGCCGCCAGCATCCACCATCATCAGCCCGGCGATCTGCCGGATGCCGGCGATTCGCCGCCGCAGCAGGTCGCCATCGATCGTCCCTCCGACTGCGGCGCCGATAGGTGTGTCAGCCACGCTGCGCAGGACGATATCGATCGTCTCGACGGCCCGACCGGTCTGTTCGGCAATCACCACCCCAAGCCGGGCAAGGTCGCCACTGGTGTCGTCGATTGCGGCCGCGCGCTGGCGTACCAGCTGCTGAACGGTGACGCTCAGAATCAGCAGCAGCATGACAAAGGCCACCGCGCGCAGGGCGAGACTCACGCGGGGAACGCGGAGATCGCTCGGCTGAGGTGGGGGCGGCGCGTCCATCGTTGGCTTTCTGCGTCTTACTTGGCCGGTGCCGAGTCCGGCGCCGGAATAGGGTCTGATTAGGGTCGAATTCATCAGCCGGATATCAACGCATTCACAGGGGATGGCGTCATCTTCCTATTTTCACGGGGAATTGATGCCATTGATGGCGTCAAACTCGTTCCGCAGGAAACTATTTTACCATCATGCAGGACGAAGTCGTGTACGGCGACCGACTCGCCCCCCTCTGGCCAAGCTGCGGCGATTTCCCGAGACTGGCCCACGCCTGAGCGACGGGAGAGACAACGGCCATGAGCGGCACCATCATTCTGGCCCTGGACCAGGGCACCACCTCGACCCGCAGCATCGCCTATCGCCCGCCCGGCCTCGTCCCCCTCGCCACAGCGCGGCGCGACCTGGCGCAGCACTTTCCGGCCAGCGGCTGGGTTGAACACGCCCCCGAGGAACTCTTTGCCGCCAGCGTCGCCACCCTGCGTGAGGCCCTCGCGGCCGCCGGCGGCACCGCCGCCGACGTCGCCGCCATCGGCATCACCAACCAGCGCGAGACAACCCTCATCTGGCGCCGCGACACCGGCGAGGCCATCCACAACGCCATCGTCTGGCAGGATCGCCGCACCGCTGAAGCCTGCGCCACGCTCCGCGCCGACGGCCACGAGGCGCTGGTCAACGCCCGCACCGGCCTCCTGCTCGATCCCTATTTCTCCGCCACCAAGATCGCCTGGCTGCTCGACACCGTCCCCGGCGCCCGCGCCGAGGCCGAAGCCGGCAAGCTCGCCTTCGGCACCGTCGACACCTGGCTCGTATGGCGCCTCACCGGCGGCCGCGTCCACGCCACCGACGCCACCAACGCCAGCCGCACCATGCTCTGCGACATCGCCTCCGGCACCTGGGACGCCGACATGCTCCGCCTGTTCCGCATCCCCGCCGCCCTGCTGCCCGACATCCGCGACAGCGCCGGCGACTTCGGCACCACCGACCCCACCATCCTCGGAGCCCCCGTCGCGCTGCGCGGCATCGCCGGCGACCAGCAGGCCGCCAGCGTCGGCCAGGCCTGCTTCAAGCCGGGTATGGTCAAGTCGACCTACGGCACCGGCTGCTTCCTGCTGCTTAACACCGGCGCCACCCCGGTGCATTCCCGCGCTCGCATGCTCACCACGATCGCCCTGCAACTTGCCGGCAAGCGCACCTACGCCCTCGAAGGCGCGATCTTCATCGCCGGCGCCGCCGTCCAGTGGCTGCGCGACGGCCTCGGCATTATTCCCGACGCCAGCCACACCGGCCCCCTCGCCGCCGCCGCCGACCCCGAACAATCCGTCTACCTCGTCCCCGGCTTCGTCGGCCTCGGCGCCCCCTGGTGGGACGCCGATGCCCGCGGCGCCCTCTACGGCCTCACCCGTAACACCGGCCCCCGCGAACTCGCCCGCGCCGCCCTCGAAAGCGTCGCCTACCAGACCCGCGATCTCATCGAAGCCATGCGCCAGGACTGGCAAGGCCACGCCGACACCGTGCTGCGCGTCGACGGCGGCATGGTCGCCAGTGACTGGACCATGCAATTCCTCGCCGACCAGCTCGACGCCCCCGTCGACCGCCCGGTGAACCTCGAAACCACCGCCCTCGGCGCTGCCTACCTCGCCGGCCTCGCCGCCGACGTCTGCCCCGACCCCGACACCTTCGCCGCCACCTGGTCGCTCGACCGCCGCTTCACGGCAGGGGCCGACGCCGCCACGCGGGCACGGAAATACGCGGGATGGCAGGATGCGGTGCGGCGGACACTGAGCGTCGGCAAGGCATAATCGCCTCCGGTCCTTAACGCGCCGGCGCGGCGACCAGCTGCATATGGATCTGCGCCTCCAGCGTCGCCGACACCGGCCACAGCGTGAACCCGCGCGCGGCCACCGTGGGCAGGTATTGGGCCAGCACATCCACGGTGCTTTGCCGTGGGTGGCCAATGGCGATGACGGAGCCGGTGCGTCGCGCGATTGCTTCGGCCTGGGCGAGTTGGGCGCGGATGGCGCCGGGATCGGGCGAATTGTCGAGGAACACGTCGCGCGGGATGGCCGGTACGCCGGCGGCCTTGGCACGGTCGAGGGCGACGCTGTGCTGGATGGTCAGACTGTCGAGGAAGATGAGGTCACGGGCTTTCAGTTCGCCCATGATGAGATCCATCAGCGGCACCGAGAGCGAGCCGATACTGCCTTCGTGCTGGTTGAGGCCGATGGCGAGCGGCAGGCGATCCAGCGCCGCGCGCAGGCGGGCGAGGTTCTCCTCGGGCGTTTGCCAGGTGCGCAGCGCGTCCGGCCCGGGATCGGTGCGCCCGAGGGGTTCGAGCGGCATGTGCAGCATGGTCTCGTGGCCGAGCAGCGCGGCCGCGGCCGCTTGCTCGGTCACGTTGGGCGCATAGGACATCCAGGACAATGTCAGCGGCCCGGGCAGTTGGGTGGCGCGGTTGGATTGTGCGCGGTTGAGGCCCATGTCATCGAGCATGATGGCGATGGTCGGCTTGCCGTCCGTCGGAGGGGCTGGGATGGCGCGGTTGCGCCAGGCCGTGGCGGGTGCCTCCATTGGCATCTGGGCGCGCGCAGAGGACGCGGCAAAGACGCCGGCGAGCAGTGTGGACAGGAGGGGGCGGCGCGGCAGCATGAATGTTCGGCTCGGCAAAACGGGGCTGACCGTCTGGTCGCCCGAAATGACCCGCGTGGTCAACGCAAACCCGCACGCGGCTGATGCACGCCGCCTGTGCGTACCGCGATGGCGGCGCGATTTGACCACTTCGGGACGGGCGGCGAGAATGAGGGAATGATCCTCCTGATCGACAACTACGACAGCTTCACGTTCAACCTCGTCCATTTCCTGGGCGATGTCGGCGCAGTCTGCGACGTGCGCCGCAATGATGCGTTAACGGTGGCCGAGGCGATCGCCCTGGCGCCTGAGGCGATCGTGCTGTCCCCCGGCCCCTGCACGCCCAACGAGGCCGGCATCTGCCTCGACCTCATCGCCGCCGCCGCGGGACGCATCCCGCTGCTCGGCGTCTGCCTCGGCCACCAGGCGATCGGCCAGGCCTTCGGCGCCGAGGTGGTGCGCGCGCCCACCCCCATCCACGGCAAGCTCAGCCCCATGGAGCACGACGATAGTGACATTTTCTCCGGCCTGCCTTCGCCCTTCAAGGCCACGCGCTATCACTCACTGGTGGTGAAGCGGGACACATTGCCCGACTGCCTCGTCGAGACCGCCCGCACCGACGGGCTCATCATGGGGATGCGTCACCGCACGCTCCCGATCTTCGGCGTGCAGTTCCATCCCGAGAGCATCGCCAGCGAGCACGGCCACCGCCTGCTCGCCAACTTCCTGGCCATCGCGCGCGGCAGCAACGCGCCGGCGAAGGCCGCCTGAGAGGGACCATGTCCACTAATCTGAAGCCTGTCCTTGCGCGTCTGGCGCAGGGCGAGACTCTGAACGAGGCCGATTCCGAGGCCGCCTTCGACACAATCATGTCCGGCGAGGCCACGCCCGCGCAGATCGCCGGCCTGCTGATGGCCATGCGCGTGCGCCGCGAGACGGTGACGGAACTCACCGGCGCGGTGCGGGCGATGCGCAAGCGGATGACCGGCGTCGCGGCGCCGGCGGACGCGATCGATGTCGTCGGCACCGGTGGCGACAATGCGGGGTCGCTGAACATCTCGACGGCGGTGACCTTCGTCATGGCCGGCCTCGGCGTCCCCGTCGCCAAGCACGGCAACCGCGCCCTCTCCAGCCGCACCGGCGCCGCCGACGTGCTGACCGCGCTCGGCGTCAACGTCGACGTGGCGCTGGAGCGGATGCCCGACGTGTTGAAGGCGGCGAACTGCGTCTTCATGTTCGCCCCCCGCCACCACGCCGCGCTGCGCCACGCCGCCGGCCCACGCGTCGAGCTGGGCACGCGGACGATCTTCAACCTGCTCGGCCCGCTCGCCAATCCGGCCTCGGTGAAGCGCCAGCTGACCGGCGTCTTCGACCCGAGCTGGGCGCGGCCGATGGTCGAGACGCTGGTGGCGCTCGGCAGCACCGATGTCTGGCTGGTGCATGGCCAGGGGCTCGATGAGCTGACCGTCGCCGGCGAGAACTCCGTGGTCGCGCTCGCCAACGGGTGCATCCGCGAATTCACCGTCACCCCTGAGGATGCCGGCCTGCCGCGCGCCCCGGTCGCCGCGGTGAAGGGCGGCGACGCGGCGTTCAACGCCGCCGCGCTGGAGGCGCTGCTGCGGGGTGGCAAGGGCGCCTACCGCGACACCGTCATTCTCAACGCCGCCGCGGCCCTCATCGTCGCCGGCCGCGTGGGTGATCTCCGCGAGGGCGCCAGCCAGGCCGCCGGCGCGCTCGACAGCGGCGCCGCCATCGCCTCCCTCGAGGCCCTCAAGCGGGCGACCGCGTGATGGCCGAGGACGCTCTCGCGCGCATCTGCGCCGACACACGGCTCGAAGTGGCCCGCCGCAAGGCGGCCGCCCCGACTGAGCAGATCGCCGCCGCCGCCCGCGCCGCCCCGCCGCCGCGCGGTTTCGCCCACGCGCTCGACGCCACCGTCGGCACCGGCCGGTTCGGCCTGATCGCCGAAATCAAGAAGGCCTCGCCCTCCGGCGGCCTGATCCGCCCCGTCTTCGATCCCCCCGAACTCGCCCGCGCCTATGCCGCCGCCGGCGCCACCTGCCTCTCGGTGCTCACCGACGCGCCCTATTTCCAGGGCGAGCCCGCCCATCTCATCGCCGCCCGCGCCGCCGTCGGCCTGCCCGCGATCCGCAAGGACTTCATGGTCGATCCCTGGCAGATCCATGAAAGCCGGGCGATAGGGGCCGACTGCATCCTCCTCATCCTCGCCGCCCTCACCGATGCCGAAGCGGCCGAGCTCGAAGCCATCGCGCTCAGCTACGGCATGGACGTGCTGGCCGAGGTCCATGACGGCCCGGAACTCGAGCGCGCGCTCAGGCTCAAGACCCGGCTGATCGGCATCAACAACCGCAATCTCAAGACGTTGAAGACCGATATCGCCACCACGGTCGAGCTTGCCCCGCTCGTTCCCGCCGACCGCGTGGTGGTCGGCGAAAGCGGCCTGCGGACCCATGCCGACCTCCAGCGCCTCGCCGAGGTCGGCGTCCGCCGCTTCCTCGTCGGCGAGAGCCTGATGCGCCAGGACGACGTCACCGCCGCCACCCGGGCGCTGCTCGAGGGCCTCACCCATTTCGACGCCGCCGGCAACGCGGTCATGGTCGATGTCGGCGCCAAGGCCGAGACCGCTCGCGAGGCCACCGCCAAGGCCCGCGTGGCCATGCGGCCCGAGACGCTCGCGATGATCCAGGCCGGCACCGCCAAGAAGGGCGACGTCCTCGGCGTCGCCCGCATCGCCGGCATCATGGCGGCCAAGCGCACCGCGGACCTGATCCCGCTCTGCCATCCCCTGCCGATCTCCGCCGTCACCATCGACCTCGCCCCCGACGGCGCCGACGGTGTGTCCGTCGCCGCCACCGTGCGCACCACCGGGCGCACCGGCGTCGAGATGGAGGCGCTGACCGCCGCCTCGGTCGCCGCGCTCACGGTCTACGACATGTGCAAGGCGGTCGATCGCGGCATGCGCATCGAGAACCTCCGGGTGGTCGCCAAGTCCGGCGGCAAGTCCGGCGATTTCCGCCAGGCATGAGCGGCGCCGCCGCCACCGCCATGCGGGCCATCGCCGATGCCCGCTACATCTCCGTCGAATCCTACAAGCGCGACGGCGGCGCCGTCCGCACCCCCGTCTGGTTCGCCGTCGCCCCCGGCGATGAGCCGGTTTTCTATGTCTACACGACGGATGACTCGTTCAAGGTCAAGCGGATACGGCGTACTCCAAAGGTTCGCCTGGCCGTCTGCGACATGCGCGGCGGCAGCCTCGGCGCCTGGATCGACGCCCGCGCGACCATCGCCGGCGCGGACGAATTCGCCGCCGGCATGCGCCTGCTCGACCGCAAATATTTCCCCTGGAAGCAACTGCTCGGCCTCGGCGCCCTGTTCCGCCGCCGGCGCCGCGTCGTCATCACCCTCCGCCCCGCCAACGGAGCGCCCGTGCCATGATCAGCGTCGATGAAGCCCGCGCCCGCATTCTTGCCGAGCTCGGCGCTACCGCAGCCGAGACGGTGCCGCTGGCTGACGCCTGGGGGCGGGTTGCCGCCAGACCGGTCACCGCCCGCCTTACCCAGCCGCCGCAGGACGTCTCCGCCATGGACGGGTTCGCCGTCCGCGCCGCCGACGCGACGCTCGGCGCCAGCCTGCGTCTGCGCGGCGCCGCTCCCGCCGGCCACCCCTGGTCCGGCACGCTCGGCGCCGGCGACGCCCTGCGCCTGTTCACCGGCAGCATCGTGCCCGACGGCGCCGACGGCATTCTGCTGCAAGAGGACGCAACCTGGGACAGCACCGCCGTCACGGTGAAGGAGGCAGTCAAATCCGGCCGCCACATCCGCCGCGCCGGCCAGGATTTCGCCGCCGGCGACGTGCTCGTTCCCGCCGGCAAGCGCCTGAACGCACGGGATATCGGCCTGGCCGCCGCTGGCAACAACGCCTGGGTGGCGGTCCGCCGTCGCCCCCGCGTTGCCATCCTCGCCACCGGCGACGAGATCGCGCTGCCCGGCGACCCCATACCCCCCGGCGGCATCGTCTCCTCCAACTCCCACGCACTGGCCGCCCTGGTGCGCGCCGCCGGCGGCGATGCCCTTGTCCTGCCCATCGCCCCCGACGACCGCGACGCCATCGCCGCCGCCGCCGATGCCGCCCGGGTCTGCGACGTCCTGGTCACCACCGGCGGCGCCAGCGTCGGCGAGCACGACCTCATCCAGGAAGCGCTGGGTAGCCGCGGCCTACGGATCGACTTCTGGAAAATCGCCATGCGACCCGGCAAGCCGCTCATCCACGGCCGCCTCGGCGAGGTCCCACTGCTCGGACTTCCCGGCAACCCCGTCTCGGCCCTGATCACCGCTATCCTCTTCCTCGTCCCCGCCCTCGCCGTGCTCTCCGGCCTGCCTGCCGCCCCCCCGCCGGTCAGCCGCGCCACTCTGGGCGCTGACCTGCCCGCCAACGACCTCCGCGCCGATCACCTGCGCGCCCGCCTGGCCCCCGGTGCCGACGGCATGCCGGTCGCCACCGCGTTCACCCGCCAGGATTCCGCCATGCTCCGTCTGCTTGCCGAGTCCGATGCCCTGATCCTGCGCGCGCCTCACGCCCCCGCCGCCAAAGCCGGTGAGATCGTTGACATTATTCGGCTGGACACGCTCGGGCTGTAATGAGCCGTTGACGCGGCAGCGGGAACGCATATAGAACATCGCGTGAGTTTGCGATTTGTTCCGCCCCTCTCGGGCGGTCATCAGTTCACGGGAGTTCCCCGCTATGCTCACGAAAAAGCAGCATGAGCTGCTTAGCTTTATCGACCGCCACCTGAAGGCGACCGGGTTTTCCCCCAGCTTCGACGAAATGAAGGACGCGCTGAATCTGCGCTCCAAATCCGGTATTCACCGTCTCGTCTCCGCCCTCGAGGAGCGCGGCTTTCTCCAACGCCGCCATCACCGCGCCCGCGCCCTCGAAGTGGTCCGCCTGCCGGAAGACCTTATGGCCCGCGCCGCGGCGATCGATGCCGCGCCGGTGGCGCAGACCGGTACCCCCTTCGCGCCGAACATCATCCGCGGCGATTTCTCAGGCCGCCTTGCTGGCGTGCGTGCCGCCAACGATGCCGGGTCGGTTCAGTTGCCGCTCTATGGCCGCATTGCCGCCGGCATGCCGATCGAGGCGCTGCGCGACAGCGGCAGCCATGTCGATGTGCCGATGTCCATGCTTGGCGGCGGCGATCACTATGCCCTCGAGGTCTCCGGCGAATCGATGCTCGACGCTGGGATCTGGGACGGCGACACGGTGATCATCCGCAAGGGCGACGTCGCCGAGAACGGCCAGATCGTTGTCGCCCTCGTCGACGAAGCCGAGGTTACCCTCAAGCGACTGCGCCGACGCGGCCAGTCCATCGCCCTCGAACCCGCCAACACCGCCTTCAAGACGCAGATATACCCCGCCGACAAGGTGCGCGTACAGGGCCGTCTCGTCGGGCTTCTCCGCAAGTACTAACCCGCGGGGCTTGACCGCCTCCCACGGTTGCGCCCGCATGTGCGGACGCACCGTGGAGAGCACCCATGCCCCGTCCCGCCCGCCGCCTGCCCAAGGCCCGCGCTATGATCGTCGCCCCCCAGCCCGAGGCGGTGGAGGCCGGCACCGAGGTCCTCGCCCAGGGCGGCAGCGCCGTCGACGCCGCCCTCGCCTGCGCCTTCACCCAAGGCGTCGTCGATCCCATGATGTGCGGCATCGGCGGCCTCGGCGTCATGCAGGTGTTCGATCCGAGGACCGGCACCAGCACCATACTCGACGGCCTCTCCACCGCCCCTGCCGCCGCCACTGCCGATATGTGGGTCGGTATCTTCGAGCGCGAATGCGCCGACGGCTACGGCTACGTCCTCAAAGGCGCCGTCAACGAGCTTGGCCACCAGGCCGTCACCACCCCTGGCATCCTGCGCGTCTTTGAAACCGCCCACACTCGCTACGGTCGCCTGCCCTGGAGCCGCCTCTTCGCCCCTGCCATCGCTTTCGCCGAGACCGGCTGGGCCGTTCGCCCTCACGTCTCCGCCATGTTCACCATGAACGAGGCGGTCTATGGCCGCCGCTCCTACACCGACAAGCTCGGCTTCACCCCAGACGGCACCCGCCTCTACCTCCGCTCCGATGGCACGCCGAAGCGCGTCGGCGAGATCGTGCAGAACCCCGAACTCGCCGCCACGCTGCGGATCATCGCCAACGAAGGCGCCGAAACCTTCTTCACCGGCGCCATCGCCGCCCGCATCGTCGCCGACATGCAGGCCCATGGCGGCCTGCTCTCGGCCGCCGACCTCGCCGGTTTCCGTCTGCGCGAACGCACCCCCCTCGACATCACCTACCGCGGCCGCCGCATCGCCGTCCCCCCGCCGCCCGCCGGCGGCATCGTCATCGTCGAAATGCTCCGCATCCTCGAACGCTTCGACCTCGTCGCCCTCGGCCACAACTCCCCCGAGTATATCCGCATCGTCGCCGAAGCCATGAAGATCGCCGGCCGCGACAAGGAAGAGCATATCGGTGACCCGGATTTCGTGCCGCCGCCGCTCGACATGCTGCTGTCGGACACCTATGCCGACGCCTGCGCCGCCCGCATCGCCGCCGGCGAGATCACCTCGCTGCCCCGCGTCGGCTCCGACGCCAAACACACCACCACCATCTCCGCCGTCGACGCCGACGGCCTCGTCGTCTCTCTCACCCACACCCTCGGCACCCCCTCCGGCGTCATCCCCCCCGGCACCGGCTTCATGCTCAACGGCGCGATGAACTGGTACGACCCCCGCCCCGGCCGCGCCGGCTCCATCGCCCCAGGCAAGAAACGCTTCTCGTCGATGTCCCCCACCCTCGTCTTCGACGGCCCAACCCCCGTCGCCACCCTCGGGGCCCCCGGCGGCGCCTGGATTGGCGTCGCCCTGCTGCAGGTCCTCCTCAACGTGCTCGACTGGGGGATGACCATGCAGGAGGCGGTGATGGCGCCGCGCTTCTCCGCCACCACCGACGCGATCGACATTTCCAACCGGATCCCCCGCAGCACCCAACGCGCGGTCGAAAACATGGGCTACGAAGTCAAACGATCCCCCATGAGCTTCCCCTTCGCCGCCCCACACGGCATCACCCTCTGGAACAACACCCTCGAAGGCGGCTGCGACCCCCAGCGGGACGGCTACGTCGGCCTGGTGGCGTAGCTGCCACCTGCGATGAGAGGTGCAGGTCGCCAACTCCAAGGGCAACGCCCCCTGCCTGCTCTCCCTGGGATCACTCCGCTGGCGGGGTCTTGCGAGCGCGGCAGAGGATGGAGGCGACAGCGCAGGAGGCCAGGCGAGTGCGGATGTTGTCGGCCCGGCTGGTGAGGATGACGGGGACGCGGGCGCCGAGGACGATGCCGGCGGCATCGGCGTCGGCGAGGAAGGAGAGGGTTTTGGCCAGCATGTTGCCGGCTTCGAGGTCGGGGACGACGAGGATGTCGGCATCCCCCGCGACGGGGGAGGTGATGCCTTTGGAGGCGGCGGCGGCGGGGTTGATGGCGTTGTCGAAGGCGAGCGGGCCGTCGAGCAGGCCGCCCACGATCTGGCGGCGGTCGGCCATCTTGCACAAAGCGGCGGCTTCGATGGTGGAGGGGAGTTTGGCGGAGACGGTTTCGATCGCTGACAGGATGGCGACTTTTGGCAGGTCGATGCCCAGCGCGTGGGCGAGGTCGATGGCGTTGGCGATGATGTCGACCTTGTCGTCCAGCGTCGGGAAGATGTTGACCGCGGCGTCGGTGATGAAGAGGAGCTTGGGGTAGCTGGTGACGTCCATGATGAAGACGTGGCTGACGCGGCGCGCGGTGCGCAGGCCGGTGTCCTTGGCGACGATTTCGGCCATCAGCTCGTCGGTATGCAGCGAGCCTTTCATCAGGGCTTCGGCGCGGCCGGCGCGGACGAGGGCGACGGCCTGTTCGGCGGCGGCGTGGGAGTGCGGCGCCTCGATGATGTCGGTGGTGCCGAGGTCGATGTTGGCTTCGGCGGCGACGCGGCGGATGCGGGCGGCGGGGCCGACGAGCAGGGGGCGGATCAGGCCGGCGCGGCCCGCCTCGATGGCGGCTTCGAGGGAGGTGGCGTCGCAGGGGTGGGCGACGGCGACGAGGATGGGCTCGACGTCCTGGCAGCGGGCGACGAGGGCGTCGAACTTGGCGTGGCGATTGAAGGGGGCGTCCATGCCGGGTTTATACCGCAGTGCAGCATGGACTTCCACAGCCGATATCAGGTGGTTGGGAAATGGGCGGTGAAGGCCTTCGAGGGGAGGGCGTTGGCGGTGCCGGCGGCCAGGTCGCCAGCGGCGAGGGCCTTCGCGGCGGCGTCGAGCGCGCCCATGGCGACGCGATAGAGGACGCCGCCGAGGCTGATGCGGCGTGCGCCGGCGGCGGCGAGTTCGGAGAGGGGGACGGGGCCGGTGCGCGGGCCGATGAGGATGTTGACCGGCTTGGGGGCGACGGCGCGGACGACGTCCATGTCGGGCAGGAGGGGGGCGTAGAGCACGTCGGCGCCGACTTCGGCGAAGGCGACGAGGCGGCGGATGGTGTCGTCGAGGTCGTTGCGGCCGTGCAGGAAGTTGTCGGTGCGGCCGGTGAGGAGGATTTTGCCGCGGGCGGCCTGGGCGGCGGCGCGGACTCGGGCGACGGCGGCGTCGAAGTCGTGGATGGGGTGGGCGGGGTTGGCGGTGGTGTCCTCGATGCCGAGACCGGCGAGGCCGCCGGCGATGGCGGCGCGGACGGTGGCGGCGCAGTCCTCGGGGGAGGGGCCGTAGCCGTCCTCGAGGTCGCCGTTGACGGGCAGGCCGGTGAGCTGGGTCATCATGGTGCCGTTGGCCACCGAGTCCGCGAGGCTCATGGCGTGGGCGCCGTCCTGCCGGCCGACGGCGAAGGCGATGGCGGCCGACGAGGTGCCGATGGCCTGGAAGCCGGCGGCGTTCATGAGCACGGCGGAGGCGCCGTCCCAGGCGTTGGGCATGACGAAGCAGCCGGACTGGTGGAGGGCGCGGAAGCGGTCGTAGGCGGCGGCCTGGCTCATGTTCATTCCCCCGTTGGTTGTGACGGGGAATAGCGCGTTTCGACGCGGTAGGCGAGATGGATCAGCCGAGGGCTTGGGAGATCAGGCCATAGCGTTGCGCGGGGCCGGGGAAGGACCAAAGGCCGCGGGTCATGGGGGTGACGACGTCGACTTCGGCGAGGCCGTGGGCCTGGAGGAAGGCGAGGAGGGCAGGGGCGTCGGCGGGGATGTCGAGGCGGGTGAAGGCGCCTTGGGTGGCGGCGGCGGTGATGAGGGCGGCGGCGGCGGCTTCGTCGGGGGCGACGACGGGGCCGATGACGACGCCGCGGCCGAAGGGGCGGGTGATGGCGAAGCCAATGGGGGGGGTGGCGGTCTCCAGGATGACGGCCTGGCCAGCGGAGAATGAGGCGGGGAGGGCGGTGAGGCGGGGGGCGCCGAAAGCGGTCTGGTCGAGGGCGAGGAGGGCGGGGAGGTCGGCGGCGGTGGCGGGGCGGATGCCCTGGGAGAGGCCGGTGGTGCCTTGCCAGAGGCCCTGCACCTGGCGGATGCCGCCGATGGGCGTGAACCCGAGGCGTTCGTAGAGCGGGCCGCCGGCGGCGGTGGCGTTCAGCATCAGGGCGCGGCCGTCGAGGTCGGCGAGCAGCGTCTCCATGATGCGCCGGCCGAGACCGCGGCCCTGGGCGGCGGCGGCGACGAGGATCATGCCGACAGTGGCGTGATCCGGGCCGTGAGGCCACCACAGGCCGGTGCCGATGACGTTGCCCCCATCGGTGAGGGCGATGCCCCGGCCGAGGTCGTGCATGGACTGCCAGTCCTCGAGGCGATGGGGCCAGCGCAGCGCGGTGGTGAGGCCATGGCCGCCGGCGACGTGGGCGGCGGAGAAGTGAAGGACGGTCAGGGTCATGCCGAGATCGTTTAGGTGCGAATCCTGGTGAGAGTGAAGACGGTCAACCAGGGCTACAGGATAAAGCGGCTGAGGTCGCCCTTGGCGGCCAGCGGAGCCACCTTGTCCTTCACGTAAGCGGCATCAACGGTGATCGATTGGCCGCCACGGTCTGACGCCGAAAAACTGATTTCCTCCAGCAGCTTCTCCAATACCGTGTGCAGGCGGCGCGCGCCGATGTTTTCCACGCGATCGTTGATATCGGCGGCGAGTTCCGCGAGCGCGTCGACGGCGTCCTCGGCGAAATCCAGCGTGACGCCTTCGGTGCCGATCAGTGCCTGGTACTGCTTGAGCAGGCTGGCCTCGGGCTCGGTGAGGATGCGGCGGAGGTCGTCGCGGGTGAGGGGGGCGAGCTCGACGCGGATCGGCAGGCGGCCCTGGAGTTCGGGCAGCAGGTCGGAGGGCTTGGCGAGGTGGAAGGCGCCTGAGGCGATGAACAGGATGTGGTCGGTGCGCACCGGGCCGTGCTTCGTGGTGACCGTGGTGCCCTCGATGATCGGCAGCAGGTCGCGCTGGACGCCCTCGCGGGAGACGTCGCCGCCGCGGAAGCCGCCCTCGGAGGATCGGGCGCAGACCTTGTCGATCTCATCGAGAAAGACAATGCCGTTGTTCTCGGCGTGGGCGACGGCGTCGGTGGTGAGGCGCTCATTGTCGAGCAGCTTGTCGGCCTCCTCGCGCTCGAGGGCGGCGCGGGCGGCGGCGACGGTCATCTTGCGGGTGGACTGCGGGCGGTTGCCGAACATGCCCTTCATCATCTCGCCGAGATTGATCATCTGTCCGGGCGGCATGCCGGGCATATCGAGCTGGCCGATCGGGTTGGTGGGCGCCTCGGTGAGGCTGATCTCGATCTCCTTTTCCTCGAACTGACCATCGCGGAGCATGCGGCGGAACTTCGAGCGCGTATCCGCGGCGGCCTGCTCGCCACAGAGCGCGGTGATCAGGCGTTCCTCTGCCGCCAGCTCGGCCTTGGCCTGAACCTCACGGCGCTGCACATCGCGCAGCATGTTGATGGAGACCTCGACGAGATCCCGCACGATGCTCTCGACGTCGCGGCCGACATAGCCGACCTCGGTGAACTTCGTCGCCTCGACTTTGAGGAAGGGCGCCTGGGCGAGCTTGGCCAGGCGCCGCGCGATCTCGGTCTTGCCGCAGCCGGTCGGGCCGATCATCAGGATGTTCTTCGGCACCACCTCCTCGCGCATCGCCGCGGGCAGCTGCTGGCGGCGCCAGCGGTTGCGCAAGGCGATGGCGACAGCGCGCTTGGCGTCGTTCTGGCCGACGATGAAGCGGTCGAGCTCGCTCACGATTTCCCGCGGCGAAAAGGTGGGGGCGTCCATGGGTTCAGCCGATCGTTTCGACGATAACGTTATGATTGGTGTAGACGCAGATGTCGCCGGCGATCTTCATGGCGCGCCGGGCAACCTCCTCGGCGCCGAGATCGGGCATGTCGATCAGCGCCCGCGCTGCGGCCAAAGCGTAATTTCCGCCCGAGCCGATCGCGATCAGGCCATCATCGGGCTCCAGCACGTCGCCATTGCCGGTGAGTGTGAAACTGCGATCTTTGTCGGCGACCGCCATCATGGCCTCGAGCCGGCGCAGATAACGGTCGGTGCGCCAGTCCTTGGCGAGCTCGACGCAGGCGCGCTCCAACTGACTCGGAAAACGCTCGAGCTTGGCCTCCAGTCGTTCCAGCAGGGTGAATGCATCAGCGGTGGCGCCGGCGAAACCGGCAATCACCGTGCCGCCGGCGCCGATGCGGCGCACCTTGCGGGCGTTGCCCTTGATGACGGTCTGACCCAGCGTGACCTGACCGTCGCCGGCCATGGCGACCGTGCTGCCGCGGCGGACACAGAGAATGGTGGTGCCATGCCAGCCCACCGGATCATGCGAAGTGGTATTGCTCATGCCGGCTAATTGGCCCGGCCGCCCGGCCAGGGCAAGCCCGCTCGGCCAAATGACGGGGATGGCCTGAGAGTAGCAAGGCCAGGGCTCTGCCCTGGACCCGCCAGGGAGCGCTGCCCCCTGCGGGGGTTGAGGGGCAAAGCCTCCGCCTTGCTTCTTTCCGACCATCAGCCCCGTTGGCCGCGCGCTTGCCTTCGCTGCGCTGCGTCAATAGGTTGGCCACAGGTTCGGGGCGTGGCGCAGCCTGGTAGCGCGCGTGTTTTGGGTACACGAGGCCGCCGGTTCGAGTCCGGCCGCCCCGACCAGGTGACGTATGGAGAGCACAATGGCGGCGAAGGCACGGATCTATCAGCAGCCCAAGAATGCGATGCAGTCGGGCATGGCGAACACCCATGACTGGGTGTTCGAGTATCAGCCGGCCGTGGCGCGGCGGGCGGATCCTCTGATGGGGTGGATCGGCAGCAACGATACGCAGGCGCAGGTGCGTCTCAAGTTCGACAGCCGCGACGAGGCGGTTGCGTATGCGACGGCCAATGGCATCGCCTTCGATGTGGAACTGCCGAAGATCAAGCAGTTCCGGCCGAAAGCCTATGCCGACAATTTCAAGAACAGCCGCGCCGAGAATTGGACGCACTGATCGGCTTCGAGGCCTAGGCGTCCAGCCCGACGGCGGCGGTTACGCGCGGGCGTTGGGCCGGCGGCGATATATGAGCGTGGCCAGCGCCAGCAGGGCGGTGGCCAGGAGCGCGAGGCTGGCGGGTTCCGGTGCGTCGGTCAGCACGGTGCCGATAGAGCAGCCGGCGGGTGCCTGCAGGCGTGCGATCTGGTCATTCTGGGAAAGCAGCAGGGTGCCGTTGTTGGTATCGAGCGAGGCGTAGTCGCCGCGGTTGCCGCCATTGGCGATGACGGTCTGGCCACTGTTGGCAACCGAGGGGTCGATCAGGCCGATGGTGCCGTTGTTGTTGTTGACGACGATATCGCCCGCCTGACGGCAGGTGCCGGCGAGGACGCCCATGCCGTCGGGGCCGGTGCCGAGGGTGCTGGAGGAAAAGGTGCTGGTGCCGTAGCCGGCGCCAAGGACATCGAAGCCGAGGACCTGGCTGGTGGTGGTGTCGGCGACGTAGGCGTAGTTGCCGTCGGCGCTCACGGTGACGCCATCGAGTTGGTCGGTGGTGGTGAAGACGTTGGTGTAGGTGCCGGCGATGGGGTCGATATCAATGAGGCCGGTGGCGACCGACGAGATCAGGTGGCCGTTGGCCGGGTTGGTCCACATGCCGAACAGCGAGTTGATCGGCGGCGTCAGCGCCAGCGTGGAGGCGATGGTGCCGTTCTGGTTGAGAACGTAGTAGCTGCTCCCAGAGAGGGAGCCGTAGAGCGTGCCGCCGGCGCTGGCCATAGCGAGGGAGATCGTGCTCGCGCTGCCGGTGATGGGGGCAGGGACCGATAGAGCATTGGCGATGGTCTGATTGTCGACATCGTTGAAGAGATAGGCATTGCCGCCAAAGTCGCCGACAAGCAGGCCGGCATTGTTTACGCCGATGCTGACGAACTGATAGTCGACGGGGTTGGACGTATTGTAGGCATAGCCGCCGATCGCGGTGGACAGGCCGAAGCCGGCTCCAGCCCCGGTGAGCGTGAGACCGGCGGCATGGGCCGAGGGCGTCATGGCGGCAGCGCCAATATGAGCGGCGATGGCGAGGACGAACGTCTGCTGGATGCGGCGACGGATCATGGTCGGTCTCCCCCTGCGGTCGCCCTTGGCGGGCTGTTGTGTGGTTGGTTTGGAACAATGGTGAACGGTTGGTGGGTCGGTGGCAAGAAAAAGGGTGATCATGGGTCAACTGCCGGTGACGTGATGGTGAAAGATGCGCGGCTGGCGCTGGGGCGAGCGGTGTTCGCGATCTGGCGGGTACGCTTGACCGTGTGCTTCGGCTCATCGTCTGGCAGGAGCAGGTTGATGCGCTTCGAGATGGTGGGTCGTGCTCGCGATCCGCAGTGGCGCCGACCGCATGTGTGCTGGCGGGGCAATCGGTGAAGGCCATATCACTGCTAAAACGCGGCATCTTGAACGGCTTCGTCGTGTCCCTCGGGGGGATCGCCGCCCGACCTCCCAGTAGACGCTGCTGCCGGCGACCGCCGGGCGCCTCGATGGTTTCGATTTTGGTCGCAGTGGTGTGTGAAGTTAGAATGGCATAGGACGCGTAGCGTAGCTGCCATTTTTGTTGTGCCGTATCAGAAGTATTCTTGCTGTATTGAAATTATGGGTGCTCGGAAGAATATCGATCCTGAAGCCGGCGCAGTCCGAGTTCCCACAACGGTCGATAGCACGCAGCTATTCACAGATTCGACTAAGGTGAAGCTTGTCAGGGTTGCGCGACCGACGCACGGCGCCGCTTGGCGAGGGCGCCGATCGCCCTCCTGAACAAATCTAACGGTCGTCACCTATCCTGGGCAAGTCAATTAATGATGCCGGCTCATGATTCCAATACGTTTGGTCGCGGCGGCGCAAATACACGGGCGATGCTTGGCCGTTTCTGCGTCATATGCCGGTCATGATCAGCGCGATCCCTATGAGATTCCTATGGCGCCGCTGACCGGTTCCGGTCGATTTCCTATGCCGGGGCGGCGACTTTGCCCTCCTGTTCAACCCTGAGGATGTCAGCAAGCTCGACCTGGTGTTCATAGCCCTCGCGGCCGCCTGCTTCGCCGGCTGCGTGGGGTACGTCGTCTTGTGCGGACGGTTGTGAGGCACGGTGATGCTCGACCTTCTCATCGGCGGTGCCGTCACCGTGGGGTTGGTGATCTACCTGGTATTGGCGCTGGTCCGCCCGGAGCGGTTTTGAGATGACGTTCAATGGCTGGATCCAGATCGCGCTGTTCAGCGCGATCGTGGTGGCGCTGACCCGTCCGGTCGGCGGCTACATGGTGACGGTAATGGCGGGACGGCGCACCTGGCTGCATCCGCTGCTGCGGCCGGTGGAGCGGGGGATCTATGCCCTGGCCGGAGTGGACGAGGGGCGCACGCAGGACTGGGCGGGCTATGCCGGAGCGATGCTCGTGTTCAAGCTCGTCTGTTTCCTCGCGGTCTATGCCCTGCTGCGGGGCCAGGCGGAACTGCCGCTCAACCCTGACGGACAGGCAGCCGTGCCGGCCGATCTAGCATTCAACACCGCTATCAGCTTCCTCACCAACACCAACTGGCAGAGCTATGGCGGCGAGACCACCATGAGCCATTTCAGCCAGATGGCGGCACTCACGGTGCAGAATTTTGCCTCCGCCGCGGCGGGCATTGCGATGGCGGTCGCATTCGTGCGTGGGTTTGCCCAGCGCGGCGGCACCGGTGAGGCGGCGGGGATCGGCAACTGGTGGGTCGATCTGACGCGGATCGTGCTCTACGTGTTGTTGCCTGGCTCTCTCGTGCTGGCGCTGGTGTTCGTCTGGCAGGGTGTACCGCAGACCTATGCCGGCGCTCTCGACATCACGACTCTGGCCGGGGCCAAGCAGACCATTTCCCTCGGGCCCGTCGCCTCGCAGGAGGCGGTCAAGATGCTGGGCACCAATGGTGGCGGCTTCTTCAACGCCAATTCGGCCCATCCCTTCGAGAACCCGACGGCCGTCACCAATGCTCTGCAGATGCTCGCGATTTTCTCCCTGGGCGCCGGGCTGACCAACATGTTCGGCCGCATGGTCGGCGACGAGCGGCAGGGCTGGGCGGTGTTTGCCGCCATGGGCCTGCTGTTCCTGGTCGGGGTCGCGGCGCTGTATGCCGCGGAATCGCAGGCCAACCCGGTGCTGACGGCGCTCGGCATGGACGCCTCTATGGGCAACATGGAGGGCAAGGAACTGCGCTTCGGTATCGCCGGCGCGGCACTGTTTGCCACTGTCACCACCGATGCCTCCTGCGGCGCAGTGAATGCGATGCACGAGAGTTTCCTGCCGCTCGGCGGGCTGGTTCCGCTGATCAACATGATGTTGGGCGAGATTGTCTATGGCGGCGTCGGATCGGGGCTTTACGGGTTCCTGCTGTTCGCCATCGTCGCGGTATTTGTAGCGGGGCTGATGGTGGGGCGAACGCCGGAATATCTCGGCAAGAAGATCGAGGCGCGCGAGGTGAAAATGACCATGCTCGCCATCCTCTGCCTTCCTGCCGCGATGCTGGGCTTCACGGCGCTGGCGGTGGCGCTCCCCGATCCGCTGGCGGCGCTGTCGGCAGCGGGGCCGCATGGGTTCACCGAGGCGCTCTATGCCTTCACCTCGGCGGCGGCGAACAACGGCAGCGCCTTCGCCGGGCTGTCGGCAAACACGCCCTTCTGGAACACGACCCTGGCGCTGGCGATGTTGATCGGGCGTTTCCTGTTCGTCATTCCCGCTCTGGCTGTCGCGGGGTCAATGGCGGCGAAAGCGCCGGTGGCCGTCTCGGCCGGCACTTTCCCGACCCACGGGCCGCTGTTCGTCGGCCTGGTGATCGGCGTGATCCTGATTGTCGGCGGCTTGACCTTCTTTCCCGCCCTCGCGCTCGGCCCGTTGGCCGCGCATTTCGCAATGACCTCCGGCACCCTATTCTAGGAAGCAACGACGATGACCGTCCTGCGCGCCAGCGCCAGTATGTTCGAGCCCGCGATCCTCTGGCCCTCGATGATCCAGGCCGTGCGCAAGCTCGATCCGCGCCAGATGTGGCGCAACCCGGTGATGTTCACTGTCGAGGTGGTCTCGGCAATGACGACGATCCTGTTCCTGCGCGACCTTATCGTCGGTGCGCCGGGGCTGGGCTTCGCGCTGCAGATCAACCTATGGCTGTGGTTCACCGTGTTGTTTGCCAACTTCGCGGAGGCGGTCGCCGAGGGCCGCGGCAAGGCACAGGCGGCGAGCCTGCGCGCGGCCCGCAGCGACACCGCGGCCAACCGGCGGCTCGACGCTGGGCGGATCGAGGTCGTGCCGGCGACAACGCTGCGTCAGGGTGACGTGGTGGTGGTGGCCGCCGGCGAGATCATTCCCTCCGACGGTGAGGTGATCGAGGGCGTCGCCTCGGTGAACGAAGCGGCGATTACCGGCGAGAGCGCGCCGGTAATCCGCGAGGCCGGCGGCGACCGTTCGGCGGTGACCGGCGGCACGCAGGTGATGAGCGATGTGCTGGTGATCCGTATCACCGCCGCTCCCGGCTCGACGTTTCTCGATCGCATGATCGCACTGGTTGAGGGGGCGACAAGGCAGAAAACGCCAAATGAGATCGCGCTCAACATCCTGCTGGCCGGCATGACGCTGATCTTCGTCATGGCGGTGGCGACCATTCCTGCCTTCGCCGCCTACGCGGGGGGCCGTATTGGCGTGCTGGTGCTGGTTGCGCTGTTCGTGACGCTGATCCCGACGACGATCGGTGCGCTGCTGTCGGCCATCGGCATCGCGGGCATGGACCGTCTGGTGCGCTTCAACGTGCTGGCGATGTCGGGCCGAGCGGTGGAGGCGGCGGGCGATGTCGATACGCTGCTGCTGGACAAGACCGGCACCATCACGCTCGGCAATCGCCAGGCGGCTGAGTTCGTGCCGTTGTCCGGGGTGGTGCCTGCGCTGCTGGCGGATGCGGCGCAACTCGCCTCGCTGAGCGACGAGACGCCGGAGGGGCGCTCGATTGTGGTGCTGGCCAAGGAGGCCTATGGGCTGCGCGGACGCGAGATGTCGGGCATGGCGGCGCATTTCGTGCCCTTCACTGCGCAGACCCGCATGAGCGGCGTCGATCTCGAGGGGCGCTCGATCCGTAAGGGCGCGGTCGAGGCGGTGCTGGCGCATGTCCAAGGCCTCCCGGGCGGCAATGTGGCCGAGCCGGCGGTGCGCGAACTGCGGGCCAGTGCCGAGACGATCGCCCGCGCAGGCGGCACGCCGCTGGCCGTGTGTGAGGGCGACGCGGCGGGTGCCCGTCTGTTGGGCCTCGTGCATTTGAAAGACATCGTGAAGGGCGGCATTCGTGCGCGTTTCGCCGAGTTGCGTCGAATGGGGATCCGTACGGTGATGATCACCGGCGACAATCCAATGACCGCCGCTGCGATCGCGGCCGAGGCCGGCGTGGACGACTTCCTCGCCGAAGCGACACCCGAGGCGAAGCTGGCGCTGATCCGCAGCCAGCAGGCGGGCGGGCGGCTGGTCGCCATGTGCGGCGACGGCACGAACGATGCCCCGGCGCTCGCCCAGGCCGATGTCGGTGTGGCGATGAACACCGGCACCATGGCGGCGCGCGAGGCTGGCAACATGGTCGATCTCGACAGCGATCCGACCAAGCTCATTGAAATCGTCGGGATCGGCAAGCAGCTGCTGATGACCCGCGGCGCGCTGACCACCTTCTCGATCGCCAATGACGTCGCCAAGTATTTCGCCATCATTCCCGCGATCTTCGTCCCCCTCTATCCCGGCCTGGGCGCGCTGAACGTCATGCACCTGGCGACGCCGGGCAGTGCCATCCTTGCGGCCATCATCTTCAATGCGCTGATCATCGTGGCGCTGATCCCGCTATCGCTGCGCGGGGTGCATTACCGGCCGGTTGGGGCGGCGGCGCTGCTGCGGCGCAACCTGCTGGTCTATGGTGTCGGCGGCATCGTCGCCCCCTTCGTCGGCATCAAGCTGCTCGACATGCTCGTCTCCGCCCTCGGCCTCGCGTAAGGAACATCGCATGATCGCCTCGATCGCCAAGGACATCCGTCCCGCCGTCGTCATCCTCGCCGCCTTTACGGTCATCACCGGGCTAGCCTACCCCGCGGCCGTCACCGGGCTGGCGCAGTTGGTCTTCCCGTGGCAGGCCAACGGCAGCCTGGTGCTGCGCGGCGGCAAGGTGGTGGGCAGCGCGCTGATCGGGCAGGACATGTCGGCACCGCGCTATTTCCATCCGCGCCCCTCGGCCACCACCGCGGCCGATCCGGCGGATGCCACCAAGACGGTGGCAGCGCCCTATAACGCCGCGAGTTCGTCCGGCTCGAATCTCGCCCCCACCGCCAAAGCGTTGGCCGACCGGGTGGCCGCGGATCTCGCGACGCTGGCCGCCGAGGCGCCCGGCATGACGGTGCCAGCCGATTTGCTGACCACGTCGGCCAGCGGGCTCGATCCCGACATCTCGCCGCAGGCGGCGGCGTTCCAGGTGGCGCGGGTGGCGAAAGCGCGCGGACTCGATCCGGCCCGTGTGCGCGCGCTGGTCGAGGCGCAGGTGAGCGAGCGCTGGCTCGGGCTCCTCGGCGAGCGGCGGGTGAACGTGCTGGCGCTGAACCTCGCACTCGATGCGACGGCGCCGTGACGGGCGCCCATGACTGACGACGCGCATGTCTGACCGGGACGGCCGGCCGTCGCCCGAGGCGCTGCTGCGGGTGGCGGCACGCGAAGGGCGCGGACGACTGAAGATTTTTCTCGGCGCCGCTCCCGGGGTTGGCAAGACGTGGGAGATGCTGGCGGCAGCACGGCGGCGGCGCGACGAAGGGGCGGACGTGGTCATCGGCGTGGTCGAGACCCATGGTCGAGCCGAAACCGTCGCCATGGCGGAGGGGTTCGAGACCATCTCGCGCCGCCGGCTGGATCACGGCGGTCAGGTTCTGGAGGAAATGGACCTCGACGCGATCCTCGCCCGGCGGCCCGGGCTCGCGCTGGTCGACGAGCTCGCCCATTCCAACGCGCCCGGCAGCCGGCATCCCAAGCGCCACCACGACGTCGAGGAACTGCTCACCGCCGGCATCGATGTCTGGACCACGCTGAACATCCAGCATGTCGAGAGCCTCAACGACGTGGTGGCCCGTATTACCCGCATCCGCGTGCGCGAGACGGTGCCTGACGGAGTGATTGATCGCGCCGACGAGATCGAGGTGATCGACCTCACGCCCGACGACCTGATCCAGCGGCTGCGCGATGGCAAGGTCTATGTGCCCAAGACTGCCGAGCGGGCGCTGCGGCACTATTTTTCGCCGGGCAACCTGACGGCCCTGCGCGAGCTGGCGCTTCGCCGCACCGCCCAGAGCGTCGATGCGCAGCTACTCGACCACATGCAGGCGCACGCCATTCCCGGCCCCTGGGCGGCGGGCGAGCGGATCCTGGTCTGCGTCACGCGCCGCGCCGCGGGGCTTTCGCTGGTGCGCTATGCCCGCCGCCTCGCCGAACGGCTCCGCGCGCCGTGGACTGCCCTCTACGTCGAGACACCGCGCACTTTGGCTTTGGGCGAGGCCGCGCGCGGGCGGGTCGCCGATTGCCTGCGCCTTGCCGAGCATCTCGGCGCCGAGACGGTGACGCTGCCGGGCGACGCGGTGGCCGCGACCGTGCTAGCCTACGCGCGGGAGGGCAATTTTACCCATATCGTGACTGGCAGCCCGGAAGGGTCGGGACTATGGCGGCGGCTGACCGGATCGACCACCCAGTCGGTGATTGCCGGCGCCGGCGAGATCGCGGTGCATGTCGTGGGCGCCGCCGCGGCCGACACGCCGACGCCGCCGGTGCCGCGCGCCAGCTTTGCCCCCGCGGCCTATCTGGCCGCCATTGGCTTAGTGGCGGTGGCGACGCTGGTCGGGATCGGGTTGCGCCAGGTAGGCATCGGCAGTGGCATCCCGCTGGTGTTTCTCACTGCCGCCTTGGTCGCCGGCGCGACACAGGGGCTTTACCCGTCGCTGCTGGCTTCGGTGCTGGCTGCACTGGCCTACAATTTCTTTTTTCTGCCGCCGGTCTATTCCTTCACCATCGCCGACCCGGAAAACGTCGTCGCGCTTGGCTTCTTCACCCTTGCCGCCGTACTCGCGAGCCGGCTGGCCGCGGGGCTGCGGGCACAAGCGCTGGCCGCCGCTGGACGGGCGCGGACCACCGAGCAGCTCTACACCTTCAGCCGCAAGCTTGCGGGCATCGGCGAGCTCGACGACTTGTTGTGGGCCACGGCCTACCAACTGGCGGCGATGCTGAAGTGCAACGTCGTGCTGCTGCTGCCCGAGGGCGAGCAGATCGTGGTGCGCGCCGGCTATCCTCCGGAGGACAGCCTCGATCCCGCCGATCTCGCGGCGGCCGCGTGGTGCTGGGCGCACAACCAGCCGGCCGGACGCGGCGCGGACACGCTGCCGGGCGCACGGCGACTGTTCCTGCCGATGCGCACCGGCCGCGGCAAGGTCGGCGTCATCGGGCTCGACGGCGCGGGAACCGGCCCGTTGCTGACGCCGGACCAGCAGCGCCTGTTGGATGCCCTGGCCGATCAGGCGGCGGTATCGGTTGAGCGCGTCCAATTGGCCGCGGAGAGCGACAGCAACCGCCTGTTGGCCGAGACCGAGCGCCTGCGCAGTGCCATCATCACCTCGATCTCGCATGACCTGCGCACACCCCTCGCGGCCATCCTGGGTGCCGCCAGCAGCCTGGAGGCCTACGACGCCACGCTCGATGCCGCCGGCCGCGCGGATCTCGCGGTCACCATTCGCGAGGAGGCCGAACGGCTCAACCGTTTCGTTGCCAATCTGCTCGACATGACGCGGCTTGAGAGCGGCGCGCTCACGCTTCGGCGGGAACCGGCGGATGTCGGCGAGGTCATTGGCTCGGCCATCGCCCGGGCGGCGCGGGTGCTGCCGGCCGATCGCATCCGCCTCGAGCTGGCGCCGGGCCTGCCGGCGCTGCGCATCGACGTGGTCTTGTTCGAGCAGGCGCTGTTCAACCTGCTCGACAACGCGGCCCGGCATGCCGGGCCGAACGGGGCCGTTGAGATTCGTGCCTGGCGGGATGGCAACGAGGTGCGGATCCAGGTCCTCGATGATGGGCCGGGAATACCGGCGGCGGAGCTCGAGCGGGTGTTCGAGAAGTTCTACCGGGCCGGGGGCTCCAACGATCGCGCCGACAGCCGGTCGGCCGGCACCGGGTTGGGCCTGGCGGTGTGCCGCGGCTTCGTCGAGGCGATGGGCGGGCGGATCGGTGCGGCAAACCGGTCAGGCCGCCATGGCGCGGTGTTTACCATCACCATGCCGGCGGAGGGGACATGAGCACGGACCTGTTGCCGCTGGTGCTGTTGATCGACGACGAGCCGGCGATCCGCCGTCTGCTGCGCACCAGTCTGGCCGCGGCCGGGTTCCGCACCATCGAAGCGGCAAACGGCGTTGAGGGTCTGGCGCTGCTGGCGAGCGAGCCGGACCTTGTGCTGCTCGACCTCGGCTTGCCCGATATCGACGGGCTGGCGGTCATCAGCCGGATCCGGGCGGTGAGCGCGGTGCCGATCGTCGTGCTGTCGGTGCGCGAGAACGAGGGCGCCAAGGTGGCCGCGCTCGATCTGGGGGCCGACGACTATGTCACCAAGCCATTCGGCATGGCGGAGTTGACCGCCCGGCTGCGCACAGCGCTGCGCCATCGCTTTGCTCAGGAGGGGGTGGCACCGGTGTTCATCAGCGGCGCGCTTTCGGTCGACCTGGTGCGACGGGTGGTGCAGGTCGGCGCCCGCCCAGTGCAGCTGACGCCGCGCGAATACGACATCCTCGCCTTGCTGGTGCGCCATGCCGGCCGTGTGCTGACGCATCGTCACATAATGGAGAAGCTGTGGGGGCCGAATGGCGATGTACAGCAACTCCGGGTCTACATCAGGCAGATCCGCCAGAAGATCGAGCCGGATGCCGAGAGGCCGATTTATATCCTGACCGAAACAGGGGTCGGCTATCGCCTGGCCCTGAGGGAAACGCCATGACGCTTGCCAGCATCCTGCCCGCCGAGCACGTGCTCGGACTGTTGCCGGCGGCCGGCAAGGCAGAATTGCTGAGTGCCATGTGCCGCGCCGGCTGCGCGCGGATCGGCCTCGACGCGACCGACGCGGCGCGCGCGGTGCTTGGGCGGGAAGACCTCGGCTCAACTGGGATCGGCGGTGGGATCGGACTGCCGCATGCACGGGTGACCGGCCTCAAGGTTCCGGTCGGCTTCTTCGCCCGCCTCGAGCGGCCGATCGAATTCGCGGCGATTGATGGGCTGAAGGTGGACCTTGTATTCCTGCTGCTGAGCCCGGCGGAGGGCGCTGCGGCGCATCTCGGGGCTCTGGCATTGATCGCCCGACGGCTGCGCCAGCCGCCAGTCTGTGGCGCGTTGCGCAAGGCGTCCGACCCAATGGTCCTATGGTCGATCCTGACGGATTGTGGCGCAGGTGCGGGGGGCTAGCCCAATTTTTGTCGGTGGGTGAACCTGATTGCGGCGCTAGATCGTGATTGGTTTAGGTAAAATCAATCACGATCTAGCAGCTATTGAAGAAGAGCGTGATTCACGCTTCCCGACCCATCGCCTCAAGCGATCGCGCTCTAATCAACTATCATAAATCTTATGTCATTGCTGAATTGACGTCCCGAATGACTTTTCCTAATCGGTCCTACTGATTGGTAACTGTTCTGCTGTGGGCGAGCGACGGACCGCTCCAGAGTGTCGGCTTTCCGAGCATTCGGATTTTCGAGGCGGGCTGATTGTTGCCGTCGATCGTAATCACAGCCAGAGGGGGCCGAGGGCATGAACTTGAGCAGGAATGGCGTGCAAGGCGTCGATGGGCTTTCTGGCGCGACCGATGGTGATAACGGCGCTGCAGGATCTGCCGGAGGCCCTATCGGTGCGGTTCTCGCTGGCGATATCGACCCTGCCATCGACACGTTGGCCGCCGCTGGTGCTGGCGGAAACGGCGGCAACGGCGGCGACGTGCAAGGCCTCAACAGTGCCTATACCGGCGTGGCCGGCAATGGCGGCTCAGGCGCCCACGGCGGCAGTGCCTATGCCTCCTCCGCCAACACTTACAGTGATCCCACCACACAGGGCGAGACGACCGCAGAGGCGGACGGCGGCAGCGGTGGCAATGGCGGCGAGCCAGGCTATGGCACCAGCCCCGCTCGCCAGGGCGCCAGCGGCGGCGGGGGCGGCGATGCGACCGCGCACGCCTTCTCCCAGAACACCGCAGGCGACGCCTCAGCGACGGCCAAGTCCGTTGGTGGTGACGGCGGCGGTGGCTTGTATACCGGCCACCACGGGGGCAAGGCCGGTACCGCCCAGGACACCAGTGCGACCGCGAATGGTCTCACATCGGCGGAAGTGTCAGTGACCCAGACCGGTGGCAGCGCAGGCTCTGGCAGCTATGGCGCTGGCGTCTCGGATGGCGCCGCCAGTACGCTCATCAATGCCGCCCGGGGCACGACGAAAAACGGCACGTTGTCGCTGACCCAGGTAGCCATCGGCGGCACCGGCGGCACTGTCTACGGTGGCGGCAAAGCCGGGAAGGGCGGTGATGCCTCCTCCATTCTGACCGACCTCGACGCCTTGAAGCCGGATACCAGCCAGAGCATCACGGCTAATGTCATCGCCGAAGGCGGTAGTGGCGGCTGGAACGACAATTTTGGCCCTGCGCACACAACCACGGCCAATGTCGGCGGCACGGCGAACTCCTACGGGAAGGTCGCCGGGGTGGGCGATGTTGCCCTGACCGTCAGAGCCACCGGCGGCAATGGCAGCGGCGATAGCGGTAGTCATACCGGTGCCGGTGGCAACGGTGCTCCGGCGACCGCCATGGCTGACGTCGTGATCGTCGGCACCGAGAGCAACCAGGCGGCAATCAGTGATGCCGAGGCCACCGGGGGGACAGGTGGTTCCGCGACGGGCGTTAGTGAGCGCGGAGGCGATGGCGCGGGGATCGATGTGAGTGCCAATGCCACCGTTATGAAGATCGGCACGCCGGGGGCGCAGGTCACGGCGAAGGCCAGTGGCGGTGCGGGCGGCGCAGGCATCAATGGCGCAAGCGGTGGCAATGGTGCCTCAGTCAGTCTCGACAACGCCGCGACCGGGGCAAGCGGCCACACAAACCTGACACTCAATGAGATGGTCACTGGCGGTGCCGCCGGCGGCAGCGATGGCGGAGTGGCCGGCCAGGCGGGAAACGCGACCGCGGTCTTCTCGGTAGACGATGATGTTGGCCGTAGCCTCTATGTCGATGCGCTGGCCAATAGCGTCGCTGGTGGCGGCGGCACTGGCGGGAGCGGCAGCGATGGCAGCGCCGCTGGTACCGCGACTGCCGATATCACTCTTAAAGGTGCTGATGGCGAGGCTCAGGATGCAACCGCCACCACCCTCGGCGGCATCGGTGGCGGCAGCGACGCCGGACGTCCCGGCGCCGCTGGCAGTGTGGAGACCCGCACCAGCGTCAACACCGGCGAGAATGCCACGGCGACCAGCTACGCCCAACTGGGACAGGGCGGCGGTATCAGCCAATACGGAGCGGGATATACGGAGGGCGGGGGTGGTGATGGTGCGAACGGCGGCGCTACGACAGGCGTCGCCGCCGCGGCCACGTCCCGTCTGCTCTGGGCCTCGGCCTACGCCACGGTGATCGGCGGCAATGGTGGCTAGGGAGCCAAGCCCGGCCATTATGGTGGAAACGGTAGCAGCCTCGACAGCGGCGGGGGCACCAACCTCACGACGGCTTTGGCGATCGGGCATACCGGCGCCAATGCCAATGTTTCGCAGCAGGCGGGCGCAGGCGGAAGCGGCCTCGACGGGGCCGATGGTGGCAATGGCGGTAGCAGCCGTCTCACCAACGCGGTCAACGCGATCTCTCCGGGCGGTGATGTCACCGAAAGCCAGAATTCGATTGGCGGGGCGGGTGGCGATTCCGACACCGGGACGGGTGGCAGCGGCGGTGTGGCCTTTGTGACCTTCGGCCTCGATACGATTACCGACCCGCATCCCGCCGCCGCTGTCACTCTCACCGACGCCGCTACCGGTGGGTCAGGCGGCAATACTGGGCAAGCCGGTGCTGCCGGTCAGGGGGGCAATGCGACCGCGACCACGACGCTGAACATGGGCACCACCCAGGGCCAAGCCGGGGTACACGTCACAGCCCAGGGCGGGGCGGGCGGTTCAGGCCTCGTCGCCAATGACGCCGGCCGCGGCGGCAACGCGGTCGCCTTGGCCACTGTCACGGCAAGCACCCTGAACGTCTCGGCGCAGGCCAACGGAGGTAATTCCGCAGCATCGAGCGGTCTCGCGGGCATTGCAGCCGCCGTCGTCCAGGCGACCGCTGGCAGCAGCGGCAGCATCGGCGCGCAGGCCTATGCCGGCAACTCCGCCGGGCCGGTGACCGGTGATAGTGCCCTGATCACGTCGAGCCTCGGCGCCGATGATTCAGGCGGCCTCTATGCCGTCGCCAGCCATGGCGCCGCGTTAAGCCCGGCCGCGCCACCGCAGGGGGTCTACTCTGTTGCTGACGTCATCGCGCGGCCCGATGTCACCTTGCTTGAGACGGCGCTCATGTTGGACGGTAGCACGCTCGACCCCGCGTTCGGCGCCAACCCGGACATTCTCGCCTCCGGGCTCATGGGTGGCGCCCATGGCACCGGTACCGACGGCACCTCCGTCACCAGCACCGAGACGGTCAACGTGGCTATCGACCCCACAATTCTGGCCGATCCCGCCATGCTTGCCGTGACCTTCTATGCACCGTTCTCCAACCAAGACGCCGGCGTAACCGACATCAGCCTACGGATCAGCGCCGCGGGCGAGACCTACACCCAGGATTTTTCAAATGTCGCCGATGCCGCCGCTTACTTTGCGAACGATCTGCTACCGCTCGGCGATCTGGCCTCCGGTCCGCTCTCTGAGGCTCCGTTCGACCTGCAGTTCGTGCTTGGTGTCACGGCGGCCGGCGCTTCGTCGCAGTTCGGATTTGGCATTGTCGTCGGCATTGCCACCGATCTACCTGCGGGCACGCTCGGCGCCTTGCACCCCTGATTGGCATTCATTCCGGCGCGACCGGCCCAAAGGGATGGCGGATGGGGTGGGATTCGAACCCACGGTACGCTTACACGCACGGCGGTTTTCAAGACCGCTGCCTTAAACCACTCGGCCACCCATCCGCAGCAGGCATCGGATAGTCCAACAGGTCCCCCTCCGGCAAGCCGGCCTTGCGGATTGACAGCGGGCGCGGGCGCTTCGACGATCCAGGAAAGGCTATGGAGGATCGCGGGATGTCGAACGACCTGATCGTCGAGCGCAATGTGCTCATCCCGATGCCTGACGGGGTAGTCCTCGCGGCGGACGTGACCCGGCCGGGGGGCGGACACCGGCATCCTGCCATAGTCAATTACAACCCGTATCATAAGGACGGTCGCGGCGGGCGACTCAATGTCGAGACGGTGCATCGCCATTTCGCCGCACGCGGCTATGCCTGCGTGACATTGGATTTCCGCGGCCTGGGAAACTCGTCGGGGTTCAACCCCGAGCCCTTCTCGCCGCAGGAGGCGAAAGACGGGCACGCCGCGGTGGAATGGATCGCCGCCCAGGACTGGTGCGATGGCAATGTCGGCATGTGGGGCGTGTCCTATCCCGGCATCACTGCGCTCTCGACGGCGGCGACCCGCCCGCCGCACCTGAAGGCGATCGTGCCGATCCATGCGACGTCGGATCTCTACCGTGGCGTGGTCGGGCTCGGTGGCTGCTCCAGCGGCTTCTGGATGCGGGCCGACTGGGGGCCCCGAATGATCGCCTACAACCTCAGCCCGCCGCTGCTCCAGGATGCCGCCGGCCGCTGGGCGCAGGTCTGGGCCGAACATCTGGAGCGCAACGATCCTTGGGTGAAGGCGTTCGTCGATCACGACGCATTCGATGCCTATTGGCAATCGCGCGTGGCGCCGATGGACCAGGTCGACTGCCCGACCTTCAACATCTGCGGCTGGCGCGACCTCTACGCCGACTGCACGCCGCGCGACTACAACGCCATCGCCGCGCCGAAGAAGTTGCTGATGGGTGCCTGGAAACACGAATTCCCCGACAGCGGCAAGGAAGCCCCGGCCGCCGGCCTGTGGGACATGCAGCGCTGGTTCGACCGCTGGCTGAAGGGCGAACGCAACGGCATCGAGGACGAGGCCCCGGTCTCGGTCTATGTCCAGGGCGCCGCCGGCTTCTGGCGCGCGGAGACCCAGTTCCCGCCCGCCCGCATGACGCCGCGGGAGATGTTTTTCGCCGCCGACGGATCGCTCGGCGCCACGGCGGGGAGCGGTTCGAGCAATTACGTCTACGATCCAACCATCGGCATGCAGTCGCTCGCCTGGGACCCCTGGACCACAGCACTCGACCCGACCCTGCCGCACGACCAAAGCGGCGACGACGCGCGCTCGCTGTGCTTCACCTCCGTCCCCCTGACCGAGCCGATGGAGCTGATCGGCGCCCCCGCGGCAACCCTGGAGGTCAGCGGCAGCGCGGTCCCACTGCACCTGGTGGTCAAACTCGCCGCCGTCGCCCCCAACGGCCGCTCGACCCTAATCACGACCGGATGGACCGATCTCGCCCAGCACGGCAAGGCGGGCAAAACGCTGCGCATCGAGCTCCCACTCCGCGCCACCGCGTATCGCCTGCTGCCCGGCGAACGCCTGCGCGTCGCGATCTCCTGCGCCGATTTTCCGCGCCTGTGGCCAACCCCGTTTCCGGCGACCCTCTCGCTGGCGCATGGCACAAGCCGGATTTCGTTGCCGGTCTGCCCGCCCCCCGCCGGCGAGGCGCCGCGGCCGGCCTGGGGCAAGCTGCAGCCCGAAGTGCTCGGCGCCGCCAACGATCTCGGCGGCGCGCAGGTATGGGACCTCACGCGCGACCTGATGACCGACACGGTGCGCCTCTCCGCCACCAAGACGGAACGCGTCCGCATCGACAGCCAGACCGTCGTCGCCTCCGACCACGAATATGGCGCCGCCGTCAGTGCCGCCCGCCCCGACCTCGCGCGCATGCATTCGACCACGACCATCCGCGCCGAACGCCCGGTCGGGCGGACCGAACTCACCGCGCGCACCGTAACAACCGCCCACGCCGTCGCCGTCGACGTCGATATCAAGGTGGATGGCCAGCCCTTCTGGCACCGCCACTGGACCCACCGGAAGGACGCCTGACCATGCCCACAGTACCAGCCGCACGACTGCGCGACATCGGCGAAGCGCTGCTCATCGCCGCCGGCACTCCGCCGGACGAAGCGGCCACCGTCACGCGCCATTGCGTCGAGGCCAACCTCGCCGGCCACGACTCGCACGGCATCATCCAGATCCCCACCTATATCGACCGCATCCAGGCCGGCCACATCGTGCCCGGCGCGCCCTGGACCATCGTGCAGGAATCACCAACCACAACGGTTGTCGACGGCAACTGGGGATTTGGCTACGTCGTCAACGAACGCGCCATGCAGACCACCATCGACAAGGCCCGCACCGCCAACGTCGCCGCCTGCACCGTCTTCCGCCAGGGCCATGTCGGCCGCCTCGCCAGCTACCCGCTGATGGCCGCCCGCGCCGGCATGATCGGCATCGCCACCGCCGACAGCGGCCGTGCCCCCAAACACGTCGCCCCCTTCGGCGGCCGCGAAGCCCGCCTCGGCACCAACCCGATCTCCATCGCCGTTCCCTCCGACCTCGACGGCCCGCTCTTCCTCGACATGGCCACCTCCGGCGTTGCCGCCGGCAAGGTCGCCCTCGCCGCCGCCCGCGGCCAGGCCATCCCCGAAGGCTGGATCCTCGATTCCGCGGGGAATGCCACCACGGATCCGAAACAACTCCGCCAGGGCGGCGCCCTCCTCCCGCTCGGCGGCAGCGAAGGCTACAAAGGCACCGGCCTCGCCGTCATGGTCGAAATCCTCTGCGGCCTGCTCACCGGTCTCGGTTTCGGCATCGAACCATCTGGCCGCCACAACGACGGCTGCTTCATGGCCGTCTTCAACGTCGAAGCCTTCCGCCCGCTGGCCACCTTCAAACGCGAAGTCGCGGAGTTCGCAGGCTGGCTCAAGGAAACCCCGCCCTCAGCCGGCAGCCCCGGCGTCTTCTACCCCGGCGAACTCGAACACCACCGCGAGGTCGAACGCGCGCAGAAAGGGGTCGATATCGAAGACGCGACGTGGAGCAAACTCAGCGCACTAGCAAAAGGATATGGGATCGCTGGGAAACTGGGATTCGAATAAGGCAAGGCTCCGCCGGCTTAGGGCCTGGAGGCCCTAAGAACCCCATCCACTCACGCGGCTGGTTCGTCTTTCTTCAGTTGATAACTGCTTTCTTAGCGCCGCAGGCAATCAGAACGAGCGACTGCGCGGACGGCCGGCAGTCGCTCGTGATATATGGGCTTCGCCACTCTCCGCACCGAGATCGTGGGGTCCCAGCCGAAGGCCGCTAATCCAGCCGCGAGCGGTATAGGGATCCAAGGGCATAGCCCTTGGCCCGCGGAGCGCCTTCGCTTCCCCTTCACTTCGGAACCGGCAACCCAAGGTTCTCCCGCAACGTAACTCCGGCGTAGTCCGTCCGGTACAATCCTCGGCGTTGCAACTCGGGAACGACGTAATCGACGAAGTCCGCATAGCCACCAGGCACATGGGTCGCCGCCACGACGAATCCGTCGCAGGCGCGGCCCACGAACAATTCCTCGAGCCCATCGGCGACATCTTTCGGCCCACCGACGAAAGCGCCGTGTGGGCGGGCGCGGCCGGAGAAGGTGAGGAAGTCACGCACGGTTGGATTGGTTTTGCCGGAGGCGCGCAGCACGCCGTCGCGCATGGTTTGGATGCCGCCCATCGAGGCGAGTTCGGCCGCGGTGAAGGCTTCGTCCATGCCTTTGCTGGCGAAGTCGAAGTCGAGGGCTTCGGAGAGCAGCGAGAGTGAGTCGATTTCGAGCGGCAATTTCTCGATCAGCGCCATCTTGTCCTCGGCTTCCGCGCGGGTGGCGGCGACGACGGTGGTGGCGAGTGTGCAGATATGGACATGATCGGGATTGCGTCCGCAGGCGGCGGCTTCGTCCTTGATCGCGCGATACTGCGCCTGGCCGATTTCGAGGTTACGTGCGGCGGCGAAGATCACCTCCGCCCAGCGCCCGGCGAAGCGCCGCCCGCGGCCGGACTGGCCGGCCTGGATGATGACGGGATGGCCTTGCGGCGTGCGTGGCACGGTGAAGGGCCCGCGCGAGCGGTAGTTGGCGCCGCGGTGATCGAGGCGCCGCACTTTCGCGGGATCGGCGAACCGGCCGGATGCGCGGTCGAGCACGAGCGCGTCGGACTTCCACGACTTCCAGTGCCCGAGCACGATCTCCATGAACTCGTCGGCGCGGTCATAGCGCGTGTCGTGTTCGACCACCTCGTCACGCCCCATGTTGTGAGCCTCGCCCTCGTTCAGCGAGGTCACCACGTTCCAGGCCGCGCGGCCGCCGGTGAGGTGATCGACGGTGGCGAACTGCCGGGCGACATGGAACGGTTCGTAATAGGTGGTCGAGCAGGTCGCGCCGAGGCCGAGATGGGTGGTTGCCATGCCCATCGCCATCAGCACGGCGACGGGATCGAGCTTCACCGCGCGGATGCCGTGCTCGACGGTATGCGCATGGTCGCCGCCGAACCGGTCGGGCATGGCCAGGCGATCATCGAAGAAGCCAAGATGGAACTTGCCGCGTTCGAGAGTGCGGCCGATTTCCTGGTAGTAGTCGGCGGACATGAAATCGAGCCGGGAGTCCGGATGGCGCCATGAGAGCGGCAGGTTCGTGCAGTTCTGCGCTTGTAGGAAGCCCACCATGACCATTTGCCGTGACATTCTCAGCTCCCCATTTTGCGCTTCTTGACACCACCTTAACCCGGTCGCGGGTCATATTCGATCCGGGACGATGGATATTCCAGCCTTGTCCTCGGCGCCCGACTTTGGGTGGCGTTTAGCGGCGAGGAGAAGTGGCGTGGACGCGGTGCGGCGATTGTTGTTGGCGGTGGCCCAGGATGTCCGTGGATTCACGGCGCTGGAGTACACCCTGATCACCGTCGTCTTTGGTGTGGTCATTCTTGCAGGCGTCGATCTGATCGGTAATTCGCTGACGACGTCGTTCGATACAATCAACTCGATCCTGGCGCAGCACGCCGCGAGCGCCTGAACCCGGCGTCGGCTCGATCGCTTGAGGCCGATTGGTCAGAAAGCGTGAATCGCGCTCTTCTTCAATAGCTTGCTGGATCATGATTGGTTTGACCTAAACCAATCATGGTCTAGATCGTGATCCGTCGCGCCGCGGCGGCGATCGTCAGCACCATGACGGCGAGGCCACCGAGCGCCATCGGTAGGCTTGTGGCATTGGCAACAAGGCCGATCAGTCCCGGGCCGGCGAGCAATCCGACGTAGCCGAGGGTGGCGACCGCCGAGATCGCCGGACCCGCGGTCATGCCCGGACTGCGCGCGGCCGCGCTGAACAGGGCCGGCACAATATTGGCAAGCCCCAGGCCGATAAGGGCGCAACCGGTTATGGCTGCCGCAACAAAGGGCAAGGTGCTCAACACCGCGAAGCCGCCCGCCGCCAGCAGAGCGCCAAGGCGGAGGACGGTTGCAGGCCCGACCCGGTGTTGCAGCGAATCCCCGCATAGGCGCCCGACTGCCATGGCGGTCGAGAACGCGGCGTAGCCAGCGCCGGCGGTACCGGCATCACCGCCAAGGTCGAAGCGCAGCAGCACGGCCGACCAGTCGAGAACGGCACCTTCGGCCATGAAGCCAACAAAGCACAAGGCGCCGACAAGGGCGAGCCGACCACGCGGCAGATGCGGCGTGGTTTCCGGTGCGGGCGCCCGAAGCAGCATCCCCGGGGCCTGTGAAAGCAGTACCACTACCGCGGCGAGCGCAATCCCCGTTGTCGCCGCAAATGACGTGGTGCCGAGGCGCAGCAGCAGGCTCATGAAGGCGGAACCGATCAAACCGCCAAGGCTGAACAGGCCATGGAATCCCGACATCATCGGCCGTCCGCTGGCGCTCTCCACCACGACGGCCTGGGCATTCATGGCGACGTCGACGACGGCGACCGTAGCCCCGAACAGCACCAGCGCGCCGGCCATCGGGACAACTCCGGGAAGCAGGGTCAGCGTTGGCAGGCAGGCGCAGAAAGAAAGGCCTGCGGCGATAATTACCGCGCGGCACCCAAGGCGGTTGATCAGGAACCCGACGACCGGGGTGACGGCGAACGCACCGCCGCCGAGCCCGAGCATCATAAGACCCAGGGCAGCGTCATCGAGACCAAGGCGGAGTTTGACTTCGGGCACCAGTGGCGCCCAGGCCGAGGCGACGATGCCGACGAGGAGAAAGACAAGCCGGGTGGCGCGGCGGGCGGATGGGCTGCCCGCCGCGGATGCCGTGGTCAGGCCATGGCCTTCTGCAGGTTCTCGTCGATCTTGGCGAGGAATGTCTGCGTGTTCATCCAGGGCTGATCCTTGGAGATCAGGCTGGCGAGATCCTTGGTCATGTGGCCGGCTTCGACCGTCTCGACGCAGACGCGCTCGAGCGTCTCGGCGAAGGCGGTGACGTCCGGCGTGTTGTCGAAGCGGCCGCGATAGATCAGGCCGCGCGTCCAGGCGAAGATCGAGGCGATCGGGTTGGTCGAGGTCTCGCGGCCCTTCTGGTGCTCACGATAATGGCGCGTTACCGTTCCATGCGCTGCCTCGGACTCCACCGTGTTGCCGTCCGGGCTGAGCAGCACGGAGGTCATCAGGCCGAGCGAGCCGAAGCCCTGCGCCACGATGTCGGACTGCACGTCGCCGTCGTAGTTCTTGCAAGCCCAGACATAGCCGCCTTCCCACTTGAGCGCGCAGGCGACCATGTCGTCGATCAGGCGATGCTCGTAGGTCAGGCCGGCGGCGTCAAAGCGGGCCTTGAACTCCTTGTTGAACACGGCCTCGAAGGTGTCCTTGAAGACGCCGTCATAGGCCTTGAGGATGGTGTTCTTGGTCGACAGGTAGACCGGATACTTGCGGGCCAGGCCATAATTGAAGCTGGCGCGGGCAAACCCCTCGATCGAGGCGGTGGTGTTGTGCATGCCCATCGCCACGCCGGGGCCCTTGAAGTCATGGATGTCCATGACCTGCGCCGGCGAGCCGTCGGCCGGCTGGTAGGTCATGGTGACCTTGCCGGGGCCGGGGATCTTGGTCTCGGTGGCGCGATAGATGTCGCCATAGGCGTGGCGGCCGATGACGATCGGCTGGCTCCAGTGCGGAACGAGACGGGGGACGTTCTTGCAGATGATCGGCTCGCGGAAGATCGTGCCGTCGAGGATGTTGCGGATGGTGCCGTTCGGGCTGCGCCACATCTTCTTGAGCTTGAACTCCTCGACGCGGGCCTCGTCGGGCGTAATGGTGGCGCACTTCACGCCCACGCCGTACTGCTTGATGGCGTTGGCGGCGTCGACGGTCACCTGGTCGTCGGTCTGGTCGCGGTATTCGACCCCGAGGTCGTAATACTTCAGGTCGATATCGAGGTAGGGAACGATGAGCTTGTCCTTGATGAAGCCCCAGATGATCCGGGTCATCTCATCCCCGTCGAGCTCGACGACCGGGGTCTTCACCTTGATCTTTGCCATGCCTGCCTCGTGAATTCTTAACGTTAAACATGCGAGACCCCGCCTGCGGCGGGGCCCGTTTTGCGCGCGCGGACACATGCACCAAAGGACCCGCCGCTGCAAGTCTCGCCCTCAATGTGGGGCCATGGGGTTGAGAAAGCTTTACCGGACCGCTTGGCGTCGCTTGCCATGCCGCATTAACGTGCCGTCCATCTCTAAGGTGAGTGTCGTTTGACGCCGAGCCCATCCAGATCCCGCTTCGTGCAGGGCGCCCGTACCGGGGTTTCCATCGCTACGCTCGCGATTGGCCTGGTCAGCGCCGGAGTCGGGCTGGGCAGCGCGACTGTGGGCGGACCAGTGGGACCGATCGCGCTGGCGATCGGCAGCGTCATCGCGGCGCTCGGCCTGCTTGCCTTCGTGCGCGAAGCCCGCCGCCTGCGCCACAGCGAGGCCCGCCACGCCGAGGATGCCGCCGCCCTGCGCCGGGCCTATGGCGACCTTGAGCAGGCCAAGCGCAAAGCCGAGGTCCTGGCCGTCGAAACCCGCGCCATGCTGGCCGGAATGTCCGATGGGGTCATGGTGCTCGATCCCGATCTGCGCCTGGCGCACTGGAATGACCGCTTTGCCGAAATCACCGGCGTGCCGGCGACCCTGCTGCGAACTGGCACCGATATGGCGGACTTGGTCCGCGGCCAGGCCGAGGCAGGCGAGTTCGGTCCGCTCGACGGCCCCGCCGCGGTGGCCGAGGAGGTCGGGCGCCGGATGGACGTGCTCCGCCAGGCCGTCCGTTTCCCGACCGAGGAACGGTTCCGCCCCGATGGCAGGGCGCTCGAACTGCGCCGCACCCGGCTGCCGGACGGCAGTATCGTCTCTCTTTATACAGACATCACGATCCGCAAGCGCGCCGAGGCCGCCGAGCGGGCCTCCGTCGCCGCCGCCACCGCCGCGGCCGAGCAGAAGCGCTATTTGGCGGCGATGGTGAGCCACGAAATCCGTGTACCGCTCGATGCGTTGCTCAGCAGCCTGGCGCTGATCGATACTGGCGCGCTGGTCGGCCCGCAGCGCGCGGTGGCCCTGACGGCGCGGCAGGCCGGGCAGGCGCTGCGCGAACTGGTCAGCGACATCCTCGATCTCACCGGCCTCGACGATGGCCGCCTCGTGCTGCGGCCGACCGATTTTTCGCCGGCCGCGTCGCTCGACCAGATCGCCGCCCTGTTCGGCGGTGTCGCGGCGGCGCGGCGGCTGACGATATCGGTGGCGGTCGATCCCGCGCTGCCGCCCATGATCCGGGCGGACGCCCAGCGGCTGCGCCAGGTGGTGATGAACTTCGTCAGCAATGCCGCCAAGTTCGCCAGCCCCGGCGAGTTGATCGTGCGCGCCGACCTGGCCGGGCCGGGCGAGCTGCGGGTCAGCGTGACCGATCCAGGTCCGGTGATCCCCGCGGCGCAGGCAGGCCAGCTGTTCCAGCCCTTCACCCGCCTCGCCGCCGCGGAGATGGAGGGCAAGCCGGGCAGCGGCCTCGGCCTGGCGATCTCCGCCCGGCTGGTCGGGATGATGGGCGGGCGGATCGGACTCGAGACCGATGGGCCGGGCAACCAGTTCTGGCTTGCCGTGCCCTTCGGCGCTCCGGCGACCGATGCCGACGGGCAGCATGCCGCCGGTCTGCTGCGGCCCTTGCGCCGCGCGCGTATTCTTCTGGTGGAGGACGCGGCGGCGAACCGGATCCTGACGGCGACGATGCTGCGCCGCGACGGTCATGCGGTGGATGCGGTCGCGTCCGGCGAGATGGCCGTGTCGATGGCGGGGTGTTGCCCCTACGACATCGTGCTGATGGACAACCATATGCCGGGCATCGGCGGCCTCGAGGCGGCTCGGCGCATTCGGGCGCTATCGGGCCCGGCCCGCGCGGTGCCGATCGTCGGCCTCACCGGGAGCGACGACAGTCCGGCGGGGCGGCAGAGCCTGGCCCAGGTGATGGACGCCGTGCTGATCAAGCCGGCGTCGGCCGAGACCATCGAGGCGACCTTGCGCCGCTTCGTCGGGCCGCAGGGGCGCAAGGAGACGGCCGTCGAGCCCGCGGACGGCGCTGATCTGCTGGATTTCACCCTGATCGCGACCATGCGGCGCGGCCTCTCGCAGGCGATCTTCGCGGGGTTGGTCGAGCAATGCCTGGAGGAAATGGCGGTTCGCCTGGGCGATCTGGCCGATGCACCATCGGCCGGCCATCGGTACGAGGTCGCGCATCTGCTCGCGGGCATGGCGGGGACCTACGGGTTGGCCGGATTCGAGCGGCGCATGCGGGCGATCATGGCGGGTGGTGATGTGGCCGGTCTGGTTGAGGGTGCGGGCGACGAGTTCGAGGCCAGTCGGGCCGCGATCCGGCTGGCGATCACCGCCGCCGCCTGAGCGCCGGGCTCTTCCGGCTTTGCGTTGGATCGGGCAGGGTTTCGCCATGCGCGTCTATCTCGCCGGCCCCGATGTGTTCATGCCCGATGCCGTGGCCCGCGCCGCGGCGCTGAAGGGGATCTGCGCACGGCATGGGATTGTCGGCGTGTCACCGCTGGATGCGCTGCCCGATCCCCCATCGGACTGGCGCGATTTGCCGGAGGCTCGGCGGATCGCGCTGGCCAACGAGGCGCATATCCGGGGCGCCGACGCGCTGATCGCCAACCTCACGCCGTTCCGCGGGCCGAGCGCCGATGCCGGGACGGTGTTCGAGGTCGGGTTCATGCGGGCGCTGGGGCGGCCGGTGTTTGGCTGGAGCAATGATGCCGCTGATTTTCTGACGCGCACACGGGCGCATGTGGGGGAGGGCCTGCGTCAGGACGACCAGGGGGAGTGGCGGGACCATGAGGATATGCTGCTGGAGGCCTTCGGCATGCATGACAACCTGATGATCGACGGCGCGATCCTGGCCTCCGGCTGCGGGCTGTTCGTCGCCGATGTGCCTGCTTCGGCCCGATGGACGGAGCTGGGCGCTTTCGAGCGCTGCGTGGCGGCGGTGGCGCGGCTTCAGGGCTGAGGGGCGAGGGGGCCGAGGGCGGCGGTGATGCCGAAGTCGCCAGGCAGGGCGCCGCGGGGGAAGAGGCGGGTGACGTGGCCCATCTTGCGGCCGGGGCGGGCGTCGGTCTTGCCGTAGTGATGGCCGATCAGGCCGGGGGTGGCGAGAATGGTGGGCCACAGCGCCATTTCGGCGGGGCCGACCAGGTTCTTCATCACGGCGTCGGCGTGCCGGATGGCTACGGGGAGGGGCAGACCGGCGACGGCGCGGATGTGCAGCTCGAACTGGCTGGCCGGGCAGGCGTCGATGGTCCAGTGGCCGGAATTGTGCGGACGGGGGGCGATTTCGTTGACGAGGACGCGGCCGTCGGCGGTGATGAACATCTCGACGGCGAGCAGGCCGACGAGGTCGAGCCCCTCGGCGATCTGGCGGGCGAGGCTGTCGGCGGCGGCGGCGATCAGGGGGGTAACGCGGGCGGGGGCGAGCGTGAGGTCGAGAATGTGGTCGCGGTGGCGGTTCTCGACGACGTCGAAGGCGCTGACGGTGCCGTCGGTGGCGCGGGCGACGACGACGCTGACCTCGCAGGCGAAGTCGACGAAACCTTCTAGAATGAGGGGCTTGGGGCCGAGATCCTCAAACGCGGCTTGAAGGTCGTCGTGGGTGCGCAGCATGCGCTGGCCCTTGCCGTCGTAGCCGAGGCGGGTGGTTTTCAGGATGGCGGGCAGGCCGAGCTCGGCGGCGGCTTCGATGAGAGTCTCAATGGAGGTGACTTCACGCCACGGCGCGGTGGGAATGCCGATGCCATTGAGAAAACTCTTCTCGGCGACGCGGTCCTGGCTGATGCGCAGGATGGCGGGGCCGGGGCGGACGGGTTTTAGGGCGGCCAGGCGGTCGAGGCCGGTGGCGCTGACGTTCTCGAATTCGAAGGTGATGACGTCGACGGCGGCGGCGAAGGCGTCGAGGGCTGCGGGATCCTCGTAGGCGCCGAGCGTCTGGCCGGCGGCGACGAGGCCGGCCGGGCAGTCGGGCTCGGGGCTGAGGATGTGGCAGCGGTAGCCGAGGCGGGCGGCGGCGAGGGCGGACATGCGGCCGAGTTGGCCGCCGCCGACGATGCCGATGGTGGAATTGGGTGGAAGCGGGCCCGTCATGCCGGCGGGTCGACCGGCTCCTCGGCTACGGCGTCGGTCTGGGCGGCGCGGTAGGCGTCGAGACGGGCGGCGAGGGCGGCATCGGTGGTGGACAGCATGGCGGCGGCGAGGAGGGCGGCGTTGATGGCGCCGGCGCGGCCGATGGCGAGCGTGCCGACGGGAATGCCGGCGGGCATCTGGACGATGGAGAGCAGCGAATCCATGCCCTTCAGGGCGTGGCTCTCGACGGGGACGCCGAGGACGGGCAGGGAGGTGAAGGCGGCACACATGCCAGGGAGATGGGCGGCACCCCCGGCGCCGGCGATGATGACGCGGAGGCCGCGGGCCCGGGCGGACTTGGCGTAGCCGGCCATGCGGTCGGGCGTGCGGTGGGCGGACATGATCCGCTTTTCGTGGGGTATGCCGAGTTTGGTGAGGGTTTCCGCGGCATGGGTCATGGTGGCCCAGTCGGACTGGCTGCCCATGATGATGCCGACCAGCGGCGCCTCGGCGGTCATGCGATGCTGTCGGGGATCAGGCGGGAATCGAGCCAGGCGATCTCGTCCTTGAGCATCAGCTTGCGCTTCTTGAGGCGCTGGAGATGCAACTGGTCGATCGGCCCGGCGTCGACCAGACGGGCGATGACGGTGTCGAGGTCGCGGTGTTCGCTTCTCAGCTCGTGCAGCTTGCGCAGCAGGGAATCACGGTCGGTCAGCATGGACGCCTTTTAACACGCTGGAGGGCGGTTGGGCGGAGGAAATACGTGGCGCAGTTCGTGTCAACGGAGTTACGCTTTCTTTGCACGCGGGTCGGATTATGGACCCTGCCGGCCCGGTGTGGACCGTCCTGGATGGGCGGTTGCCGCATTTGAGGGTCAGCAGACCGTTCTGCAAAGGAGGCTCCATGAGCCAGGAATCCCGTATCGCAAGCCTTCAGGCCCGTCATGCCGCGCTGGAGAGCCAGATCGCGCAGGAAGACGGGCGACCCCGACCGGACGCCGAAACGCTGAGCCGCTTGAAGATCGAGAAGCTGCATTTGAAGGAAGAGATCGAACGCATGCGGGGCGCGATCCAGCACGCCTGATCCCGCCCGTCTGATCCGAACCACCTGATCCCGGAGGCGGCCTTTAGGCCGCCTCGTCGGTCTGCGGCGGCGGGGGCGGAGGAACCGCCTGGCCTTCGCGGATGAGGCGCTCATTGGCCTGCAGGACCATGGCGTTGAGGTCGGTCTGGGTGCATAGGCCGAGGATCACGGGGTCGCGCGGCTTGATGTTGGCACTGTTCCAGTGCGAGCGGTCGCGCACCTTCTGGATGGTCTCCTTGGTGGTGCCCATCATCTTGGCGATCTGCGCATCGGACAACTGCGGGTAGTTGCGCAACAGGAAGGCGATGCCGTCCGGACGGTCGTTGCGCTTGGCCACGGGGGTGTAGCGCGCGCCCTTCATGCGCTTGGGCTGCGGCAGGGTAGTGGGCAGCAGCTTGAGGCGGAGGTTGGAATCGGCCTCGCAGCGGCGAATTTCCTCGAGCGTGAGCTGGCTGTTGGCGACGGGGTCGTAGCCGACGATGCCCTGGGCGACTTCGCCATCCGCGATCGCCTGCACTTCGAGGGGGTGCATGCCGCAGAAATCGGCGATCTGGGTGAATGTCAGCGCGGTCTTGTCGATCAGCCACACGGCGGTGGCCTTGGGCATCAGGGGCAGGGTCATGTCGATATACCTTATGGGTCCCAGACAGGTCCCGAACAACAGCGTGTCCCGACACGCATTGTCCGGATCACTGGAAAGGCGGGCATATGGACTGTGCCGCGCCGATGGGTCAAGACGGGAACGGATCGCGGCAGGCGCAGAATAGGAGATATGCGACGATGAGCCTGGAAGATGACCTTCCCCGCCCGAAACCGGCGCGGCTCGTGCCCCCGGTGCTGGATGGCATGGGGGTGGCGGAATTGAACCTGTACGTGGGTGAGCTGGAGGCGGAGATCGTGCGGGTGAAGGCGGAAATCGCCCGCAAGAGCAGCCATCGCTCGGCGGCGGACGCCTTCTTCAAGAAGCCCTGAACGCGAAGACCCCTCCCGTCCGGAGGACGGGAGGGGTTTCTTGGCCTGGCGCGGTTTTACGCGGCCTGGGAGATCGTCGCGGGCTGCGTGCCGGCGATCGGGATGCGGCGGACGCGGGCGCTTTCGGGCACGACGCGCTTGAGGTTGACGTGGAGCAGGCCGTGCTGGAGCTCGGCGCCATCGACGACGATATGGTCGGCGAGGACGAAGCGGCGCTCGAAGGCGCGGCCGGCGATGCCGCGGTAGAGCAACTCGGTCTTGGGGGTTTCGCTCGAGGCGCGGCCGGTGACGAGGAGGGTGTTCTCCTTGACGGTCAGCTCGATGTCCTCGGGGGCGAACCCGGCCACGGCCATGACCAGGCGGTAGCTGTCGTCGCCGGTCTTTTCAATGTTGTAGGGGGGGTAGGACGTGTCCGCGGAGGCGGCGGTGTCGGCCAGACGGGCCAGACGATCGAAGCCGATGGCGGTGCGGAACAGCGGGGACAGATTAAGGGCGTTCATGTGCGAGAACCTCCTGCACGAGCAAGGTTTACAATGCGACCGCCCCGTGGGGCCGGCCGGCGAAGACGCCGGAAACCCCGGATGGGCATTCCCGACAGAGCGGAGATGGGCAGCGGCACAGCGGGGTTCAAGGGGGTTTTATAGTTACGTTATCGTAACAAGATGGGCGTGAGTCGGTGTCCGCGGTTCAGTCGGTTTTTCGTCGGGCGGCGATGCGGTCGGGCCAGATGGCCATGCCCTTTGGGCGCATGGCGGCTTTGAGGGCGCGGCGGAGCATGCGGTAGCTGGTGGGGGGACGGGGCGGGCGCTCGGCGCGCGGTTGCTTCGGGCGCGGGGGGCGGATGCGCCGGGGTTTTTCGACCTGGAGGATTTTCGGCGGCGTGACGCCGAAGATGTGGCACAGCGGACGCAGGGTGCGGCCGAGGCTGCGGATGGCTTCCGGCGGCGCGGCTTCGAGGAGGGCGATCGTGTCGGGCGTGTTGAGAAGGTGCTCGAGTTGGCCGAAATAACCGCGGATGAAATAGTCATATTTCTGGCCGAGCCAGCCGAAGCGGCGCGAGATGTAGGGGGTTTTCGGGCGCTCGGCGGCAGATTTCGGGGATTTCGCGCGGGGCTTGCGCGCGGACCAAGTGCCGGCGGCGAGGCGGGCCATGAGGCGCTGGATGCGCAGGTTGCCGCGGCTGATGCGGTTGTGGACGTGGATGGCGATGGGTCCGAGGGCGTGATAGCGGGGGAAGATGTAGCCGATGATGCTGCCGACGATGCGCGCGAGGGCCTCCGCGAAAAGCGGGGCTCCGGCGAGCGCGGGAGAGGGGGGCGTCGGTGCATTCATGGTTTGTTCTAGATAAGCTGCGTGCATCTCCGGATCAAGGGAAATTTGTCCGCGATTCTTGATTTAACGGATAATAATCTTGTTTAACGGAGCCACATGGGCCCGTCCGGTGCGGTGGCACGCTGGTGCCACCGCAGGGATAGGAGGTGGAGGGGAGCGCTATCGCGGTTCCAAGGGGAACCGCTGACGCTCGCCTCGCCGCGCGAAGAAGCGCGTCAGAAGTCTTTTTGCTTCTTTTTCTTCAGAAAAAGAAGGCCTTAGCTCTGGCCTGGTCTGACCTTAGGACTTCCGAGCCCCAATGCCGGCGAACTTCTTGTTGAACTTGGCGACCTGTCCGCCGGTGTCCATGATGCGCTGGACGCCGGTCCACGCCGGGTGCGACTTCGGGTCGATGTCCAGGCGCAGCGTGTCGCCGGCCTTGCCGGAGCAGGAGCGCGTCTTGAACGTCGTGCCGTCGGTCATGACGATGTTGATTTCGTGGTACTCGGGATGGATGCCGGGCTTCATGGGTCACCTTGGAGGTATGGCCCCGCCGATACGACCGGCAGGGCGAAGGCGCGCGTATAGCGGGGCGGCGCGTGGGCTGCAAATGCTGTTTCGCGGAAATCGGCGATCTCCGCGATTGGCTGTTTCCCGGTCAGGTCATGGTGGCGCGGAGGTATTGCGGCATGAGGTCGGGCTTGGCGCCGAGCTGCTTCGCGGCGCGGAGCGGCCAGGCGGGGTCGGCGAGGAGGGCGCGGCCGACGAAAACCAGGTCGGCGCGGTCGTTGGCGACGATCTCGGCGGCATGCTCGGGGGCGGTGATCATGCCGACGGCGCCGGTGGCGATGCCGGCCTCGCGGCGGACGGTCTCGGCGAAGGGGACCTGGTAGCCGGGATGCAGCGAGGGGATCTTGGGGCCGACGGCGGCGGTGCCGCCGGAGGAGCAGTCGATCAGGTCGACCTTTCCGGTGGCCTTGAGGCGGCGGGCGATCTCGACGGTGTCGGCGAGCGTCAGGCCGCCCTCCATCCAGTCGACGGAGGAGAGGCGGACGAAGAGGGGCAGCTCATCGGGCCACTCGCCGCGGACGGCCTCGAGCACTTCGAAGAGGAGCTTGGCGCGGCCGTTGCCGCCCGGCTCGAACAAAGCGCCGCCGTAGGAGTCGTTGCGCTTGTTGGAGATGGGGGAGAGGAAGGAATGCACCAGGTAGCCGTGGGCGCCGTGCAGCTCCAGCACCTTCACGCCGGCGCGCCGTGCGCGGGCGGCACTGGCCGCGAACTCGCCGGCGATGGTGGCCAACTCCGACGGGGTCAGGGGATGCGGGGCGGTGTAGCCGTCGCCGAAAGGCTCCGCGGTGGGGCCAGAGGGCTGCCAGCCGCGGGGATCGGAGAGGGGGATGCCCTTGAGGCCGGTCCACGGCGCCTCGGTGCTGCCCTTGCGGCCGGAATGGGCGATCTGCATGCCCGGGACGGCGCCGCCCATCTCGATGATGCGGACGAGGCGGGCCATGAACGCCTCGTGCGCGTCGGTGTAAAGGCCGAGGCAGCCAGGCGTGATGCGACCCTGGGCGGAGACGTGGGTCGCCTCCGTGAAGACAATGCCGGCACCACCCATGGCGCGGGCGCCGAGGTGCTGGATGTGCCAGTCGTCGCCGAGTCCGTCCGTGGCGCAATACTGGCACATCGGGGCAACGGCGATGCGGTTGCGCGCGGTGACGGAGCGGAAGGAAATGGGCTCGAACAACTTGGGAGTCGACATGACGGCGGCGTTCCTTGCGGCTTGGCGATGAGACGGGGTGGTTACGGGGAATTCGGGGGGGCTGGCAAGCGGGCGCGCCTTCCGGGGGGGGCGGCGTAAGGAAGGCAAGGCTCCGCCGGCCAAGGGCCGAGAGGCCCTTGGAACCCATTTGATTCGAGCGGCTGGATGATCGTCCTTCAGTTGATAACGTCTTTCTTGGCGCCGCAGGCAATCGAACGCGGGACTGCACGGGGCGTTGTGCGGTCGCGGGATGATTCTGGGCCGCGCCTCTCTCAGCGGCGGGATCGTGGGATTGCGACTGAAGGTCGTATCCCCAGCCGCGAGCACGGATGGGTTTCCAAAGGCCTCCAGGCCTTTGGCCGGCGGAGCCTTGCTGCTTTGGCTTGCGGTGTGTTTGACGCTCCGGGGCCGTGCCCCTAGCGTCCGGCGCGATTATTTCAGCGGAGGCTACGATGCGGCTCAAGGGCAAGGTTGCTTTGGTGACGGGGGCTGGTGGTGGGTTTGGGGAGGGGATTGCGCGGTTGTTTTCCAACCAGGGGGCGCATGTGATTTTGGCTGATTTGAGTGGGGATGCGGCGCGGCGGGTGTTGGCGGAGATTGGGCCGAATGCGGCGGCGATTGAGGGGGATGTGTCGAATGGGGAACATGTGGCGGCGATGGTGAGGGCCGCGGTGGAGACGTTTGGGGGGTTGGATATCGTGGTGAACAATGCGGGGACGACGCATCGCAACCAGCCGATGTTGGGGGTGGATGAGGCGACGTTCGACCGGGTGTATGCGGTGAACGTGAAGTCGATTTACTGGATGGCGCAGCATGCAATTCCGGTGATGCGGGCGCAGGGGCGTGGGGGCTCGATGATCAATATTTCGAGCACGGCGGGGATCCGGCCGCGACCGGGGCTGGTCTGGTATAATGGGACGAAGGGGGCGGTGAATACGATGACGCAATGTATGGCGATTGAGTTGGCGCCTGATAATATTCGGGTGAATGCGATTTGTCCGGTGTTGGGGCAGACGGGGCTGACGGAGTTGTTCATGGGGCAGCCGAATGATCCGGCGGTGCAGGAGCGGTTTCTGGCGTCGATCCCGTTGGGGCGGATGAGCACGCCGTTCGATATTGCGAACGCGTGTTTGTGGCTGGCGGAGGATGCGTCGAGTTTCATTACGGGCGTGTTGTTGCCGGTCGATGGCGGGCGCACGGCCTGAGATGAATATTCTCTCGATCCAGTCTTGGGTTTCGTATGGGCATGTCGGCAATGCGAGCGCGGTGTTTCCGCTGCAGCGGCTGGGGGCCGAGGTGTGGGCGGTGAATACGGTTCAGTTCAGCAACCATACCGGGTATGGCGACTGGACTGGCGATGTGTATAGCGGGGCGCAGATCGAGCGGCTGATCGCGGGGATCGAGAAGCGGGGCGCGATGGCGCGCTGCGATGCGGTGCTGTCGGGGTATATGGGCGATGCGGGGATCGGCCAGGCGATATTGGGGGCGGTGCGCAAGGCGAAGGCGGCGAACCCGAACTGCGTGTATTGTTGCGATCCGGTGATCGGCGACGATGATACGGATGTGTATGTGCGCGCGGGAATTCCCGAGATGATGCGCGATGAGGTGTTGCGGCTGGCGGATATCGCGACGCCGAATTTGTTCGAGTTGCGGCTGCTGACGGGGTTGCCGTGCGGGACGATGGATGAGGTGAAGCGGGCGGTGGGGGCGCTGCATGCGCTGGGGCCGCGGACGGTGTTGCTGACGAGTTTGCGAACGGATGAGACGCCTGGCGATGCGATGGACATGCTGTGCAGCGAGGGGGGCGAGTTTCATCGGCTGCGGACGCCGTTGTTGCCGTTGGCGATCAATGGGGCGGGGGATGCGATCGCGGCGCTGTTCCTGTTTCATCGGATGAAGACGGGGAGTGCGGCCGCGGCGATGGCGGAGGCGGGGAGCTCGATCTATGGGCTGCTGCATCGCACGGCGGAGGCGGGGTCGCGCGAGATCCTGACGGTGGCGGCGCAGAATGAGTTCGTGGCACCGACGCGGCGGTTTCTCGCCGAGCGCTGCTGACCACCGGGGGGATGCGTTTCCTGCGGCTTTACGGCCGGGTGATCGCGACGCTGGGGCGCGACCGGCGGCTGGCGGCGATGCTGGTGGTGGCGAATTTGTTTGTCGCGAGCTTGATCTTTGTCGAGCCGATCCTGTTCGGGCGGGTGGTGGAGATGCTGGCGGGGGCCGCGGGGCGGGCGCCTGGGGCGGTGCTGGGGGAGGCGGCGTGGCTGCTGGGAGTGTGGGCGGCGATCGGGATTGTCGGGATTGTCGCCAATATCGTCGCCGCGCTGCATGCCGAGCGGCTATCGCATCGCAACCGGCTGCTGGCGATGCGGCGGTTCTATGAGCATGTGCTGGCGCTGCCGCCGTCGTTTCATGGGGATGCGCATTCGGGCCGGCTGATGAAGGTGATGATGGCCGGGGCGGATACGATGTTCTGGCTGTGGCTGGGGTTTTTTCGTGATCAGCTGGCGGTTTTTCTGGCGGTGCTGGTGTTGCTGCCGCTGACGTTTCTGCTGAACTGGCGGCTGGCGTGCATTCTGGTTGTGCTGGTGGCGATCTTTATCGCGCTGATCATGCTGGTGGCCAGGCGGACGGAGGCGGGGCAGAGCCGGGCGCAGCGCTATCAGGTGGAACTGGTGGGGACGGCGCAGGATGCGCTGGCGAATGTGACGGTGGTGCAGTCGTTCGCCCGGCATGGGGAGGAGATGCGGCGGTTCGGGGCGATCGTGCATGAGGTGATCCGGCATCAGTTTCCGGTGCTGAACTGGTGGGCGGTGGCGGCGGTGATGACGCGGGCGGCGAGCACGCTGGCGGTGATCACGATCGTGATCGCGGGGACGATCCTGCATCTGCGGGGCCAGGCGAGCGTGGGCGAGATCGTGGGGTTCATGGGGTTCGCCTCGCTGCTGGTGGTGCGGCTCGATGGGGCGCTGGGGCTGGTGAACCGGCTGTTTCTGGAAATTCCGGGGCTGAGCGCGTTCTTTTCCGTTTTGGATGCGCAGACGACGGTGCCGGATCGGGCGGGCGCGCGGGCGCTGGCGGAGGGGCCGGGGGCGGTGGCGTTCGAGGGGGTTTCGTTCCGATATCCGACCGGGCCGGCGGTGCTGGAGGAGATTTCGTTCGCCGCCGCGCCGGGGCGGACGGTGGCGCTGGTGGGGCGGACGGGGGCGGGGAAGTCGACCTGCATGGCGCTGCTGCAGCGGTTCTGGGACCCGACGGCGGGGCGGATCACGATCGACGGACATGATCTGCGCGAGGTGACGCTCGACAGCCTGCGGCGGGCGATCGGGGTGGTGTTCCAGGATGCGTTGTTGCTGAACCGCAGCATTCGCGAGAACCTGCTGATGGGGCGGCCGGAGGCGAGCGACGCGGAGATCGAGGCTGCCTGCATCGGGGCGGATGCGCATGAGTTCATCCTGGCGCAGGCGGACGGCTACGACACGCTGGTGGGCGAGCGAGGGGCGACACTGTCGGGCGGGCAAAGGCAGCGCCTGGCGATCGCGCGGGCGCTGCTGAAGGATCCGCCGATCCTGGTGCTCGACGAGGCGACGAGCGCGCTCGATGCGGCCACCGAGGCGCGGGTGAGTGCCGCGCTGCGGCGGCTGATGGCGGGGCGGACGACGTTCATCATCGCGCATCGCCTTTCGACAGTCCGCGAGGCCGACGAGATCCTGGTGTTCGAGGGCGGCAGGGTCGTCGAGCGCGGCAACTATGCGGCGCTGATTTCCGCCAACGGACGCTTCGCCGAGCTCGTCGCGACCCAGCTGATGCCCGCCGCTCAATAGAGCGTGATCGCGTTCTTGCTGCGGCGCACACCAAGTTTTTGCAATCCGGCCGCGGAAAGGCGCATGGTCATCGCACGTCAACCGGCCTGAGCGCCGCGGCGCCTGGCCACCCATCGGGAGGCACGTGCATGACCGTCGCTGCGATCCTGAAGCATAAAGGCAACGATATCGTTGCCGTCGGACCTGGCACCACGATCGCCGAACTCGCCCGCTTGCTCGCCGCGCGCCGCATCGGCGCGGTGATCGTGCAGGACGGCGGCAAGCACCTGCTCGGCATCATCAGCGAACGCGACATCGTCGCCGGGATCGCAACCCACGAGGCGGCCGCGCTGGTCATGCCGGCCGAGCGGCTGATGACACGCGTCGTCACCACGGTCACTCCGCGAACGACAGTAGCAGAGGCGATGGCGCTGATGACCGCGGGACGGTTCCGTCACCTGCCCGTTGTGCTGCAGGGCGAGGTGATCGGCATCGTCAGCATCGGCGATATCGTGAAGGCGCGGATCATGGCGCAAGAAGGCGAGGTGGAGACGCTGCGCGCCTACGTCGCCGGAACCGCCTAGAGCCTACTTCCAGACGGGCTTGCCGAGATCCAGCTGGTCCTGCTTGGTGACGCCGCCAGTGACGGCGCCAACGCCGGCACCAATCGCCGCGCCCGCAAGCACGCCAACCGGGCCGCCAAGCAGGCCAATGGTGGCACCACCCGCCGCACCCGTGCCGGCACCCGTGCTCACACGATCGAAGTTGCTGCTGCCACAGGCGGCGAGCAGAACGAGGGCGGCTAGCATGAGGCTCTTCTGCATCCGAGGGTCTCCGATATGCGGTAAAACCGGTTTTTGCATGCAAATCCGGCGGTTGCGTGGCGACGTTATGGCAGATGTTGCTCGATTCTGGCGATCACGAAGCAGGTAGGGGAAGAGTGGCTCCGCCGGCCAAGGGCTATGCCCTTGGAACCCTTCCGTTTACGCGGCTGGATCGTCGTTCTTCAGTTGAGAACGACTTTCTTAGCGTCGCAGGCAATCGAACGGTGGGACTGCACGGGCTTGGGTGCGGTCGCAGGGTGATTCTGGGCTTCGCCAGTCTCCACGGCGAGATCGTAGGATCGCGACCGAAGGCCGTTGATCCCGCCGAGGGAAGTTATGGGATCCAAGGGATCGAGCGGACCGTGGCCGAAGGCCGCGTAAGCCGCTCGATGCCCTTGGCCGCCGGAGGCCCTTCCTTACGCGGCTGACGGTTCGAGCAGCGCGAGCAGGCCGCGGAGGAGGGCGAGGGGTGTGGGCGGGCAGCCGGGGATGCGGAGGGCTACGGGGACGATGGTGTCGAGGGCGCCGTCGCAGGCGTAGCTGTTGGCGAAGAGGCCGCCGGTGACGGCGCAGTCGCCGACGGCGACGACCCATTTGGGGTCGGGGGTGGCGTGGTAGGTGCGGAGCAGGCCTTCGCGCATGTTTTTGCTGACGGGGCCGGTGACCATGAGGACGTCGGCGTGGCGGGGGGAGGCGACGAAGTGGAGGCCGAAGCGCTCGAGGTCGTAGAAGGCGTTGTTGAGGGCGTGGATTTCGAGTTCGCAGCCGTTGCAGGAGCCGGCGTCGACTTCGCGGATGGCCAGGCTGCGGCCGAGGCGGCGCTTGGCGGCACGGTTGACGGCGTTGGCGAGGTCGGCGAGGGCGGCGTCGTCGGGGGTGGGCGCGGTTTCGGTGAGGGCGCCGCGGGTGAGGCTTTCGAGCAGGATTTTGCGCATGGTTCCGTCCTCTACAGGTCGTGGCCGGAATAGGAGCAGTTGAAGGATTTATTGCAGAGGGGGAAGTCGGCGACGATGTTGCCGTCGATGGCGACTTCGAGGAGGGGCCATTGGAACCAGGAGGGGTCGCGGAGGTGGCAGCGGGCGACTGACGTGTCGGGGTTGAGCGAGAGCCAGACGAGGATTTCGCCGCGGAAGGATTCGGCGAAGGCGAGGGCTTCGGTGGGGGCGGTGGGGGTTGGGAGCGGGGTGGCGATGGGGCCGGGGGGGAGGGCGTCGAGGATCTGTTCGAGCATGGAGAGGCTGGCGCGGATTTCCTTGATGCGGATCCAGACGCGGGCGTTGACGTCGCCTTCGGGGAGGGTGGGGATGTCGAAGCGGAGGGTGTCGTAGGGGGCGTAGCCTGGCCAGCGGCGGCTGTCGAAGTCGCGGCCGGAGGCGCGGCCGACATGGCCGCCGGCGCCGAAGCGGCGGACGTCGTCCTGCTTGACGATTCCGGTGGTGACGGTGCGGTCGAGCAGGGAGGCGGTGTTGTCGTAGAGGGTGGCGAGTTGTTCGAGGCGGGGGCGGAACTCGGCGATGAGGGCGCGGATGGCGGCGGGGCCGTCGGGCGATATGTCGACGGCGAGGCCGCCGGGGATGACGCGGTCCATCATCAGGCGGTGGCCGAAGCAGAGCATGGCGGTGCGCAGGACGCGTTCGCGCAGGATTCCGGTGTGGGCGAGCATGATGGCGAAGGAGGCGTCGTTGCAGATGGCGCCGAAGTCGCCGATGTGGTTGGCGATACGTTCCAGTTCGGCCATCAGCGCGCGGAGCCAGGTGGCGCGGGGCGGGGGCGTGATGCCGAGGGCGGTTTCGGCGGCGCGGGCGAAGGCGGAGGCGTAGGCGACGGTGGCGTCGCCGGAGACGCGGCCGGCGAGGCGGGCGGCATGGGCGAGGGGGGCGCCCTGCATCAGGCCTTCGGTGCCTTTGTGGGTGTAGCCGAGGCGCTGTTCGAGGCGGACGACGGTTTCGCCGTCGGCGGTGAAGCGGAAGTGGCCGGGCTCGATGATGCCGGCATGGACGGGGCCGACGGGGATTTCGTGGAGGTTGTCGCCGTGGACGGGGAGGAAGGCGTAGTCGTGCGCGGGGGCGCGGGTGGGAGGGGTGGCCAGCGGGGTGCCGCGGCCCCAGGCGCCGTGGTCGAGCCAGTGGCGGCTGTCGTCGGCGTCGTCGGCGGTGAGGCCGAAGAGGTCCTGGATGGTGCGTTCGAGGCGGATGGCGGGGGGATGCAGGCGGCCGACGGAGGGGAAGCGGCCGGTGGGGCAGGGCAACGTGAGGATGGCGATGGTGGCGGCCGCGGGCTCGGAGAGGGCCATGTGGACACGTTCGGGCTCGCCCCAGAGGCTGAGCAACGTGAGGTCGCCGGCGGCGAGGTGGGTTGTGGCGGCTTCCCAGGTGGCGGCGGTGATTTCGGCGCGCGGCCAGGGGGCGTGGGGGGGGAGGGGGGAGCCGGGGGGGGGGGAGCCGAGGAGGGTGGCGAGGATGGTCATCAGCCGAGCATCCGGGCGACGTGTTCGAACCAGGCGACGACGGGTGGCGGCAGGTAGAAGCCGGCGATCAGCACCAAAGCGAGGTGGACGAAGAGGGGAATGGTGGAGGCCTCGACCGGGCCGACGGGACCGCGGGGGGCGCCGAAGGCGATGCCGTTGAGGCGGTGCAGCAGGGCGCCGAAGGCGACGAGGAGGCCGAGGCCGAGGAGGAGGGCGAGGATGGGGGAGCGGGCAAAGGTTGAGCTGAGCACGAGGAACTCGCTCATGAAAATGCCGAATGGGGGGAGGCCGGCGATGGCGGCGACGCCGGCGACGAGCCCCCAGCCGAGCAGCGGGTGGGTCGTGGTGAGGCCACCGATGTCGGCGAGGCGCTGCGAGCCTTTGACCTGGGCGATGTGGCCGACGGTGAAGAAGATCGCTGACTTGGTCAGGCTGTGCATGGTCATCTGCAGCAGGCCGGCGAAGTTGCCGAGCGGGCCGGCCATGCCGAAGGCGAAGACCATGATGCCCATGTGCTCGATCGAGGAGTAGGCGAAGAGACGTTTGATGTCGCGCCGGCGGTAGAGCATGAAGGCGGCGAAGATCACCGAGAGCAGGCCGAGGCCGATCATCAGCGGGCCGGGGGCGAGCGCGCCGGGGTTGGCGGCGAGCAGGATCTTGAAGCGCAGCAGGGCGTAGAGCGCGACGTTGAGTAGCAGGCCGGAGAGCACGGCGGAGATCGGCGTCGGGCCTTCGGCATGGGCGTCGGGCAGCCAGGCGTGCAGGGGGGCGAGGCCGATCTTGGTGCCGTAGCCGATGAGCAGGAAGACGAAGGCGAGGTTGAGGAGCGAAGGGTCGAAGCGGGGGGCGGCGGCGACGAGGGCGGTCCACACCATGGCGTCGACGCCTTCGCCGAGGACGGTGCGGGCGGCCATGTAGACGAGGATGGTGCCAAAGAGGGCGAGCGCGATGCCGACGCTGCCGAGGATGAAGTATTTCCAGGCGGCCTCAATGGCGGCGGGCGTGCGGTAGATGCCGACCATCAGCACGGTGGTGAGTGTGGCGAGCTCGAGGGCGACCCACATGAGGCCAATGTTGTTGGCCATGAGCGCGAGGTTCATGCCGAACATCATCAGCTGATACATTGCGTGGTAGAAACGCAGGTAGACGGGCGTGAGCTTGCCGGTGGTGAGTTCGTGGTTGATGTAGCTGGCGCTGAAGGCGCTGGTGGTGAAGCCAACGAAGGTGCCGAGCACGATGAAGACGATGTTGAGGTCGTCGACGAAAAGATAGGCGCCGGTGGTGGGGCGGAACCAGAGCATGCGCAGGGCGGCGAGGAAGGCGATCAGGCTCGCGAGCATGTTGAGGCGGGCGGAGATCCGGTAGTTCGCGACCAGGGCGAGCATGCCAGCCGCCAGCAGCGGGACCAGCAGCACCGGCTCAAAGCCGAAGATCATCGCCGTTCGCCCCGGAAGCGGTCGAGCGCCTGGATGTCGACGGTGTCGAAGCGCTCGCGGATGCGGAAGAGGAAGATGCCGACGACGATGAAGGCGATCAGGATTGAAAAGGCGACGGAGATCTCGACCACCAGCGGCATGCCGCGGGCGCCGGTGGCGGCGAAGACGATGCCGTTCTCGAGCGACATGAAGCCGACGACCTGGCTGACGGCGTTGCGCCGAGTGACCATCATCAGCAGGCCGAGGAGGACGACGGAGAGGGCGAGCGCGATGTCCTCGCGGGCGACGGGGTCGGCGCCGGTGGTGACGGGCAGGACGACCTGGAGCGAGAGGGCGACGAGGAAGATGCCGGCGAGCATGGTGAGGCCGATGCCGCCGACTGCCTCGATCTCCCGGTGGATGCCGAGCTGGACGATGATGCGGCGCAGCGCCATCGGGATGACGATGGCCTTGAAGCCGATGGCGAGCACGGCGGTGATGTAGAGGTGCGGCTCGCCCTGGCTCCAGGCCTGCCAGGCGACGGAGACGCCGAGGACGGAGGCGTGCAGCGCGAGGACGGTGATCAGCGAGTTCAGCCGGTCCTGGTAGAGCATCATGAAGCTGACCAGCACGAGCAGGCCGGCGAGCATGTGGGCGACGTCGAAGGCGAGGCTGTGCATCACAGGCTCCGCGAAACGAAAAGCAGGAGGGTGCCGAGGAAGCCGAGCATGAGCGCGATGCCGAGGAAGTTGGGCACCCGGAAGACGCGCATCTTGGCGATCGAGGTCTCGAATAGGGCCAGCAGCACGCCGGCGCCGAAGAGCTTGCCGAGGTAGGTGATGAAGCCGATCAACATCGCGCCCATTCCCGCGCCCGTCCCGGCGAGGCCGATGGGAGCAAAAATGCAGGCGATGAGCGAGGCGTAGAGCAGCAGCTTGAGGCTGGCGGCGAGGTCGATCATCGCCAGATGGCGGCCGGAATATTCCAGCACCATCGCCTCATGGACCATGGTCAGCTCGAGATGGGTGGCGGGGTTGTCGACAGGGATGCGGGCGTTTTCGGCGAGCGCGACGATGACGAGGGCGAGCAGCGCCATGGCGAGCGAGACGCGCAGGCCGGCCTGATAGGTCAGCATGAAGTCGGCGATGGAGGAGAGCTGGGTCGAGCCGGCGACGAGGGCGACGGTGAAGGCGATCATGATCATCGCGGGTTCGGCGAGGGTGGAGAACATCAGCTCGCGGCTGGTGCCGAGCGCGCCGAAGCTGGTGCCGACGTCGAGCCCGGCGAGGCCCTGGGCGAAGCGGGCGAGGCCGAGCAGGGCGGCGATGGCGATGAGGTCGCCAGTCCAGGAGAAGACGAGGCCGGTGGCGTAGGTCGGCACCAAAGCGGCGGCGACCCAGGTGGCGGCGAAGATGACGTAAGGGGCGGCGACGAACAGCCAGGAGGCGGTGTCGGCGACGATGGCCTCCTTGGCCATGAGGCGGCGAAGGTCGAGATAAGGCTGCAGCACGGGCGGGCCCTGGCGGCGCAGCAGGCGGGCCTTCACCTTGCGGACGACGCCGGTGAGCAGGGGGGCGAGCAGCAGCACGATGGCCATCTGCACGCCCTGGAGGATGAGGTCGCCGATCATGTGCCGAGCCCCAGATACATCAGCAGGGCGACCAGCAGCAGGAAGACAAGCCCGAGGTAGCGGCGGATGGTGAGGAACTGGAAGTGGTTGAACTTGCCGGCGGCGAAGGCCACGGCGAGGCCGATCGGCGTAAAGATCCAGTCCCAGGCGGGATCGTGGATGGCCTTGTCGATCCGCGCGGCCGTCAGCATGCCCGGCGGCGGCATGTCGACCCGTTCGCGCGAGCGCAGCACGACGGAGGCCATGACGCGGCGGATCGGCTGCGAGAGGCTGGCGGCGGAGTATTGGCTGAGCGGGCCGAGACCGGGGTAGCCGCAGTCCCACAGCCGGGCGCGGCGGGTGGCGGACGAGCCGAGGGCGCGGGCGGCGAGGGCGCTGGTGAGCGCCACGAAGGCGACGAAAGCGGCGATCAGCAGGCCGTTGTAGGAGCTGTGCGCGTCGGGCACGGGGACGATGGTGAGCCAGGCGGTGGCGCTCTGGGCGGGCATGCGGGCGCCGGCGAGGGCCTGGACGACGGGGGAGAGCGCGTCGATCACCACGCCGGGGAGCAGGCCGGCGGCCGCGCAGAGGACGCAGAGCACGATCATGGCCCCGAGCGAAAACCGGTCGGTCTCGTGCGCGCTGGCGGCCACCGGGGTGCGGGGGCGGCCGAGATAGAGGATGCCGAAGGCGCGCACGAAACAGGCGGCGACCAAAGCGGCGGCCAGCGCCAGCAAGGTGCCGACGGCGGGGACCAGCAGCTTCAGGCCCCATTGCGGCAGCGCCGGGCTGACGAAGATCGCCTGGAAGGCGAGCCACTCGGACGCGAAACCGTTGAGCGGCGGCAGAGCGGAAATGGCGGTGGCGGCGAACAGGAAGGCGGCCGAGGAGATCGGCATGCGGTGAATCAGGCCGCCGAGCTTCTCGATGTCGCGCTCCCCGGTGGCGTGCAGCACCGCGCCGGCGCCGAAGAACAGCACGCTCTTGAAAAGCATGTGGTTGAAGGCGTGAAACAGCCCGGCGGTCAGCGCCAGCGCGGCCCCCGCGGCCATCGCGTTGGCGCGAAACGCGAGGGCCAGACCGAGCGTGAGGAAGATGATGCCGATGTTCTCGATCGTGCTGTAGGCGAGCAGCCGCTTGAGGTCGCGCTCCATCAGGGCGTGCAGAATGCCCAGCGCCGCGGTGATGCCGCCGATGATGAGGATCGGCAGGCTCCACCACCACTCCGGCGGGCCGACCAACTCGAAGACGATGCGGATGAACCCATAAACCGCGACCTTGGTCATCACACCGCTCATCAGCGCGGAGACGTGGCTGGGGGCGGCGGGATGCGCCAGCGGCAACCAGACATGCACAGGCACCAGGCCCGCCTTCGAGCCGGCGCCGATCAGGACGAGGGCCAACGCGATTCCCGCCTGCCAGGCGGTGGGGTGGGCGGCGCGCATGGCATCGAACCCATAGCCACCAGCGCCGCTCGCCAGCACGCCGAAGCCCATCAGCAAGGCGAGCGTGCCGAAGCTCGCCATGATCAGATAAATGTAGCCGGCGCGCGCATTGCCCCGCTCGGTGTGGTGCGCCATCACCAGCGCCCACGACGCGAGCGACATCAGCTCCCACGCGAACAGGAACGTGTAGGCGTCGTCAGCCAGCAGGACAAGATTCATGCCGGCAAGAAAGGCGGGATAGAACGGCAACACCCGCTGCGGCTCCGCCTCATGCCGGCCATAGCCGATGGCATAAAGGCTGGCCGCCGCCGCCCCGATATCGACGATCACGGCGAACGCGGCCGACAGCGCATCAAGCCGAAAATGAGTGCCAAGCCAGGGCAGCCCTAGCGGCAGCACCATCGTCGTCGGCGCCGCCGACAAAGCGCCAAGCCCGGCAATGGCCGCCAGCGTCGCGATGACGAGACACGCACCATAGACCCGCGTACCAGCGCCCGCCTGCCGAGCGGTGAAGGCAGCGAAAACGGCGATCGCCAAAAAGGCCGGCACGGCAAGAGCAAGAAGGCCAAGCGCGCTCATGACCTCAAGCGCACCCCACGCCCGCCACCAGCGGACGCCGCGCCCTCGCCAATCAGCTCGATCCCCGCGGCCGCCAGCGCATCAACCAGCTTCATCAGGGAATCAACGTTGCCGCGAATGACCGCGGTGCTGGCCTCCATGCGCTGGATGGTGGGCAACGACAGACCGGCAAGATCGGCCAGCTCTCGCTGGTCAATGCCAAGCAGGGCCCGGGCGGCCCGCATCTGCGCTGCCGTAATCATGGGCGGAGCGTGGCATGATCCTGCGTGACACTCAAGAAGTGATGTTTCATCCCTCATAACAGCGCTTTCTTGCGGGTTTTGGGGAAGATCGGGGTAAGGAAGGCAAGGCTCCGCCGGCTCAGGGCCACGGGCCCTGAGAACCCGTGGACTCTCTTGGCTGGATCGACGGCCTTCAGCTGAAATCCCACGATCGCGGGGCGGAGAGTGGCGAAGCCTATCCATCCAGTGGCGACTGCACGGATTTGGGTGCGGTCGCGAGGTTCGATTGCCTGCGGCGAAAGAGAAGGAAGGCGATATCAACTGAAGGCCATCACCCCAGCCGCTCAAATCAAATGGGTTCTCAGGGCCTAGGCCCTGAGCCGGCGGAGCCTTGCTTCCTGCCTTTCCTCACCAACCCCTTCGCATCCCCGCCGCGCCTGCTAGGCTTGTGGCGCGTTCGTCATCTGGAGGCACGTTTGGAACCCGACATCGTCCCCTATTCGCCGATCCTGCATCGTCCGCGGCTGACTTGGCCGAATGGGGCGCGGGTGGCGTTGTGGGTTTGCCCGAACATCGAGCATTACGAGTTCATGCCGAAGTTCCAGCGCCTGCGCGATCCTTGGCCGCGCAGCCCGCATCCGGATGTGTTGGGCTATTCCATTCGCGACTATGGCAACCGGGTGGGGCTGTGGCGGTTGTTCGAGGCGACGGATTCGTTGGGGATTCCCTGCACGGTCAGCCTGTCGATGGCGGTGATTCAGCATTATCCGGCGATCCTGGAGGCGATGGAGAAACGGAAGTGGGAGTTGATGTCGCATGGCATCTACAACAGCCGCTACCACTGGAATTTTACGCCCGACGAGGAGCGGGCGGCGATGCTGGAAAGCCGGGAGATTCATCGGCGGCTGACGGGGCGGGAGCAGCGGGGGTGGTTCAGCCCGGCGATCACCAACACGTTGCAGACCTTCGATCTCGCGGCCGAGACGGGTTACGACTATTGCTGCGACATCTATCATGACGACCAGCCGTTTCCGGTCCGCACCAAGACCGGGAACCTGATCACGGTGCCGTATACGGTCGATCTCAACGACGTCATCGTCTGGCGCAAGGGCGAGGAGATCGAGGCCTTCGCGCAGCAGATCCGCGACTATTTCGATACCGTGTATGCCGAGGGGGCGGAGCAGGGGCGGGTGATGTGTATTGCGTTGCATCCGTTCTGGGTCGGGCAGCCGCATCGCATCCGCGGGTTCCAGAAGGTGATGGAGTATATCCTCTCGCATCCCGGCGTGTGGTGCGCGACGGCCGCCGAGATCGCCGATCATTTCCGCGCCACGCATCTGCCGGCGATCGAGACGCACCTGGCCGCACGGGAGGCGCTCCATGGCTGATCCCAGCAACGTCCCGCCGGTCGACGAGCGCCGCGAGGCGGGGATGGACCACGACCTCTATCCCTTCCGCACGCTGCATGAAGGCCCGCGCATCGCCTGGCCGGAGGGGGCGCGCATCGCCCTCACGGTGACGCTGATGCTCGACTACTGGGAGGTGACGCCGCCGAAGGAGGTGAGCCGCGATCCGCGGGTCATCTCGCCGCTAGGCAATTTCTTTCCGGACTGGCTGACCTGGAGCCAGCGCGAATACGGCAACCGCGTCGGCATCTTCCGGGTCCTGGAGATGCTCGACCGCTATGGCGTGGTGCCGACGGTGGCGCTGGGCTCCGAATCGGCGCGGCGGCATCCGGAGCTGGTGGACGAGTGCCAGCGGCGGGGCGCGACCTTCATGGCCCATGGCAGCCACGCGACGCGGCGGATCACCAGCCGGATGAGCGAGGACGAGGAGCGCGCGTTCATCGTGGCGAGCCGCGACGCGGTGGCCAAGGCGACCGGAACGGTGCCGACGGGGTGGTGTGGGCAGGATTTCAACGAGAGCGCGCGGACGCCCGGGCTGCTGGCCGAGGCGGGGTTCACCCATGTCGCGGACTGGAGCAACGACGATCGGCCGTATCTCATCGGCCCCGGAAAGATCGTGAGCCTGCCTGCGCACTCCGAATGGAACGACCTCGAATGCATGTGGCTGCGGCGGGTCTCGCCGGCTGCCTGGTCGGCGGGTCTGGTCGAGGGGTTCGACGTGCTGCACGGCGAGGGGGGCATGTGCTTCAACCTCACGCTGCATCCGTGGATCGCCGGGCAGGCGCATCGCATCCGCTATCTCGGTGAGGCATTGGCGGGGATCCTGGGCCATCGCGGCGTCTGGCGGGCACAGGCGGGCGAGGTGGCGCGGCATGCCGCACCGCTGCTCACCTGAACGTTGCTGTTCCCGGAACGGCAAGCACAGTTTATTGAGAGCATCGAACACTGAGGAACCGAACCATGGCATCACCCCTTCCGATCAAGCGCCCGGCTTGGATCGAGGAATTCCAGACCTTCATCATGCGCGGCAACGTTGTCGACCTCGCGGTCGGCATCATCATCGGCGCGGCCTTCACGGCCATCGTCGGCAGCCTGGTGAAGGACCTGTTCAATCCGATCATCGGCCTGCTGCTCGGCGGCATCGATTTCTCGAACATCTTCATCACCCTGAAAGGCCCGTCGGCGCCCACGCTCGAGGCGGCCAAGGCGGCGGGGGCGGTGACGCTGAACATCGGACTCTTCCTAAACGCGGTGATCCAGTTCGTGATCGTCGCCTTCGCTGTCTTCTGGATGGTAAAAGTGTTGAGCGCGTTGCAGCGCAAGAAGGAAGCGGCGCCCGCGGCGCCGCCGGCGCCGTCCAAGTCCGAGGTGTTGCTGACCGAGATCCGCGACCTGCTCGCCACGAAAGGCTGAAATGTCGCAATCCGCTCCGGCGGGTGAGGGAGCGCTCACCCGCGAGTTCCTGATGAGCGGCGAATTGCCGCGGATGATCGCCCGCTCGATGCCCGATATCCGGCTGACCACGGACGCCGAGCGGGCGGCCTCGCTCGAGGCTATGTTGGCCGAGCGGCCAGAGCATGGCGACGGCGTGTGGGTGTTCGCCTATGGCAGCCTGATCTGGAACCCGGCGATCCACATCGCCGGGCGCCGGCACGCCCAGGCGATCGGCTGGCATCGCTCCTTCTGCCTTTCGGCGACGCTGGGGCGCGGCACGCCGGAGGCACCCGGCGTGATGCTCGGGCTGCGGCCGACTGGGGAGTGTCCCGGCGTGGTGCTGCGGGTGGCGGAGGAGGGGCTGTATCACGAGCTCGACCTGCTATGGCGGCGCGAGATGGTGGCCGAGGGGTATATTCCGCGCTGGGTTCCGGTGGCCGATGGCGAGGGCAATGCGCTGGGGGCGGCGATCGCCTTCACCATCAATGCCGACCAGCCCTCCTATTGCGGCGACCTGCCGGAGGACGAGATCGTGCATCGCCTGGCCACCGCGCGCGGGCGGCTTGGAACGGCGGCGGAGTATCTGTTTCGCACGCGCGATGGTCTAGCGGAGATGGGCATCACCGACGCATTCCTGGAGCGCATGGCGATGCGGGTTACGGAACGATTGAACTCCATCGACCAATGAGCGGCCTGCTATAGTCCGCCCGCCCATCAGCGGAGGGACTCGGCGATGCGTGGCTTGCGGCTTCTCACACTCCTGTTTGCGGCCCTGCTGAGTCTCACTGTCCCGAGCCGTGCCGAGGATTTCGATCTGCCCGGCGTTTCCGGCGACGCCCGCGCCTATGAGAACGCGCTGACCAGGCGCTTCCCCGCCGGCGGCACCCAGCAGGCGCGACGTCAGGCGGAGCAGCAGGCGACCGCCGCTTTCCAGAAGCAGGATTGGGCCGGGACCATCATTGCGCTCGAGCAGCGCGTGGCGCTTGGCGACGCCGGTGCGGTGCATTGGATGGGCCTGGCCACGGCCTATCTGCGGCGCACGCCGCCGGATGCGCAGAAGGGCTTGCTCGCCGCCTGGCGCTATTTCCAGGAGGCCGGTGGCGCCGAGGAGGAAGTGCCGGCGCTGCTGCTGGTGGCCGAGGCGCTCGGAAAGCTCGATCGCCCGGTGCCGCTGATTCAGACGCTGGAGGCCGTTGTCGAGCGGGCGCCCGACAACGCCGAGCACAAGACTCGCCTTGCCGAGACGCGCAAGGCCGTTGGCGTGCTGGTGCGCCGGGTGCAGGTGGAGGGCGAGGCCGATCCGCCGCGCGCCTGCATCGCCTTCACCGTGCCGCCCTCGCGGCGGCCGGATTTCGTGCCGCAGGATTGGCTGCGCCTTGAGCCGGCAGCGCCCGGCACGGCGGTGACGCTGGAGGAGGGACAGATCTGCATCTCGGGCCTGCCGTCGGGCATGACGACGCGGGCGACCCTTAGGGCCGGCATGCCCGGCGAGGACGGGCTGGCGCTCAATCGCGACGCGACGGTGGTGTTTGCCATGCCGAACCGGCGGCCGCGGGTGCTGTTCGATACGCGGCTGTTCGTGCTGCCGCGCAACCAGGCGCCGGCGGTGACGCTGAATACGACCAACCTCTCCACCGTCGGCCTCAAGCTGATCCGGCTGACCGAGCGCAACGTCGCGACGCTGCTGCGCGACACCCGCCTCGGCGAGACCGTCGATCGCTGGAACGCCGACTACATGGCGGAGAATGCCGGCCGGGTGGTCTGGGAGGGCAAGGCGGATATTCCGAAATGGGAGCCCAACAAGCCGGCGCGCACCGCGCTTCCCATGCCGGACGCGCTGAAGAACGCGGGGCCGGGGCTCTATCTGCTGGTGGCACGGCCTGGCGACGGCATTTCGCCCAATGCGACAGGGGCGGTGCAGGTGGTGATGCGCACCGATCTCGCGCCGACGGTGTGGCGCGGCAGCGACGGGCTGACGGTGCAAGTGCGCGGCTACGGCGATGCCAAGCCGCGCGCCGGCATCCGCCTCGCGTTGATCGCGCATAACAACGATATTCTTGGCGAGGCGACAACGGATGCGGCGGGCGTGGGTCGGTTTGCCGCCCCGCTGCTGCGCGGCGAGGGCGGACTGGCGGCGGACGCTATCCATGCCTTCGGCGCCGATGAGGATTTCGCGGCACTCGACCTGACGACGGCGGCGTTCGACCTGTCGGACCGCGGCGTCGAGGGGCAGCCGCATCCCGGGCCGCTCGATGCCTTCGTGTGGCTCGATCGCGGCATCTATCGCCCGGGCGAGACGGTGCAGGTGATGGCGCTGCTGCGCGATGCCGCGGGGCTGCCGGCGGATATTCCCGCCGAAGTGCGGGTGCTCCGGCCGAACGGACAGACCTTCCTCAAGGTGACGCCGGCGCGCGGAGCGGAGGCGGCGCTGCATCTGCCGGTGACGCTGTCGGCCGGCGCGGCGGCCGGGACCTGGGCGGTGGAGCTGCGCGCCGATCCCAAGCTGGCGCCGATCGGGCGGGCGGAGTTCCGCGTCGATGCCTTCGTGCCGGATCGCATGGCGGTCGAACTGGGGCAGTTGCCGGCCGCGCTGGTGCCGGGGACACCCTCGACGGTGCCGGTCAGCGCGCGCTTCCTCTATGGCGCGCCGGCGGCGGGGCTGAGCGGCAAGGCGTCGATGCGGCTGGTAATCGATCCCGCGCCCTTCCCGGCCTTCGCCGCCTACCGGTTCGGGCTCGCGGGCGAGAGCTATGCGCCGCAGACGCATGAGCTCGACCTGCCGGACACCGATCCGCAGGGCAAGGCGACGCTGACCCTGAAGCTCGACCGGGCGCCGGATACGACGCAGCCGCTGAAGGCGGATCTTGCGGTCGATGTGAACGACCCCGCCGGGCGGGCCTCGCGCACGGTCGCGAGCCTGCCGGTGCGTGGCGCCAATCCGTTGATCGGCCTGAAGCCGCTGTTCCCCGACAACGCGGTTGACGCTTCCTCGGAGGCGGCGTTCGAGGTGATCGCCCTGGCGCCCGATGGCGCGCGCATGGCCTTGCCGGCGAAGCTGCGGCTGGTGCGCGAGCGGCCGGACTGGCGGATCGTCGGGCGTCGTGGCCAGGCGCGCTATGAGACAGTGTGGCGCGACGAGCCGCTGGAGACGCAGGACCTCGCCATTCCCGCGAATGGCGTGCTGCGGTTTGCGAAAAAGCTCGATTTCGGCCGCTACCGCATCGAGGTCGCGCAGACGACCGGCATGGCGGCGACGTCCTATCGCTTCCGCGCGGGCTGGGCCACGTCGGAGAGCCCCGATGTGCCCGACCGGGTCGACGTGTCGGCCGATCGGCGGGCGATCCCCGTCGGTGACTCCGCGAAGATCCACATTGTCGCGCCCTTCGCCGGCGAGGCGACGTTGCTGGTGCTGTCCGATCGCGTGCTGGCCATGCAGACGATCAGCGTGGCGGCCGGCGGCACCGATGTGAGCGTGCCGGTCGAGGCCTCCTGGGGGCCCGGGGCCTATGTGGCGGTGCATGTGTTCCGTGGCGGCCCGGCGGCGGGTGGGGATCGGCCGAGCCGGGCGATCGGGCTGACCTGGGTCGGCGTCGATCCGGCGGCGCGGAGCCTGAAGCTGGCGATCGAGACGCCGGAGCGCACCGCGCCACGGGCGCCGCTGGTGGTGCCGGTGCGCGCGGTGCCCGGCGCCTGGGTGTCGCTGGCGACGGTCGACGAAGGCATCCTGCGGCTGACGCGCTTCGTCTCCCCCGATCCGGCGCCGCATTTCCTCGGGCGGCGGCGTCTCGGGCTCGACATCCGCGACGACTGGGGCCGGCTGATCGCGCCGGCCGAGGGCGAGGCGACCTTGCTGCGGCAGGGCGGTGACGAGGCCGATTTCGTGCTGCCCGACATTCCCCAGCGGACGGTGACCTTGTTCACGCCGCCGGTGCAGGCTGGCGCCGACGGGGTGGCGCGCATCACGCTCGACCTGCCCGACTTTAACGGTCAGGTCCGCCTGATGGCGGTGGGCTGGCAGGGCAGCCGCATCGGCGCGGCCTCGGCCAACATGATCGTGCGCGATCCGTTGATTGCCGAAGCCCTGTTGCCACGCTTCCTGGCGCCGGGCGACGAGGCGCGGCTGGCCGTATTGCTGCACAATCTCGACCTGCCCGCCGGCGAGGCGGCCGCCCGGATCACGCTCGAAGGTCCCTTGGCGCTGTCCGGCCCCGACCGTGTCGCCACCACGCTTGCGCCGGGCGCGCAGGCGGTGCCGGCCACGATCCTCAAGGCCACCGGGGCCGGGCGCGGCGTGATCAAGCTGGCGATCACCGGGCCGGGCGGGTTCGCGCTGACGCGGGAGACGGCGATCACCGTCCGACCGGCGCGCGCGCCCGCGGCGCTGGTGGCGGCGGCCGAGCTGCAGCCGGGCGCGGAGGTGAGGCTGGTTCCGGCCACCGACCGCTTCATTCCCGGCACCTGGCGCGCCACTGCCAGCTTTGGCGCCCCGGTGCGCTACGACGCCGCGGCCCTTGTGCAGGCGCTCGATGCCTATCCGCTCGCCTGCCTGGAGCAGACCACCAGCCGCGGCCTGCCGCTCGCGCTGTTGCCGGACGGACCGACCGCCGGCAACGAGCGGGCCGCCCGTCTCGCCGCCGCCGTGGCCTCCGTGCTCGACCGCCAGCGCTATGACGGCGGCTTCGCGTTGTGGTCGGCCAATGGCGAGGCCGAGCCCTGGCTGACGCCCTACGCGCTGGAGTTCCTGCTCCGCGCCAAGGCCGCCGGCGTCACCGTGCCGCAACAGGCGCTCGACGATGGCCTCAAGTTTCTCGCCGAAGCCGCCGACCGCGATCCCGACAGCGCCGCCGACTACGCCGCCCAGGCCTATGGTCTCTACGTCCTCGGCCTCGGCGGCCAGGGGCGGGCAGGGGCGGCGCGCGTGCTGGCCGAACGGCTCGACAAGCTGCCGACGCCGCTCGCCAAGGCCCAGCTTGGCGCCGCCCTGGCCATCGCCCGCGACCGCCCGCGCGCCGAAGCGGCCTTCACCGCCGCCCTGGCCGCGCCCGCCCGCCGCTGGTGGCACACCGACTACGGCACCGCGTTGCGCGACCAGGCCGCCACCGCGGTGCTGCTTAAGGAAAGCGGCCTGTTGCCCGATCGTCTCATCCGCCTGATGGCCGCCCTGCCCGGCGCCGACCTTGCCGCCGACGGGCTGAACACCCAGGAACAGGCCTGGGCCAGCGCCGCCGCCGCCGTGCTCGGCAAGGACGGCCGCCCCACGCGGGTCGCGGTCGATGGGGTCGAGATGTCGGGGAACCCCGCCGTCGCGCTCGCCGTTACCGGGCCGGCGACGGCGCGAAACCTGGGCTCGGCCGCGGTCTGGCAGTCGCTGGTGGTCACCGGGGTGCCGACCCAGGCGCTGCCGGCGGCGCGGGCGTCGATGAGCATCACGCGGAAGTTCCTGACGCTGACCGGCGAAAACCTCGATCTGTCGAAGCTGCGGCAGAACACGGTGTTCGTCATGCTCATCGAGGGCAAGGCGGAGGACAAGCAGGACCATCGCGTCATGGTGCTGCAGGGCCTGCCGGCGGGTTGGGAGATCGCCGGGCGGATCGCGGCCGGCAAACCGGCCAGCATGCCCTTCCTCGGCGAGTTGACCGAGACCGAGGCGCAGCCGGCGGCCGATGACCGCTATGCCGCCGTGGTGGCGCTCACAGAGAAGGCGCCCGAGTTCCATCTTGCGGTGCGGGTCCGCGCGGTGACGCCGGGGGCCTACGAGCTTCCCGGCGGCGCGGTATCAGATATGTACCGACCAGCCGTCTTCGCCCGCCAGGCGAGCAACCGCATCACCGTCCAGGCGCTGGAATGAGCCCTGGCCGCACGCGCTGGCTGGCGGTCCCGCTCGTGGTCGGCGGGATCGTTGTCGCGCTCGGTTTCCTGCTCGACCGGATCTTCCCGCCCAACCTCGACCGCCTTGCCGTCGTTGGCACCGAGGTGGTCGACCGCTCCGGCCGCACGCTTGCCCTGCTGCCGGCTCCAGGCGGCGTCTGGCGCTTCCGCACCGCGGCCGACGAGGTCGCGCCGGTGATGCTCGACACGCTGATTGCCACCGAGGACCGGCATTTCTGGCGCCATCCCGGGGTCAATCCGCTCGCCCTCCTGCGCGCTGCCGTGCAGGACCTGCGGGCGGGACGGATCGTCTCCGGCGGCTCGACGCTGACCATGCAGGCCGCGCGCCTGCTGGAGCCGCGGCCGCGCACGCTGCGGGCGAAGGCGATCGAACTGTTTCGCGCCGTCCAGCTCGAGGCCCGCTTCTCCAAGCGGGAGATCCTCGGCATCTGGCTGACACTGGCGCCCTATGGCGGCAATCTCGAAGGGGTGCGCGCCGGGTCGCTGGCCTGGTTCGGCATCCCGCCGCGCAGCCTCGATGCTGCCCAGGCGGCCCTGCTGGTCGCCATCCCCCGCCGCCCCGAGGCCCTGCGCCCCGACCGCCATGCCGGGCGGGCCCGCACCCTGCGCGACCGCATCCTCCAGGCCGACGGCGGGCCTGTGCCGATCGCCCGTATTGCCCTGCCGCGCCACGCCGCGCTCGCCGTATCCATGCTGCCGCGCACGCCCCGGATCGACACCACGCTCGACCTGCCGCTGCAGATCGCCCTCGAGCGCCTCGCTGCCGCGCAGCAACGCCAGCTTCCCCCCGCCGCCGCCTTGGCGCTGCTGGTCATCGATACCAGTGGCGCCATCCGTGCGCTGACCACCGCCGGCCCGACCGCGCTCGACCTCACGCGGGCCATCCGCTCGCCGGGCTCGGCGCTGAAGCCCTTTGTCTACGGCCTCGCCTTCCAGGACGGCATCGCCGGGCCGGAAACCCGGGTCGATGACCTGCCGCGCCGCTTCGGCGCCTACGCCCCGGAGAATTTCGACCGTGGCTTTGCCGGCCCGGTCACCGCCGCCGAGGCGCTGCGCCGCTCGCTCAACCTCCCAGCGGTCGCCATGCTTGAGCGCGTCGGCCCGCACCGCTTCGACGCTGTCCTGCGCGCCGCCGGGGTCAGGCTCCGGCTTGCCCCCGGTGCGGACCCCTCTCTTCCGCTCGCGCTCGGTGGGGCCGGTATCACGCTGCGCGAATCCGCCGGCCTCTATGCCGCGCTGGCGACCGACGGACGCGCGCCGCCGGTCCACCTGCTTGTGCCGCCCCCCGGCCCGCCGCATCCGCTGTTGACCCCGCGGGCCGCCGCCGAGGTCGCCGAGGTGCTTACCCAGCCGCTTCCCGATGGCGGGCGCGGCGGCATCGCCTGGAAAACCGGCACCAGTTGGGGCGGCCGCGACGCCTGGGCGCTGGGCTTCGACCGCGCCTTTGTCGCCGCCGCCTGGGTCGGCCGGCCCGAGGGCACGCCGCTTCCGTCGGCAACCGGCCGCAGCCTGGCCCTGCCAATGATCGGCCGCATCTTCGATCTGTTGCCCGAGGCGCCGCGCGAGCCCGCGCTTCGGCTCGTCGCCCACGCCACGCCCGATCGCCGGTCGGACGGGCTCCGCCTGCTTTTCCCGCCGCCGGGCGCGGTTCTCTCCGGCGATGGGCCGATCACCGTGCGGGCCATGGGCGGCCGCCGCCCGCTGACCTTCATGGTCGACGGTGCCCCGCTCCCCGCTGATCCCGCCCGCCGCGAGACCGCCTGGCTACCTGATTCGCCCGGCTTCTACCGCCTCACCGTCCTCGACGCCGACGGCAGCGCCACCCATGCCGCCGTGCGCATCCGCTAGAGCGCGATCGTTTGAGGCCGACGGGTCAGAAAGCGTGAATCGCGCTCTTCTTCAACAGGTTGCTAGATCGTGATTGGTTTGACCTAAACCAATCATGATCTAGAGCACTATCGCTTGAGGCCGATCGGTCGGAAAGCGTGAATCGTGCTCCTCTGAATCAGATTGCTGGATCATGGTTGATTTGACCTAAACCAAGCATGATCTAGCTGGCGAGCACCTCAATCGAGGTCGACTTCACCAGCGCCAGCACCGGCCCACCCTCGACCAGCCCCAGCCGGAAGACCGCGTCCGGCGTCACCCGGGACAGCAGATCGCCGCCTGGCAACGCGACCTCCACCAGCATGGCGTGGCGCGAGGCCTCGGCGAGGATGCGCCGTACCCGGCCTTCCAGCACGTTCTGCACGCTGATCGCCTCTGGCCGCTTGCCCGCCAGGATCACCTCGCGGGCGGGAATGCGCACCCGCAAGGCTGTTCCCGGCGCGTAGTCGAGCAGCGGCACCAGGAACGTTGTTCCCAGCCCCGCCAAACGCGTCATCGCCCGCTGCGTGTCATGGCCGGCGACGGTGCAGGCGACCAGGGCGCCGGCGTCGTCCCGCCGGGCCAGTGGCAAGTCGGCGCGGCCGGCCATATCGGCAATCGGCCCGCTTGCCACCACTTTCCCATCCTCGATCATCACCATGGCGTCAGCCAGCCGCAGCACCTCCTCGATCGCATGGGTCACGTAGATCACCGGCAGGTTGAGCGTGGTTTTCAGCCGGATCAGGAAGGGCAGGATCTCAGCCTTGCGCGCCTCGTCGAGGCTCGCCAGCGGCTCGTCCATCAGCAGCAACCGCGGCTGCGCCAGCAGCGCCCGCCCGATCGCCACCCGCTGACGCTCTCCGCCGGAGAGGCTGTGCGGCCGGCGGTCGAGCAGTGCGGCGATGCCGAGCAGGTCCACCACCGCGTCGAACGCGATCGGCCCAGGGGCGGCCCTGCGCTGCCCGTAGCGCAGGTTGCGTGCCACCGACATGTGCGGAAACAGCCGCGCATCCTGGAACACCAGCCCCACGCCGCGGCGCTCCGGCGCCAGCCAGATTCCGCTGCCGGTATCGGCCAACAGAGTACCGTCGACGGCGATGCGGCAGGCATCCGGCCGCAGCAGCCCGGCGATCGCCGCCAGGGTGGTCGATTTCCCCGCGCCAGATGGGCCGAAGACGACCGTCACGCCGGGCGAGGGGGCCGTGAAGGCGATATCGAGCGATACGCCGACGAAGCGATGGCGCAGACTGATGTCAAGGCTCATCGGCCAAGCGCCGCGTTGAGCCGGCGGCCGATCCACTCCGCCAGC